>Ga0209254_10006077_pt1 | contig 11112 bp, 7 predicted proteins | sample FrelakmetDIP11DI_FD_187148 | JGI IMG/M metagenome (GOLD analysis project Ga0209254, IMG submission 187148) | Freshwater lake sediment microbial communities from the University of Notre Dame, USA, for methane emissions studies - DIP11 DI (SPAdes)... | ecosystem: Environmental > Aquatic >... | reverse complement strand
GGTCTGGTCCGACATCCGGACCGAGGTGCTCGGCGGGCAGTACCTCGACATCGTTGCCGAGTCCAGCGGTGCCGAGTCCATCGCCTCGGCGATGAACGTCAACACCTACAAGACGGCGTCGTACACGATCTCGCGCCCGTTGCAGTTCGGTGCGGCCGCCGCCGCGGACCGGCCCGACGTGCAGCGACTGTTCCACGAGCTGGGCACGGATCTGGGCGTCGCGTTCCAGCTTCGCGACGACGTCCTGGGGGTGTTCGGTGATCCCGCGGTCACCGGTAAGCCCTCCGGCGACGACCTGCGCTCGGGCAAGCGCACCGTGCTGCTGGCCGAGGCGCTCGAGCGCGCCGACAGCAGCGACCCGGCCGCCGCGACACTGCTGCGCCGCGGGATCGGTACCGATCTCACCGACAGTCAGGTGCGCGAACTGTGCCGGGCGATCGAGTCGGTCGGCGCGCTGGCCGCGGTCGAGGAGCACATCGACACGCTCACCCGTCGGGGGCTAGCTGTTCTGGAGAGCGCCGCGATCAACGCGCCAGCCAAGGCCGGCCTGACCGAGCTCGCCAGATTGGCCGCCAACCGGTCCGCCTAGGCCCATGCCCAGCACGACACCGACGACGCCGACCCCAGCCCCGACCGGCCTGGCCCGGCTGGCCGCATTCGCCTCCGGCGACGACGGCCGCCCGGCGCTGCTGGGTTTCCTCGGGGCGGTGCTGATCACCCTCGGTGGTCTGGGTGCGGGCAGTACCCGACAGCACGACCCGCTGCTGGAGTCGATGCACCTGTCCTGGTTGCGGTTCGGCCACGGCCTGGTGGTGTCCTCGGTGCTGCTGTGGGGCGGCGTGGTGGTGATGCTGCTCGCCTGGCTGTGGCTGGGCCGCAGGGTGATATCACGCCGGGACGGTGTGAGCGAGTGGTCGATGATCGCCACCACTGGGTTCTGGCTGGCGCCGCTGCTGCTCAGCGTTCCGCTGTTCAGCCGTGACACCTACTCCTATCTCGCCCAGGGCGCGCTGTTGCGCGACGGCTTCGACCCGTACGCCGTCGGACCGATCGAGAACCAGAACCCGTTGCTGGACAACGTGAGTCCGATCTGGACCACCACCACCGCGCCGTACGGCCCGGCGTTCATCCTGGTGGCGAAGTTCGTCACCATGCTCGTCGGCGACCACGTGGTGGCGGGCACGATGCTGCTGCGGCTGTGCATGCTGCCCGGGCTGGCCCTGCTGATCTGGGCCGCGCCCCGGGTGGCCCGCCATGTCGGCGCCAACGGCGCTGTGGCGCTGTGGATTTGCGTGCTCAACCCGCTGGTGATCATTCACCTGATGGGCGGTGTGCACAACGAGATGCTGATGGTCGGGATGATGATGGCCGGTATCGCTTTGACGTTCGGGCGCCATCACGTGGCCGGCACCGCCCTGATCGCCGTCGCCGTCGCGGTGAAGGCGACGGCGGTGCTGGCGCTGCCGTTCATGGTGTGGGTGTGGATGCGCCACCTTCGCGACGACAGGAACCAATCGGCTGCGCGTGCTTTCGTCACCGCGTCGGCGGCGTCGGTGGCGATCTTCATCGCGGTGTTCGCCGTGCTGTCCGGCCTCGCCGGCGTCGGGCTGGGCTGGCTCACCGCCCTGGCCGGGTCGGTGAAGATCATCAACTGGCTGACCGTTCCGACCGCCGTCGCCAACCTCACCAACGCGATCGGCGGACTGCTGTTCGGAGTGAACTTCTACGCCGTCCTGCAGGTGACCCGCATCGTCGGTATCGGCGTCATCGCCCTGTCACTTCCGTTGCTGTGGTGGCGGTTTCGCCACGACGACCGTCAGGCGCTGACCGGTATCGCGTGGGCCATGGTGGTGGTCGTACTGTTCGTTCCGGCAGCGCTGCCGTGGTACTACACCTGGCCGCTGGCGGTGGTGTCGGCGCTGGCCCAGTCGCGGCCGGCCATCGCGCTGATCGCGGGGTTCTCCACCTGGATCATGGTGATCTTCAAACCGGACGGTTCGCACGGCATGTACTCGTGGATCCACGTGCTGCTGGCCACGACGTGCGCGGTGGCGGCGTGGTACTCGCTGTACCGCATCGACGAGCCGCCGCACGAGAACGCCGACGACGCGGCCGGCGTGCCGGCTGGGGCCTGATCAGTACGCCATGGCCTGAGCCCGCCGGACGATCTCGCGGGCCTGATGGGCGTGCAGCGCGTCGACCGGGCGCGCGTTGCTGATGCGATCGCGCACCCCGTCGCGGGTCAGCGTCAGCGATGGGTCGGCGGTGAACAGCCAGCGCAGGATCTCGGTGTCGCGGTAGCCCCCGTCGCGCAGCACCGCCAGCAGGCCGGACAGCGACTTGACCACCTGCCCGCCCTCGGTGAAGAAGATCTGCGGGACCATCGGCACACCGCCGCGCCGGACCGCGACCAGATTGCCTTCGCGCAACTGCTGATGCACCTTGGTCACCGGCACGTGCAGCAACTCGGCCACTTTCGGCAGGTCATAGAGGGGTTCGTCGGGATCGAGGACGTCATCACCGGCAGGAATACTGCTCACGGCGCCAGTCTAGGACCGCGAGGGCCGCTCTGACACGCGCTCGCGGCGAGGAATCGGGTGACCACCGCCGCCACGTACCATGTGGCAGTGACGACGGACCCGCTCTACGGCGCGGTGCTCGACGGCCGCTACCGCGTCGAGGACAGGATCGCCACCGGCGGAATGTCGACCGTCTACCGGGGTCTCGACGTCCGTCTGGACCGTCCGGTGGCGCTGAAGGTGATGGACGCCCGCTACGCCAACGACAGCCAGTTCCTCACCCGGTTCCAGCGCGAGGCCCGCGCGGTCGCGCGGCTCAAGGATCCCGGCCTGGTCGCGGTGTACGACCAGGGCCTGGACGCCGCTCACCCGTTTCTGGTCATGGAACTCGTCGAGGGCGGCACGCTGCGCGAGCTGCTGCGCGAGCGCGGCCCGATGCCACCGCATGCCGCCGCGGCGGTCCTGCGCCCGGTGCTGGGCGGTCTGGCGATCGCCCACCGGGCGGGCCTGGTGCACCGCGACATCAAGCCGGAGAACGTGCTCATCTCCGACGCCGGCGAGGTCAAGCTCGCCGACTTCGGGTTAGTCCGCGCGATCGCCGAGGCGGGCATCACCTCCACCAGCGTCATCCTGGGCACCGCGGCCTACCTGTCCCCCGAGCAGGTCAGCAGCGGCGTCGCCGACCCCTGCAGCGACGTCTACGCCGTCGGTATCCTGACATACGAATTGATCACCGGCGCAACGCCGTTCAGCGGCGACAACCCGCTGGCGGTGGCGTATCTGCGGATGGATCACGACGTGCCGCTGCCGAGTTCGGCGATCAGCGGCGTGCCGCCGCAATTCGACGAGTTCGTTGCGCGGGCCACCGCACGCAACCCCGACGACCGCTACGGCGATGCCGCCGAGATGGCCGAGGACCTCGACGCGATCGCCGCCGAACTGGCACTGCCGAAGTTCCGGGTGCCCGCGCCGAAGAACTCCGCGCAGCACGCCGCGGCCACCGCCCATCACAGCCGGCTGGCCGAGCAAGCCACCGCCGACCACCGCCAGCCCCCGGCTCTCGCCCCACACGCCGGTCAGCCGGTAAAACACCCGACACGTCAACTCAACCGCGACCCCGAGGACTGGCAACCATCCCCCGTCGACGTTGCTGACGATGAATACCTGGGCGTGGCGCGCCAATTCGCCGGCATCGACATGAACGAATTCATCTGGGCGCGGCAGCGGGCACGGCGCGCGCTGGCGTTCTGGGTGCTGGTCGTGCTGGTGCTCACCGGAGTGGTGGCCGCAGCCGCGTGGACGCTGGGCACCAACCTGCAGGGGCTCATATGAGTCCGGTTGCCGACCTTGCTGATCCGTTCCTTCGTTCGGGACCGTCGGGCTCAGTCCGCGCGCGTTCCAGGAAGTGGTCGAAGATCGCTCTGGGCCCTCTGCCGCCAGCGTGCAGCTCGCATCCGCATGCGGGCTGCCTCAGCCTGGGTACGACAGCCGCGTAGTCGACTACGCGCGTGCAGCGCTGCTAGTTGGCCCACAATGGCTTCATGCCGCACCACGTGTACCGCGTGCCGTGTTCCCTCGCGACCCGTTCCGAGGCCATGCAACCGCGGGCAGACACAATGGAAGGGATGGATCGCTCGTGACTGACTCCGCCGAAGGACCGACGCAGAGCAAGTATGTCGCCTATTCCGATGAGCTGGAATCGATACCTCCCGACGAGGACGAGTTGATCGACGACATCGTCAAGGCGCTCCGCGAGAACAATGAGCGGTCTTTCCGAAGACACCAGCACGCGACCCGTGATGCGCACGCCAAGAGCCACGGCATCCTGCGTGGCGAGCTCACGGTCGACTCCGACCTGCCTGAGCACCTACGCCAGGGACTATTCGCGACACCGGCTACCTACCCGGTCATCGCCCGGCTGTCCGTTACTGCGGGCGTGATACGCAGCGACCAGGTTCATGGGGTACGCGCCATGGCGATCAAGGTGCTGGGAGTGTCCGGGCCGCGGGCGCAGAAGGACGACCACCGCTCGCAGGATTTCATCATGGTGGACAGCTCCACCTTTCCGTTCGCGAATGTCCGGAAGTACGCGGAGAACATGGGTTTCGCCTCACGGCTGGCGAAGACACCGGATCCGGTGCTCAAGGCGACCAACATCGTCCTTCGCGGCATCGCCGTAGCCCTAAAACCGTTCCGCCTGAAACTCCCGGAGCGTGTCGCATTGTTCGCCCGGCCGAACAACCATGTCCTCGGTGAGACCTATCATTCCGCGGCTCCTCTGCGGTACGGCGACTACGTCGCCAAGATCAGCGTCGCACCGCTTTCGGAATCGGTGACCAACCTGCGCGGCAAGCGAATTGCGCGCGGAACCGGATATGACGCACTCACGAAAGCGGTCGCCGACTTCTTCGAGAAGAACAGCGCCGAGTACGAGGTGCGGGCGCAGCTGTGCACCGATCCGGCGGTAATGCCGATCGAAGACGCCACGAAGGAGTGGCCCGAGATACTGTCACCCCACCAACGGGTTGCGAAGCTCACCTTCCCCGCGCAGAAGGTGAACAGTCCGGCGCGACGCGTTTACGGCGATGACACGCTGTCCTTCAACTCGTGGAACGGGCTGGCTGCCCACCGCCCACTTGGTGGGATCAACCGCCTCAAGATCAAGGTCTACAACGCGTCCAGCGAATACCGCCACTGGATGAACAACGTCGAGCCGACGGAACCCACCGACATCAGCGAACTGCCTGACTAGACACCTGTTTGCGGCCAAGCCGAATTGGGCCGTGAGACGCTCCGCCGCACTATAGTGAGCCCATGGCCCAGGGCCGGCAGTTGGTCGATCGCCCAACAGAGTTCGGTGCGATCCGATCAGTGCTGGCCGACCCAACGCGCGGCGGGGTGGTGTTGATCGGGCCCGCCGGAGTGGGCAAGACCACGCTGGCTCGAATCGTTACGGAGTCATTGGATTCCGGCGTCCGCTGGGTTGCGGGCACCGAGTCCGCGCGGAGCATCCCGCTCGGGGCGTTCGCACACCTGGTCGGTAGCTCCCCGTCGCGGGACCCCATCGCACTACTGGCGGCGGCGAGAGATTCGGTTGTGGCGGAGGGGAACGCCGTTGTCGGGGTCGATGACGCACATCTGTTGGACCAGCTGTCCGCGACGTTGCTGCATCAGCTTGCACTAGACCGAGCCGCGCGGATCATCGCCACAATCCGCAGCGGAGAACCTGTGCCGGATGCGGTCACCTCTCTGTGGAAGGACGGCCACCTACTGCGCCTCGAACTGAACGTCTTCACCAAAGCGCAGAGCGTAGAACTCGTCGAAACGATCGTGGGCGGCCAAGTCGAGGGGCTGAGCGCCGACGTCATGTGGGAGTCATCCGGCGGGAACGCATTATTTCTTCGTCACCTCGTCGAGGGCGCTCTCGACGCCGGGACACTAAGCGAAGTGAACGGCGTCTGGCAATTGCGTGGCGGCGCCGTTGTCACGACCGGGCTAGCCGAGTTGTTGGAGGCCCGGCTCGGTGAGGCGGGCGAGGATGTCCGGAATGCATTGAAGCTGTTGGCATTGTGTGAGCCGCTCGATATCGACGTGCTATGCGAACTAGCCGGCGAAGAAGCCATGGACGGGGCTGAGGAACGCGGCCTGATACGGATCGGTCACGACGGACCTCAGATGAGCGTCCGGTTCAGCCACCCGCTGTTCGGGGACGTCGTCCGCCGTCGGATGGGAACGGCGTCGGCGAGGAAACTCCGGGGCCGACTCGTACACGTCCTGCGTGACCGCGAAAGCCCGTCGGCCGCCACCCGGATCAGGATTGCGCAGTTGTACGTGGACAGCGATCACCTGGCTGATTCGAAGTTGCTGGTCACCGCCGCCAAGGATGCCATCTCGTTGTCGAACGTTCCACTCGGTGAACAATTGGCGCGCGCCGCGCTCGAGCGTGGCGGGGGGCTCGACGCCGCCGAACTCTTGTCGCGTGCATTGCTGTGGCAAGGCCACCCCGTCCAAGCCGAAGAAGCCCTGGCTCGGTTCGATCCCGCCGACCTCGACGAACTGCAGTTGGTGCGCTGGGGCGTGCCGCTGCTGTCCATCGTGTTCTGGTCGATGCGCGACGTCGAACGCGCCAACGGGCTTCTGAACTTGTTGCGGGAACGTGTTACCCACCCCATTCTGAAGCTGGCCGTGGAAGCAACCGGCTCAGCAATGGCGGTGCACGAGAACAGAATTGGTGAGGGACTTGCCGCCGCCGCGAGAGTGTTGGCGGAACCGGCCGCGCCGATACAAGTGGTCGAGTGGGCGGCCTTCAGTTCCGGGCTGGCGTTGCCGGTAGCCGGTCGCGGCAGTGAGTTCGACCCGATCGCGCTCAGGTGCCGCGCCGAGAACAAAGCCACCGACGGCATGATCCGGGCAATGGTGCGGTACGGCCACGTGCTGGCGCTCGCCTACACCGGCGAACTGGACCTTGCAGAGCAGCGGGTCGCCGAGTATGCCGAGTTCTCCTCGGCCGGACAGTTTCTCGGGTGGGCCATTTCAGGGATCATGGCCGGCGTGGTCGCTTCGCAGCGGGGCCAGTGCCCCGATGTGATCCGGCTGATGGAACAGGCGGTTGCCGCGTTGGATGCCGAATCGCCTCTACCGTGGCAATTGCCGCCGAGGATACTGCTCGCGAATGCCTATTCCGCCCTGGGGCGCACGGACGAGGCCAGACGGGTACTGGCCGACGCTGAAGAGCACACCGGCGAGTACATGGCGATTCACGGTCCACAGCTAATGGTCTGCCGATCGTGGCTGGCCGCGGCTGAGGGCTCCGAACGCCGCGGTATCGAACTGGCCCGGACAGCCGCCGAGGCCGCACGCCGGTGCGGCCAATTCGCCGTCGAGGCTGACGCGCTGCACCTCGCCGCACGGTTCGGCGATCCCACGGTCGCTGACCGGCTCGCCGTGCTCGCCGGGCAGATCGATGGACGCGCCGCACCTGTCCAGGCGCGTCATGCCGCCGCGGTCGCGGCCTCTGACGGAGCTGCCCTAGACCGGGTCAGCTCCGAGTTCGACGACATTGGCCTGCTGCTCTCGGCCGCAGACTCGGCAGCACAGGCGGCGTCGGCGCACGGCCGTGCCGGCGCCCGGCGCGCTGCCATCGAGTCGGCGGCACGCGCGACCCGCCTTGCCGCGCTCTGTGGCGGTGTGATGACGCCCGCGATCAGATCCGCGGCGCAACCCCTGCCGTTGACGTCGCGCGAACGGGAGATCGGGGTGCTCGCCGCCGCTGGGCTGACGAACAAGGAAATCGCTGACCGATTGACCGTGTCGGTACGCACAGTCGAGAACCACCTCTACCGGGCATGCATCAAGCTGGACGTCACCGATCGCGAGGGGCTCGCAATGGTGATTCGGCGGGCTTGACCGCCGGGTGTGGATACTCAGCCGGCATTCGCGGTGACCGAAGAATTTGAGTAATCCGCTACTGGGGACATCCCACCGCGGGGCGCCGACCATCGGAGTTGCCAATCACATTTGGCGAGAACTCATTTGACGAGGACGGGTAACCATGCCCCCCGCAGTGTCCCCCAAGGCCGTGGCGCCACACACGTCGCGCCGGCCATCCGGAGTCGAAGATGTCGACCGGCCGGGATCTGCGCTCGGAGGTTGGCAGGGGGTGCTCACCGGCGCAGTGGTGTTCAGCTTCGTGACCTTGGGTGCCGCTGTTCACGCCCGCGCCGAACGCGGCGGGACCGCCTGGCTGGCGTCCACGGTGTTGCTGGGGTTCCTGTTGGCCGCCCTGACGGCCGGGACGTGCGCGAGGATCGCCGTTCGCGCCATGGCGAGGGGCCGCCGTCAGGCTCTCCGGTCCCAGCCTCGGCGTCGCGCGCGTTCGTTTCGCGGCATGTCCAGCACAGGGAACTGGTTCTCGGCTGGGGCTCTGTTCGCCGGCGTGGGCGGGTCTTTGGCGACCCAGCCGATACTGCTGGTTGCGGCGGTCGCCGCGGCGGCCGCCGTCACCACCGCCATCGGCTACCTGCACGATCACGAAAGGGCGTCGGAGTCGTCTGAGCGGCAACGGATGCGGGACCTGTTCGGTCGGTATGTCGGAGAAGACGTCGCGAGCTGCGCTCTGAGCAGCAGCACCGAACTCACCGGACAGGAGGTCGAGGTGGGTGTGCTGTTCGTCGACTTGGCGGACTCCACTCGGCTGGCCTCCGTTCTGTCGCCTAGTGACGTCGCGCTCCTACTGAATGAGTTCTTCCGGATAGTCGTCGATACAGTCAGCCGCTACGGCGGATTCGTCAACAAGTTCGAGGGGGACGCGGCGCTGGTGGTATTCGGTGCCCCCCGCGAGCTCGGCGACAGCTCGGGCGCGGCGCTCGGTGCCGCTCGGGACCTTCGTGACGCCCTCGCGGATCACCTGGCTTCCAGCGGGTTCGGTATCGGGGTGTCGGCGGGTCGCGTGTTCGCCGGGCAGGTCGGCGCACCGACCCGAATGGAGTACACCGTCATCGGCGATCCGGTCAATGAGGCTGCCCGGCTGACCGAACTGGCCAAGGCTGAGGTCGGTCACGTGCTGGCTTCAGCGGCCGCCGTCGACGGTGCGTCGCCGATGGCGGCCTCCTCGTGGATTGTTGGCGAAAAGGTCGAGCTCCGCGGTCGCAGCGCCGCGACCCTGCTCGCCCGGCCGGCTGCATCGGGCGCTGAGAGTGGGCAGAGCTCTGCTCGAGGGCAGTCGAGTAGTCGACTACCCGCGTATGCGGTGCCGTGACGCGCGAGAATGGACGAACTTCAGATCAGAGTTCGGAGACAATGATGTTCGTGCTGAGGATGTTTCTGTTGCGCCAGGTGCGGAAGAGTGATCAAAGGTCTAAGCCGCTGCCCGGGTACCTGATCCGTCGGTTACCCGGGATCTTTGAGTTCCTGGGCCGTAAGCCACGGCTGCGCAGGGCCGCCAGTCGGTTGTTCATCAATTCCTTCGCATACGCGACGTCGCCGCGGCCGCGTCCGTTTTCGATGGCCAGCGACTACACCACTTGGCCGGGCCTGACCGATCGCAGGTTCACCGGACGTCACCTGCCTCCGGTGAACCAACGGCACTTGCCGGCCGAGGAGGATGTGGTGAACCTCTACCGGCGACCGAAGGACAAGGAGACCAAGTCCACCGACACCAGCGCGCTGTTCACATTCTTCGCCCAGTGGTTCACCGACAGTTTCCTGCGGAGCAGTCGCCACGAGCCTGGTAGGAACTCTTCGAACCATGAGATTGATCTGTGCCAGATCTACGGGCTGAGCGCCGCCAAGACGGAGAAACTGCGTTCGGGCCAGGGTGGCCGTCTGAAGAGTCAACTCATCGACGGCGAGGAGTACCCAATGTTCCTCGAGCCGAAGATAGTTGGCGACGAACTCGTAGTGAACGAGGATTTCAAGGGCCTCCACAGAGAAAGCTCGCTCAGGCCTTTCGTCGACGCCTACCCCGAGGACCAGAGGCGTCTGATGTTCGCTGTGGGACTCGAGTATGGCAACTCCACGATCGGCCATACCATCTTGAACACGGTCTTTCTCCGTGAGCACAACCGAGTCGCGGATCTGTTGAAGGTCAACTACCCGGACTGGCACGACGAGCGGTTATTCCAAACGACCCGCAACGTCATGATCGTGCTGCTGCTCAAGCTGGTGGTGGAGGACTACATCAAGCACATCGCCCCGTTCGACTTCCCGCTTGAAGTCGTCCCGTTCATCGCGGAGGCGGAACGCTGGAACCGGTCGAATTGGATGTCAATCGAATTCGATCTGCTGTACAGGTGGCACTCGCTCGTACCAGATCACATCGGCGAAGGCGCGGACCGGCTCACGCTCTACGACCCCGACAAGCCCGACAAGAATCTCGTCAACAACAACAAGCTGGTGATCTCTCGCGGGATCGAGAACCTCGTCGCGCAGATGTCTCGTGAGCGTGCGGGCAGGATCGGGTTGCTGAACACACCCGAATTCCTGATCGGGGTGGCCGAGGCGCCGACCGTGCGTCGGATGCGCGCCGCATGCCTGGACTCGTTCAACGCCTATCGCAAGGCGTTCGGCCTCAAACCCCTCACCAGCTTCGAGCAACTCACGACCAACACCGAGGTCCGGCGTCGGCTGGAGCAGCATTATCGTGACATCGACGACCTGGAATGGTACGTGGGCATTTTCGCCGAGGACTATCCCGACTACCGGATGATGGGTCCACTCATGACCACGATGGTGGCCTACGACGCGTTCACCCAGGCGCTGACGAATCCCCTGCTCGCACGAAACGTCTTCAATAAGAACACATTTGCAGAGGTCGGAATGGACATCATCACCGACACCCACTCGCTACAGCAGATGATTGCCCGCAATTCGAAGTCACCCGGCGACGTGTATGCCAGTTTCCGTTGCGACCCCGGCGGGAAGTGATTTCAGTGGGTGCCGACAAGGACCAGCCCAATACCCACCACAGCGACGACGACACCGCCGGGGAGGTGATCGAGCTTCGAGTACACGGGGTCTCCGGCACGCCACCGGAGGCGCTGCTGGGATTGCCCGCGGAGCTGATCAAACCCGTCAGTGGCGACGAGGCTGCCGG
>Ga0209254_10006076_pt1 | contig 11112 bp, 9 predicted proteins | sample FrelakmetDIP11DI_FD_187148 | JGI IMG/M metagenome (GOLD analysis project Ga0209254, IMG submission 187148) | Freshwater lake sediment microbial communities from the University of Notre Dame, USA, for methane emissions studies - DIP11 DI (SPAdes)... | ecosystem: Environmental > Aquatic >... | reverse complement strand
CTCGGCATTCCCGTCAGCCCGCTGCTGCGCGAGCAGTTCACGTTCCCGACGGACAAAGTCGGCGACGAAGTCGGCGGCTGAAAGAGCCGGTGCATGGCCGTCGAGGCCGGGTGTCTTGCGCCGCACCATGGTTGCCCCACCCGGAACAACCCTTGGGTGGCACGAATGATGCGTGCAGTCGTCGAGTACGTTAGATTTGTCGTTCGGGCGCGTCACAGCGCACGAAGATCGTGCAACATGCACACACCCGCGCGGCGGGTTCTCGAAAAAGGAGCAGCAGGATGATCAAGAATGCAGGCAGGATCCTCGCCGGGGGACTGGTGGCCGCCGCGGCAATGGCTGCGGCACCCGCCCACGCGGGTAAGACGCTGGATGCGATCAAGGCGCGCGGCAGTGTCGTATGTGGCGTCAATACCGGCCTGGCGGGCTTCTCCGCCGCCGACAGCCAGGGCAACTGGTCGGGCCTCGATGTCGACATTTGCCGCGCGGTGGCCGCGGCGGTGCTGGGCGACGGCAACAAGGTGAAGTTCGTACCGCTGAATGCCCAGCAGCGCTTCACTGCGCTGCAGTCCGGCGAGATCGACATCCTGTCGCGCAACACCACATGGACGCTGACGCGCGATGCCTCGCTCGGTCTGTTCTTCACGGGCGTTACCTACTACGACGGCCAGGGCTTCATGGTGCCGGTCAAGGGCAAGATCAAGAACGCGAAGGACCTGAAGGGCGCGACCGTCTGCGTGCAGTCCGGCACGACGACCGAGAAGAACCTGACGGACTTCTCGCGGGCGAACAACCTCGGCATCAAGCCGGTTGTTTTCGAGAAGGTCGAAGCTGCTACGGGCGCCTACTTCACGGGACGCTGCCAGGCCTACACGACAGACGCGTCGGGTCTTGCCTCGGTGCGCAACAAGGAGGCCAAGGATCCGAACGAGCACCTGATCCTGCCCACGCTGATCTCGAAGGAGCCCCTCGGCCCGGTCGTGCGGCGCGGTGACGACGAGTGGTACACGATCGTCAAGTGGGTCGTGTTCGGGCTGGTCGAGGCCGAGGAGTACGGCCTGACGCAGAAGAACGTCGACGAAATGGTCAAGACCAGCCAGGACCCGGTCGTCATGCGGATCGTCGGCACGTCGGAGGACACCGGCAAGCTGATGGGGCTCGACAAGAACTGGATGGTCAACGCCCTGAAGGCGACCGGCAACTACGGCGAGATCTTCGATCGCAATGTTGGCCCCAACTCCGGACTCAAGCTGCCGCGCGGCCTGAACAGCCTGTGGAACAAGGGCGGCATCATGTACGCACCTCCTGTTCGATAAGCGAACGGGAGGCGCAGTTCGCGCTCTGCGCGATGCGCATGGTTAGCTTTACTTCTCACCCCCGGCCCCGCTCTCCCAAGGGAGAGCGGGGCGGCGTTTTGGACAGCCCGGTCGGGCTGTCCTGAGCAAACCTATGGCACAGGCATTGCCGGAGCGGGCTCCGCCGAAGCGACGCGACTGGTCCTGGCGCAGCCAGGCCTTTCGCGGTCTTGTCTACCAGATCATCGCGATACTGCTGGTCGGGCTGGCAGCCTGGTTCCTCGCCAACAACACGCTCGAGAACATGCGGGCGCGCGGCATCCAGAGCGGCTTCGGATTCCTGATGCAACCGGCAGGCTTCGACATCGGCGAGCCGCTATTCAATTACGACGCGCTCGATCCCTACTGGAAGGCGTTCCTGGTCGGCATTGGCAACACGCTGCGTGTCGCAATCATCGGTGTCATCCTGACAACGGTGCTGGGGACCCTGCTCGGCATCGGGCGCTTCTCGCACAACGCCCTGGTGCGCGGGCTCTGCTACGGCTACGTGGAGCTGTTCCGCAACATTCCGGTGCTGTTGCAACTTCTGATGTGGTACTTGGTGTTCACCGAGGTGCTGCCCGATCCGTTCGATCCGGTGTCTGCGTTCGGGATGTTCTTCCTCAGCAAGGGCGGGTTTCAATATCCGATCCCTGTGCTCGGACTGGGCCAGGGCCTGGCGGCCATCGGCGCGGTGGTCGGACTCGGCCTGGTCTGGGTCTACCGGCGCTGGGCGCGACGCAAGTTCGAGCAGACCGGCCGAGTGCGCAGCATGTTCTGGGTACCGGTCGGCATCGTGCTTGCCTGCGCCGTGCTTGGCTGGGTGATCGGTGGCGCGCCCACGGCCTGGAATCTACCGAGCCGCGGCGACGGCATGGTCGAGGGCGGGGCGGCCGTCACACCCGAGTTCATGGCCGTGCTGCTCGGACTGGTCTTTTACACCGCGTCGTTCGTGGCCGAGGTGGTGCGTGCCGGCATACAGTCCGTTTCGCACGGCCAGGTGGAGGCGGCCTCGAGCCTCGGGTTGTCCAAAGGGCAATCAATGCGGCTCGTAATCCTGCCGCAGGCGCTGCGCGTGATCATCCCGCCGATGACCAACCAGTACCTCAACCTGACCAAGAACTCGTCGCTCGCCGTCGCCATCGGCTATCCGGACGTGGTGTCGATCGCCAACACCGCGCTCAACCAGACCGGCCGTGCCGTCGAGTGCATCGCGATCATCATGGCGGTGTACCTGACGACCTCGCTGACCACGTCGTTCATCATGAACTGGTACAACAAACGCGCCGCGATCAAGGAACGATGACGATGCGCGCCGCCTCTCTATCGTCGATGGTTGTGTCGCCTTTGTATTCGCGGCGGGCGCCCGGCCGCCCGAAGCCCGCCGCGCACTTCAATCTCGATGAAGGGCACGTGCGCCGCGCAGCGGCGCGTAAGCTTCATCGACCTGCGTCATGAGCGCCGTCTTCCAGCCCATTCCGCCGCGCACGCCGCCGGTCAAGCAGGCGGGCCTCGTGCACTGGGTGCGCACGAACCTGTTTGCCGACTGGAAGAGTGCGCTGACAACGGTCGTCATGATCGCGCTCGCGCTGTACTTTCTGCCGCGGCTTGCGGACTGGGCGATCTTCCAGGCGGTCTTTCAGCCCAACGCAGAGGTCTGCCAGCAGGCGCGTGGCACCGGCGCGTGCTGGGGTGTCATCGCCGAGAAGTACCGGCTGATCATCTTCGGCCGCTACCCGTACGCCGATCAGTGGCGGCCAGAAATCGCGACGGGCCTGCTGGTCGGGCTCCTGATGCTGAGTTGCATACGACGGTTCTGGAAACCCTGGCTGCCGCTCGTCTGGGTCGCCGTGCTCGCGGCGTTTTTCGCCCTGATGTATGGCGGCGTCGCGGGCCTCTCCGTGGTGACGACGGACCGCTGGGGTGGACTGCCGCTGACCATCATGCTGGCGACGCTTTCCATCGTGCTGGCGTTCCCCATTTCGGTGCTGGTCGCGCTCGGTCGCCGCTCGAAGCTGCCCGCGATCCGCACGTTCTGCGTCATCTATGTCGAGTTGATCCGCGGCGTTCCGCTGATCTCGGTGCTCTTCATGGCGTCGTTCATGTTCCCGCTGTTCATGCCGCAGGGGCTGACGATCGACGTGCTGGTCCGGGTGCTGGTCGGCATCACGCTGTTCGCCGCCGCCTACATGGCGGAGATCGTGCGTGGCGGCCTGCAGGCGATCCCCAAGGGCCAGGTCGAGGCGGCCGACTCGCTTGGGCTTACCTACTGGCAGACGCAGCGCAAGATCGTGCTGCCGCAGGCGCTCGCCATGGTGATCCCGGGCATCATGAATAATTTCATTTCGATCTTCAAGGACACCTCGCTGGTCACGATCGTGTCGCTCTATGAGCTGACCGGCGCGCTCGGGCTTGCGCTCAACTCCGACGCCGACTGGCGCCCGTTCAAGATCGAGGGCTACCTGTTCATCACGCTGATCTACTTCATCTTCTGTTTCGCGATGTCGCGCTACAGCCTGTGGGTGGAGAAACAGCTCAACCGCAGCAAGACGCGATAGCCAACGGGCGCTGCCATGACCCATCACATCATTACCTTCGACAAGGTCAACAAGTGGTACGGCAACAATTTCCACGTGTTGCGCGACATCGACCTGCACGTCAAGAAGGGCGAGCGCATCGTCATCTGCGGCCCGTCGGGCTCCGGCAAATCGACCCTGATCCGCTGCATCAACCGGCTCGAGGAATACCAGGAAGGCACGCTCAAGGTTGACGGAATCGAGCTCACCGATGACATCAAGGCGATCGAGAAGATCCGGCGCGAAGTCGGCATGGTGTTCCAGCAGTTCAATCTGTTTCCGCACCTGACGGTGCTGGAGAACCTCACGCTGGCGCCGATGTGGGTCGCGGGCATGCCCAAGGCCGAAGCCGAAGAGCGTGCGATGACGCAACTGAAGCGGGTGCGCATCGCCGAGCAGGCGCAGAAGTATCCGTTGCAGCTGTCCGGCGGCCAGCAGCAGCGGGTGGCGATCGCGCGGGCGCTGTGCCTGACGCCGAAAGTGATGCTGTTCGACGAGCCGACCTCGGCGCTCGATCCGGAGATGATCAAGGAAGTGCTCGATGTGATGATCGAGCTTGCCGGCCAGGGCATCACGATGCTCTGCGTCACGCACGAAATGGGCTTCGCCAAGGCGGTGGCCGACCGTGTGATCTTCATGGACCAGGGCCAGATCGTCGAGCAGAACAACCCGCACGAATTCTTCGACCACCCCAAGAGCGAGCGCACCAAGGACTTCCTGTCGAAGATCCTCGGCCACTGAGTGATGCCTCGCACGCGCACTGCGTTCACCGCCCCTCGCGGGGGAGCGCAGTCGGCTCGGGAGCGGCCCGGCGCCGGTTGAGCAGGCGCCGCGGCGGAGCGCGATGCCTGAGCTGACGTGGCTGCACTGGGGCACGCTGGCCGTCATCGCCGACTGGGCGATCCGGCTGGTCATGCTGCCGATCGTGCCGACGCGGCGCTCGCCGGAGGCCGCCAAGGGCTGGCTTCTGCTGATCTTCTTCCTGCCCTGGATCGGACTCGTCGCCTATCTGCTGATCGGGCGTCCGCGTCTGCCGCGCTGGCGGCTGGAGCGGCTGCAAAAGTACTTCGAACTCGTCGAGCCGATGCGGCCCCGGTACATGGCGCTGCCGGGCACGCAGCCGCCCGCTGTTCCGGCCGCCTACGAAGCAAGCGTGCGCCTGTCGACCGACCTCGCCCGGTTGCCCAACTTCGGCGGCAACGCGGTGGAACTGCTGACCGACTATTCCGCGACCCTGGCGCGCATTGCGGCCGACATCGACACCGCGCGCTCGACGGTGCACTTGTGCTACTACATCTTCCAGGTCGATGCGCACACTGAGCCGGTGATCGCCGCCCTGGCCCGGGCGGCGGGACGCGGCGTGCGCTGCCGTGTGCTGATCGATGCCTTCGGCTCGCGGCCGACGATCCCGAGCGTGATCCCGCGGCTGCAAAGCCTCGGCATCGACGCGCGGGTCGCGCTGCCGTTCCGGTGGCGCAAGCCCGAACGGCTCGACCTGCGCAATCACCGCAAGATCGTCGTCATCGACGGACGCATCGGCTACACCGGGTCGCAGAACATGGTCGGGCCCGATTTCAAGCCCGGCCTCACCTACAGCGAACTGGTTGCGCGCATTGAAGGGCCGACCGCGATACAGCTGCAGCTGGTCTTCGGTGCTGACTGGTACGAGGAGACCGCCGAGTTCCTCGGCGAGGCCGCGTTTTCGGAGCCGCACATTGCCGGCGACTGTCCGGCGCAGATCCTGCCCAACGGCCCCGCCTCGCAGACGCAGCGCGCGCAGCGCATGGTCGTCAACCTAATCTACGCCGCGCGCCATCGCGCCGTCATCACCACGCCGTACTTCATCCCGAGCCAGGCGCTGCAGGAGGCGCTCGAGACGGCCGCGCAGCGCGGCGTCGAGGTGCACCTCATCGTCGACTATCGCAAGGACCAGTTCATGGTCTCCAACGCGCAGCGCTCGTACTACGAATCACTGCTGACCTCGGGTGTGCGCATCCATGCCTACCGCGAGGCCTTCCTGCACACGAAGTCGGTCTCGATCGACGGCGAGGTCGCGTGGGTCGGTTCATGCAACATGGACCTGCGTTCGTTCGAACTGAACGAAGAGGTCGTTGCGTTGTTTTACAGCGGCAGCATCGCGCGGCAGCTCGAGTCGATCGAGGCGGGCTACATGCGCGGCTCGGAGGAGGTCCATCTTGCCGAGTGGCGCGAGCGCCCCTTCCACGTGCAGCTCGTGCAGAACCTCATGCGGCTGGTGAGCCCGTTGCTATGAGCGATGCGTGCCGGGCGCGCCCCATGAAGGAGTGCGCCCGGCCGGGGTGACGAGACTTACTGGTCGCCGCCGCCCGTGCCGTGATCGACCGGCATTTCGGCACTGGCCGAACCGCCGAAATCGCCGGTCGTTGCGCAGCCGGCGAGTGACGCGGCGAGCAGCGCCGCCGCGATGACGGCGAGCACCGGGCTCTTGATCGAACGGCCTTCCTTGCTTTCGTTGCGTGTCATGGTGCACCTCTCTGAGTCCCGCGTGGGGAGGGTTGATCATCGATTCACCACCGCATCGGTTGAGTACGGCGTAAAAGGACAGTAGAGGCGGACCGGGCAGGGCGCAGCCGAATGCGCCCCCGGCGCCATGCTGAAAATTGGACAGCGGAGTGCGACGGCGGGGCTAAGCGCGCCCGCAAACGCAGGGGCACGCGCGATCATTGATAATCGCGCCTTTGCCTGCTTGCGGCCACCACATTCATGTCTGTCACCGAGTCGGCCGCGCAGCCGAACGCGCGGTTTGCTGTCGTGCCCTACGCCGCCACGATCTTCCTGTCGGCGTTCCTGCTCTTTCTGGTTCAGCCGATCATCGCGAAGCAGATCCTGCCGTGGTTCGGCGGCTCGTCCGCGGTATGGACGACGGCGCTCGTCTTCTTCCAGTCGACGCTGCTTGCGGGCTATGCGTATGCCGACCTGACGCATCGGCTCGGTGTGCGACGGCAGACCTTCCTGCACGTCGGCCTGCTGATCCTGTCGCTGCTGTCGCTGCCGATCCTGGCCTCGACCGAATGGAAGCCGCAGGGTGACGAGGCGCCGATCCTGCGGATCCTGCTCCTGCTCACAGCGACGATCGGGCTGCCTTACTTCCTGCTTTCGACAACGACTCCACTGCTGCAGGCGTGGTACTGGCGTCGCTTCCGGGAAGCGGTGCCGTATCGCCTGTTTGCGCTGTCGAACTTTGCGTCGCTGCTCGCCCTGCTTGGGTTTCCGGTCCTGTTCGAGCCGTGGTTCTCGCTGCCGCAGCTCGGCTGGGGCTGGTCGCTCCTGTACGTCGCGTTCGTGCTGATCTGTTCGGCCACCGCATGGGCTTCACTGCGGGGCACGAACGGCGCTGAAGCCGCGCCCGACGCCTTTGCAGCGACAACCGCGGTGGCCCCGACGACCGCGGATCAATTGCGCTGGCTTGCGCTCGCCGCCATGGGATCGGTGATGCTGCTGGCGGTCACCAATCACGTGACGCAGAACGTGGCGAGCGTGCCGTTTCTCTGGGTGCTTCCGCTCTCCCTCTACCTGCTGACCTTCGTGCTCGCGTTCGATCATCCGCGCTGGTATCAGCGGCCCGTGTTCGTGGTGCTGGTCGCACTCGCCGTGCCAGCGATGGCGTGGCTGATTCCGTCGCTCGATCTCAAACTCGCGGCCGCGGTCTTCTTCGCCGGTCTCTTCGTCGCCTGCATGTTCTGCCACGGTGAACTGGCGCGCATGCGGCCCGATCCGCGCTACCTGACGCGCTTCTACCTGATGCTCTCCCTCGGCGGCGCGCTGGGCGCCGTGCTGGTCGCGATCGTGGCGCCGCTGGTGCTGAGCGGCTACTTCGAGGTCAACATCGCGCTCGTGCTACTCGCTCTGCTGGTGCTAGTGCAGCTTTCGGGGTGGAAGCGGCTGATCGGCGTGGCAGTCGTGGCGGCGACGGCATTTTTCGCAGTCCGCGGGGCGCAGGAATACGCGCAGGACCTTCGCGTGATGGAACGCGACTTCTACGGTGTCGTGCGCACGCGCGACCGCACCGATCCCGTCCCTTACCGTGCCATGCTTCATGGCGGCATCATCCATGGCGGGCAACTGCTGGGCGAGCAGTACCGCAACACGCCGAGCGACTACTTCGGGCCGGGCTCGGGCTACGGGCGGCTCTTCGCGGCGCTGGAGGAGATCCTTCCCGGGCCGCGCCGGGTGGGCATCATCGGTCTGGGGGCCGGTGTCGTCGCCTCCTACGGGCGGCCGGGCGACACCTTCACATTCTACGAGATTTCGCCGCGCGTCGTGGATGTCGCGCGGAGCGAGTTCACCTTCCTGCGCGATACCGCCGCGAAGACCGAAGTCGTGCTCGGCGACGGGCGGCTCTCGCTGGAACGGGAGGAGCCGCGCCGTTACGACGTGCTCGGCATCGACGCATTCGCCGGCGACTCGATACCGATGCACCTCGTGACGCGCGAGGCGATGGCGCTGTACGTGCGCCATCTCGCGCCCGACGGCGTCATCGTGTTCCAGGCCACCAACCGCTACATCGACCTGCTGCCGGTGGTGAAGCGGCTGGCAAGCGAGTTCGGCATGGAAGCGGTGCTGGTCTCCGACGCGCCAGCCGGCTCGGACACGGGGCCGGAGTACTGGCTGTCGGCGACCGACCAGGTCCTTGTGACGCGGAATCGCCGGCTGCTCGAGTCGGATGCGCTGCGCTATGTCACCACGCCGGTTGCGGACCGCCCCGACCTGGCCACGTTCACCGACGCGCACCACAATCTGTTCCGGATCCTCAAGTAGCTCATGCCCGATGCCGTCGACCTGCTGAAGGAGAGTTTTGCGGCCGCCGTCGCGGCGGCCGATCCCTTGCAGATGCTGGCGCAACACCTGCCGCAGGCGCCGCGGCGGGCGCTCGTCGTCGGCGCCGGCAAGGCCGCGGCGAGCATGGCGGTTGCCGTCGAACGCACGTGGTCCGACGTTGAGCTCGATGGGCTCGTCATCACGCGCTACGCGCACCGCCTGCCGACGCGCCGCATACGCGTCATCGAGGCGGGGCATCCGGTCCCCGATGCCGCGGGCGAATCCGCCGCCGCCGAAATCCTTGCGCGCGCCTCTTCGCTGCAAGCAGGCGACCTGCTGCTGGTGCTGGTTTCCGGGGGCGGCTCGAGCCTGCTCTCGCTGCCGGTGGCTGACGTCTCGATGGAGGATCTGAAGCGCGTCACGCTCGACCTGCTCGCGAGCGGCGCGCCGATCGAGCAGATGAACGTCGTGCGCAAGCACCTGTCGCGCATCGCCGGCGGCCACCTCGCCACGGCGGCGACGGCGCGCGGCGCCACGGTCGTTGCGCTGATCATCTCGGATGTCACGGGCGACGCGCCGGCTGACATCGCGTCAGGCCCCTGCGCAGCCGATCCGAGCAACTTCGCCGATTCGGTGGCCGTGCTGCGGCGCTGGAACGTCACACCCCCGGCGAGCGTGGCCAGCTGGCTGGCACGCGGTGAGCGTGGTGAGATCGCCGAGACGCCGAAGCCCGGCGATGCTCGCCTGGCCGGTGTGGAGAACCGTATCGTCGCGACGGCGCGCGGCTCGCTGCAGGCGGCGGGCGAAGTGTTCCGCCGCGCCGGTGTCACGCCGGTGATCCTCGGCGACACCGTGACGGGCGAAGCGCGCGAAGTCGCGAAGGTCTATGCCGCGCTGGTGCGCGAGCTGCGCGCGCACGATGCGCCGTTCGCGCGGCCGGTCGCGCTGATCTCGGGTGGCGAATGCACGGTCACGCTGCCGCCGGGCGAGCGCGGCCGCGGCGGCCGCTGCAGCGAGTTCCTGCTCTCGCTCGCTGTCGAACTCGACGGGATGCCGGGCGTGCACGCGCTGGCAGCCGACACCGACGGCATCGACGGCAGCGCGGACAACGCGGGTGCCTGGCTGGGCCCCGACACGGCCGCGCGCACGGCGGCGGCCGGCCTGCCGCCGCGCGCCGCACTCGACGCGCACGACGCCTACGGCTTCTTCGCGGCGGCCGGCAGCCTCGTCGTGACGGGGCCGACGCGCACCAACGTCAACGACTACCGCGTGATCCTGGTGGCCTGATCGACCGGCGCGTGCGCGCCGGCCGTTTGCAGCAGTCCAGCGTTAGGGCGTCGCGAGCGGGTCGAGCCCGGCAAGCATCAGCGGCGGCTCGTCTTCCCCGAAGCTCGCCATCGGCGGGAAGGTCGGCGCGGCGAAGTAGTCGGCCGGCAGTTCGAGCGACAGCGCGTAGTCAGTCTCGAAGGACGACGGGAAGTTTTCCTCAAACGCCACCAGGACTTCGGTGTCGTCATACGCGACTGTGTCGTACGGCCACTCGGCGGTGCTGGCCTGAGCGGACGAAAGCACGAGCGAGGCGGCCGCGGAGGCGGTCGCGAGTAGTGCGATGGCGCGCCGCTTGGCGGACTTGGAGCGCAACAGCGTGTTCATGGCAAGGCGGTTCATCCTGATCTCCTGGCGGATCACCCGGGGGCATCCGCGTGCTGCGGTTGAAGTCGATCGAGCCAGTGGCCGGATCGTCCTCGCCGGCTCTTCAGCCAGCGTGGAGAGCAGCGTAGGGGTGCAGCGGCGTCGAAGCGATGCAGAAAGCCGCACTCGTCACGCGACGTGTGCGGCAGTTCGGATGACGATTATTCGCACGGCTCAGGCGTGAGCACGCAAGGGCCCGCCTCGGCTCGTAGACCGTGACGGGATCAACTGTGGCATTTCGTCGTAGTTCGACCCCTTGCCGCCCTTCGCGACGCCCGAAAGCCGCCTTCGACTTCACTCCGAAACCTGACTTCGGCCTGATCGACGGGACGCGACCCGTCGCAGACATTGCTGTGAATCGAAGCAGTCATTTGCTTCTGCTGCGCCCGGAGCTGTCACCCTGCGCCCGCAATGAAGAACGGGCGCCGCGGCGCCCATCGAAGGTGTCGTGGTACTGGGATCAGGGCTGCAGCTCGATTTCTCCGGGCCGCCACGTCTTGTCGAACCACGGCTCCAGCGGACCGTACAGACGCAGGATCATGAACCAGCCCTTGCCTGGAATCGTCTGCACCCAGTTGTTCTCCATTCCCGCTGGTGCCTTGGGTCCGAAGTAGACGTCCACCGAGCCGTCCGCATTGACCTTGACCCCCTTGTCCTGGCTGCTGACGCTCGGGGCCTTCTGGTCGGCCTGCACCATCGAGCGGGTCTGGTTG
>Ga0209254_10006075_pt1 | contig 11114 bp, 8 predicted proteins | sample FrelakmetDIP11DI_FD_187148 | JGI IMG/M metagenome (GOLD analysis project Ga0209254, IMG submission 187148) | Freshwater lake sediment microbial communities from the University of Notre Dame, USA, for methane emissions studies - DIP11 DI (SPAdes)... | ecosystem: Environmental > Aquatic >... | reverse complement strand
CGAGGACCACCGCGCCGACGATGCCAAAGACAATCGACATCGTGCCCATTTCCCCGGTCAGCGACCGGCCCAGCAAGAGGCCCACGTCCAGTCCAACCAGGGCATAGAGCAGCGGCAGCCACGCATAGAACAAGAACAGGCCGAACGCCATGATGGCGAGGCCGGACGCAATCATCAGCAGCGCAAAGATCGTGGACATGCTGGTTCGTCGCTCCCCTCTGTTATTGGCTCTGACTCGCAGCCTGTTAAGTTGCTCTGTATCTCGACGCCCGGACACTGATGCTATCTGAATTTCTTCTGCCCGTGGTTCCGGCGGCCCGGTGACCTGTTCAGCCCGGGGGAGAGCTACCGGCACGGGCGCTCTCTCCCCCGGAATGGCCCGGTCCCGAGACTTGTGCCGGCATCTTCTTCGCCAGTGACGGCTCGTGGCACGGAGAGGAGAGGTGGACTATCCTCCCCATACTGAAGATTCTCGCGTACACGCCATATGCCCAAGCGACCGCCCGACGTCGAGAATGCCTCGGCTGCCCTTCGGGCCGCACCCAAGGATCGCTATGACGCGGGTCGGGCGCGGCTTGAAGCCGTTCCCCTGGAGGCCCATGCCGAGGCCGCACCCGACGCTGGCCGAGTTGATCCGCTGACCATACTGGCCAGGCAGAACAAGTTTCGCCTCCCGGATCTCATCAGCCTGCGCTACGGCCGCATGAGTCGCACCCCATTCACCTTTCTGCGTGGGGCAGCCGCCGTCATGGCCAGTGATCTCGCTGCGGGCGTCAGTTCAGATCTGAAGGTCGAGCTTTGCGGTGACGCCCACTTGGGCAATTTCCGGTGGTATCGCGCGCCGACGCGGGAGCTGGTGTTCGATCTCAACGACTTTGACGAAACCCTGCCCGGGCCATTCGAATGGGATGTGAAGCGGCTTGCCGCGAGCGTCACGGTCTCCGCCAGGGCAAACGGTTCTACCAAAGAGCAAGCCCGCAGTGCGACGCGGTCAGCAATGCGCGATTACCGCAAGTTCATCGCCGCAGCTTCGGAACGGGATCCACTCGACTTGCACTATTACCGCTTTGACGCAGAGGGCGCGCTGGAGCGTATCGGGAGACACGGCAGGAGGCACCGGAAGTGGAAGGAAGCGGTTCTGGCCAAGGCGATCCGGCGCACCAGTCTTCTCGCCCTGGAGAAGCTGACCAAGGTTGTCAAAGGTCAACGCAGGATTGTCCCTGACCCGCCACTGATCGTTCGCGTCGATGAGGACCTCAAGAAGGCCGGGGCTGGTTCGGTCACGGAGTGCCTGAACAACTATCGGCAGAGCCTTTCACTCGAACATCGCCACCTGCTCGACCGGTTCGCCTTGGTCGATATTGCGCGCATGGTCGTGGGCGTCGGGAGCGTTGGCACCCGTTGTCTCATTGCGCTCTTTGAAGCGGGTGACGGCACACCACTCTTTCTTCAATTGAAGCAGGCGACATCATCCATTCTTGAAGCCCATCTCGGTGCCAGCCGTTTCAAGCACGCAGGGCAACGCGTCGTCGAGGGACAGCGAGTGATCCAGGCGACGAGCGATGTGCTCCTTGGCTGGGCGCGCTGGCCAGTAGCGGGCGGACGCAGGATCGACTTTTACTTCCGCCAGCTGTGGGACGGCAAGGGCAAAATCAATGTTGAGGAGCTGGGTCCGACGCGTCTTGCCGCCTACGCTGGCCTGTGCGGCAAGACGCTCGCCTTTGCACATGCCCGTTCCGGCGATGCCATGCTGATCCGCGGCTACATCGGCGATCACAAGTCATTCGATGACGTGATGGTTGCATACGCCGAGCGATACGCGGAGGTCACCGCACAGGATCATGCCCGGCTCCGCGAGGCCATCGATGATGGCGCGATAGAGGCCGCCCTCGACACTTGAGCGAGCAGCGCGATCAACCATGTTCCGCGATGGCACGTCGCCGCGGCGATGGAAGGCTACAAGTAGAGCTCTCCAGCGAGAACACTCCGTGGCAGCACGGATATCGCCATGTGTTCGGACAAGCTGTAGACGCGCCGCAGGTTGTCGAGTATCTCCAGCTGTACGCGATGCTTGATGAGGCGGTTCGGGTCGTCCTGGGCCAGGCGCGAGGCCTGCTGTCGCTGCAGATCGGCCACGAGGTCCAATATCACGATGCGCTTTGCGACAACCGCCTGCGCTGCTTGCTGGTCCCTCTCCACCAAGGCACGCAGTGCCAATTGGGCTGTTTCCTGAACACTTTGCAGCAGGCGATGCAGCAGGTCCGCCGCCTCCATTGAAGGGTCACTCTCCGACGCCTTGAGGGCCTGGGCCAGCGGCGCCAGGTCGCGGCTGATCGCGGCGCTCATACTCTCGATCTCGCCACTGGCGGCAACCAGCCGGGCATGCTCTTCGGACTCACTGTCGCTCAACTCACTGCGTCCGATGTGCTGCAGGTAGGCGAGCACTGCGTCTCGCAACACCACAATCTGGTCAAACTGCTGCGTCAGTTCACTGACATCCCTTGCTGCGAAGGCTGATTTCACCTTTGCAAGCATGGTGTCCGTGATCTGACTCATGTGTCCAAGCTCCAGCCGAGCCCGTTCCAGGGCCATCGATGGCACCTGAAACAGTTCGTCATCGAGATACTTGGGCTGAATGATCTCCTTGTGAAAGGTTGCCCGATCGGGAATGACCTTGATAGCGAGCTTCGAAAACAGCGCTGCGAACGGAAGAAAGATTGCCGTGTTGGCGGAAGCCCAGATCGTTGCGGCGTTTGCGATCTGACGTGGCACCTCCTCGGCAAGCCGCTCCACCCCCTGCAAATGGGGCGCGATGGGTGAAACCGCCTGGGCAATCGAGGCGAGCTGCTCGATGAAGGGCAACCAGATGGCAGCGCCCAGCACATTGAAGAGGACATGCACGACCGCGGCGCGCTTTGCATCCTGGGGCTTGCCGATCCCGGCAAGTATGGCCGTGATCCCGGTTCCGATCTTGGCGCCAAAGAGGATCGCGATCCCCGCAGGCAGGGAAAGCAATCCCTGCGTGGCCATGACGACCGCAAGACCAATGGTTGCCGAGGACGATTGCACGAGTGCGGTGAATAGCGCGCCGGCAAGCATGCCCAGAACGGGATTCTGCAAGGATTGCAGAAGCTCCGCGAAACTCTGATTGCTGCGCAGTGGTGCCATGGCAGCGCCCATCGCCCCCATGCCATAGAAGAGCAGGCCAAGCCCCATGAGCATGGCGCCATAGTGGCGCGCGACACCCTGCTTCCAGAAAAAGGTCATCACAAACCCGATTGCGATGAACGGCAAGGCGAGCGCGGTTGTATTGAACGCCACAATCTGGGCGGTCACCGTGGTGCCCACATTCGCACCAAAAATCACACCGACTGACTGCGTCAATGTCATGAGTCCGGCACTGACAAAGCCGACGACGAGTACCGTCGTCACCGAAGACGACTGGATTACCGCGGTCACGATGGCCCCGGTGATGGCACCCAGAATTCGGTTTCCTGTTAGCTTGGCCAACAGCGTATTCATCTGCTTGCCAGCAGCCGCCTTCAGCCCATCAGTCATCTTCTCCATGCCGTAGAGGAAGAGCGCGAGCCCGCCAAGCAGCTGAACGATCATCGCCACGGGTGCCAGTTCATCCATGTTCAGCCTCGCAATGCAGTGAGGTCAGGGAGCATCGGCTCGCATGTCGAGGCTCACGTGCCGTTGGCAATGGGTATCCTATGATCGAGGAGTATAAGCCGAACAAAACCCCTGCTTGCCGAGGACTCCCAGGGCTGCCAACCGACACTCCGGCGCGTCACAAGCCGGCGCCTGACCCCCACGGAGCGGCTGGACGCGTTCGCCACTCACTGGAGAACTACCGAGCACGGGCTTTGTTTGTCCTATGCTCCCGGGATCAGATCGCGCCTGAAGGCGCTCCTACGGGACGCGCCAGGGAGTCGAGCTGCGTGGCCAGCAGTGCGGGTGTCGCGAAGAACGGGGAGTGTCCCGTGGGCAGCGTCATGACGGTCGCGCAGGGCGAGGCAGCCACCATCTGCTCCTGGACAAATAACGGCAGCGCCACGTCCAGGGTGCAGTGGATGTAGGCCCGGGGCACGCGGCCGAAGCGCTCGGGTGTGACATGTACCGTCTGGAACATGACGGCAATCGGCTCCGGGCCGAGTCGCGTCTTTGCGAGGGCGAGGTCCTCCGCCGGGCAATCCGCGTAGAAAATGTCCCAAACGCGCTCCGGTTCGACGGCCACGCACTGGCCGTCCGGCGTCCGGACCGACGCGGCATTCAGCGGGTTGTCCGGATCCGCGCTGCAGATCCGCACCAGCGAGTCCCCGTCCCGGGGCAGGAAGCCGGTGACGTACACGAGCCGCTGCAGCCTCTCCGGCCTGGCTTCCGCTACGGTGCTGATCACCAGCCCACCGAGGCTGTGGCCGACCAGGATCACGTCGCCTTTGCAGGAGTCCAGAACGGTGCCGATCCGTTCCGCGTAGCTGTCCAGCGTCTGGGCGCCGGCCGGGGCCGGATCGTCACCGTGACCGGGCAGGTCGGGGGCGTGGACCTGATGACCCCGGGCGCGCAGCAGCGGGGCGATATGCCGCCAGCACCAGCCGCCGTGCCAGGCGCCGTGAACCAGGACGAACGTGGCCATAGGTATTACTGCGTTTGAGCCGGGACCGGAAAGCTGCGATTCTCCCGGCATTCATTGCTGAAGGGCAAATCCATGAAGCTGTATTTCAGTCCCGGCGCCTGCTCGCTGGCCTCCCACATCACGCTGCTCGAAGCAGGGCTGCCCTTTACCGCGGAAAAAGTGGACATGCGCACGCGCCAGACCAGCGACGGGAAGGATTTCACAACCGTCAATCCCCTGGGCTACGTGCCCGCGCTGGTGCTCGATGATGGCGCCGTGCTTGCCGAGGGACAGGCCATCCTGCAGTACCTGGCCGACCAGAAGCCCGAGGCCCAGCTTGCGCCGCCAGCGGGCACCATGCCGCACTACCGGCTGCTGGAGTGGCTTAGTTTCATTTCTTCGGAGCTGCACAAGGGCTTCGGCCCTTTGCTGAGGCCGGGCGGCGCGGAGGACGTGAAGGCGGCCGCGCGGGACAAGCTGGGCCTGCGGCTCAACTACGTGGCCCAGCACCTGGCCAGCCGGCAGTACCTGGTGAGTGAGCATTTCACGGTGGCCGATGCGTATCTGTACACGGTGCTGACCTGGTCGCGAATCGCTGGGATCGACCTGGGGGCCTGGCCCGTACTCGCAGCCTATCGGGACCGCGTCCAGCAGCGGCCGGCGGTGCAGGCGGCGCGGCAGGCCGAGGGGTTGAAGGCCTGACTATTCCCGAAGTCGGACAACTGGCACGGCTGGAGCAGGCCAGCCCGTTTGCGGCCGACATCCTCGTCCGATACCCGGCGCTGCTCGATGAACTGCGCGCCAGCGGTAGCCTGACGCGGAGCGCTGCGCCCGGAGAAGTGGCCACACTTCTGGCGGCGGTGCTGCGGGACGTTTCCGGGGACGACGATTTTCTCCACCGCCTCCGGCTGTTCCGGCATCGGGAACTCCTGAGAATCATCTGGCGGGATCTGAATGAGGGCGCGGACGTCACCGAGTCCCTGCGCGATCTCTCGGACCTGGCAGACGCGGCCATCAACGCGGCGCTGGACTATGCCAACGACCTGCTCCGTGCCCGCCACGGGGAGCCCCATGCGGAGGACGGCAGCCCGTGCGGCGCTGGCGTCGTCGCCATGGGGAAACTGGGTGGCCACGAACTCAACTTCTCCTCTGACGTGGACCTGGTGTTTCTCTACTCTGCGGCTGGCGAGACCGATGGCGCCCGGGCCCTCAGCAACGAGGAGTACTTCCGGTTGCTGGCCCAGCGCGTGATCGACCTGCTGAGCCGGAACACGGCGGACGGTTTCGTCTACCGGGTGGACGTCCGCCTGCGGCCGTTCGGCACCGCTGGCCCTTTAGCGGTGAGCGTGTCCGCACTGGAAGGCTATCTGCTGCAGCACGGGCGGGACTGGGAGCGCTACGCGTGGATCAAGGCGCGGGTGGTCAATACGTGGGCCGATGCGGAGTCGCTGTATCAGGAGGTGCTCAGGCCCTTCGTTTACCGCCGTTATCTGGACTATGGCGTGTTCAGCTCGCTGCGCGAGATGAAGGCGCTTATCGAGGCGGAGGTTGCGAAGAAGGAGTTTCGCGGCAACCTCAAGCTGGGTCCCGGCGGCATCCGCGAGATCGAGTTCATCGTTCAGGCGTTGCAGCTGGTGCGGGGTGGCACGGTGGCGGCGCTGCGGGAACGGCAATTACTGAAGGCCCTGCCCGCGCTCGTGCAGGCGGGTTGCCTGCCGGAGACAGATGCGGCGGAGTTGACGGCGGCCTACCACTTCCTGCGCCTGGCGGAGAATCGTGTCCAGGCGTTGTACGACCGCCAGACCCACGATCTCCCGGCGGATCCTGTTGATCAGCAGCGCCTCGCTCTCGCCATGGGATGCCCCGACTGGCCGGCTTTTCTCGTCGGGCTCCAGGTCCAGCGGGACAGGGTGGCCCGGCATTTTCGTGACATTGTCTTTCGCGGGACCAGTGGCTCCGGCACTGGCGACGACGAATACGGCGAGCAGTCCGGTCGCACCAACGGTGGGTCGGGACTGCCCGAGGCCGAACTGGCCCGGGTGTGGCTGGACGAGGCGCCGCCGGATCTGCAGCTGCAGCGTCTGGCGGGGGCGGGGTTCAGGTCGCCGGAGGAAGTACTCGAGCGCATCCGTCGTTTGCGGGAGGGGGGGCTGCAGCAGCGACTCGATCAGCCGGGCCGCCAGCGGCTCGATGCGCTGGTCCCCGCCATGCTGCGCGTGGCCAGCCGCCAGGCCGAAGCGGCACGGGCTCTCGACGGCATGGTGCTGGTGCTCGAGGCGATCGGCCGCCGGTCGGCCTACTTCGCGCTGCTGAACGAGAACCCGGCAGCGCTGGAGCGGCTGGTCGGTATCTGCGCCTCCAGTGAGTTCCTTGCGCGGCTCGTGGCAACACACCCGCTGTTGCTGGACGAACTGCTGGACCCCCGGGTCTTTCAGGAGGCCCCGTCACGGAGCGAGCTGATGGCGGATCTCACGGTGCGGCTGTCCCGGGTGCCGGTTGACGACGCCGAGGCGCGCCTCGATGCGCTGCGCAACTTCCAGCAGGCAGCCATCTTCCGTGTGGCCGTCGTGGATCTCGCCGGCGTCCTGCCGCTCATGAAAGTCAGCGACCGCCTGACCGACATCGCCGAACTCGTGCTCGAAGCCGCGCTGGCCCTGGCCTGGCAGGAGCTGGTTGCGCGGCATGGTGAACCCCAGTGTGCTGTGCATGGAGAGTTGCGGGCGGCGCGCTTTGCGGTCGTCGGCTACGGGAAGCTCGGTGGCCTTGAGCTGGGCTATGGCTCGGACCTCGATGTCGTCTTCCTGCACGATTCGGAGGGCGAGCAGCAGCAGACCGCCGGTGCCCAGTCACTGGACAATGCCGTCTTCTTTTCGCGGCTGACCCGCCGGATCATCAGTATCCTGACCATGCATACCACCTCAGGAAAATTGTACGAGGTGGACATCCGTTTGCGCCCGAGCGGGCAGTCCGGCCTGCTGGTTTCCAGCCTGACGGCCTTTGACCTGTATCAGCGCCAGGACGCCTGGACCTGGGAGCACCAGGCACTGCTGCGCAGCCGGGCTGTCGCCGGCGACAGCGGGGTCAAGGCCGCCTTCGAGCAGCTCCGCATCCGGGCACTGACTACCTACGTGCGGCGGGAGCAGCTCGCCACCGAGGTCGCGGACATGCGCCAGCGGATGCGCAATGAGCTGTCCAGGGGCACCGCTGACCTGCTGGACGTCAAGCAGGATCCGGGAGGCATCGCCGATATCGAATTTCTGGTTCAGTACCTGGTGTTGCGCGATGCTAACCGGTACCCGGACCTGGTCCGCTGGTCCGACAACATCCGGCAGCTGGAAGCGCTTGCCGCCCACGGCATCCTGGCACCCGCCGACGCGGAGCAACTGGCCAGTGCGTACCGCGCCTACCGGCAGCGCCTCCACCACCTGAATCTCGCCGGTGCACCCGGGTTGCTGCCACGGGCCGAAACGGCGGCGCTGGTTGCCATGGTGGTCCGGCACTGGCAGGCGGTGTTCTATACTGAAACTCACCCAGTCGCTGAATAACGCTCCATGGTCGCGTCCAAGACAGATTCCCAGCTTCCGCTGGTCCAGCCGAACGCCGAGAACCACTACGATGTGACGCGCGCGGACCTGCCTCTGTCCTGCCCCATGCCCGGGATGCACCTCTGGAACTCGCACCCCAAGGTGTACCTGGCCATAGAGGAGGAGGGCCGCGCCAAGTGTGGTTACTGTGGCGCTACCTACGTCCTAACCCCCGCGCGGTGAACGGCCCGCTGACCCACCTCAATCTGTCCCGCGGCTTTCGGGGTGGTGAACGACAGACTGAACTCCTGATTCGTGGCCTCGCTGCTCTCGGCTGGACCCAGCGTCTGGTGGCCCGGCGAGGTGAGCCGCTGGCTGACCGCTGCCGGGATGTCCCCGGTCTCCACATCGCCGAAGCCGGCAGTGGCGTTGCGGGTGCCTTTCTTGCGCTGCGCGGGGCCGGACTCGTGCACAGTCACGAAGGTCGTGGTGTCCAGGCCGCCTGGCTGAACCGGCTCGTCAGGGGCGCGCCTTACATCATCACCCGCCGCGTGCAAAAGGGCCCGACGAGCTCGGTCCTGAACCGCCGGATGTATCGTTCAGCCGCTGCAGTCGTGGCGATATCAGAGGCGATCCGGGCCGCACTGGCCCGGCTCGAGGCGCGTTTGGCCGTCACCGTAATCCCCAGCGCCGGCAGCAGCCTTCCGGTAAACCGGGCTACTGTCGAAAAATTGCGCGCCGGTTTCGGTGGCGACTTCCTGGTGGGGCATGTGGGCGCCCTCGATGACTCGCACAAGGGTCAGCTGCAGATCATCGCGCTCGCGCGGCGCTGGCAGGCCGCCCACCCGGCCGTGCGCTTCGTGCTGGTTGGGGCGGGTCGGGACCAGGCCCGCCTGCGCGGTGCCGCTGCCGGACTCGATAATCTGATATTTACCGGAGAGGTGGGCAACGTTGGCGACTATCTGGCCGCCTTCGATCTGTTTCTTTACCCCTCCCGCCATGAAGGCCTGGGCTCAATCCTGCTCGACGCGCTCGCGGCCGGCCTGCCGGTGGTCGCCACTGCCGTCGGGGGGATCCCCGAGATCATCCGGAATGGAGAGAATGGCGTGCTGGTGAGGCCCGACGAGCCGGAGGCGCTTGAGGCTGCCGTGGCTGGGTTCCATGCGGATGCCGGGCTGCGCGCCCGGGTGGCGGCGGCAAACCGGTTGCGGGCCCAGGAGTTTTCGGCTGCCACAATGACTGGCCGCTACGCACGCCTGTACCGGGACGTGGCGGCCCGCCAGAATGTCGGGCTGACGCTGCCATGAGGGCCAATCCATGATCATTGTTACCGGGGGCGCCGGCTTCATCGGCAGCAATCTCGTCCGCGCCCTGAACCGGGCCGGGCACTCCGACATTCTCGTGGTCGATGATCTCCGTGACGCCCACAAGATCCTGAATCTCGCCGACTGCCGGATCGCCGAGTATCTCGACATGCACGAGTTCGCCACGCGCATCGGCGCGGGCCAGGACTTTGCACCAAAGCTCCAGGCGATCTTCCACCAGGGCGCGTGTACCGACACGACCGAGTGGAATGGCCTGCTGATGATGCGCACCAACTACGAGTTTTCCCGGCACGTGCTCCGGTATGCCACCGAGCGCCGGGTGCCGCTGGTCTACGCGTCCTCCGCGTCGGTCTACGGCGCCGGGCGGGATTTTCGCGTCAGTGAAGACTGCGAGCGGCCGATCAATGTCTACGCGTTTTCCAAACTGATGTTCGATCGCCACGTTCGCCAGGTCACGGCTTCATTCCGGTCGCCGGTAGTGGGACTGCGCTACTTCAACGTCTATGGCCCGGGCGAGGCCCACAAGGGCAAGATGGCGAGCGTCATCCATCATTTTCGGGAGCAGTTGAAGACGGGCGATACGATCCGCCTGTTCACCGGCAGTGATGGCTACGGCGACGGGGAGCAGGCCCGGGACTTCATCCACGTGGACGACATCGTGGCGGTCAATCTCTGGGCCTGGCAGCAGGCGGCAAAGTCCGGGATCTTCAACCTGGGCACTGGCCAGGCCCGCAGCTTCAATGACGTGGCCCGGGCCGTGCTGAAGTGGCATGGCCGGGGCCGCATCGAGTACACCCCGTTTCCGGAGCACCTCAAGGGCAGCTACCAGAGCTATACCCAGGCGGATCTCTCGGGGCTGCGTGCGGCTGGCCATAGCGCACCGTTCATCGCAATCGAAGAGGGCGTGCCGCGCTATCTCGACGCCCTCGCCTGAGGGAAGCTGCCACAGTGACAGCCACGCTCATTGTTGGTCCCGCCTGGGTTGGCGACATGGTCATGGCCCAGTCGCTCTTCCACCTGTTGCATACACAGGAGCCGGGCATGGTGATCGACGTCGTGGGACCGCCCTGGTCCGTGCCGCTGGTTGGCCGGATGCCGGAAGTGCGGCGCGGGATTCCGCTGACGGTCGCCCACGGCCAGTTTGCCTTCGGTGCGCGGCGAGCGCTCGGCAGATCCCTGCGTGCGACGGGTTACGACCGGGCCATTGTCCTGCCGCGGTCGTTCAAGTCGGCCTTGCTGCCCTGGTTCGCCGGCATTCCCGCGCGCACCGGCTTTGCAGCCGAGTTACGTGGCCTGCTGCTCAACGATCTGCGCCGGCTTGACCGGCGGCTGCTCGACCAGACGGTGAAGCGCTTTCTGGCGCTGGGCGTGCCTCCAGGTGCCCCCGTGCCTGTGCCCGCACCCCCGGCGCTTCGCGTGGATGAAGGGAACAGAAAAGTGCTGCTCGAGCGCCTGGGCCTCGGCACCCGCCCGGCGATTGCGTTGTTGCCGGGTGCGGCCTACGGGCCTGCCAAGCAGTGGCCGATCAGCAGCTTCACGGAACTCGCCGGGTTCCTGACGAGGCGGGGGATTGAGGTCTGGGTGCTCGGTTCGTCCGGCGAGCAGTCACTGGGGGAGCAGATCCGCACCGGAGCTGGCGCGCACGTC
>Ga0209254_10006074_pt1 | contig 11117 bp, 9 predicted proteins | sample FrelakmetDIP11DI_FD_187148 | JGI IMG/M metagenome (GOLD analysis project Ga0209254, IMG submission 187148) | Freshwater lake sediment microbial communities from the University of Notre Dame, USA, for methane emissions studies - DIP11 DI (SPAdes)... | ecosystem: Environmental > Aquatic >... | reverse complement strand
AACACGGTCAACCCAACCCTTGAGACTTGCCGGCAGTCCAAACCACCATAGCGGAAACTGCCAGATCATCAGGTCACACCATTCGATCTTCCTGATCTCGAACTCGATCTCATCTGAAAACCCTCCGTTTTCACTGGCGTACATTTCCTCGATCTGCAGATTGAGGTAATCCGGATCCTTGGTGGTCGCAAAGTTCTTTCGACCGGAAATCGGATCGAAACGCATTTGATTGAGGTCGGAGGTCTCGACGGCATGGCCTGCGCCGACGGCCGTGTCGCAGGCCATCCGAAACATTGCAGTACAGAAGCTTCGGGGCTCCGGATGCCAGTGGACTACGAAAACGTTCATCCGTCAGTTCCCTTTGCATAAGAGTCGAAGTGAATGGCGCACTCCGGCAGCCTGGTCTCTCCCCAAACGCGAGAAAGTACGGTCAACTAATCGACCGATGTGCCAAGAAGTGCAATCAGTAGCTCGCATCAGATCCGATCCTGCCGTCTGGGAAAGGTGGGCCGCCACCGCGGCTCTCGGCAAGTGAATTTGCATTGTTGGCGCAAGACAAGTTGTATTCTTCGACTTGCGAGTGGCCGGCCCAAAATGTTCGCGGCCACCCGCGGCGAGACCGACCAGTCAAACATCGACACCAGGAGCTTCGGATGGCCCCAACGAAGGAAAAGTCGCTTGTATGGTTCATCACCGGCTGTTCAACGGGACTGGGTCGCGCTCTCGCCCAGCGCGTATTGGAGCGGGGTCATCGCTGCGTCCTGACGGCGCGTGATCCGACGCAGCTTTCGGAAATCGCCGCTGCGTATCCGGGAACCTCGTTGCCGATCGCGGTTGATGTCAACAAGCCAGCCAATCTGGACGAAGCCGTGGCCGCCGCTGAGGAAGTGTTCGGCGGCATCGATGTGCTCGTCAACAATGCGGGCTACGGCTATCTCGCAGCGGTCGAAGAAGGCGAAGACAGCGAGGTGCGGGCGATGTTCGAGACCAACTTCTTCGCCGTCGCCGCGCTGCTGCGGCGCGCGCTCCCTGGCATGCGCGCACGCGGGCGCGGTCACATCGTCAACATCTCCTCGATCGGCGGGCTGCTCGGCAACCCTGGCTCGGGTTACTACAACGCGACGAAGTTCGCGGTCGAGGGACTCACGCAGGCGTTGGCCAAGGAAGTCGAGCCGCACGGCATCCGGGTCACGCTGATCGAGCCGGGGCCGTTTCGCACCGACTGGGCAGGGCGCTCGCTCAGGATGGTCAAGGCCCCTCTTGACGCCTATGCGGGAACATTCGGCGTTCGGCGGACCCAACTGCTGCGCAGCGACGGAAAGCAGCGGGGGGACCCCGTTCGCGCAGCCGACGCAATCATCAAAGTCGTCGAGTCTGCCGCCCCGCCGCTGCACCTGCTGTTGGGCAAGGCCAGCATCGAACGCATGCGCGAGAAACTCGACGAACTTCGGCGCTCCATCGACGACTGGGAGGAGGTCACGCTGTCGGCTGATTTCCCCGAGCCGTGAAGTAGCTCCACTGCGGCGGCACGTGGGCCTGCGCGCGTCCCGACCGTGTGGCCGCTTCGGCGCTAGTTGCACGGAGCCGTCCCGCATCGACTTCAGCGCACTGCAGTGAGCAAGAGAACCGCGGCGAGCATGCCCGGGTCGTCGTGACCTGCGGTTCGGGTTCCGTACATCCGGGCACGGCCGATCCGTGACTCATGATCGCGAAGCTCGGCAAGTGCCGCCGTGGCGGCGTCCACCGCAACGTCGATGGCAGCACCGGAATTGCCTTGCGCTTCGAGGGCATGCCCAATTCGCAGCAGCGAGTCGAGAATGCTCTTGTCACCAGGAGCAGCGCCCGAGCGCTCCGTGATTGCCGCTGTCGCGGCAGTGAGCATGGCGACGAGTCCGGCGCGATCTACCGTTTCGCGCCCGCGCGCGACCCGCCCCGCAGCGGAGAAGCCGATTGCCAGCACCGACCCCAGGGTCGAACCCATCGCGCGCCCGGTTTCGCGACCCAGCGCAAGCAGTGCAGCGCCGACATCGGCTGGCAGATCGCCGATCGCTTTCCACGACGTCGCAACCGATGTGATGGTCATTGTGGCCCGCAATAATTCGCGCCGCGGGCATTCAGTGTCTGACGCCTGCAAACGTCGGCTGACTCTGGCATGATGAGCGCATGCTGCAGTCGGCGCGAACAATCGTCGGGGCGGGCTTCGACATCCTGAAGCTGGTCGTCTCGTTCTTGCGCCCATCCAGCGATCCGCGCTGAGAACCTGGTTCTTCGTAAGCAGCTTGCGAGTTATATCGAGCGTGGTATCAAACCGCGCCGCCTGGATTACGCCACTCGCGTCAGCCTCGCACTGTTCACGAGAATGTTCGATTGGCGCGCGTCGGTGGTCAACGTTCGACCGTCGACGGTCGTCCGGTGGCACCGAATGGGCTGGCGCATCTTCTGGCGCCGGAAGTGCAGGGCAGGCCGACCACCGATTCCGCCGGAACTACGCAGTCTGATTCGCAGGATGGCCGCAGAGAATCCGTTGTGGGGCGAGGAACGAATTGCCAATGAGTTATTGGTCAAACTCGGGATCCGGGTCTCACCGCGAACGGTGGGCAAGTACATCCCGAAGCGATCGCCAGGCCAGCCGCGCGATGATCAGCGCTGGTCCACGTTCCTGAAGAACCACGCAAAGGCGATTCTTGCATGTGACTTCTTCATCGCGGTCACTGCAACGTTCCGGATGCTGTACGTGTTTGTGGTGATTGAGCACGGCACGCGGCGTCTGGCGCATATCAATGTGACGGCGAGTCCGAGCGTCGACTCACAGCGCGTTGGGTCCTGGCGTTCCGGATCCTCCCAAGGAATATGTGAAGGTTCGGAAACCTACGTCCCGACATCGCTTGGCGGCGGGTGCGCTCGTCCTCGTGAAATCGGTCCTCGGAGGCTTGCATCACGAATACTCACTTGCTGCCGCACCGGCGAGCGCGTAATTGATCAGCATGAGCGTAACGAATAGTGTTGATCTGAATATTTGCGGACCACACTCGACCCAAAATACGCCTTGCTTCCTGCAAGCGTCTAGTTACTACTGATTTTTGCTTGCTTGACCACAGTCCCCCATTTGGTGGTTTCTCCAGCTATGAGGCGGTTGAAGTCTGCGGGCGATCCTGTAAGGAGGTCTCCGGTCATCGCCAGTATTCGATCCTTGATGTCAGGCATCGCGAGGACTTTCCCAACGTCACTATTGATTTTGGACACCAATGCCGGCGCCATCCCTGCGGGACCCACCAAGCCGTGCCAATCCCGGACATCGTAGTCGAAGCCGGATGATGCCAAGGTTGGTAAATCGGGCATCGCCGCACTACGCGTTCCGCTGGTAACGGCAAGCGGGCGAAGTCTTCCGCCTTTGATGAGCGCCAACGCGGGTGGCGCGGGAGCAAACATCAACGCAACGTGTCCCGCCACAACGTCCTGCAGCGCCGGTGGCCCGCCCTTGTAGGGGACGTGAATCATGTCGACGCCGGTCATTTGCTTGAAGAGCTCCCCGGCTACGTGGCCCGGCGAACCGGTTCCGCCCGAAGCGAAGCTCAGCTGACCAGGTCGTGCCTTGGCGTACTCAATCAGTTGAGGAACCGAATTGATCGGCAGGGACGGGTTCACAACCAGGATGTTGGCTTGCTGGGCGATTCCCGCAATGGGAGCAAAGTCAGTGTCGATTTTGAACGGCAGTTTGATCAACTCGGCCGCGACGACATGGGCAAAGTTCAACATTCCAAGTGTGTAACCATCCGGCGCTGCTCGAGCGACCGCCTCCAGGGCAATCGTGCCACTCGCTCCTATGCGGTTCTCTACGATGACCGGCTGACCCCAAATTTGCGAAAGTTTTTCACCGAGCATTCGTGCCAGAGTGTCGCCGGTCCCGCCAGCCGCGAAGCCAACCATGATGTGCACGGGCTTGGTTGGGAAATCCTGAGCGGCCGCGCCAAACGTAACGCTCGCAATAATGGCTGCGGCAATGAACGAAATGTATGAACGAATTTTCGTGCGCATGTGACCTCTTCCTTTCAGCAATGTGAAGCCAAGGATCGCCCATTAGTGGCCGTGGAGGAATGTCAGCCGCGGTGCGTAGGTAACGGCGTGCGATTCGCATAACGCGTCATTACGCGGGCCAGGGCCTCCAGCATTTCCCCCTTGAGCGCGACGTCCGAAGCCGAGTGCCACAAATTATTCATTTCGTGCGGATCGGATTCGAAATCGTAGAGTTCGCCCCAATCGGCGCTTTCGAACAACGTTAGGCGGGCGCGGTCGGTAATGACGGTGCGCGCGCGGGGCGGCTCGGTAAACCCCATGAACGTGCGTTGCGGGTCCTCCTCAATGAGGACTGCCTCACGTGCGAATGGGGCACCGTCCATTGTCGCCAGCAAGGATTCTCCTTGAATCCCGTAGAACGCCTGGATCCCGGCGCGCTCGAGGATGGTGGGTGCAAGGTCGATCGCGCTAGCAAGAGCATCTACCGTGAGGCCTCTTGCACCGAGGGGATCTGACCAGAGGAACGGCACGCGGACCAAGCCCCGATAGTGCAGTGGCCCCTTCAGCATCACTTGGTGATCACCCAGAAGGTCACCGTGGTCACTCGTAAAGACCACGACAGTGTTCTCTGCTAAGCCCAAGTCTTTGAGTCGATCCAATATTCGCCCCACCGCATCGTCAATCGAAGTGATCATGCCGTACGTCAGCGCAATGGCCTCACGCGCTTCGGCAGCAGTGACCGCTTGCGGCAGGTGTGTCCAGCGATCACGAGAACCATCGTCGCGTTGGCGCCATAGCTCTGCGAGATGCGGCGGAGGCGAGGCGACCTCGGCGAAGGACTCCGGCAACTCAATGTCCTCCGGGCGATATCGGTCCCAATAACTTCCCGACGGTGAAAACGGGTGATGCGGATCGTTGAACGAACACTGCATGAAGAATGGAGTATCGGGTCGTGCCGCGAATTGTTCGAGGCGTGACAGCGTCTGCGCTTCCACATAGGCAGTACCCGAAACACTTTCCGGGAGGCGCGTTCGCCACGCCCATGGACAACTGTATCCATGACCGGCCACTTCATTGGCGGCACCGCGCAGCTCTCGGTACTCGGGGCACCGCTCCGCAGCCCAGTTTGCATAGTGACCACTCAACTCGTCGCCGTGCTGCACTAACAAGTCGACCGCTTCGAATCCGTAGTAGGGTAAGTTCATCTGCGAATTCGGGTCACGCTCCCAATTGGTGAACAGTTCCTGGTCGTAGCGGTCCCCCGGCTGCATATCCCATCGGGCCTGCTGCAGTTCGGGGGGTAGCGACGAGAATCCCGGTGGAGCGTCGGCAAGGCGAGTAACCGGTGGAATGCCTGTGAATGACTGAAGGTGGCACTTGCCCACCAGCGCCGTTCTGTAGCCGAAACTGCGCAATACGTCGACGACCGTATTGGCACGCAACGAAAGAGCCACGCCGTTGGTCCAAACTCCATGCGAAGACGGCATGCTCCCCGTCATCAGAGACGCCCGGTTGGGCATGCAACTCGGATTTGCGGCGAAGAACCGATTGAAACGTACACCGCTGGTGGCCAGCCGATCGATCGCCGGTGTGCGCAGGACCGCGTTTCCATAACACCCGAGATGATCGGCGCGCTGCTGGTCGGTGATGATAAAGAGGAAGTTCGGACGTTTCGTCATTGATTGGAATGGCGGAAAGTGAAATTTACTCAATCGCGCGCAGTGTAATTTCTCTTGCGCCTGCTGCGTGGGCAGAGCGGCTATATGTCCAAACGCCCTTTCGCCGTCACGAATTGAGAGCTTGGCAAACTGGGGGCGTCCATGTATGTGGGCCGGGTCCGGTCGGCGATGATCGTCCCCTATCCCGAGTGGATCTGATACTCACCCTTACGGTAGGCGAAGGTGATGTGGTCCTCGATGCTCTTCAGGAATGATTCCCGGTCCCTTCTGCGCAGAGCATCCAGGATGGGGGCATGCCGTTCCCTGGTTCGACGATACGAAAAGCTGCTGTCCTTGCTGTAGGATTGCAGCAGCATTATTCTCGATTTGATGATATTCCACATTTCACAAAGAACACTGTTTCCGCATTTTTCGAAAATGTATTGATGAAACAGCACGTCATTCGTTATGACCTGGAAAATATCGCCGGAGGCTTCATAAGCCCGTTCGCACAGGTTGATGTACTCTTCCATTCGCCCGACATCATCGTCATCGATGAATTCGAAGGAAATGTCCGCGGCCTTTCTCTCGATCACCATGCGTGCCACCAGGATCTCTTCGATCAGTTCCTGAGTGATCTGCACGACATAGGTCCCTTTGAACGGGAAGACTGTAATTAGTCCTTCCTTGGCCAGTCTGGTGAAGGCATGCCGGAGGGGGGTGATGCTGACCTTCATTTCCTTCGCAATTTTCGCTTCCACCAGCCTTTCGCCCGGGGAGAGCCGTTTCCTGATGATCGCGTTCTTCAGGGTTTCATACACTGCATCCGAGGTGCTGCGCTCCGATTTGATTTCCGCGCCAAGTCTGCTCGTCGACGTCATTGCATTACCCTTGTGCCGCATGGCCAGACTCTTTCAGGTTCTTCGCGACGAAGTTCCCCATGACCCAGACCAGCATGAGGATCGATATACCCAATAAGACGGCCGAGATGGGCCGCTTGAAGAAGTTGAGGAAATTGCCGTCGACCATGATCAACCCCTGCCGCAGTCCCTGCTCGAATATGGCCCCCAGTACCAGCCCGATGACCAGCGGCGCGGCTTGGATGTCGAGACGCTTCATGATGTAGCCCAGCACGCCGAAGAAGAGCAGCACCCAGAGGTCGAAGACGCTGTTGTTCACGCTATAGGCTCCGATCATCATGATGGCGGTGATGATCGGCATGAGGATCTTCGCCGGCACTTTCATCAGCGAGGCAAACACTCCGACCAAGGGCAGGTTGAGCACCAGCAGCATCAGATTGCCGATGTACATGCTGGCAATCACCAGCCAGAACAGGTTGGCATGCTGGGTGATGAAAAGCGGGCCGGGTGATATGCCGTGGATCATGAGACCGCCCAGCAGCATGGCCGTCGCCGCGTTGAAGGGGATGCCCAGAGCGAGTAGGGGCACCATCGCTCCAGCTGAGGCAGCATTGTTGGCCGATTCCGGGCCGGCCACGCCTTCGATCGCTCCTTTCCCGAACTCTTCGGGATGGCGAGAAACGCTCTTCTCAACCTTATAGGAAACCAGTGAGGAGATGACCGCCGCCGGCCCCGGCAGCAGCCCCATGGGAAACCCTATCAGCGAGCCGCGGATGATCGGCCAGACGGAGCGCCTCATCTCGTTTTTGCTCGGATACAGATCCCTGAACCTGACCTTGATCGCATCCGCCGTGCTGTAAGGCTCGACGGCCACGCAAAATATCTCGGCCAATCCGAAGGCACCCATGGCAAGCGGCAGGAGTTCGATGCCGCGGGCCATCTCGCGCAATCCGAAGTTGAAGCGGTTGATTCCAGAGATGGGGTCGATCCCGATCGTGCTGATCATCATGCCGATGATCACCATGAGAAAAGACTTGGCGAAGGAACCCCCGCCCATGTTGCTCAACAATATTATGCCGACCAGGGCGATCGAAAAGTATTCGGGCGGCCCGAAGGCCAGGGCGGCTCGGCCGAGCATGGGCGCGAACAGCATCAGCCCGACCACCCCGACCGTCCCCGCGATCCAGGAACCGATCGCGGCGACTGCCAGCGCCGCCCCGCCGCGACCTTTTTTCGCCATTTGGTAGCCATCCAGGCAGGTGACGATGGAGACGGCCTCCCCGGGGACGTTCAACAGAATCGACGTGGTCGAGCCGCCGTACATGGCCCCGTAGTAAATGCCCGCGAGCATGATCAAGCCCGTGCCCGGGTCCATGCCGAAGCTGAACGGCAACAGCAGCGCCATCGCGCCGACCGGGCCTATACCCGGCAGGACTCCGATGATGGTCCCGATCACCACTCCCACAACGCAAGCCAGGAAATTTCCCAGAGACATCGCCGCCGCGAAACCGCCGGCCAGATTGAGCAGCAGATCCAACTCAGAACCCTCCCGCGAAGAACCCGCGCGGCAGCGGCACGCCAAGCGCCAGGTCGAACAGCAGAAAGGCGACCACAGAACTCAAGCCCGCCAGGAGGAGCGGATTGCGCCAGCCGCTGAGGCCGCTGATTTTCGAGAGCGCGACCATCATGATGAATATGCCGGCATACGCGCCAACGATTTCCGACGCACCCGCGTACACAGCCACGCTTAGGATGTAACCCAAAAGTCGCAGCAGCGCTGCTCTCGGCACGCCTTCGCTGCGGACGATGGCACGCAATAGAAGAGGTCGCAGGCAGAGTCCCAGCGAGATGGCAAGGCCAACCGCGCCCAGCAGCACCGGCACGAGGGCGGGGCCAGGCTCCTGAAAGCTACCGAGGGGCATGCGCGCCGCTGCAGCAAGATAGGCTGCGCAGAACAGGGCGGTCCCGCCGAAAAAGACGGCCTCGCTCTTCTTCATGTGCATCTCCCGGAAACAGGATGGCCGGACTAAGCCGGGAACACGTGCCCAGCCGGAAATATACGCGGGGCTTTCTCTCCTGCCTTCAGCATACGTTCGATCAGCTTCTTGGACAGCTGGCCCCTCAGCTCGAGATGGCCGGGATCGTTCACCAGGTTCTTGCTCTCAGTGGGATCGTTCACCAGATCGTACAGGTGCTGTTCGACATAAGAGTCGCTGTCCATTAGCGCGGTCGCCAGCATTCCGTGATACTGCTGGGCGCTGAATTTGTCGTCCATACGCAGCAGCGCCTGACGGTGCGGGGCGTGCACGCAATATTTCCACCTCTTTGTCCGTATGCCCCTGGCAAGCTCGGCTTCGCTGATCTGGTAGAAGACGCTGTCCTGCCAGTCCTCGCCGCCCTTCAGCAAATCGGTCAACGGAGCTTCGGGCATGTACGGGGGTATGTCTAGCCCGGCAAGCTTTAGGATCGTCGGCGGCAGATTGATCAGACTGACTAGCTCGGTGAAGGTCCGGCCGCCCTTGAACGGCCCGCCGCCGATAATCAGCGGGATGCGCAGACAACTGTCGAAGCACTGTCGCTTGTATTCGCCTTCGCGAGTCTTGAAATGATTTCCGTGATCGCTCGTGAACACGATCACGGTGTTTTCATAAATGCCCTTGGCCTTGAGCGTGTCGATCAGGCGCCCGAGGTTGTAGTCCAGACTGCTGCAGCAGCCCAGGTAGTCCGGATAATTCGCCTTCCAGTCACCCTCGTATTGCCCGACCAGCAGATCGGCGGGCACATCGTAGTCCTTGAACCTGGTCTTCGACCCGTCGGGACCTTCGTAGCAGTTGCGGTCGTTCTGCTGGTGCGGCTCGATGTGGGAAAGGAACAGGAAGAACGGGGCCGCGCTGGTCTTGTTCCTGATGTAATGGATCGCATAGTCGGTCAGACAATCCGCGCGATACCCGATGAAATCCATGCGTTTGTCTTCTCTGTCATACACATAACCGTCGTAGCCGTGCGAGGTGAATTCCAGGACATCCGCCATGGCGATATAGTCCTTGTAGCCTCCCCGCCGTTCCTCCGGGATCGGACTGGTGGCGTAGACGAGACCCTGCGGCCGCGAACTCGCCAGATGCCACTTGCCGATATAGGCGGTTTCATAGCTGGCGCCGCCCAGTCTCTTGGCGATGGTGTCCTCGCCTGGGTCCAGGGCTCTTCCGTTGGTGTAGCAGCCCGTCTGGGTAGCGTATTTACCGGTCTGCAGGCAGGCCCTGGCCGGACCGCACACCGGTTGGCAAGTGAAGGCGTGCTCGAATCTGACGCCCTGCCGGGCCAGCGCGTCGAGATTGGGGGTTACGGGAAGCTTCTGTCCGTAGCAGCCGATGGTGTCCGGTCGCTGCTGATCCGTGAAATAGACGATGATGTTCGGCCTCATACGGCGTTTCCCTCGAGGCCCAGCCGTTCATACTGCTCCGGGGGACAATCGTTTGCCTTCATCGCCCTCAGCATTTTCTCGATCATCATGGTCTCGGTTTCCCGGTCGGTGATCTTTTTCTCCTGAAGCGGATCGTGTACCACATCGAACAGCATCGTGCCCTGCAAGAACGATTCGTGCCGGATGCCGATATTCTTGGGCCTGCCGAAGTACTTAACCTTTAGGACCTTGCAGCCCTTGGTGAACGCCAGCGGGCCGACCAATTCCATGTTGTGCAGCTCCTGCATGGTAAAGAACGTCGTATTGGTGGTCGGCATGAGGGTGTAGCTGTATATGGGCGTGTTGTCCTCGTTGGCCGGCGCGCGTAGATAGACATAGCGCCCATCCGTGCAGCCCACATGGCCGCCGTGCAGTCCGAACAGAGCCGCATCCCGCACCGGTGCATCCTTGGCGATGGTGTCTTTCAGGGATTTCCCCTGCATATCCTCCGGGATCTTTACGTTGAAGTATTCGAGTAAGGTCGGCGCGAAATCGATCATCTGCACGACCGACTTTCTTCTTTCGCCTTTCACCCGGGAACGCGGATCCCAGATGTACAGCGGCGTGTGGGCGACCTCGTTGTAATAGGGAGCCCGGTTCTTGGCCCACCAGCCGTGTTCGCCCAGCAGGAAGCCGTGGTCCGTGCAGACGATCAGCATCGTGTCGCCCCACATATCGTACTGATCCATAAGGTCGAGGATCTTGCCCAGCTGCTCGTCACACATGCTCAGTGAGGCCGCGTACTTCTTCTTCACATGCTCGACCTGCTCGTTGGTCTCCTTCACCTGCGCGTAGTCGGGCCAGTCGAACTCCGGCCCGCCATAGTCGTGCGGGTACAGGTCTTGGTATTTCTTGGGGGCGAAGAACGGCTCGTGCGGATCGAAGGCCTCGATCTGCAGGAACCAGTTGTCTTCCTTAGCGTTCTTGTGGATGAACTCGGCACCCAGCGCGAAGGTTTGGGCGGAAGTGGGATTGTCGTCGGTGATGTACTTCTTGTTTATGTAGAATTTGGGCGTATAGAAGATGTTCCGGCCAATCCGGTCGGTCGGGATGTCCGGCGGCTTGACCTCTCCCTTCCAGGGATCGCCTTCCTGGCCCCGGATGATCTCCCAAGAGCTGTATCTA
>Ga0209254_10006073_pt1 | contig 11117 bp, 9 predicted proteins | sample FrelakmetDIP11DI_FD_187148 | JGI IMG/M metagenome (GOLD analysis project Ga0209254, IMG submission 187148) | Freshwater lake sediment microbial communities from the University of Notre Dame, USA, for methane emissions studies - DIP11 DI (SPAdes)... | ecosystem: Environmental > Aquatic >... | reverse complement strand
CGGCTGCGGCGTGCCGGCCGGTGCCACCAGCACGAACCACGACTCGGCCACGTAGCCGGGCAGCACGCTGCCGATCGGCGGCACACCGGGCAACGTGGCCACCGGCTGCTCGGAGGTGACGCCAATGGCCACCAGCTTGCCCGCCTGGATCAGCGGCAGCGCCGAAGGCAGGTTGTCGATCGACACCTGCACCTGGCCGGCCATCAAGTCCTGCAGCATCGGGCCGCTGCCGCGGTAGGGGATGTGCGTGATGAACACGCCCGCCTGGGTCTTGAACAGCTCGGTCGACAGGTGGCCGGTGGAGCCATTGCCCGGCGTGCCGTAGGACATCGCGCCCGGCTTGGCCTTGGCCAGGGCGATGAACTCCTTGATGCTCTTCGCCGGCACGCCGGGGTTGAGCATCATCACGTTGGGCACGCGCACGACGAAGGACACCGGCACCAGGTCCTTGGCCGTGTCGTAGGGCATCTTCGGATACAGGAACTGGTTGATGGCCTGCGTGCCCGGCGTGCCCATCAGGAAGGTGTAGCCGTCCGGCGCGGCCTTGGCCACCTCGGCTGCGCCCAGGTTGCCGCCGGCGCCGGCCTTGTTCTCGACCACGAAGCTCTGCTTGAAGCTCTGGCCCAGCTGCTCGGCGACGATGCGGGCCGTCAGGTCGGTGGTGCCGCCGGGCGCGAAGGGCACGACGATCCGCACCGGCTTGCTCGGCCAATCGGCCTGGGCCCAGGCGCCGCTGCCGAAGCCCAGGGCGGCGGCCAGCAGCAGCGCGGTGCGGCGCTTCAGCAGCGCCCTCATACGGCCACCTTGGCTTGCCGTGAGGCGCGCTCGCGCACCGGCGCCTTCGCGACCACCCGCAGCTTGGGCCGAGCCTTCACCGGTGCCTTGGGCGGAGCGGCCACACGCGGCCTCGTGGTCTTCGCGCGCGGCGCCTCGATCGCGGCCACCAGCGGCGCGGCGGCCTCGGGCCGCGGCAGTTGCCCGAAGGCGTGGAAGGCGCGTTGCATCTGCAGCGCGACGTCGCGCACGTCCGGCACCGCGCGGCGGCAGGCGATCAGCCCGAAGCAAAGCTGGCCCATATAACTCTGCACCGTGATGTTCAAGGCGACGCCGTGGATGACGATCGACACCGGGTAGTAATCGAGCATCTTCGCGCCGGCCAGGTACAGCGGCACCGGCGAGCCGGGCACGTTGGAGATGGCCACGTTGGACACGCGGATGCGGTCGGCCAGGCCGGATCGGCCGTACAGCGAGACCAGCCCACTGAGCAGCCACGGGGCGCCCAGCGACGGGAAGTCAGTCGGGATCAGTTCGCCGAAGGCGCCCATGGTGTTCTTCATCGACGCGGTGGCGGCGCGGATCTTGCGCAGCCGTTCCAGCGGATCCTTCTCCTGCGTGGCCAGGTCCACCAGGCTCATCGTCACCTGGTTGTTCATGCGGGTGTCGCCCTCGGCGCGCAGCGACACCGGCACGCCGGCCACCAGCGAGGCCTCGGGCAGTTCGCGCGATTCCTTCAGGTACTCGCGCAGCGCGCTCGAGCACAGCCACAGCACCAGGTCGTTGATCGACGCGCCATGCGCCTTGCCCAGGCGCTTGGCTTCGTCCAGCGGCAGGCTCAGCGCGGCGAAGACGCGCTGGTTGGTGATGGACGCGTTGAAGGGCGTGGGCGGTGGCATCGTCAGCAATGAGCGTAGTGCCCCCAAGCCGAGCCGGCGCTCGGCCACCGACTTGCGGGCGCGGTCCAGCAGTGCCTTGCCCAGCGGCACGACCAGCTTGCCGATCATGCGGGCCTGGCGGAATGTGTTCGACAACGCTGCGCCCAGCAATTCGGCCACGCCCAGTTGATAGCGGTGCGTGCGGTGTGCGCGTGGCGGCTTCACCGCGCGCGGCACCGGTGTCAGGTCGAGCATGGCATTGCCCAGCGCCACCCCGGCCTGGCCGTCGATGGCCGCATGGTGCACCTTGCTGTAGAAGCCCATCGTGCCGTCGGCCAGGCCTTCGATCACATAGAACTCCCACAGCGGGCGGCTGCGGTCGAGCAGGCTGGAATGCAGCCGCGCTGCCAGCGCTTCCAACTGCTCCTGCGTGCCCGGCTTGGGCAGCACGGTGTGGCGGACGTGATAGTCCAGGTCGAGGTCGTCGTCCTCGATCCAGACCGGGTTGGCCAGGTCGAAAGGCATCAGCGCCAGCTTGCGCGTGAACACCGGCGCCAGATGCAGGCGCTTGGCCAGGTGCTGCTTGACGTCATCGTGCCAGTTGCCCCGGTAGCCCTCGGGCAGCTGGTAGCGGTGCAGCGAGCCGACGTGCATCGGCATCTCGGCCGTTTCCAGGTGCAAGAAGGCGCTGTCCATCGCGCTCAGGTGTTGCATCTTGTCCATCCGTGTCTCCTTGGCCGGGGCGCGGCGCCGCGGCAGTGAAGCTTAACCGCCGCAGCCCAGGGTCAGGTCAGGAAGCGTTCGGTCAGCAGCGACCAGAAGGCCGCGCCAGTTTCCATTGCGGCGTCGTTGAAGTCGTAGCCCGGGTTGTGCACCATGCACGAGCCCACTCCGTCGCCGTTGCCCAGGAACAGGTAGCAGCCAGGGCGGTGCTCCAGCATGAAGGCGAAGTCCTCGCTGCCCATCACCGCCGGCCGGTCGAGCAACACCTTGTCCTGGCCCAGCAGCTCGGTGGCCACCTGCGCGGCGAAGGCGGTCTCAGCGGCGGTGTTGACCAGCACCGGATAGCCTTCCTGGTAGTCGACCTCGGCCACGCAGCCCAGGCCCGCCGCATGCGCGCTGGCGATGTCCTGGATGCGCTGGCGCAGCAGCTTGCGCACCTCGCGGTCGAGCGCGCGCACGCTCAGCTCCAGTCGTGCAGTCCCGGGGATGACGTTGTTCACCGTGCCCGCTTGGAACATGCCGACGGTGACCACCGCCGACTGCAGCGGATCGACGTTGCGTGCGACGATCGACTGCAGTGCCATCACGATGCTGGAGCCGGCGACGATCGGGTCGGCGCTGAAATGCGGCATGGCCGCATGGCCGCCGCGACCCTTGAGCACGATGATCACGCGGTCGGCCGAGGCCAGCGTCGGCCCGCTGCGGAAGGCCAACGTGCCCACCGGCTGGCCGGGCGCGTTGTGCAGTGCGAACACCGCGTCGCAGGGAAAACGTTCGAACAGCCCGTCCTCGATCATGCGCCGGGCGCCGCCGTCGCCTTCCTCGGCCGGCTGGAAGATCAGGTTCAGCGTGCCGCTGAAGCGTCGCGTCTGCGCGATATGGCGCGCCGCGGCCAGCAGCGTCGCGGTATGGCCGTCGTGGCCGCAGGCGTGCATCTTGCCGTGATGCCGGCTGGCGTAGGCTAAGCCGGTCGCCTCGGTGATCGGCAACGCGTCCATGTCGGCGCGGATGCCGATGCTCCTGCTGCCGCTGCCGTGGCGCAGCTGCCCGACCACGCCGGTGCCGCCCAAGCCGCGGTGCACCTCATAACCCCATTGGGCGAGGCGCTCGGCCACCAGGTCGCTGGTGGCATGTTCCTCGAAGGCCAGTTCGGGGTGCTGGTGGATGTGGTGCCGCAGGCCGATCATCTCGGGCAGCACGGTCGCGATCTCCTCGCGCAGGGTGTTCGTTTGCATGGGACGCTCCAAGTAGGCGCTGAAACCTTAGCACGGCGCCGTGGGCGGCGGCCGGCCGGGGCAAAATGCGGTCCTTCCTTCGCTCCCGGCCCATTCCATGACCGCCGACACCGCGCCCGCTGCTGTCCCGGCAGAGCCTGGCGCCGACGCCTGCGCCGAGCAGTTGCGCCAGCACTTTCCCGCCTTGTTTTCCGGCGCGCCCAAACCGCTGAAGCTGCGCATCCAGGCCGACATCCAGGAGCGCGTGCCCGGCGTGTTCACCAAGGCCGCGCTGTCCGGCTTCCTGCGCCGCCACACAGGCCGCACCGGCTACCTGATTGCGCTGACGCGAGCGGCGCACCGCTTCGACCTGGACGGTGCGCCGGCAGGCGAGATCTCGGCCGAGCACCGCCAGGCGGCCGTCGACGAGCTGGCGCGCCGTCGTGCACTGCAGGCCGCGCGCGAGGCCGCGCTGCAGGAGCAGCGCCGCGCGCGCGCCGAACTGCTGCGCGCCTTCGAAGGCAGCTCGCTGAGCGTGGCCAACTTCTGCGCGCTGAAGGGCGTCGCGCAGGACGAGCTGCCGGGCCTGCTGGAGCTGGCGCGGCGCGAAGCTGCCGAACGCGCGCAGGCCGCGCCGCCGCCGCGGCATGATCGGCCGCCACCGCGTCCGCGCCGCCGACACAGCCCCTGATGGACAACCGCTCGACGCTGTTCGACCTGCTGCCGATCGGCGCCTACCGGTCCAGTATCGACGGCCGGCAACTGCGTGCCAACGCAGCGCTGGTGCGCCTGAACGGCTATGACACCGAAAGCGAGTTGCTGACCGCGGTGAACGACATCGGCCGCGAGTGGTACGTGGACGCCCAGCGTCGCATCGAGTTCCAGCGTCTGATGCAGCGCGACGGGCAGGTCACGGACTTCGTCTCCGAGGTGTATCGCCACAAGACGCGCGAGCGCATCTGGATCCGCGAGAACGCGCACCTGGTGCGCGGCACAGACGGCGCGCCGCTGTACTACGAGGGCACGGTCGAGGACATCACCCGCCAGCGCCACACCGAGCTGGCGCTGCGCTCCAGCGAACGGCGCTTTCGCGCCTTCACCGAGCGCGCCCAGGTGCTCACCGTGGTCTGCGACGCGCAGGGCATCGTCAGCTATGCCAGCCCGGCGGCACAGCGGCTGGTGGGCTTCACGCCCGAGGAGCTGCTCGGCAGCTGCGTCTTCGACTGGGTGCACCCGGACGACCTGGCGCTGGCGCGCAGCGAAATGGCGGCGGTGCTCGACTTCAGCACCGACGAATCGGAGACGGTGTGCCGCGTGCACCATGCCGACGGGCAGTGGCGGCACCTGGCGATCCTGGCCAACAACTGCCTGGCCGACCCGGCGGTGGGCGGCGTGGTGCTGAACCTGCGCGACGTGAGCGGTCGCGCGCGTGCCGAGGAGGCGCTGCGTGCGCTGAATGCCGAGCTCGAGCAGCGCGTGCAGCAGCGAACGCTGGAGTTGCTGCACGCGCGCGACGAGGCCGAAGCCGCCAACCGTGCGAAGTCCGAGTTCCTGTCGCGAATGAGCCATGAGCTGCGCACGCCGATGCACGCCATCCTGGGCTTTGGCCAGCTGCTCGAAAGCGACCCGGCACTCGCGCTGGCGCCGACCTCGCGCGCCCACCTGCGCGAGATCCTGAACGCCAGCGAGCGGCTGCTCGGGCTGATCAACGAATTGCTCGACCTGGCGCGCATCGAGGCCGGGAAGCTGCCGCTGCGGCTGGAAGCGGTGGAACTGGCGCCACTGCTGCAGGAGTGCCTGCAGTCGATCGCGCCAATGGCGCAGCAGCACCGTGTGCAACTGCCGGACGCAACGCAGCTGTCCGCGCCGGGTCGGGTGGCGGCCGATCGCGAGCGGCTCAAGCAGGTGCTGTTGAACCTGCTGGCCAACGCCATCAAGCACGACCGCCGCGGTGGCCAGGTCGGGGTACGAACCGACCGCGATGGTGACGCGCTGCGCATCACCGTCAGCGACACCGGCCCGGGCCTGGACCTGGCGCAGCAGGAACGACTGTTCCATGCCTTCGAGCGGCTCGGTGTCGATCGTGGCGCGGTCGACGGTGCCGGCATCGGCCTGGCGCTGAGCAAGCGACTGGTGGAACTGATGGACGGCCAGATCGGCCTGGACAGCGAGGTCGGCGGCGGCAGCCGCTTCTGGGTGCGGCTGGCTTGCGCCGACCAGCGGTCCGCAGCGCGCAGCGACCCGGCCGAAGGCCACTCGGGCAGCGTGCTCTACATCGAGGACAACCCGGTCAACGTCCTGCTGATGGAAGCCATGCTGGCCCAGCAGACGCGGCTGAAGCTGATCAGCGCCGAACTCCCCGAAGCCGGCCTGCAGCTGGCCCAGGCGCAGCGCCCGGACCTGATCCTGCTGGACATCCAGCTGCCCGGCATCGACGGCTACGAGGTGCTGCGCAGGCTGCGCGCCGACGAAGGCACGCGTGACATACCGGTCATCGCCATCAGCGCCAATGCCATGCCGGCCGACCGCGAGCGCGGCCAGGCGGCGGGCTTCCACGACTACCTGACCAAGCCGATCGACCAGCGGGTGCTGGTGGCCGCGCTGAACAAGGCGCTGCAGCGCGCCTGATCAGACGGCACAGGCCGCCAGCGCGGCGCGCAGGCGGTCGGCCTGCAGCTCGCCGCGCAGCGCGATGCACACCAGCCGGCCGCGCTGTGGATTTGCGTGGCCAGAGAGTGCTAGCGCGGTGCGTGCGCCAACCAGTTGCAGCGAGCGCGCTTGGCCATCGCGGTCGCGCATCAGGCCCTTGGCGCGCAGCAGGCGCAGGGGCGGCGCGCTCAGCATCGCAGCCAGCGCGGCCAGGTCGACCGCGTGGTCGAACTCCAGGCTCAGGCTGTCGAATAGCGTGCTGGCGTCCGGCATCACGACGCGCTGCCGCGGGCTGTTCGGGATCGGCCCGATGCCCAGCAGCAGCTCGGGCGCAAGCCCGGCCTGGCGGCAGCACAGCAAGCGGGCCTGCGGGGTGCTGTCGGCCAGCCAGTCGCACAGCGAGTTCAACTCGGCTTCGCTGACCAGGTCGGTCTTGTTCAACAGCAGCAGGTCGGCCTGCTGCAACTGCCGGCGCACCAGCTCGCCGACGTAGCGGTCGGCAGCGCGCTCGCGCAGCGTCTCGGCATCGGCCAGCACCAGCAGCGCATCGAGCTGCAGGCCCGGCAGCAGACTGAGCATGCGCGCCACCGCAGCAGGCAGCGCCACGCCGCTGGTCTCGATCAGGATGTGCTGCGGTGCCGGTTGCAGCGCCAGCATCTGCTGCAGCGCGGCCATCAGGTCGCTGCCGAAGCTGCAGCACACGCAGCCGCCGGCCAGGCGCAGCAGCGGGCCGTCACGCGATTCGATCAGCGCATCGTCGATCGGCAGCTCGCCGAAATCGTTGACCAGCACCGCGATGCGGCGTTCGCCGCGCTCGCGCAGCAGGTGGTTGACCAGCGTGGTCTTGCCCGCGCCGAGGTAGCCGCCGATCAGCGTGACCGGGATCGGTGGTTGCATCTCAATCGGTCGGAAGTTCCGCCGCGCCGAAGGCCCGCCCGTCCTGCACCACGCCCCACACCGGCAGGTCCTTCAGCGCCAGGCTGGGCACGGCCAGAGGGTCCTCGTCGAGCACACAGAAGTCGGCGCGCTTGCCGCATTCGATGGAGCCGATCTCGCCGTCGAGCTTGAGCGTGTAGGCCGCGCCGAGTGTGATGGCGCGCAGTGCGTCGGCCACGCCGATGCGTTCGTGTTCGCCGAGCACGCGGCCGCTTGCGGTGAGCCGGTGCACCGCGCACCAGGCGGTGAACAGCGGGGCCAGCGGCGTGATCGGCGCGTCGCTGTGGATGGCGAAGGGCACGCCGCTGGCCAGCGCGGTGGCGCAGGCGTTCATGCGCGTGGCGCGCTCCGGGCCCACCGTCAACCGGTAGTGTTCGTCGCCCCAATAGAAGTGATGGTTGGCGAACAGGTTGACGCACATCCCCAGCGCCTTCATGCGCCGGTACTGTGCGGCATCGGCCAGCTGGCAATGCTGCAGCGTGAAGCGGTGGTCGGGGGTGGGTTGCTCGCGCAGTGCCTGTTCCATCAGGTCGAGCACCAGTTCGGTGGCCTCGTCGCCGTTGGTGTGGCTGTGGATCTGCACGCCGCGCTGCAGCGCCAGCGCCAGCGTCTGCCCCATCTGCTGCGGCGCCATGTACCACAGGCCATTGGGCGCGCCGTTGTGGTAGCCGGGCCAGCGCATGCGTGCCGAAAAGCCCTGGATCGAACCGTCGGCCACCATCTTGATGCGGCCCAGGCGCAGACGGTCGGTGGCGCGCTCGCGCAGCGCCGCCGCTCGCTCCACGCCTTCGGCCGGCGCGCCCACCAGGCGCAGCAGCGGCACGATGCGCGTGGGGAAGTCGTCGCGCGCGGTCACCTCCAGCATCATGTCCACCGCCGCATCGGGCAGCGGGCTGGCCAGGTCGGTGGCAGTGGTGACGCCGGCGCGCACGCACAGGCGCGAGAACAGGTGCAGCGCCGGCTCGTCGCCGGCCAGCACTGCGCGGTCCATGCCCAGTACCTGGGCCACCTGCATCATCGCCTCGGGGCCCTTCAGCTCGCCGGTGGGCAGCCCGTCGCTGCCCAGCGGCACGCCGGGGTGGTCGATGCCAGTCCGTAGCCAGCCGATGGCGGCGAGTGCGGCGCTGTTGCAGTTGATGATGTGGCCGCTGGCGTGGATCATGCCCACCGGCCGCGTCGTCGAGACGTGGTCCAGGTCCTCGCGCACGCAGCGCCGGTTGTCGAAGTAGATCGGGTCGAAGCCCCAGCCGGCCAGCGGCGCGGCGGCATCGGCCAACGTGCCCTGAGCGCGGCTCAGGCGCTGCACCACCTCATCCAGCGACTTGGCGCCGGGCCAGACCTTGCCGTTCGGGTCGCTGCGGTCGAACCAGCCGCAATAGACGAAGCGCCAGAACGCGCCTTCCATCAGGTGGCTGTGGCCTTCCACCAGCCCCGGCATCAGCACCTTCGCGGCCAGTCGGTCGTCCAGGGTGTGCGGGCCCCAGCCGGCCAGTTCTTCCAGCGGGCCGACGCCGAGGATGCGGCCGTCGCGCACCGCCACATGGGTGGCCAGCGGCCGCGACGGATTCATCGTGATGATCTTGCGTGCCTGGAAGATGGTGATGCTCATGCGCAGCCTCGGCAATCGGAGGCCGCAGTATGGCCTGCAACAATCGTTGGATGAGCGTGTTGCATCGCCTGCTGCTGCTGTGCCTGCTGGCGCCGATGAGCGGCTGGGCCGAGGATGCCACCTGGGCGGGCCCGCAGACAGTGCTGACGCTGTTCGCCGACCACAGCTACCGCCTGCGCACGGACGGCGGTCAAGCGCAGGTCTACGACATCGGCCGTTGGGGGCGCGAGGCCGGCGGCACGCTGCTGCTGCGCGGCGGGCGCGAGGCGCCGCTGCGCCTGAGCCCCGCGGCGGGTGGCGCATTGCGCGTGATCGACCCCACGGGTCGGCCGAGCGAGGAACTGCAGCGCCAAGCCACGCTCGACCGCATCAACGGCCCGATGCGCCTGCGCGGCATGTACTTCTACCTGGCCGATGCGGCCAATTTCCAGGAATGCCTAAGCGCTCGGCGCTGGCCGGTGCTGATCGAAGGCGCGCACCTTGCACTGGAGCGCGCCTACCTGGCGCAAGGTGAAGGCGGGCGCTGGGTGCTGGCCACGCTGATGGGACGCTTCGTGATGCACGAGCCCGAGCCCGGGCTGCCACCGCGCGAGGCGATCGTGGTCGAGCGCTTCGAGCGGCTGTGGCCGGGCGAGACCTGTGCCGCCGATGCCCCCGGTACCGCCGCGTTGCTGAACACGCGCTGGCGGCTGGTCGAGATCGACGGCCAGCCGGTGACGTTGGTCGCGGGTCGACGCGAGCCGTTCCTGCAACTGTCCGGCGAAGGAAACCGCGTCCGCGGCTTCGGCGGCTGCAACGGTTTGAGCGGCCGCTTCGAGCAGGGCAGCGATGGCTTTGTGTTCAAGGCCCTGGCATTGACGCGCCGGGCCTGCGCCGGCGCGGGCGGCACGCAGCAGGCAAGCTACCTGGCCGCGCTGCAGGCCACCGCCTCGCGCCAGATCGTCGGCGATGCGCTGTGGTTACGCGATGCACAGGGCCGCGTGCGGCTGCGCTTCGAGGCGCTGTACCTGCGCTGAAGCTGCGCCTACACTTTGCCGATGACTGCCGCCGTCGATCTGTTCTGGTCCTTCCGCAGCCCCTATTCCTATCTGGCGGTGCCTGGGGCACAGCAGCTGGAACGTGACTTTGACGTCGAGGTGCGCTTTCGCCCGGTGCTGCCGCTGGCAGTGCGCGACCCGTCGTTCTTCAGCCCCGACAACGTCAAGCGCGCGAAGTACATCCGCGTCGACTGGCCGCGCCGCGCCGAGATGCTGGGCATGCCGCATGCGTGGCCGCATCCGGACCCGATCGTGCAGGACATGCAGACCTACAGGATCGCGCCTGGGCAGCCCTACATCCACCGCCTGACGCGGCTGGGCGTGGAGGCCGAACGGCGTGGCCATGGCATCGAATTCGCGCGCGAGGTGTCGCTGCTGATCTTCGGCGGCACGCACGACTGGCACCTGGGCGATTACCTGGCTGGCGCCGCGCAACGCGCCGGGCTGGAGCTGGCGGCGATGGACGCGGCCATTGCCGACCCGGCTGGCCACGATGCCGAGATCGAGGCCAACCAGTGCTCGCTGGCGGCGGCCGGCCACTGGGGCGTGCCGACCTTCGTCTTCGAAGGCGAACCCTTCTTCGGCGAGGACCGCATCGACACGCTGCGCTGGCGGCTGGACAAGAGCGGCCTGCCGCGGGGCTGAGGCGACAAGGCGGCCGCGCGCCAACACCTAGGTCGACTGCCGGCTGCGTTGTGCCTGTTCGTTGCATGCACTGCCCATCGTACGTTGTCTGTCATTCTCGGATCATCGTATAAGTTGGGTATGCCATGCAGACCATCGAAATCACGCTGGCCGCGCGCGGCCAGATCGTCATCCCCAAGGAGGCACGCGATGCGCTGGGCTTGAAGCCTGGTGCGCGCCTTCAGTTACGGGTGGAAGATGGCCGGCTGCTGATCGAGAAGCGCGTGCAGCTCGACCTGAGCCGCTGGATCGGCAAGGCGGTGCCTGACGGGTTGAGCACCGAGCAGGCGCTCACCGAACTGCGCGGGCGGCCGGTGCCCTGGCCGGGGGATGCGGCAGTCGAGAAGGTTCCCGCCGCTGCGCAGCGACCGGCCCGCGGGAAGAAGGCGCCACGCGTGTGAAGACCGCCGTCGATTCCAGCCTGCTGTTCGACATCGTCAAGGGCGCGCCGGGCGCTGCCGCCGCACAGGCCGCGCTGGAGTCGGCGCTGGCGCATGGCAGCCTGTGCGTCTGCGCCGTCGTGGTGGCTGAACTCGGCCGCTACTTCAGGAGCAACGACACGCTGTCGGCGTTCTTGTCCGACTGCCAGATCGACCACGAGCCGATGTCGATC
>Ga0209254_10006072_pt1 | contig 11117 bp, 9 predicted proteins | sample FrelakmetDIP11DI_FD_187148 | JGI IMG/M metagenome (GOLD analysis project Ga0209254, IMG submission 187148) | Freshwater lake sediment microbial communities from the University of Notre Dame, USA, for methane emissions studies - DIP11 DI (SPAdes)... | ecosystem: Environmental > Aquatic >... | reverse complement strand
TCACCTGATTCTAATACTTGATTTATAATAAGTACAAATATGACCGAAGGATGAATGAGAACATGAAAAAACAAATTTGGTTTTTGGGGTTATTACTGGTCTTAATTGCATTTAGCCTTGTAGCTTGTGCAGGCCCACAAGGACCTCAAGGAGAAGAAGGCCCAGCTGGCGCTGCGGGACCTGAAGGACCACAAGGGCCAGATGGCAAGACTGGGCCTGCGGGACCGGCTGGGGAACCTGGTCCTTCTGGAGCAGATTATGTTGGCTCACAAACATGTGGGGGCTGCCATCAGGATATTTACACTTCGTTTATAAATACTGGCCATCCTTGGGCATTGAATAAAATTGTTGATGGGCAATCTCCTGCTTATCCGTTTACGAAACTCGCTCAATTACCAGAAGGATACGCATGGAATGATATCTTGTATGTGATCGGCGGTTATAACTGGAAAGCCCTATTTGTCAATTCTCAAGGTTTCATTATTACGGATGAGCCTGGTAAAAGTGGAAACAGCAGCTACTTGAATCAATGGAATTATCCGAATGACTTCCTAGGTAAACAGGCTAGTTTTGTTTCTTACCATGCAGGTGAAGAAAACCTTGCCACACCTTGTGTGTCTTGTCACACCACTGGATATAGCACTTCTGGGAACCAGGATGGTTTACCAGGTCTAATAGGCACATGGGCTATGGATGGTATTCAATGCGAAGAATGTCATGGGCCGGGAAGCCTGCATATGACGAATCCGAAAGGGATAGCCATGAAAATATCCCTTGATTCTGAAACTTGCAGACAGTGCCATGCATCAAGCAGTGACCCGATCGCTGCACATGAAGGTTTTATCGATTTTTCGGAACAAAGCAACGATCTTTTTGCAGGAAAACATACCGTACTCAACTGTGTTACTTGTCATGATCCTCACTCAGGTGTCGTTCAATTGGATGAAACCAAAGCGCAGACTACGCAGGTGGAATGCCAGGATTGTCATTTTCGAGAAGCACAGTATCAAATGAATCTCAAGCATGTCAGTATAGGTTTGTCTTGTACACAATGTCATATGGCTCAGGTGATCAAACTGGCATGGGGTGAGGCATCTAGATATACTGGCGATTTAAGGACTCATGCCGTGTCAATTAATCCAACCCAGATCGAGCAATTTTACATCACGAATGCTGAAGGTGGCACGGAGCAAACTTATTCTAATCCTCAAGTCGGTTTGAATTTTGCTTGTCGACAATGTCATAGTGTAGGATCTCCGAAGAGCGATCAGGAGTTAATCGATGGTGCATATGGATATCATGAATGGCCAGCCGAACCTCCTATTCTCCCTACACAGACTCCTACACCACTACCTTGAGTTCCTCTGAAGGATCATTGAAAGCGGGTAAATCATAAAGCTTTACCCGCTTTTTCATCCGGGATGTTTACAAAAATGAAGAGGAGACCGCATTGAAAAACACTAAATTCACACACAATCCTAACGAACAGACTTTTGATTCATTGCAAACTTTGATACCAATGCCCGTTTCGATTGAACCAGGTAAGGGATCTTTTATGCTTAATGAAAGCACAAAAATATTCATCAGACCCGAAAAGCAAGAATTAGCTTTCATTTCAGATTACTTGGCAAATAAACTCCGACAAGCAACTGGCTTTCCCCTGGTTGTAATGTTAGATAATGGGTCCGACCATACCGGTCATATCGTGATTTCCTTGAAAGATGATCCTGGCTTGGGAGAGGAAGGCTATAATCTTGAGATCAATACTGGTGGGATCAATATAATTGCCAGAAATTCCGCAGGTTTATTTTGGGGAGTGCAAACCCTGCGCCAATTACTTCCACCAAGAATTGAAAGTGCGATCGTTCAATCCGGTCCCTGGCAGATTCCTACAGGCACGATTCGAGATTATCCTCGCTTCCCTTGGAGAGGAGTGATGTTGGATGTCTCCAGGCATTTCTTTCCTGTAGAAGATGTCAAGCGTTATATTGACTTGCTCTCATATTACAAAATGAATCGTTTCCATTTGCATCTTTCGGATGACCAGGGTTGGAGATTAATGATCGATTCGTGGCCCAAGCTGGCCAAATATGGAGGCAGTACGGAGGTAGGTGGCGGAAAAGGCGGGTATTATTCCAAAGCACAGTATGCGGAAATTGTCGCTTATGCTCAAAATCGCTATATCACAATTATCCCAGAAATTGACATGCCTGGACATACGAATGCAGCCTTAGCCTCTTACCCCGAGTTAAATTGCAGCGGTTCGGCGCCGAATCTTTATACAGGTACTGAAGTCGGTTTCAGCTCTCTTTGTGTGAGTAGGGAGGTTACCTTTTCATTCCTAGAAGATGTCATCCGCGAGATTGCAGAAATAACCACCGGACCATATATCCATATCGGAGGCGATGAAGCTGCAGCCACTTCTCCTGCTGATTACAGAACACTGATTGAGCGGATTCAATCTATTGTTCATAAGAATGGAAAACAAGCTGTTGGTTGGGAGGAAATATCTCAAGTAAACCTGCTTCCAAATACGATTGCTCAGTATTGGAGCAGCGGTCATGCTCGTAAGGCTGTAGAACAAGGCAACAAGGTTATCATGTCACCTGCTTCGAAAATTTACCTTGATATGAAGTACACCCCAGCAACTTTATATGGCTTGACCTGGGCGGGAGTTGTTGAAGTGTCAGATTCTTACAATTGGGATCCATCCACTCAACTGCCAGGTGTATCTGAGGCTGACATTCTTGGAGTTGAAGCTCCCCTCTGGACAGAGACGATCGAAACAATTCAAGATATTGAGTTTATGGTTTTTCCCAGGCTGCCCGGTGTTGCCGAAATTGGGTGGTCTCCGGCGCAAGTGAGAGTTTGGGATGAATATAAAGTTCGTTTGGGGGCTCATGGCCCGAGGTTGAAAGCGATGAAGGTAAACTTCTATCCTTCTCCAGAAGTTCCTTGGGAAGAATGACGTGAAGATTGAGCTTACTTGGTTTTTATAAGGGTAGAACTCACCACTGGTGAATTGTGTGTATTGTTGACAATTTGAAAAAATACTGGTAGTATTTTTACACCAGGATGCTAGTGTGTTACCGTTGGATGTGGTAAGAACAAATTTCAAGCCCAAAGCCATTTGCTAAGGGCTTGTTTTCGTTAGCTGCACCGATGGGACGTGTAAGCATCAAAGAATCTTTCAATTTTACAAGGAGTTAAAAAGGAAATGTCTGAACGTATCGTCGGTACAGTCAAATGGTTCAACAGCAGCAAGGGGTATGGTTTCCTGTCTCGCGAAGGCGGTCCAGACGTCTTCGTCCATTTCTCAGCAATTCAGTCCCAAGGTTATCGCACTCTGACAGAAGGCCAGAAAGTGGAATTCACCGTCGAGAAAGGACCTAAAGGTCTGCAGGCTTCTAACGTGGTGCTAATCCCATAAATATTCTGTTACTTAAATGGCATCACCCCGGTCGTAGCGCCGGGGTGAATTATTTTTAAGGAGGCTGCATAGAGGATATTTGTTTTGGTAAGCTCTTACATCGTAAAAATAGAAATCGTTAACCTTTTTTTTCGAGAACATCCAAAGCTGATTTTGCCGAGGCGGCTTGTTCTGGGTGCCATCCTATTTCAGTAGACATCCGCCTTAAATGGTTCATGACGGCCTCTTTACTTTCTTTATCGAGAGAATTATATGCCTTAAGTATCATGTAGGTCTGTCGGGACAATAATGCATCCCAAAGCGTTTCTAATTCATCTTGAGATTGTTCCATATGTAGGTGGTATCCCGAATCAATGGCGGTTAGGGTTGTGGTCAAACTGTGAGTGTATATTCGATCCAGAGATGATCTGGAGAGTCGTCTACCTTGATTGCTGCTATAAAGGCTTTCCATTGTTCATTAGAAATGAGATTGCCCTTAGGCATGTCTGGGATTCGTGGAGGAACATTGGGATTAGGTCCACTTCCAGCTGGTTCTTCAATATTGGTAATGATCCGACCTTTTGTACGTTGTTGCAATAGCTGTGTAAGAATCGAGGCTGGCATCTTCCAATGCTTACTTTTTGCTTTTTCTATGTCAACTGGGATCATCGCAATCAAATCATCACCATTCATTGCTAATAAACCACCCTCTAATTGGGTTGCATTGTGACTACCATGATGACCTACTTTATAAAATGTAGTTCGATTCAGGATATCTTTACCAGTTGGAGTTCCAGTCCAGGATTTCCAGTTACCATATTGTGCATCAGCCGCGAAAAGTAAGATTTTCTTGCTAGGAAGCAATTCAAATGCCAGCACCAGACTTGTGTTATTGATATCATTATCAAGATCCAGCGCTAATGAACCTGCTCCCCCTAACCAATCCGTGTCAATCCTGCGCCAATCCAGATCGGGATTTGGCGATGTATCTGTGCCATAATAATTTTGGAAAAATATTTGAGCTGGATCTTGAGACACGTCATCAATTGGAAAGCCGAGGGAAGAATCAAAAGGCAGGCTTAAGTTGACTAACTCTTTCAAATCACTCTTGGTTAAACCTTCTGGAAGCCTTCCATTTTGGGTTCGGTATCCTAATTGAAGAACTGCGGTGGTGAAAGCAGTTAATTGATTGACAGCCTGTCCCCGGTCGAGCTGATTTTTTGTCTTCGGCGGATCGCTACGTTTCAGCGCTTGAAGATCTTTGGGGGGGGCAAGGATATGCACGAGTACATCATCCAATCCTTCTAATGGAAGTACAGTTGTTGGTCCATTCACATCTGGTTGAGGAGCCAGGTATAACTGCTTATTTCCCCAGCCTTTGACCACATCCATGGCTCCGGGTGTTAGAAAATCTTGCAGCTCCTGATAACTCTCGTATTGCTCACCTTTCTTTTTTAATTCCTCTATCGCTATATCTAAAGTTTGGGCAGCAATTTTCCAGTAAGCCCGAAATGTCTCTTTTACATCTGGATCATCTTTATTTTCTGTCCACGGCATCCAAACCTGGTTAATTTTGAATTTATTTTGGAAAAGGCTCTCCAGGAAAACAAATCCAGAAAGATGGTCGGCGTGTTCATGAGTTACAGCGAGCACATGTAGACGTCCGCGAGTAGTACTCCGAATATCTTTGACGATTTTCTCAAGGCGGTCTTTTTCTCCTGCTGTTTTCTGGAGGACCCCACAATCAATTAATACATACCGAGAGATCGAGCCTTTCTTAAATTTTAATAGGAAACAGTCACCCAATCCAGGGCGGTACATCCGGATCGAAACCTGCAAACTGGAAGTAGAAGCGGGTGTTGTAGATGTTGTCTGGTTGCTCATTCCTTTCCTCCGTCCATTTCATCTCGGTGAAGCAACGCAAAGATCTCGAAGGGTTCTGAAACTTCTCCCAACGCTTTCCGGTTTAGGTCACCAAAGTAGGTCGCCTGGAGCGAAGGGACTAGGCCTCCTTCTAAAATATAACGGCGGAGAGCGTCAAGTCGTCTCTGGCTTGTAACCGATTTTCCGATCACGTAACGAACTTTCCCACTTTCCAACGAGATGAGAAAAGTGACTCCCCCCCGAAATAGAAAATCCGCAGTGGGTGGAGAAATTTTCCCGGACTCTACTTGGTTCTGTATGTTTGGATCAATATAACCACGGCGTGCCTGGCTTACTTCAACAACGAGGTCCGGCTGGCTGTACTGGTTTTGGCTAACCCGATAAGCTAGGCGGACAGAATTTACTTTGAATGGTAAACCATCCGGATAAAGAACAAGGCTTGGCGAAGGATGCCAGAGTACCAAACGGAGCGACTCTTCGAAATTGTAAAGATCTTCAGTGGACAAACTGGGAGTGGATTTGAGATAATTGGAGAGGTCTTTATTCAACCAGCCTTGGAACAGGTTTGCGCAATTAGAGTTGCTTTCGAACAACTGCTTTCGAATTTCAATTGCACTGACTTCTCTGGATCGTTCCACACTCGAACGAGCTACAGTTTCATATTCCTGCATTTTACGTAAAATTTTGGGAGAAGAGAAGAAATCACTGATTAATTCCCCGCCTCCACTCGGTGGTCGCCACAGCAAGCTTTCTTCGGATAGACTACGTACTTTATCAGGGTATATACCGTAGCGGCGGAAAGAGTCCATCAAGGCAATCCGGTAACCATCAGGATCGGAAGGGGAGACATCATAATCAGCTGTCACTAAAGCGCGCAGGTATTCTCCAAAAGTGATATCGACAACGGGAGAGTAATCAAGGGCGCGAATGCACATTGAAAGCAGGTGTTGGGATATATGAGCAGCTTCCTCAGCCATACGAGTGACTAGGTCGGGATGGATGGCGCCAGGAAGAAGTATCCCGGTACCACCGGTCGCAATGCGCAGGAGATCGGCGGTGCGAATTTTATAAACAGTCAGGAAGGCATCAAATACTGCTGCCACAAGGATTGAACCGCGTTGGTGAGGCTCCAATGTTTTGGACAGCAGTGAAGGATCGGCTTTTTCCCCGATTGCACTTCGTAGCGCCCGCCGGTTGCCAATCGCCTGACCGAATTGCTGCGCCAACTCAGCTAACAAATTATCACTGGACAGGTTTCCACGTGTGCGTTCAATCTGGTGATATAGCACCTGGGGATATGAGAAATGCTGGAACAAGGCAATGAGATCGGCAAAAGCTTCATGGAAAGCTAAGACATCTGTGTTGCTTGGGGTATTGAAATTTGGATGGATCCCATCTAGAAGAGCATGGGTTACCTCATGGGCAATGATATCGTGAGATAGGCACGTGAAGACGATGCTGCCAGGCAAAATTTTGCTGTTGATATCACCGGAGGCAGGAAAATACCCAAACAGGATTGCCTTCTTCACTGGGCTGTAATAAGCATTCGCTTCCCGTAATGCATGTGGGTAAAGTCGCAGCCTGGGAACATATTTCTCCTCACCATTTATCTCTTGAGGGGACCAAAGCATAGGCCTGCTCAAGGCTTGTTCAAAATTCGCAATGGTTCTACTCGCAACCGCATAGGCCATTTGCTGGTGGAACTGAGGGGTACCTTCGGAAGGAGTGAGGCCTCCTTGCGCTAATAAGAACTTGTGGTCCAAATCGACCGGTGGATAAAACATATTGGATGATGGATCGACATCAACTACTTCAAGATATTCACCAACCGGTCCTGGGATTAATTCCTCCCACGGGATATTTAGTGAAAGTTGATTGATCGCTACAGCTTCTAACTCCAGGTTTAAACTTGGGTCAAATGCAAACACATTGAGCTGCCGAGATTTCGGGCGTTGAGGCAAGAAATTTACATCACTAGACATAGAAGCCTTCCTAATCCAACTTTCTTACAGTTCTGCTGTTTTTCTCGTTCTTATCTTATCTGTATTTTAGAGTATTCCTCTCCGAAATGCAAGGTTGATTCCTTCGATTAGAGTACTTGTGAAATTATGACATTAGAAATACAATATACCTTATAATTTAGAGAAATATTATCCTGATAAATCGAGTGCACTGGAGGCATTTTTATGGCAATTCCTGATAATGAAATAGGCCGAGATTATATACTCGCTACTCCAGGCGAATACCTTGGATCTGTGATAAACCGGTTATTAAAACAAGGTGGAAATGATTATAGTTTTCTACTCTTACGAACTGACGTGGCTTCCTTTAAGGCTTGCCAAGTTGGTAAACTTAAGCTGCGTTTGAAATTCATTTCTAAAAATGATCTGTTTACCAAAAAACTAGGGGAATTAATCTCTGATTTTACCGATGTGCCTGTTCTACAGCAGGCAGAAGCCAATCTTAACACTGGCAAGCTGTTAGCTCAAAAAAATTCTTTGGGTTTTTTGGTAGTGATGGAAAATGATGCCGTGGTCGGGTATGTTTGGCTTGTCAGGCGGACGGTTTATCCGGGAATTTCTTTAGGGGAAGTTTTTCAAACTTTTCAGACTCAGTTTCCTTCGGCCAATGAACTGATGGAAAGCGGCGAACCGAAATCTGCGAAGCCTCGTGCAGAGCGTAATGTTGTCAATACCGGTTTTACCACGCGTGGTGATCCCAAGACTTTGCTCGACAAAACCCAAGCCTTGACCCCGGCAAGCGAGTACTATTTTATCCTGGGAGTTGGGGAGGTGCTGGCTGGTTCAATTGAAAAAACCCCAACTTCATTGCCTGAGCATCTTCCAGCCCATGCGTTACTGCAAGTTGTATTATTTGATTTTGAGGGTGAGTTGGCGATCGATCCACAAGCCAGTATTGGCCTTCTGGAGCTGCAAGAAGATGGCTCGGCAAGCATTGTTCGACAGCCTGGCACTGCAAGGATTTCTCCAGAGATCCCCTGGCTGCAATTTCCTATTAAAACACCTACACTCAGCGGTCTAAAGCACCTACGGTGCAGTATCTACTACAACCAATGCCTGGTCCAATCTCGCTTGGTGAGTGCCCAGGTCTTTCCGATGGGTGAGTATAGCGGAGAAGATCCTGCTCTGATATCCGAGTTGGACTACAATCTCTCACAGAGCATGGCCGCGGGGCATTTGATGGGTATTCAAGAACATAGCCTGAGTTTGATGATTAACGATAACGGAAACGGTACGCATGGCTTCCGTTTCTTTGGAAAAGATGAATTTAAATCTGATGCATCCATCGATGGTCAAGAGCTGCAAGGATTAATCGATTATGCCCGCGCAGTATTTCGAAAGACAGCCTGGGGTGACGAAAAAGAATATTCTGGTCAGTCTTATCGTTATGCTGGACCACCAGATTTGAATCGTTTCCGAGACGATCTTTGCAGCCTGGCTGTTCGAGGTTATCGCATCTATGATCAACTGATCAATAAATTGGCAGGGGGTCAAGCTCAGACCCGAAAATTATCTGAGTTGATGAGTGCGCGTGGTCTTGTTCAAATCGCTTTAAAACAATCGGCTCGTTTTGTTTTACCGGCAGCTCTAATCTACGACTATCCCTTGGACTCAGGAGCGGATTCCAAGGATTATCAATTATGTCCAGAATTCACAAAGGCTTTGGCAGGCCAGGCACCCTTAGATCAATGCATCTGTTTTAATGGGAAATGCCCCTCGAAAGGAGACGATATTACCATATGCCCGAGTGGTTTCTGGGGTTTTCGGCAAGATCTAGGGATGCCGTTGTCACTAGCAGATGCGCCAGATGCGCCAACCGAGATTACTGTGCAGGGCAGCCCAAATTATGTGATCTCGGTGTGTCTCGATCCAAGTTTTATAATGCGTGCAGGGCATGAAGCACGCTTAAAAGATTTGCTTACTCAGGTGCAGTGGACCAGGGCAGACAGCCGCGATACCACTTTTGACGCAATGAAGGTTGCACAACCGCATCTGGTTTATTTCTACTGCCATGGCGGTTTAACGAGCAGCAAAGTACCCTTTATACAAATTGGCTCCATGAGCGAGCGAGGAATTACGCGCGACAACCTGCGAGCGAAAGGCGTATTCTGGGAAAATCCTCGGCCTTTGGTTTTCATCAATGGTTGTCATACGACTGCATTGGAGCCAGTTTCAGCTTTTGAGTTGGTAAGTGGCTTTGTAGAAGTAGCTGGCGCTTCTGGAGTTATCGGGACAGAGATCACGATCTTCGAACCGATTGCCACGGCCTTTGCAGAGAATTTCTTGCAGTTCTTCAGCCAAGGGGTTGAAGTTGGAGAGGCGATCCGCCGATCGCGCCTGGCATTGTTGAAACAGAGCAATCCATTAGGGCTGGTATATATCCCCTATACGATGGCTGGCTTACATATTAAAATGTAAGTAATCATGACAACACTGAACGTTTTGGGTAGTATTGGGATTGGAGCTGTTATGGGATGGCTGCTTGGCCTCTTGGAACCAAGACAACTCCGTATTAGCCAATTGTTAGCGATCTTATTTGCCAATGGGTTGATCCTACTCGAAATTGTTTGGTTTACAGGCTGGCAGGCAGCCGTCGCTGCATTGTGCAGCGGATTTTTTATGTTTTTGATCCATAAATTATGGCGCAGGGAATTGCGCCGTCGTTGACATATCCAATTAGTTTCAGGAGGTAAATACTTATGGAACCATCAGCAACTACAATACAATTGGTCGGCGCAGCAGGTTTTGGTGCTTTAATCGGTTGGTATGTTTACTATATCAATCGATACCGGAAGAGTGAGGTGTCACTCAATGATCTGGTTACGCTTATTGGCGTATTAGGTGGTGGAACTATTTTGGCTATTTTCCCTGAGCGAACCGACCTTTTTGGAGCTTATGGAATTGGTCTCTTCGTTGGATTCTTCTCCTACTTCATCCTTCTGTTGGTATGGGTGAGTATTTCCAGGAATTTCACTGTGGAATGGTTTCTGGATGGTCGGCGAAAACGACCCGTGGAGCCTTTCTTTATCCCGGATGATAAAGCTGGCGGAACTGCGATGGGCATGCCAAAAGATGAAGGTGGGAAAACAACTGTAAATGATTGATTTGGTTTAACAGATAATATAATATCTTCTTGATGTAAGAAGAGCCTTAGCGTTTTTCAAAGCCGACCTGACTGGAATTGAATCAAGCCTGATCGGCTTTGGCATGCCTCCCAAATTAATTGTCCCCATTCCACCTCGCTGCCCCAATAAATGCTTGTCGTCAAATACCGAATAATCTTGTTGATCGCATATGAGGAAAAGTTGTTTCAAATTTTACCGGGAGACCCATTTATCAGGATTCCTTAATTCACTCTCTTGCTTTTGATTATCCAACTCTCAAGTTACACGTATTATTAAACAACTATATAATTGGGACAACTTTGAGAACAGTGCAAGAATTCAATATTGGCATTGACTCTTTCTTATGCTTCAAAAAGGAGAATCTTATGCAATGGGAAAATTTAACTTCCAATGATTTGAGAGCCGCTGTGGAAGCAACACAAGTTTGTGTTATTGCTTTGGGAGTTGTGGAGAGGCATAGTGATCATTTGCCTCTCGGAACTGATTTCCTCAACGGCCATCGAATTGCCTGCCTGGCTTCAGAAAAAGAACCTGCGGTTGTCTTTCCCCCCTTCTATTTTGGCCAAATATACGAGGCACGCTGTTTCCCCGGCACGATAAATTTGAAACCTAACCTTCTTCTTGATTTGCTGTGGAATGTGTTTGATGAGATTGCCCGGAATGGATTTAAGAAAATTG
>Ga0209254_10006071_pt1 | contig 11118 bp, 5 predicted proteins | sample FrelakmetDIP11DI_FD_187148 | JGI IMG/M metagenome (GOLD analysis project Ga0209254, IMG submission 187148) | Freshwater lake sediment microbial communities from the University of Notre Dame, USA, for methane emissions studies - DIP11 DI (SPAdes)... | ecosystem: Environmental > Aquatic >... | reverse complement strand
GTAAATCTCTTCGAACTTTTCCAGGCCTGGAGCAGATCTGACTCAAAAAGGTGGCTCAAGCTGGGAACCATGACCATATACACTGAGAGGGGGATAAAGAATAAGGCATTGACGATGCTTACCGCAGGTGAATACAAACCCACTGAATAATTCCCCAATGCAAAAGCCACAATGATCACATCTAACCGCATTAAGGCCAGCGCCAGGAACTCAGAAAGCGCATATGGAGGGCAAGCTTTCAACGATATCTGGATAATCTTACGGGAAATGTGCAGACCGAGCAGGCGATGAATTAGATAATAAGCGATGATGCATGTGGCGATTAATATCACCAGTCTAAGGGTGACGTATGCTTCTGGTAGCTTGGTACCAAGATAAATCAGAATCAGGGTTCCGATGAACCAGATGAAATCAGAGGAGGACTCGATGATCAGGGTATATTCGTTGCGCAGTGAGGCCTTGAATGCGGACAATGCCGTCATCAGGATATTGTCTAACCAGACCATCATGGCTGTAAGCGTTAGAAGGGCAGGGGGGAAAGTTGGATTTTGAAGGATGAGCCCGATTAAAGATAACGCTACAACCCAGATCACTCCCAATCCTAGTTTTATGCTCAGTGAGCTGCCAATCAGCTCGGAGATACGGTACTGGCTCCGCGCCCCCTCCCGGAGCAGCCAGATATCCAGACCCAGGTTAAATCCGACTGACAGCACACTTGCGAGCGCCAGACAGGCCGCAAGCTGCCCATAGAGGGTTGCGCCTAATTCCCTGGCGGTCAGCAGTAACGCCAGGGCTGTGAAACCCTGGCTGATAGCTGAATTTGAGAATAGTTTTGCAATATTGCCGAACAGGTTTCGGCGAGTCACATCAAGAGGGACGGAGTTCATGCGTAAGGTAGAAGTCTAACAGATCCTGGGCGAGAATATCCCAGTAATAATTCTCCACTCGTTTTTTACCACTCTGAATCAGGGTTGTCGCTAGCTCGGGTTGGCGAAGTACCTGGGTGATCGCGCTTGCCAGTGAAACCGGATTGCCTGGTTGTGACAGGAGCCCAGCGGGTGGATTACCCAATAAGATTCTCCTGTCCCCGACATCGGCGGTCACAAAAGGGACGCCACATGCCCAACTCTCGAATAATTTCAAGGGACAGCGGCCGCGCGCAGCATCATCATCATATACCGGATCAACGGACACATCCGCCAGGCGATAGTAGTCTGGCACCTGGTCTGGGGTGACCCGGCCGATAAAGCGCACCGCTGATTCTATTCCCAGCCGTTGCGCGAGATTTTTCAATGTGAGTTGATCCTCGCCCCCACCGACCAGAAGGAGGACTGCATCTGGGTGGGAGTTTAGCATTTGTGAGAACGCCTCCAGGAGCAGGTTTACTGGATGGCTTGGCAGGCTGAGGCTGCCAATATAGATCACAACGTGTTTGTGTTCCAGGCCGAGCTCGGATCGCAAGCGCGTAACCTGATCGATGTTGTTCTTTGAAAAGCGCTCCCGATCGAGTCCATTTGGCAGGTAAAAAATCTGATCAGGTGATGTCCCCCAGGATATCAGTTGATTTCGCATAAAGAAGGTATTGGTCGTGACCCCACGGGCATGTCGAGGAGTCCATTTCTCGAAACCAGCGACAGCTGTTTTCTGCCACCCGGAGGAAAATCGACCCGAGGCAGCCTCAAAATCGTCACAGTCAACGTAGACGTGCCGGCCTTGAAAAAACCTGCCAGCCATTGCTGCCAGGCTGTTCATAGGGTGGGGCTTGCCAATGTAAATTAGATCGGCTGGAGTCAGGAGGCTGGTCTTACTTAATTGCCAGGTTGCCAGCGCCGTGATGTGAAAGAGCTTTCCTGACTTGTAGTATTTCTTCTCACTGCCTGATTTCATCACATGCATTGGGGCAACGTAATTAACCGAAACCCCCTCGATCATGCTCTGTTTTTCGCATAGATTTGCAAAATCTGGGTGGAGAGCCGCAACCGATACCTGCTGTTCCAGGCGAGAGAGCTGGCGAGCAAGCGGCCAATAACGCCCCAGTCCGCTTGGGCTTTCCAGGTCCTGAGTGAGTAAAAAAAGTATTCTCAAGGTCTTCGGTCCAAATTGGAAACCATATCCTCGATCATTCTTACCAGGCGCGTCCAGCTTTCCTCAACCAAGTCGGTTGTTGGCTGCATACTACATCCAATGCTTGTAGCTGATTCGACCGCCTGCGATAGGGCAGTAACGTCCCTGGGCGGAACGAAGAATGCTCGAGAAGATTGAGTGAGCATATCGTCAGCCAGTATATCACTGGCAACGATCGGCAATCCATATCCGAGTGCGAGTTTGATCGCAGCCGATTGAGTGCCGTCTATATAAGGAGCTAGGAATACATCGGCTGCTGAAAAGTAATTCCCGATCTCTTCGTTGGGGATATACCGATCTTCAAATGTAACCTGGTTTGTTAGATTTAATTGATGGACCAGATCAATGTACAACTGTTTGTCTTCCCAGATCTCACCCGCAACTAGCAGGTGATAGGTCTGACCTAGCTCTCTGAGCCTTGCCACAGCCTGGATGGCGTATTGCAAGCCCTTGTATGGGCGAACTATCCCAAAGCAGAGCAGCACAGGCCCGATTGGATCGAGATCAATTTGCTTTAGGGCTGCGCCTTTCGAGAGACCTTTAGATTGGTAAAGATCAAAAATAGGCAATGGGCAAGTTTCTATCTCTGCTTTTGGCATCAATGCCCGAAGACGCTTGTCTTCCCGGTTCGATTGAACGATAAACCTGTCGCCTTGTGAAAGTGCCAGGGTAGCCAGCCAGGTATCCCATCGTTTGACTTCGTGAGGCAGGACATTATGGATTATAAAAATAACCGGGATATTCGATTTTTGCAGTGCCCTGGCCAACCTGGAAAAAGCCGGTGCCCAAAATGTTGTCCACCATTGGATTATGACCGCCTGGGACTGATAATCTAAGATAGTTCGGGACGTTCTGGACCAGGTCCAGGGGTACAGAGGATCTAATGTATATTGAGCGGCAAATTCCAACATCGGTTTGCCGGGCTCTCGGTCTGTTTTTCCTGGGTACAGCCAGGCAGGATACTGGCGTTGAAACGAAATTAATTGAACATCGTGATGATGTTGCCTGAGTGAGCGCGTCAATAAACCCGTGTAGTGGGCGATGCCCCCCCGGTATGGGTAGACTGGTCCAATTAAAGACAATCGCATCGCTTGCTCTATGGATAAATGATCTCAAATACCCAAACCTGATCCAGATTATAGACCGGTTTGTAGTATGGACTGTGATTCAAAGTCTCTGCATCTAAAAGGGGGGTGGGATTATTGACCATGCCTTCTTGCTGGCCGATAAATATATGGGTTACGCCGCGCTCAGCCAGCATCTCCAAAACATGAAGATCATTCACCCCTCTGGCTTGGATCTCCGCTGTCAGCTCATTTATCCATTGGACATACTCTGGAAATGGACCTTTTTCCATGCCGTAATTGAGCGGCGGTAAGGTGGTTTCCGTCCTAGCTAATAATGGCAGCCACCACCCAGCGTCAGATCCTGCAATCAGACTGCCGCCGTACGCGAAGAAGGAATTTACCAGGATGCGCGGGTTACTGGTCATATTCTCCTGCATCCAGTCGATCGCCTGTAAATCCTGGGTAGTCACCAGGGCGTATTTGGCAGGCTGAATATCGCGCAGGCGCAGACGAGCCCCCCACAGGCTGGTGCCGATCGCCAGAATAGCTATTAACACCCATATGAGCGATATTATCCAACGCCTGGAATGGGTATTTTTAGAGATTGGTAAAGCAGCCGAAATATCCCATCCTGATGGGTAGCTTTTTAAGTCACTAATCAGCCAGCCTGCTGATCCGCCGATTATCGTCCCGACCGGAATGTAAATTGCAATCATCACTGCAAAATTGCTGATCGAGTCAACACCGGGTAACCCGAACCAGTGCGGATTCGCAGCAAAGAGGATGAACAGCCACCATAAACCAATCAGAGCGACCAATCGATTCCGACGCCATAACCCCCAACTCAAAGCAAGGATAAATAGGGTCCACAGGAAAGCCGGCATGTATGTCTGGAGGTCACCAAATGGAGTCGGTGATGCGACCGCATTGGCCGCTTTCTCAACCGAGGCAGCTACCTGATTGTTGAAAATCGATGGCAATTTTCCCTGGAACAGGCGCGCCATCCAGGGTAAAAAAAGCAGCCCAGCTCCAAGTGCCTGCCAGACGAGCTGTTTGATGTGCAAGACGGTATGATGATTTCGCAATTCCAGGAGCAGATAAGCAACATAAAACAATCCGGCAAACAGCAATACCAGGTAATGCGTCAATCCCAGTCCGGCCAACACGAACCAGATCACCACAGTCGGTTTCCAATTCAGGCTACCCGAGTCGAGAACGGTCATAATCAAGTAAATTGCGGCGGGCAAGATTACCTGACCAGCCAGTTGGGTATAACGACCCCAGTTGGTATAGAACATTGGCATGATCGAGAAAAATCCAGCTGCAGCAACTGCCGCTACTCCGGCCCAGCGGCTCGCGCCAATTTTGACAGCCAGGGGATAAAGCGCCAGTAGAGCAAAAAGATTCAATATCTGCCCCAGCCAAAGGGTGGCCTGGTATGCTGGTAAGCCCGTGAATTGTTGGAATGAAGCCGCCAACGTATGCAAGCCGAAGTGGTATGTAAAAGTCTGCAATTCAGCATAAGGCTGCCAATTCTGAAAGAGACCTCCATTATCCAGGAGAAGTTGCGTGATCAGAGAGTGCTGATATGAATCGCCCCACATGGGGATTTCCAGATTGCGCACTGGCCAAAAGCGTGTGAAGCCAGCCAACGCCAGGACAGCGAATAATGCCAGCTCGGGGAGATGTCCTTTCCCAAAATCGATCAGATATGGAAGCAAGCGTCTATTCGCTTTCAGCCTTATGGTTTTTGCATCAAAAACATTCTCTTGCCGCTTACGCCGGTACGCCTGCCAGGTAAGCAGACTGATTCCGAGAATGACTAAAAGAATTGGATATAGTATGCCCAGATGCAGCCCAAGCAGATCGGTATAGAGATAAAGCAGGGGGTATAACGCTAGCGAGAAGCCAATTGCCAGCGGGGTCTTCTCTACAAACGTTAGTCTTTCCCAGGAAGGGAATAACCAGCCTAAAACGCCCCAGCCTGGGATGGCAAAGAGGGTCAAAGCCAGGCAAAGCCAACCCACAGGCGCCAGGAAAGTCATTGTTTGTCTCTTTGATGAGTATCCGGGGTCTCTCTACCAAGCTCTATTTGTCGCAGCCGGAAGAGCACCTCTTCCAGAATCTTGCGGTTGAATCCAATGAGATCAGCCACCAGACCGATCAGAAACACCTGAAAGCCGATGATTAACAATACTGCGGCCAGAATTACGGATTGTATATGCCCCGCTCCCTGACCAATAAGGTAGAAGTATAAGAAGCGTAATCCCAATAGAACGCCGCCTAGGATCAATGTGCCGCTCAGGATTGTGAAGACTCTCAGGGGTCGGTACATGGTATACACTCTTAGGATTGTTGCGCTTGAGTTTGCCAAGTATTCAGGGATGCTGCGCATCAGACGAGAAGGTCGGACTTGTATGTTGGTGTGTACTGGCACATAGGCGATCGCCATTCGTCGGTTGCCAGCCTGGATCAGAGTTTCCAGGGTGTATGAATATTCGCTGAGCACCATCGTGTGCAAGGCTGCCGTGCGGGAGATTGCCCGGAAACCGCTGGTCGCATCCGGGGTGGGGATGCCGGCAGCTTTGCCAATCACCCAGGATCCCAATCTCTGTAAAGCCCGCTTGGTGGCTGAAAAATTTTCCAACGTGGCAACGCCTCGGTCCCCGACAACGATATCTGCATTCCCTGCCAGGATCGGCTCAACCAGATGCTGGATATCGTTTGCATCGTACTGGTTGTCTGCGTCAGTATTAACGATGATATCTGCGCCATTGCGCAGGCTCGCTTCCAACCCTGCCATGAAAGCGGCAGCTAAGCCAGCATGTTTTTCCAAAGGGATGACATAGTGAACTCCGGCAGCTCGGGCGACTTCGATGGTCGCATCCTGGCTGCCGTCGTCTACCACTAGGTATTCAATGATGTCACATCCGGGAATCTGTCTCGGTAAAGCCTGTACCGTTTGAGCGATATGTTGGGCTTCGTTATAGCAAGGAATTTGAATGATGAGCTTCAATCTATTTCCTTTGTATAACAGGCAAGTAGATCTGCCCAGATTCAGCCACGATCAAATCATAGGTGATCGGATTTCCGAGTATCCGGCCGTCAATATGGCGGACACGAACATAAATACTCCCGCTCCGATCGGCTAACCAGAGCAGTGCAGTTGGATTGCCAAGGTTCAGTGGCAAGTTGCTGGCTAACAAAGTTGTGCCGTTCCCAGCATATAACTCCAGGTTGGCAGCGCTTGTTGCTACCCGTGGATATGCAAGGATGGAATACACCTTGCCAGCTTCCACGATAAATCTGATCCAATCTTCGTCATTTGCCCGGTCCGTTGAGAGTGGATTACAGAAGTTGTGCCTTTGGGCTGGTGAGCCGACGGCGATCACGGTTGCCTTGCTCACACTGTTATCGTTGGTGATTGTGCTGGTATCCCAGGCATCCGGCGAAGAGCAAAGCGTTGCTGCTGACGGTACGGTGGTCGAAGTTTCTGCGGAAGTCGGATAGGCCTCGGTGTTACCCGCGCGGTCGACGGCGCGCAACCGGAAGCCGTACTTCACACCCGGCTGACTGATGAACCACATCTGGCTTGTATTCCCAGACGGATCGGGTGAGAAATCGACCCAGGAGCCGCTATTCGCTTGGGACTGTAAATCGAAGTGATCGATCCCTGAGAGATTATCGCTGGCTGTCCATCCGAGAGAGATGGCTGTGCTGGCCTGTTGGCTGGGGAGACTTTCCATCGCACTGACTGGCGAAGACTGGTCGATAGCCAGGTCCCACGCTGCGATCCCGGCCCAGTTACCTGCCCAGTCATATACATGGGCAAAGAAAGCCAGATTATTCTGTTCTCCCAATGCAGTCGGGTCGAATTCAACGCCCCAGCCATCAGAACTGTCCCAATCTGATCCCAAATCCTGCCATCCCGCCTGCCAATCCCCTGCATGAAAGAGGAACTGTACATGGGCGATTCCGCTGAGGCTGTCTTCGGCCTCCAGGGATAGAGTGAATGGTTCGCTGCCTGGAATAAACGAGCCGCTGGCGAAATCTTTGAATGCTGCAACCGGTTTGCTGTTATCTTTAACTAACTTGAGCCTGTATGAAAAATCTTCATCACCATACCTTGGGTGAGCCCACAGGCGGGCTTTCAGGTAATAAGTCCCGGATCTGGTGATCTGGTAACCGAGGTGGGGGTCAAGTTGCACCGCATAGATCTCATCGTCATGGGTGGCCAGCACGGACTCACCATCCCCGTCAATCAAGAATAGAATGAGATCCAAGCCGTCAGGCCGGTTTTCGGTTGGAGTGGTGATATCAGCGCTGATCCGGTCGCCTGCATTGGCGGTAAACTTGAAGTAATCCACGTCGCCGGATGGGCAAATAACTTTATTCTTGGTCTGGCCGAACTCGATCAGGGTAGCATGTTCAAGGTTATTGTCGCTATCGCGGCAATCCAGGATTGGGTTCGCAGCGATCTCGAGGTCATCGATAAACCACCCCTCGAAATCGGCATTTCTCTGCGGATCGAGAGTCTCAAAATGGAAGCGAATCTGGATCGTCTTACCAGCATACTTGGCTAGATCGACGCGTTTTTGTAGCCATATTTGGGACGAATCATCATAGAGCATCACGTCATCGATGAGCTGGACTTCGTTCTGGAATGGTCCCCCATCAATAGAGATTTGCACCCAGCGCTGATCAAAGTGCTTGCTATGAGACTCGGTATCATAGCGATACCAGAAACTCAATGTTGAATCGGAATTAGTTACGTTGATTGGGGGAGACGTCAGATCGCCGGTATTGGCAGTCCCATCCTCATAATGGAGCAGAGATGGATCCCCATAGTACCAGGCATAAGAGCCACCTCGGGCGCGATCAGCCTTTTTGAGTCGATTCCACAGTCCGGTAGCCTGCCAATCACCAACGCCATCTTCGACGTCATCGGTGAAAGGCAGATCAATTGGATCGGGCAATGGATCAGCGGGGGTGATGGTAAAGGTCGAGTAGCCGCTCCATGCGCTTCGACAGGATGTATCTTCGCAGTTCCTTGAGCGGACCCGCCATAGATACGTGCCCTGCACGAGATAGAGATCATCTAGTTTCCAGACGGGCTGTTCCAGCCAGGGTGAATTACGATCACCACTTGGAGTGATGATTTGGGCTTGAAATTCCGTTCCACCGCCAGAGTCCTGCCAGGCAAGGCTTATCGAAGATCCCTCCACAAAAGTGGATTCTTCATCGGGAGCGGTTAATTCACTGGGTGTGTTGGGTTGATCATTCTTGTCACTGATATTGATCGAACTGGTCCGGTTATTTTCGATCAGATTGTCTTCCAGGCTGGGATCATTACTGGAAAATGTTTCCGCCCGCCCGGTAAAGTCCTCATTGTCATATAGGGTAGCGAGAATATTGGTACCGATGATTATGGATTGAACATCGTTGTCGCCAACGTTGCCAAAGGAGCTCGCCTCGGAGTATTCACCTTTTCCTAAAAGTGTGCACTCGCCTCCGAAATCGTTAGATGAAAAGATAGCAGCCTGGTTGGCTGAAGGCAAACAGGCTGGCGGAGGTGGGATGCAGTTGAAATCCTTAGTGAAATGACGCAATCCTGGCATACCGTTGGCTGGATTGCCGTTTTGGTCCCAGATGCGCAGTGCGAGGCTCACTGGACCATCCGGGACATTTTGTGAACATAGATTCCAATCGTATCCAAATGTCAGCGCGCTGATCGGGTCACCGATCTCATGCCAAGTATTGTCATAAAGGGCGATCAATTGAGCGTAATCCAGACCGCTTTCAAGGTCGGTTGCCCAACCCTCGATGTGGAGGGTAGATGTATTTAATACAAGCCCGGTTTCTGGTTCGACCAGATCACCGATGGGAGGAACGGTGTCCCCCGCATTGATGGTATTGCCTGATACATAGTCAGACCGATACACCTGGCATACATCACCCGGCCAATCACAGTATTCAGCATCAACAGAGCGGCGCGGTCGTCCTCCGTTGATGTCAACATCATTAAAAGTGATATCGACCGATCTTCCCCAATATGAGTCGGGGTTTGTGTGCGCCTGGAAATGGAGATGGTGCCCGGTGCTGGCGCCGGTGTCATCTGCTATGCCGATAAATTGTCCTTGTGAAACAGGTGTGCCCTTTACACGCAGCTCAGGTGGAATACTGTTTTGAGCCAGATGCAGGTAAAGGTGGTATGTGGCTGGAGTTGTGGTGGTGTCTTGAATAACAATGAAGTTACCCGCATCACTGGCATCTCCATTGGGAACATCCCATCTCGCTCGCCAGACAGTGCCCGCTCTGGCTGCATATAAATCAAACATGGTTTTGGAAATGTAAAAGTCAAACCCATAATGAGCATTCCCGCTGGGGATATCTGCGTCATGGGCCGTGCTGCGAGAGAGATAAACCGTTTTTCCTGCCTCCCAAGGAAGAAGGAAACCACCAATCGGCGCCGTGGGGGCTGCCTGAGCAAAAAACGCTTCCATTTCCAAATAGGTTTCTTTGACGCTATCGGGAACGATATCTGTTGGAGCGCTTTCGACGAGTGCGGTCCAGTCCTGATCGGTCGGTATGGCTACATTCCAGCCAGTATTCGTTCGCAGGGATATTACCAGTCCGGGTTCGGACGGGATGACCTCCCCAGTTTCAGGGTCGATCATCACGGTGTAAGATGCGGCCCATTTGTCATCCTCAGATATGCGCGTTTCAGCTACACTGACTTCATTTACCACGTAAGCTAGAACCGTTTCCCTCTGATCGGAAATCGCTTCCATAATGGCCTGTTCAATTGCAACGATATCCTCATCTGGTGAAGTTGGTGTAGACTTCTGCGGTAGTGAAGCTGCCTGAGATTGCAGTGAATTAATCAGAAGGATAAATGCGATTGAAAAGATGAGAATGAAAGGAATCAAGAAACGTTTCATGGGTCGTTTGTCTCTTTCTACTAATTATAAATGAACTATTTGACGCAAGGATCGATCTTCCAAAACCCACACTTGGGATGCATAGCGCTGGATAAAGTAACGGTCGTGGACAACCATTAGAACAGTGCCTTCAAATTGGTGGAGGGCCTGTTCGAATCGCAACCGGGAGGGGATATCCAGGTGATTTATAGGTTCATCCAGGAGCAGGAAATTACAACCCTTGACAACCAGTGTCGCCAAAGCCAGGCGGGCGCGTTCGCCATAACTTAGTTCTCCCACCGGTCGAAGCGAATCATCCCCACTTAGAAGGAACTTGTGCAAATAAGTTCGGGCGTCGGTGTCATTGAGTGCGGCGCTTGTTTGGATGATTTCTAAAGCGGAATGAGTCAAATTGGTGAACTCCTGTTCTTGAGGCATGTATCCCGTTTTGATGCTCGAACCGATGTGGACTGATCCATGCAGGGGGGGTAGCTCGCCGGTAATTGTGCGCATTAAGGTTGTCTTTCCACCGCCATTCGGACCGGTGAGAGCAATCCGCTCCCCACCCCGGATCACCAGGTTAATATCCTGCAAGAATGGTGCCAGGTCTGGGTAGCCGATTGCCATCTGCTCGGTCCTGAGGATCTCCTGACTTAAATGGGTAATGGGACTGAATTCTAGCTTCATTTGCCAGGATAATTTCGGTTTTTCAACCCGATCATCGGATTCTTGAAACCGTTCAAGCTTCTTTTCGCGCGATTTGGCTTTCCGGGCAACCTTCTTTGCTATACGGCGCACCCCCGGTTGACGGGAGGTGGTGGTGAGTTCAACGTGCAGTGATTGCTGTTTGGTGCGCTGGATATCCCGGTGCATTTTCTGAATTTGATACACCTGGTCTCGATACAAGGCGTCGAGTCTTTCTTGCTCTGCCAGGTATTGATCCAGGTAATCTGAATAATTTCCCTTGTATTGGTGGATAGTTTGGGTAATAGGATCCAAATCAAGGA
>Ga0209254_10006070_pt1 | contig 11118 bp, 16 predicted proteins | sample FrelakmetDIP11DI_FD_187148 | JGI IMG/M metagenome (GOLD analysis project Ga0209254, IMG submission 187148) | Freshwater lake sediment microbial communities from the University of Notre Dame, USA, for methane emissions studies - DIP11 DI (SPAdes)... | ecosystem: Environmental > Aquatic >... | reverse complement strand
CCGGGATTATAAAAGCCAACGCACTGCTGCAGACCCTTGACCCTTCGGCAGCCAGGAAGCGACAGCCCCACCAGCAACGCTAGCAATGAAGGACTGGCGTAACCAAACGCTTGATGGGGGCTGGTTCTCGCGTCCAGGCCGCTTTCTAGGCTCCAAACCGCGAGACTATCGCCTTCGCGTCCGCCGAGCACGCTCTTTTCTTTGCAGTCTACTGCTCCTGTAATCCGCGGTGCCGATTACCAGGATCTTCGGAGAACTTCGGCCATCGGGTGAGAGTTCCGGAAATCACCACCAGGCAGAGCGTGGCAAGAGTAGGTCACGCACAGTCTCCTGAGACACTGGAGAACACCTAGACTTGCCACAGCGCTGGGGGCTCACTTTTTGTCTTGGTCGGAGAAGACCCACCGAATGAAGAAAACGCCTATGGCAATGATCGCGATGGTCACTACGATGCCCATCGGAGATCTCATTTTTTCTACCAGATCGAGTATAGCTCCCATTGTACCTACCTTATCTTATGGAGTGATTTGTTCTTTGCGAATAGACTGCAGATCAAGATCCGACTGCTATCGCCGCGATATGTTACCTGTTGCTGAACTTGTGTCAAGAAAGACTTGCGCATGACCTGCGTTGTCGCCGTGACTCGTTGCATAAAAAAAGCCCGGGCGATAGGCCCGGGCTTCATGGGTTCCTGCTTCGCGATTCCTTGGGCGTCGGCTAAGTCCGCGCTATTACTTATTCAGTGGAAGCAGATGCTCAGCGCATGTCGCGAAAGATCAATTCACCCAGTTGGTGGGGGCCTCCATCTTCTGCCTGTCGCCGTCCGGGGAGTTCCCGCAGCCAACCATCACCAGGGACATCATTACAACGCTCAGAAAGCACAGTGCTTTTTTCATAAATCCTCCTCTTTTGAAATAGAAGTCAAAGTACACGCTTCTTTAGTAGAACAAGTGCCGTCGTTAGGCACCACATTTTTATAAAGAAAGTTTCTCCAAAATGCAATAGGCTCGTTAGTGACGGAGACGCAAGCACACGGGATCCGCGCTCCGATGCCTGTTTGTGACAGACGGCTGACTCGCCGTCGGCGTTACAAGAGCGCGGGGTCCCCGTGTTGCGGGTGTCAGACAAACGTTGACGCCGCAAGCCTCGTGGCTGTATTCTTACAACTTTGCGTTGGCAACGAGTTCTTGGAGTTTTCCGATGTATGCGGTATTAGAGACGGGCGGCAAGCAATATCGGGTCAAGCCGGGCGATAGCGTCAAGATCGAGACGCTCCCCACAGAAGCCGGCCAAACCATCGAGTTCGATCGGATTTTGATGATCGGAACGGATGCGGAGACCCAAGTCGGGCGGCCTTTCATTGAGGGAGCAAGCGTTACCGCTACGGTCAAGTCCCATGGCAGACATCCGAAGGTTAGGATCATTAAGTTCCGAAGGCGCAAGCATCACATGAAACAGATGGGACACCGGCAGAACTATACCGAAGTCCGAATCGACGGCATCAACGGCATCACTGGATAACGTTCGGGAGAGCATTCATGGCGCACAAGAAAGCCGGAGGTAGTTCGAGGAATGGTCGCGACTCTCAGTCGAAGCGGCTAGGGGTCAAGCGGTTTGGTGGGGAGTTGGTTCGTGCCGGCAACATCATCGTTCGCCAGCGCGGGACCCGTTTTCACGCCGGAGAGAACGTTGGCTGCGGTAAAGATCACACACTGTTCGCGACGTCGGATGGGCGTGTCGTCTTCCGCGTCAGAGGCGCCGAAAAACGCAAGTACGTGAGCGTCATGTAAGCAGTCGGATCGATGCGGGGTCAATGCTCGCCTCCTAGTCTGGAACACGATCGTAGAGAAGGCCCCGTCCCCGGGGCTTTTCTCATTGGACTACCTGATCGGCACTAATTTTCAGCTTGATTCTCCTGACAGGATGGGGGAAAGGAGTCGAACGCAGGAGGTTGCGCCAAACGTTTCTGGGATGATCGGCAACCACAGACTTACGGTTGAAGTTTGACGCCAGGTTGGGCTATGAAGTTCGTTGACGAAGTGCGAATCAGGGTCGAGGCCGGTGACGGCGGGAATGGTTGCGTCAGTTTCCGGCGTGAGAAGTATGTGCCGCTTGGTGGGCCGGATGGCGGTGATGGTGGAGACGGGGGAAGCATTTACCTGTTGGCTTCCAGCAATCTGAATACCCTTGTAGATTTCAGGTTTCATTCGATCTTCCGTGCCGGCCGTGGCGAGAATGGTTCAGGAGCGAATCGTACCGGCAAGCACGGGGAGGACCGAATCCTAAGGGTGCCGGTCGGCACCGTCGTAGGCGATATCGAAACCGGAGAAAGGCTGGGGGACCTGGTTGTCGAAGGGCAGACTTTGATGGTTGCGAAGGGTGGCCCACATGGTCTGGGGAATGCTCGCTTCAAGAGCAGCACCAATCGAGCTCCGCAGCGCGCCACTTCGGGACGGTTCGGAGAGAAGCGCTTCCTTCATCTGGAACTCAAGCTCATTGCTGATGTCGGCTTGCTGGGGATGCCGAATGCCGGAAAGTCGAGCCTGATTCGCGGGATTTCTGCGGCTCGACCCAAAGTCGCGGACTACCCTTTCACAACGTTACATCCGAATCTCGGTGTGGTGCGCGTCGATGACCAGCGTAGTTTTGTCATCGCAGACATTCCTGGCTTGATCGAGGGGGCTGCCAATGGTGCGGGATTAGGCGTCCAGTTTCTCAAGCATCTGTCGCGAACGACTCTCCTGCTTCATGTTCTTGATGTTCAGCCCTACGAGTCGGGCGAGGATCCCGTTGCTGCCTACGCCAAGGTTGAGCGTGAACTCAAGAAGTGGGATCAAGGTTTGGACCAGAAACCTCAGTGGCTGGTGCTGAACAAGATAGATCGCCTCGAGGATGGAGGCGTTGATGAGCGCTGCAGGGCAATTATCCGAGATCTAAAGTGGGATGGCCCGGTCTTTAGGGTATCGGCTCTGCGCGGCGACGGTCTCAACGATGTCGTGTTTCAGGTCATGGAGTTTCTGGACGCGCGGCGGAGTCAGGATGCAGAATCGAGCGGACTTTGCTCGGGCTAACCGGATCATAGTCAAGATTGGTAGCTCCTTGCTGACCGGCGGTGGACGTGGCCTGAATCTGGCCGCCATCACGGACTGGGTGGCGCAGATCGCCGCCCTTCGTGCGAGTGGTGCAGAGGTGCTGCTGGTGTCGTCCGGTTCGGTAGCGGAAGGAATGTCTCGGCTGGGGTGGAAGGTTCGCCCGCGGTCACTCCATCAATTGCAGGCCGCGGCTTCCGTGGGCCAGATGGGGCTGATCCAGACCTACGAATCCCTCTTCCAGAGGCACCGACTGCATACGGCTCAGGTCTTGTTGACGCACGAAGATCTATCGAATCGTCAGCGCTACCTGAATGCGCGAAGCACGTTGCTGACGTTGTTAGGCTTAGGCGTGGTCCCGATTATCAACGAGAACGATACCGTCGCGACGGAAGAGATTCGTCTTGGTGACAATGATACACTCGCCGCCCTGGTCGCGAACTCGCTCGAAGCCGATCTCCTGATCATCCTGACTGATCAGGTCGGCCTCTACGAGAAGGACCCGACTTTGGTTCCAGACGCCGAATTGGTTGTTCAAGCCAGCATCAACGACCCATGCTTGGTCCAGATGGTCGGAGACAGTCGAAGTGGAGTGGGGCGCGGAGGTATGATCACGAAGCTACGCGCGGCAAGATTGGCGGCGCGGTCGGGCACCGCAACCGTCATAGCTTGCGGTCGGGAGCACGAGGTCTTGACGAAAGTAGTCAAGGGCGCCGCTGTAGGCACCTTCCTAGTTCCGGATCTGTCTCCCATGCTGGCGCGAAAGCGCTGGCTGGCGGGACATTTGAAACTCAAAGGAGCCGTGTTGCTCGACGACGGAGCAGTGCGGGTACTGCGCGCCGAGGGCCGCAGTCTCCTTCCCATCGGCGTGACCGCGGTCAAAGGGGAATTCGAGCGAGGAGATTTGATTGGCTGCCTGGGACCATCAATGGATGAGGTCGCTCGTGGCTTGATCAACTACAACTCTGAAGAGACGCGCCGCATCATGGGCCGTCCGAGTGGAGATATCGAGGTTATTCTCGGATACGTGGATGAGCCGGAGCTCATCCATCGCGATAACCTGGTCGTGACTTGATTGCGAGGCTCTGCTAGGTCGCTTTGCCGAGTGCCAGTGCTTTGACCCGTGCGTTCAGGCGGCTCTTGCTGCGAGCGGCCTTGTTCTTGTGAATCAGGCCTTTGGTCACAGACGAATCAATCACCGGGACTGCTTCCCGAAAAGCAGTTTGAGCTTGCCCGACATCGCCACTTTCAACGGCGATGATGACTTTCTTTATGTGCGTGCGCAGGCAGCTGCGTTGGGCCGCGTTGCGCACGCGGCGTTCTTCGGATTGGCGCGCACGTTTCTTTGCGGAGGCGATATTGGCCAAGGCGAACCCTCTGTCTGTACAACGAAAGAAAAAAACGAATTATCCGGTGCACCGGGTCTTGTGTCAATCGCCTTCGGTGCCTTCGGCCTTGGACATCAGTCGCCGCATCTCGCCGCGCCCCGCAGCATCGAGTGTACCCGATTGAGCCTGTCGGATCAGTTCCTCTAACCTGCGCTGTCGTGAACCGTGGATGAGGTGCCGCAGTGCGTCGCGGAATTCAGCCTCGATCCCGTCTGGGGGAACAAGCGGATCCGCGGCCAGCAAGTTTCTCACTTCCTCCTCTTCGGCTGTCCCCCGGAAGTGTTCGACCAGACGATTGCGCGGGGCGTCGGGTTGTTCTGCAAAGAAGCCAAGAAGTTTCAAGAACAGTGCACCGATCCCCCAGTCAGGAGCGATATGCGCCAGTGCAGTTTCGTCGACCAGCGTGGCTAAGCGCGGATTTTGGACTAGCAGCGCGAGCGTGCGGTGCTGTAAGGACGGACGGAGAGGGGTCGAGCCCTTAGACGGATGCCCGCTGCCGCGCGGGAACAGCAGTCGTGGCGGGCTCGGGCGGCTGGTCAGTTCCCCCAGTTTCGCGCGCATCATCTGTCGGAAAGGTCCCGGCTTCATGGTTTGGAGCAAAGGGCCGGCTCGTTTGATGAGTGCGGTGCGTCCTTCGATCGTCTGCAAGGAAAGGTTGCGAGAGAGTTCGGAGAAAAAGTAGTCGGAGAGAAGCTCAGCGCTGCGAAGGCGGGACCCGAAAGGGTCGGCACCCTCGCGCCGTATCAGAGAGTCGGGATCTTCGCCTTGGGGTAGAGTTAGGAATCGTACCGTACGGCCTTCCGCCAAGGTTGGCAGCACCGCCTGAAGCGCTTTCCAAGCTGCCCTTCGCCCTGCCTCATCGCCGTCGAAGCAGAAAACGAGTTCCTCCACGAAGCGAAAAAGAAGCTCGACGTGATCTGCAGACGTCGCCGTGCCGAGTGTCGCGACCGCGTGCGGAAAGCCGTATTGAGCGAGCGCGATGACGTCCATGTAACCTTCGACGACCACGACTCGCTCAATTTTCCGCGAAGCCTCGAGCGCCTCATAGAGCCCGTAGACTTCGCGGCTTTTCTTGAACACGGCGGTTTCCGGCGAATTCAGGTATTTCGGGAGGGAATCGTCCAACACCCGTCCGCCGAAACCCACAATGCGGCCGCGTCGATCGCGGATGGGAAACATGATCCGGTCCCGAAAGCGGTCATAGGTCGATGATTCTTTAGCTACGAGTAGACCCGCGCAACGAAGATCTTCTCGGCCCAGTCCCGGCGGAAAATTATTCCACCCAGGCGGTGCGTAGCCAAGCCGGTAACGGTGTGCGATCTCCCCGCTGATGCCGCGACTCTTGAGATAGGCAATGGCCTTGGACGCCTCCGGGTGGGTCTTCAGTTGTTGGATATAGAAGCGGGCGGCTTTCCCCTGGACGTCAAAGATTCGCCGTTTGATTCCCTCCTCTTCGACGGCCACTGAGGAGTTGATGTCGTCGGGTAAAGGCATACCGACGGATTCGGCAAGTGCAAGTACGGCTTCGGGAAAGCCTAGCCGGTCGAATGCCATGACGAAAGCGATGGCGTCCCCATGGGTACCGCAACCGAAGCAGTGGTAGAACTGCCTTGGCCGACTGACGGCGAAACTCGGGGTCTTCTCGGAATGAAAAGGACAGCAGGCGACATAATTGCCACCACTTTTCTTGAGTGAAACCCGCGCCGCAATGAGATCGACGATGTCGATGCGCGCAAGCAGCGTGTCAAGAAACTCTTGGGAAAAGCGGCCGGCCATTCCTCGTCAGTCTGGGCGAAGAGACGCCTCGAGGCTGCCGAACCACCCGGGGCATTACGATTGCGCTTAACGATCCAGCAGCCTTCGAACGCTGCTGCTCACCGCCGCCATGTCGGCACGTCCCTGAATTTTCGGCCTCAGAGCGGCCATGACTTTTCCCATGTCCGAGATGCCTGACGCTGCGGTTTCTGACATCGCGGCATCGATCAGTGAGGCCAGTTCGGAATCGGTCAGTGGTTGTGGCAGGTAGTTGTGCAGTACACCAATCTCCGCCTTTTCGGCATCGGCAAGGTCCTGACGGTTGGCCCTTTCGTAATGGGCGATGGACTCGCGGCGTTGCTTGACCATCTTTTCCAGAACCGCGATCGTTTCGGAATCGTCGAGCTGAGTTCGTTCGTCGATTTCGCGTTGCTTGATGGCGGCGACCATCAAGCGTAGCGTGCCAAGTCGGTTCTTGTCCCCCGACTTCATGGCGACCTTCACATCCGCCTGGACGCGTTCCTTGAGCGAGACAGATGGACCGGTCATGGCACTTAGAGCGACTGCTGGTGAGAACTGGAAAGGAAGGAACCCTATGCCTGCGGTCTTCCCTTGCGCAGATTTTGCAGGGCAAAGCGCTCGCGGGACAGCTTCTTCAAATGCCGTTTCACTGCTGCGGCGGCTTTCCGTTTACGCTCTTCGGTCGGTTTCTCGTAAAATTCCCGGCGTCGGACTTCCGACAGCACTCCTGCCTTCTCGCAAGCGCGCTTGAAGCGACGAATGGCGATCTCGAAGGGCTCATTTTCTCTAATTCTGATGGACGGCATGAAAAACTTCCTGAAGCTCCTGACAAGGTCTGCAAATGGGTCAGTTGTTTGACCCAACCCATACAAAACGCTAATTATAAACCTGAAAGGATGCAAAACCAAAAGCATCTCTGTGTACTCGGCATTGAGACCTCCTGCGACGAGACGGCAGTGGCGCTGTACGATAGTGCCAGGGGACTGCTGGCGCATGCCCTTCATAGCCAGACGGCGATCCATGCCGACTATGGTGGAGTGGTGCCGGAACTGGCTTCTCGGGACCATATTCGGAAACTGCTGCCTCTGATTCAACAAACCGTGATTTCGGCTGGGCTCGATGTCCGGGCGGTCGATGCGGTCGCCTATACGGGCGGTCCCGGGCTGATCGGCGCATTGATGGTTGGAGCAGCGACCGGGCGTTCTTTGGCTTGGGCGTGGAAGGTCCCCGCCATAGCGGTGCACCATATGGAGGGCCATCTATTGGCCCCTTTCTTGGAGGCTGATCCGCCCATGTTTCCATTCATTGCACTCTTGGTTTCCGGCGGGCATACACAGTTGGTGCAGGTAAGGGGGGTCGGGCGGTATCGGATTATCGGAGAGTCGGTTGACGATGCAGCAGGAGAGGCGTTCGATAAGGTCGCCAAGATGCTCGGCCTCGGCTATCCGGGTGGACCTGCGGTCGCGGCTCTCGCTGAAGCGGGACACCCAGGTCGGTTTCACTTCCCGCGGCCGATGACCGACCGACCAGGCCTCGATTTTAGTTTCAGCGGCTTGAAGACCCATGTGGCGCAGGTGCTTGCCACTGTGCCTGGAGGCCGGCAAGACAAGGCGGATATTGCCCTGGCGTTCCAAGAAGCCGTGGTTGAAACGGTGGTGATCAAGTGCCGTAGGGCTTGGCGAGAGACCGGGTTGACACGATTGGTGGTGGCGGGCGGCGTGAGTGCGAATCGGTCCATGCGGCGCGCGCTAACCGAGATGGCGAAGGCGGAGGGCTGTCGCGTCTATTTTCCCCGTCTTGAATTCTGCACCGACAACGGCGCCATGATCGCTTTCGCTGGCTGCCAGAGGTTGCTTGCCGGCCAGAGTGATTCACTGGCTATTGTTTCCTATGCCCGCTGGTCGCTCGACAGTTTGGTACCCGTCGTAGAGTCTGTTGGGAGTGAATGACTCCATTTGGAATTCGGCGAAGCGCTCCTGACGCTGCGACTTCGGTTTCGGGAACAGGATGGATCCACCTTGTCAGCAAGTTACTGCGATGAACCGTTCCGGAGACTGGGGGCTCTGCGGAGCTGATGACCTTCCACTCACCCGCTTCGTGGGGCGGACGAGCAACTGGTCGCCATGTGGCGAGTTTGACCTCGTCGGCCCCTCATCCCGGATGCACTCGATGGCGATCCCTGTTGTTACGGCGCGGCTGCGCTCCGAGAACGACGGTAGCTTACGGCGCCTTTTTAGGGCATCACTTATGATTGCCGATGCTTCACAGACAACGCCCGCTCAGATTCGTTAGCCCAGGGGCTAAGGCAAATTGCCAGCAGTGGCTAGCCTCCGATGCGGGTTTCCTCGCCTCGCAATAAGCGGCCGATATTCGCTCGGTGGCGCCAAATCAGGAGTGCGGACATTAGGGCTGTCGCCGCGGTCAGCTCGGGTGAATGCAGTCCGAACCAGGCATAGGCTGGTGAAAATGCGGCTGCGGTCAGCGCTGCGAGCGAGGAAATGCGGAAAATAGCCGCCATGCCGATCCAAGTGAGCGCTGCACTCAAGCCCAGGAGCCAGGAAAAGCCCAACAGCACGCCAAGCGCAGTCGCGACGCCCTTGCCGCCCTTAAACTGAAAGAACAAGGGAAACAGATGGCCGACGAAGGCGGCCAGCCCAGTGGTCGCGATCACAGCACTCTCCGCACCCCAGGTACGCGCGAGCAGGACTGGAATCAAGCCCTTGGCCGCATCGCCCAGGAGAGTGATGATGGCCGCTTTCCTGCCGCCCAAGCGCAGGACGTTGGTCGCGCCGGGATTCTTCGATCCCTGTTCCCGAGGATCCGGAAGGCCAAAGATGTGGCTGACGATCACTGCGCTAGAAAGGGAGCCGAGCAGGTAAGCCAAGGGGGCGAGAAGCCAGGTCATGGATCAGGTTCCTTTACGGTTGCCACTGGTACGGTTGCCACTGGGTCTAATTGTGTGGTACCAATTGCGTACCGATACGCAAGAACCAAGATTAGATATGGACATTATATTTCTGCGCGGTCTCCATATCGAGACGGTCATCGGCATCTACGATTGGGAGCGCGAGATCAAACAGACCGTAATACTGGATGTCGAGATGGCCGCTGATGTCAGGAAAGCCGCCAACACAGACGATATTTCCGATACTCTGGACTACAAGGCGGTATCTAAGCGGATTATCGGCTTCGTGGAGACCAGCGAATTTTTCCTGGTGGAGACGCTGGCGGAAAAGATCGCGGAGATTATCCTCAAGGAATTCAGCATCCCCTGGCTCCGCCTTACCCTCAACAAGAAGGGCGCGATTCGCGGAGCAAGCGACGTCGGCATTGTAATTGAGCGTGGGACAAGATCGAACTGTGCCTGACGTGTTTGTCAGCATCGGCAGCAATATTGATCGCGAAAGGAACGTGGTCTCTGCTCTGAAGGCTCTGGAAGAGCATTTTGGTCGGCTGTCGGTGTCGAGTTTCTACGAAAGCGATGCGGTCGGTTTTGAGGGTGATCCGTTCTTCAATCTCGTCGTCAGTTTCAGCACGCCGCTGTCGGTTGGGGAAGTGGTGCACCAGCTTGCTGACATCGAGCGGCGTCATGGACGAGCGCGCGAGAGCAGGAAGTTCTCTGCGCGGACGCTCGACCTGGATCTGTTGCTTTACGGCGACGAGATTCTCCACGTGGGTAAACTGAGGTTGCCGCGTGAGGAGATCACGCGCTACGCGTTCATGCTCGAACCCTTGGCCGAACTGGCACCCGCACGCAGGCATCCCATGCTGGGACTGACCTACGCTGAGCTGTGGGCGGCTTTCGACAAGAGATCAGTGGGCCAGCGCCGGCTGAACTTGTTCGAAGCGCCTAGCTGAATAGGCTTCTTCCGCCATCCACGAAGAGAACTTGTCCGGTAACGTAATGGGCCTCGTCGACGAAGTAGACCACGGCTTGGGCTATATCCTCGGGCTTCCCAGTGCGCTTGAGCGGAATCCGTTCGACAACAGTGTCTTGCTCGGAGCTTTCCATCGGTTTCTCTGGCCAGAGGATCGCACCCGGCGCGACGCCGTTCACTCTCACCCACGGTGCTAATTCTTTCGCGAGACTCTTGGTCATCGCGGCAAGTCCGGCCTTGGCGATGCTATAGACCGGGAAGTCTTTCAGCATGCGCTCTGCGTGAACATCGATGATGTTGACGATGGCTCCGTGCTCAGTCCGCAGATATCGCGCTGCCGCTTGAGACAGGAAGAACGGTCCCTTCAAGTTGCTGCCCATAAGATCGTTCCATTGTTCTTCGGAGATATCTCCGAACGGCGTCGCATAGAATCCGGAAGCGTTATTGACAAGCGCTGTCAGCCCGTTCCAGAAATCTGCCGCTCGATCGACGAGTTCCTCGAGTGACGCAGTGTCTTGGAGGTCGCCTCGCAGCGTTCGGGCGCTGTCCGGTCGGCGTGCGTTGAGTGCGCGGCAAAGGACTTCCGCGTCAGCAGCCGACTGGCGATAGTGAAGGATGACGTTGTGGCCGGATCCATGGAGAGCTTCGCTGATGGCCGCGCCAAGGCGTCGGCCAGCGCCGGTGATCAGAGTTGTCTTGGTAGGCATTCGTGTACCGATCCTGACGTAAGCGACTTCGCCGAGAAGGGCGCCCTGCGCGCGGTTCGTGTCCAAGCGCTGCTTGCTGTCATCGAAGCGTTGTCACCGAAGCGTCAACGAACCTTATGCATTTTTTCATATGGGAGGGCTAGCCTTATCGCTTGCTGCTTTGGTGTTTTTCGGAGGGTTTCGCCATGAAGCTGGTCCACGCCATCCATCACTGCGACGTGTTTGTGTTCAATTGGTTCATGAACAGAAAGCATTTGGATTTGTGTACAAAGATCAGCCG
>Ga0209254_10006069_pt1 | contig 11120 bp, 3 predicted proteins | sample FrelakmetDIP11DI_FD_187148 | JGI IMG/M metagenome (GOLD analysis project Ga0209254, IMG submission 187148) | Freshwater lake sediment microbial communities from the University of Notre Dame, USA, for methane emissions studies - DIP11 DI (SPAdes)... | ecosystem: Environmental > Aquatic >... | reverse complement strand
CCGTGCGGGAGCGACAAACGTTATAAACACTGCTGTGGGGCATCCGGCAACATTGAAGCATCCTCCCCTCATCTCCTCCACGTATCACTGCCCCACTTAATGCAGAGGGCCCTTGCCTGCCAAGTATCCGGCCAGCTCACCGATTCCCGTGTACGTTACGAACAGGTACTGGAGATCGATCCGGACAACTTCGATGCGCTGCACATGCTGGGAGTGGTGGAGTACCAACTGGGCGACGCCGAAGCAGGTGCTCGACGTATCCTTCACGCGATTGATGTCGCGGCGGAAGAATACCCATCTGCGCTGACAAACCTCGGGCTCTGCCTGGCATCACTTGCACGCAAGCTTGGCCTCGATACCCGAGACGAGGACGAGGAGGAAGACGATTACTGCCATCCGTCATTCCTGCGTCGCAACAACCTGCCGCCGTTCCCGGTGGATCCACCCGGCGTCACGGTGGTTGTACCCAGCTACAACCACGCGCGTTACATCAAGAAGGCACTAAATTCGGTTTTTACCCAGAGCTACCGCAACATCGAACTGATCATCATCGATGACGGATCGCGTGACGAAAGCGTTGCGATCATCCGCGAGACACTTGAGTCATGCCCTTTCCCATATCGCTTCATCACTCGCGAAAACCGCGGCGCGCATGCAACGCTTAATGAAGGTGTGGAGCTGGCTAAGCATCGCTGGGTCACAGTGCTCAATTCCGATGACCAGTATGCGATGCAGAGGATCGAATGGATGTTGCGGAGTCTTGAGGGACACCAGGCTGCGTGGGGTTATTCCGGCGTCATGTTGCTTGACGAGAATTCATTTCCGGTCCCGCCCGGCAGGAGCGCACGCGCAGATTTGTTGCTTCTTGGCCTCGAAGATCGCTATCGGTTGCCTGCGCTCTGCACTGGATTCGGCATTTTCAACCATGCGATATCGACCGGCAACTTGGTTTTCCTGAAATCATTGTGGGAACAAGTCGGCGGCTTTTCATCGCATCGCTATATCCACGACTGGGACTTCTGTCTGCGTGCGCTGTTGCGGTTCGAACCGGTCTTTGTGGACGAACCCCTCTACCTGTACAGGATGCACGCCAACAATACCATTAGCGAGTCAGCAAAGAAGGCCGCCGCCGAGTCGGACCAGTTGCTCGCATCCTGGATGGAGCGGCTTTCGAGTGACCAGCCTATCGCAAACGAGACCCTGAAACGCTTTCGGACCCGCCACCTGAAACACGACTGGAGGCTGATGTCAGAGGCCAAGGGGCATCTGGTTGGACTGCCCAGGCTGAAGAAATACGCAAACCACCTCGGTCTTGCTTGATCGCCACCGCCGACTTGGGCCAACTCATGTCATCACCGCGCTCGCGTCTTATCGCTTTCTATCTTCCCCAATATCATCCGATCCCGGAAAACGACGCTTGGTGGGGAAAGGGTTTCACAGAGTGGGCCAACGTTAGCCGCGCCCACCCACTTTTCCCTGGCCACAACCAACCACGCCAGCCCGCGGAACTCGGCTTCTACGACCTGCGCGTACCGGAGGTCCGCGAGGCACAGGCGGAACTCGCCCGCCAGCACGGCATCCACGGCTTTTGCTATTACTACTACTGGTTCGAGGACGGCAAAAGGCTGTTGGAGCGACCGCTTGAGGAAATGCTCGCCAGCGGCAAGCCGGACTTCCCGTTCTGCCTGTGTTGGGCCAACGAGAACTGGACACGTCGCTGGGACGGGCAGGAACGCCAGATTCTCATGCGCCAGGACCATAGTCCCGAGAACGACATGGCGTTCTTGCACAGTGTCCTGCCGTACATGCGCGACCCGCGATATATCCGGGTCGATGGTAGGCCATTGCTGATGATCTACCGCAGCACGCTGTTCCCGAACATCGCGGCAACGGTCAGCAGATGGCGCGAGGAACTGAAACGACTGGGCGAGCCCGATATTTATCTGGTGGCCGCAGAAACTTTTGACGTGTCAGGCGATGCGTTCACCACAGCCGGCTTCGATGCACTGTGTGAGTTTCCGCCCCATCAGGCGGGCAGCGAGACACTGGTCGATTCGAGGCGTATCCAGTTCAACGAACCGTTCTCTGGCAGACTGCACGACTACACCCGGATCGTGGACCGATTCCTGTCGCGTCCTGCAGTACGCTACCGTCGCATCCGCACCGTGATGCTTGAATGGGACAACACGGCGCGACGCAAGGCGTCCTCGCACGTCATGGTGAATTATTCACTGACCAGTTACCACCGCTGGCTTAGAGGCGTCATCGACGAGACCTCCCGCCTAGAAAATCCAGACGAGCGCCTGGTCTTCATCAATGCCTGGAACGAATGGGCCGAGGGCACCTATCTCGAGCCTGACACCCGCAACGGCCTGGCGCCGCTCGAGGCAACGCTGGCCGCGCAGGAAGATCGCGACTGGGAGCCAACGGTGGCCCTAGCCGCAACCACGCCGGCAGCATCGAGCACGAGCATTTCGCCTCCACCGCCCGAAAGCGCCATCGTCTCTGGGGCAACGCCATTGTTGCAGGTTGCCAACTACGAGCCACGACTGCACCTGATCTCGCTCACCATGATGGGCAACGAAGCAGACATCGCCGAAAGCTTCGTCAGAGCCAATCTGCGCTTTGTCGACCAAATGTACATCGTGCTCAACAATGCACATGACGGTACCGCCGACATCATCCAGGCACTCCATGACGAGGGCTTGCCGATCACCATTAGCTGGAGCACTTCCAGTCGTTTTGACCAGCTGCAGACCATCAATCGCCTCGCCCGGGAAGTGCTTTCAGAACAGATGCCTGACTGGCTAATACCTCTTGATGCTGACGAGATTATTAATGCCCGAGACCGCCGGGTACTGGAGGAAGCGCTGCTCGCCAATGGACCACGACACGCACGCGTGCCGTGGGTACAACATGTTGCCACGGCCTTCGATGATGTCGACGAGGCCAACCCCCTCCTGCGTCTGAAGCAGCGTTATGACTACGAAGCGCCGACACCCGATCTGAACCCCTGGGTGTGGAAGACCTTCGTCAACGTCGCCCTGTTCGCACCCTATCTCGACCGCTACCAGATCGGCCGGGGAGCACATCGCATCGAGCTTCAGTCGATGAATGAGGAAAGCAAGCAGCCGAGCCGCCCGCTGGCCGGAATATGTCTGCAGCACTACCCTGCCCGTTCTCATGAACACCTGCTGCTGAAGGGTGGCTTGGGTTGGATCCAGCTCTGTTTGGCCGAGGGTTCTTCGCCTGAACATACGAAGCAGTGGGGGGATTTCAGTAAGCTCTGCGACAAAAAGGAAGCCACGACCACCGAGGATCTTCAGTACGCGGCGCGCGTCTACCTCGATTTCAATCGCATCAGCGCCGAAGTGCTCAGGGACACTCCTATCATTCCGGACCCCTGCCACATCGATTTTCGCACTTGCTACGATGCCTTGCGCAGGCCACCAGCATCTGCCCTACTCCACTGGGTCCGCGAACAATTACTGGGCAGTGGCCAGACGAAGCCCACATTCGGGGAAGCCGGGACTGCGTCCTCTGCCGATCCAGCCAGAACCCACTCGTTCCATTCTCCGCACCTATGGGAATCGCTGACGCAGGTCGAGTCCGGGTCGATGACTGCCTACTACCACGACAAACCACGCACCGAACTGCTGCCACTAATCGGAAACCCGGGCAAACGCTTGTTGGATATCGGCTGCGGCGCCGGGGCAACCTCACAGGAACTCAGGAAGCGCTTCCCCCACTGCCACGTAACCGGCCTCGAACTCAACCGACATGCAGCGCAGGTTGCTACGGAGAGACTCGATCTGGTTATCCAGGAGAACATCGAGGCCATGTCACTGCCCGATGCGAGACTACCAGACGGCGGCTTTGACACCATTCTGTTCGCCGACGTGCTGGAACATCTGGTGAACCCCTGGCAAATTCTGCTACGGGTGCGCAGCCTACTGAAGCCGGGTGGCCGTCTGATCGCCAGCATCCCTAACGTGTTCAACCTGCGCCTGCTCAACGATCTTGCGCAAGGGGACTGGCATTATGCCAAGGACGGCCTACTTGACATCACTCACCTGCGCTTCTTCACGGCGGAAACCATGCAGAAGATGCTCGAGGAAACCGGCTATCGTGTCTTGGCGGTGGAAGGCCTCCGGCAAAATACGCCTGAACTCCCTGCATACGTTCGTGACGGCCTAGCAACGATCTCGACCGAATTCCTCACACTTCACAAACAGTCTCCAGATCAAATCGACCAGCTGTTCAACCTGCAACACGTGATCGTGGTCACACCCGCCTGACGGGGCCATTTGTTTTCGGGCCAGTTCGGACTATGCGGGGCAGACTTGGGTTGAAATACGGATCGTCAGTCGCGAAAAGCATTCGCCACTTCGCAAGAAGTCACGCACTGTCTTCGGAATGTGGATGCTCCTGACTGCGCCCGCGAGTATACGACTCGTGGTAACCCAGTTGTGCATAGGCGCGAAACTCCATGCGACACTCCCGCTGACTCGGCCAGCAATAATGGTAATGTTTGCTGAAGGTGAGAAGTGGAAAACACCTCACGATGTGTTTATGCAATCATTCAGCCGCGTTGCACTTCGTGGTTGAATCCGCGATTTATACTGAAATCCCGTTTACACAAAAATCGGGCATGCCCCGCCAATCGCCAGCAACCACATAGAACATGTTGAAATACTCTGCGTTTCATTACGACGAAAATCTCCTGCTTAAGGTTCCACCATTACTCTGGCTTGCCATCCTTTATGGAATCCGGCACTTTTTTATTGTGGGTGCAGCCTTTCTGATGCCAATGGATGTCGTCACGATCCCCTGGATCAATTTTCAAACCAGCCCTTATTTCATGCTGACAGATTTGCCTGCTGTTCTTGTATTGCTAGCCATTGGGCATCGGGTTCCCAATGCAATGAGCTTCATGCGCCGGGTCTGGATGCATGGCCGCTGGCTTCTGATATCTTCCTATGTGGCTGGCATCGCAGTATTTACCTACGTGAACAGAGAGGTAATGACCGACCCCAGCGCTTGGGATTTCCCGGATGGCGTGCTCGTGCTCATGGTTGATTTTGCTTTTGTTGGGTATTTGTTGAGCTCTGGGCTGGTCAGAGATATTTTTAAGGATTTCCCCAACTCAACCAAAACAACCAAAGATAAATCCACCCCTCATTCCTGATCGGCATATAAGAACGTGTGGCGTCTTTATGGCGCAGATGAACGCTCGCATTAACGCCGCTGCACTTTGGATTAGAGCCGTCACACCGATTCAAACGAAAGAAGTCCGTGTTAACTCATTCCTGTTTATGTTCTCGAAGCGTCCAGAGCAGCGGAGTTTTGCGTCACCCCGGCTCTCGTCTGAAGGTCCGCCGCCGAATATCCAGTTTAAACTCCAGCGGGTCCGCCACTTGCCAGTTCGGGCTATGCGGCGACAGGTTGGGGTTGAAATAGGGGTCGCCTGTCGCGAACAATGCTTGCCACTTCGCGAGGAAACGCTCGGTATCTTCGGGATGCGGGTCTTCATGGCTACGGCCACGGGTATACGACTCGTGGTGCAGCAAGGTGGCGTGTGCACAGAACAGGGTACGGTAGCCCTGCTTGCCGGCCCGCAGGCAAAGGTCCACATCCCCGTAACCCACGGCGATGGTTTCGTCAAAGCCGCAAATGCTCTCGAACACAACTCGGCGAATCAACATGCAGGCAGCCGTCACTGCCGTCACCTCGCGGTTACAGATGAGCGAACCGATATAGCCCAAGTCTAGAGGCGCCTCGCTTGTCAGCCGGGAACGGCCAAGGTTCTCCGCCACGCCGCAGCAGGCCACCACCACCCCGGCATGCTGGATCGTCTTGCGATCCGGGTAATACAGCTTCGCGCCGACGATCCCCACGTCCGCCTTCTGGCCCAACTCCAGCATGCGTTGCAGCCAACCCGGCTCGATGGCCTCGATATCGTTGTTGCAAAAGAGATAGTGCGTGTGACTGCCATCCAATTGCGCCACCGCCCAATTGTTGATGGCAGCGAAATTGAATGGGCCGCTGTAGCGCAGCACCGTCACCCGGGCACGAAGGCTGTCGAAGTAGGCGAGTGAGATGGGATCGTCGGATTCATGATCGATCAGGACGATATCGTGTGCCACCTTGCCGGCCGTCCGCTCGATACTCTCAATGCAGGCACGCACGAGATCCGCATGATTTTTTGTGGGGATGAGAATGGCGACCTTCTGCCCGGGCGTGAGCGGGTAACGCACATCGAAATAATTGAAACTCAGCCCAGCAGCTACCTCGCCTGCCTCGCTGCAGCGCTGCAGATGGCGTCGCAGAATCGCACTCGAGGTTTCCATCACCCTGTTCATCATCTCGTGTCCGGCCGAGGCGCCGTGGATGCGCCAGCGGTAGAGCATCTCCGGGATGTGGACGATTTTCTGCGCCCGCTCGCTGGCGCGCAAGATCAGATCGTAGTCCTGGGAGATGCGCAGCGTCTCGTCGAGGCCGCCCAGTTCCCGCAGCAGGTGCGGCCGGAATCCGATCAGGTGAACGATATACGGATGCGAGCGCAGGTATTCCGGCGAAAACCCGGGGCGGAAGATGAAGTGCTGAACCGTCCTGCCGTCCTCGCCGACCAGTACTTCGTCCGAATAGAGCATGTCAGGATCGTCTTCCTGCACCGCCTCGGCCACCCGGAAAAGTGCCTGTTCCTCGAGCAGGTCGTCATGGTCCAGCAGCACGACGAAATCTCCACTGGCCATCGCCAGGGCGCGATTGGTGGCTCGCGACACCCCGCCGTTTTCAATCGCGAAATCCAGTCGGATGCGCGCATCGCGTGCCGCATATTCCTGCAGCAGCGTCCGTACATGGGGCGCGCTGGAGCCGTCGTCGGTGATGCACAGCTGCCAGTGCGGATAGAGCTGGGCAAAGACCGAATCGAGCATCTCCCGCAGCATGGACGCGGGCGTGTCGTAGGTCGGCACCAGCACCGAGATCAGCGGCGGGTCGACCATCGCCGCGATGCGCTCGCGCATCGTCTGCCGCACTTCCGCCGAGAACGAACTGCGGTAGTGCCGCAAGATGCGTGCATGCCAGTCTTCCTCCGCCACCGGCACCGTGTCAGCGAGTTGTGAAGACGGAACGACGACGGACGCGTCCCTGCGTACCAGCGCCTGCTTCAGCCAGCGCAAGGGGCGCGTGATCCGCCAGCTTGTCGAGGCGCGCATGGCCTGCAAATCGGCTTCGCACCGCGCCTGCGTACCCAGCGCTTCGTCGCGCTGCCGGGTAGTCTCGGTAAGACGATCTGTGAGCAGTTCGTGTTGCTGGTTGCCTCGGGCGATCAGCGCATCCTTCACCCCAAAAGTGAGATGCAAGTTTTTGATTTCCTTCCAGCGCCGGGCAGATTCCATGGCCAAATCGATCACGCCCTGCTCTGTCATGCCACTCACACTGACCGCCACACCTCCCCTGTCAGGTCCAGCCCGGGACGATAACGGCAGAAGTCGATGATAGTCGTTCACCATCTCTGCCGCGCTCCGGGGATGTATTTCCCTCAAACGCCGGGCGATTTCCTGCAAGCCAGTCCTGTCGGCATCGATTGCCTGCAATTGCTCGACGAGGAAACCCGCGGTCGGCTCATACAGATATCCGGTCTCCCCATGTCGAATCCTCTCGTTGAAAGCCCCTACCCGGGTCGCTACCGGCGGGATGCCCAGCATCATCAATTCGCTCAGCGTATAGCCGTAGGTTTCAGCACAGATGCTCATGAGCAGACCCACGTGCGGCGAGATACGTGCCACGATCGCGGGAAGCTCGCGCAACGTGTAATCGCCCAGGACATGAACCCCGGTGTGTCCGCGGAAAAGCTCCCCCAAAGCCCCGCTGCCTACTAGATATACATCCGCAAAGGCAGTGATGGCGTCGATGGATTCGCTCAACAACTTGACCCCCTTGCTGGGCGCCAGCATGCCCAGGATGAGGACGCGCAGGCGCTCATGATCACTTTGCGTCGCGTATTCCAGCGGACCGAACAGGGTGCCGTGGCCGTGGGGGATGACCACCGCGCCAGCGTGTCGAAAGCGGGATTCCAAACGGATCAGGTTGTCCAGCACCGATTGACTGGGAGCCACAAGGCTCAATCGGCCGCTGGTGACCAAATCGACGTAGCGACCGCGTACCGCCTGGCGTTCTTCTGCCGGGAAATCCAGGAAAGGATTGAAATCATGGTTGTTCCTCGTGCAGTCTGCGAGACGCTCGGCGTCGCAGTGACTGCAAATGCCACGAAAATGAATGTTGATTGCAGGGCAGTATGGATAGTAATCGTGGCAGATGACCAACGTCGGCAGCTCCGTGGCGAGGATGTCCAGCGAATGGCCGATGAGGGAGGACACTATCACGCCGCCGACCGCGTGCGTTTCCAGCACCTCCCGCACCGCGTCTCGATACTCGGCGTGCGTCACCGCGGTTGCCTTGATCGGCTCGGAAAAGAGCCATAGCCGCTGCGGCGTCTTGTCCAGCACATGACCATACAACGCCAGACCTTCCCCGAAGGCATGGCTTCTGCTGAATGGCTTGAGCACGAGATTGATGCGCTCCGAATCGGCCAGGCAATAATCTTTGAGCCACTGGCCGATACCACCGCCCAGATCATGCACCAAGTGAAGCTGGACCACCTTTGCCTGGCTGCCGGGCACGTTGGGTTCGGCGCGCAGGCCGGCATCCCGGCCTGCGCCGAGCATGCGGCTACGCCTTTCGCTTTCCAATTCCAAACTGACGGCCCTGCGGTATTCCGCAGCCGGATCCTTCATGACGAAGCGCCTGATCACATCGTCGTAGTCCGGGTGAAGGCCCAACAGCGTTTTCGCGGCGCTGGCCTGGAGCAATTCACGTTCAGCACCGAAACTCGCCCCGCCGGCGTGATATACGAACGTGTCGGCGCACAACACGTTCTTCCCCCCCATCGCGACCACTCGACGGCTGAAATCGTTTTCCTCGCCATAGCCGCGACCAAACCGATCTTCATCGAATGGCCCCACCTGTTCCAGACAGGTGCGCTGGATGAACATGCAAAACCCCACCGCTGAGGGTATCTCGATCCATTTCCCGGCATTGACCCGGCGAAAAATGGCGTCCAACTGCTCCAGCGTCACCCCCGCCGGCAATTGGTTATCGGAACAAAAGTCCGGATAACTACAAATCGTCGCGTTGTTGGAAAAGGGCGTCACCGTGCCGATATCCGGAGCGTTCAGGGCGCAGCGCCGCAACCGGTCGATCCAGTCGTTGGCGACTTCGGTATCGCTGTTGAGCAGCACGACGTCGCGGTCTGGATGCAGCGCCATGCCTCGGTTCACTGTCCGCACGAAGCCGAGGTTATGCGGATTGCGCAGCACCATCACGCATTCGCGCCCCTCGAGGCTGGCTAGGTAGTGGGACAGCGCCGGATCCGGACTGGCGTCGTCAATGACGATGAGCTCGAACGCAGTTTTCTGTCGCGCGGCCAGGATCGACTCCAGGCATCGCCGTGTCTTTTCGATGTCCCGATAAACTGGAACGATCACATCCACAGCCAAGGCGCCACTATCGCCGCCCAATTTTTCGTTCACGATCAGCCCAAAAAGGCCAATTTTGCCATAGATGGGCATCACGGCTTCCCGGGGCATTTTACGGCCGGTAAACACGTCGCCCACGGGCAGGCCTTTTGTCTCTGCTGGTGGCCCAGGAATCGTGGGCTAGGGCCCCGCCCTTTCTGGTAGCATGTTCGTTTTTTTACATCCCCTAGGCTGGCGAATATTGACTGCCCCTCGCTTTGCCCGATTCGAAACGCTGTCAGGAAGCCGTAGCGTTTATTGGATCGCCTTCACAGCCATCCTCACCATTGGGATCTATCTCCGCTTCCAGCAAATAACCATCCAGTGGCTAATGGATGACGAGTGGCACGCCGTTCACAAACTGATCGCGAGCGATGGTTTCTCTTCCATCCTTCTGAGCTTCGGTCAGGCCGACTACAGTATTCCCCTGACGCTCCTATACAAACTCCTTGCTCAAACCATCGGACTGAGTGAGTTGCGTATGCGGCTTCCCATGTTGCTGGGAGGAACCGCGCTCGTCGTTCTTGCCATATTGTGGATACGCGCACGCATGGGCGAAGCAACTTCGCTCGTCTTCGGTGCGTTGCTCGCGATCTCCCCCTTGCTCGTGAATTACAGCCGGAATGCCAGGCCTTATATGCTCACTCTGTTACTGGTGTCCATCGCACTATGGGCACTGGCACGGTGGGAACAAAGCAGCAGGCATCGGTATGCAGCGACCTACCTGGTCTGCACATGGGTCGCGAGCTGGCTGCACCCCATCATGGCCCCTTTTACCTTGGCGCTGCTCCTCCCCCTGTATGTTCGGCGGCTCCCCCACAAGGAAACCGACATCGTCGGGTGGTCAAAAATCGCCCTGATCACCGTGCTGGCCATGGCAGGCATTGCTGCATTGATCCTTCCGCCTTTGCTTAATGATCCGGTGGCATTGACCCAAAAGACCGGCAGTGACCTGCCGAATTTGGATACCCTTCTCGGGGTCTGGCATATCTGGCTGGGTACAGAGTCATCTGTAGTCGTGTGGATTGGCCTGGCATTGGCCGGTCTTGGCCTTAACAAGGTATGGTCGTCATTGCCCTGCGAACTGGCCATGTGGTCGAGCGGTCTTCTCGCCCTGATACTCTCCATTCTCTTCCTGCAGCCAGCCTGGGTTCACAACCCGCTGACCTTTGGCCGCTATCTTCTGCCCACGCTGCCACTGCTGCTACTCATGATATCTGCAGGGATCATGACGCTCTGCCGCAACTTTTCTTCTGCCCAGGTCCGCTCAGTCGTCGCAACCGGGCTGTTCAGTCTTTTCCTGATTGGCACTCCCTACGCCGATCTGCTGCGGCGGCCCAATAACTTCACCCTGCACTCCTACCATCAATTCGATTACCGCAAAAACCACAGTCCTGTCAGACAAAGTTTCACGCCGTACGCTACTGCGTCGCCCTTCTGGCACAAACTCGCAACCTTGCCACCAGGGTCACTGACGATCGCCATTGCCGGTTCGCCCAGCTTCGAATCCTATTTCTTGCTAGATCCTCTGTATCAGCC
>Ga0209254_10006068_pt1 | contig 11120 bp, 11 predicted proteins | sample FrelakmetDIP11DI_FD_187148 | JGI IMG/M metagenome (GOLD analysis project Ga0209254, IMG submission 187148) | Freshwater lake sediment microbial communities from the University of Notre Dame, USA, for methane emissions studies - DIP11 DI (SPAdes)... | ecosystem: Environmental > Aquatic >... | reverse complement strand
CCGGCAGGCGCACAACCCCCTATTGTAGGGTGTCGCGCACCGCGATTCGGCGCTGTGGAGCGCGTCGGCACTCCATTCCGGCGAGACATCGTCCGTCTCACACGGGGCCTGCGCGTTCGTTGTGCGCAAACGGCAGAACTCGGCGCGATGATCCCGACCTTGGCGTTGGCTGCGTGCGGTCTGTCAGGCGCCGACTCGACGCCGATCGCATTGCTCGCATGGCTGGCAACGGGAGTGACCCTTGCGCCGCCTTGCCGTCGCCCGATCGGCGCGAAACGCGGCGTCAGGGCCCATGCCCCGGATCGCGCGAACTCGATGCCTGCGTCAGTCCCGAGAACTATCGAGCGAATTTGCGGGACAGCACACCTAGCGCTTGAACTCGCGATAGCCTTCCACTCGCGCCAGATCGGCCTGCACCTGCTCGCAGCTGCGCTCGTAGACGATCTCGCGGCCCATGGCGTTGCCGGCGTAGGCCTGGCGGTTGCGCGTGGGGGTCAACTCGCAGCGCACGCTGTGCACGCCTGCGCCGAGCACGACCTCGATCGACTCCGGCCGCTTGCTGAACACGACGACCTCGAGCACCTGGCCGCTGCTCGTGACGCGCACCGGGATCTTCTCTGCGTTCATCGGCTCTTTCCATTCCCCGACAGGCGCCGCGCGCCGGACCGGGACAGTCTACGCTGCGCGAGGTCACGCCGGGCGATGCATTCGCCGGCAGACAGACCACGCACGCGTGAGTCAGCCGGCGATGTCCAGCGCCGGCAGCGCCGCAGTCCCGTCGAGGCAATGCCACAGATACACGGCAAGCCCGGCGTCGCCCGTCCACAGCGTGTAGCGGCCGCACCCGTGCTGTTGCCGCATGCGATCACGCTGTACCAGCGCGTGCACGGCGAAGAGCCGCGCGCGATCCAGCCACATCGCATCGCCGGTGCGACGGTACAGCTTGAGGAACGCGTAGCCGTTGCCCGCCGTGCCGTGGCACAGGCCATAGCCTTTCGCCAGCGGCCCGGCCTGCCAGATCGCGTGGCCGGCGCCGACGAGCATCGCGTCCATTGCCGCGGAGCGGCCGGGGGGATAGTCCGCCAGCGCGGTCACCATGCCCGGTGCCCCGTGGCACCACTGCATCAGCATGCGCGGCCGGCCCGGCCGCGGCTCGTAGGTGCCCGGGGGCCAGTTGACCGCGTCAGCTTCGGTTCGTGCCAGCGCGCTCAGCATGGCCACGCAGCGGTCGTAGAGCGCTTCGCGTCGATCCGCGTCGAGCAGCGCGGCACCCTTGAGCAGCGGATACGCGTTGCCCGCGAAGCCGTGCCCCGCGCCGAGGTACTGCACGACCTGGCCGTACAGGTCCTGCGTCCACAGGTGGCACTGCGCGCGCTCGTCGTACGTCCAGGTTCGCCAGACCTGCTTGACGTTGGCGAGGAACAACTCGCGCCAGCGCTCCTCGCCGGTGGCTTCCCACAGGTGCCAGGCCGCCACCATCGTGCCCGGTGCGGCCCACAGCGCCTCGTTGGTCGGATTGCCGATGTTCGACTCGATGGATGCGAAGAGGCGATCGGCGGTCGCGGCCGATCCGGTCAGGCGCCACAGCGCGAGCAGGATGCCCGCCTCGCCGAGGAAGTACGACGGCACGACCGCACCGGTGTCGGGATCCGCGAGGTAGTCGGCGTGCGCCTGCCGCAATCCCGCCACCGGATCGAGCGACAGATCCACGGCGCCAGCGCGCTGCAGGTACGCGAGCGCCCAGTGCACGCCCGCGCTGCCGAGGTAGAGGCTCTTGAAGCCGGTGCGCGGCGCGTCGCCTTCCTCGTCGAGCGGATGCACGGGCCAGCGGAGGTCGACGGAGCAGTGCGCCTCGATGTCGGCGGCGATGGCGCGGATCACCGCGCGCGTGTCCTCGGCGTCCCAGTCGCGGACGTCGAGCGCTTCGTGGCGATCGGGTTCGAAGAGCATCGTCCTATCGTTCGAGGTGAGGCGCACGCGGCGGCATGGCGCCCTGGCAGGGTGGCGCATGATGAACCACTGCGCTACGCGGCCAGGGCGCCACGCCGTTGCGCAGCGCCTCGACCGAGGGGTCAGGCGGCACTTCAGCGCTCACGAGCGAGGGAGATTGCGGCGCCCAGCCAACCATGGCGCGAGCAGCGTGACCAACATGATGATGGGCCAGATGTTGCCGTCGTGGAATGTGTACGCGGCAAGAAGCTCCTGCCAGGACTTGCCTTGGGCCAACAGGCCGAAGCCGAACTCGAACACAAGCGTCAGCACGAGCCAACAAACGCCGATGCTCATGAGTTCGCGCCTGGACTGCGCCCCGATGCGCCGAACCAGAAGGTGCGACAGAACCAGGATGCAGCCGATGAGCAGTACTCCGCTGACGATCTGGGCGGCGGGGTTTCCGAGCCGCGGGAAGAGAACTGACTCCCGGAAGCCGCCGTTCAGCATGGCCAACAGAAGGATCGATAGCCAGACAGCGGTTGCGCGAAGGTAGAGCATGCAAAGATGCGCGGCGCGTTGGTGCCGCCTAACGCGCGATCGGCAACGTGAGGATGGTGGTGACGGGCGGCACCTCGCCAGCCTGCAGCGCGTACGCGGTCTCGAGCAGCGCGAACGTCTGCTTGGAAGCGAGGTCGCGCACGTCGATGTAGAACCAGTGGCCGTGCGCGCGGACGCCGACGTGCCTCTCGGCGGGCTCGTCGGCGCGTGAACCGATGCGCATCACACCGTCCAGCATCCGGTTCCAGTCGAACGCGGTGCCGGTCTCGGTCGCCAGCATGGGCACTTCACCGGTGGCGACGGCGGAAGATGGCACAGCGACGCCCTTGGAGAGGAAACGCATCGCCGCGAGGATCGAGCGCGGGCGCACCGCGATGTTGCGGCCGCCGCCGCCGGCCGCGGCAACGGCCACCCGGTAGGTGAGCGCGGCCGGATCCAGATTCAGGAGCCGGGCGAATTCCTGGAACTCGGCGCTCGTGGCCGCCGCGGCGTCGAACGACACCGAGAGCACGAGGTCGCTGCCCGGCGGCGGCGGGGCGGCCGCCGAGTCCACGCCGAGGTGCAGCCATCCGCGGCCCTCGAGGAGTTCGATCAGGTCGGCCGCGCGCCGGAATCGCGACCAATCGGGCACTTCGCGCGGCGCGTAGAGGGTTGCGGCGGGCGCGTTCGGCACGCCGTTGATCGCGTCAGCGAAGACCAGCAGGACCTCGCGCAGGCCGAATCCGGCGGCACGCAGCAGCGCGAGCGTGCGCAGGTCGAGCGGCCGCAGCAGCTGCTTCGCGAACTTCTCGCCGGCGAGCGGTTGCAGCACGAACGACGGCGTCTGCGACAGGCCCAGCGCGGGACTGGCGGATAGCGTCGGGTCCAGCCCGAGCACGCCGGCCGCGGACAGCGACAAGCTGGCGCTCACCGTGGCGCTGGTCGACACGCTGCCGAGGTCGAGGAAGTACGGGCTGTCGCCGTAGCGCAGACGGACGATGTTGCGCAGCATCTGCTCGGCGCCGGTCTGCGCCGCGGTCTCGTTGAGCGATCCACGCGTCTCCTTGAGCACGCTGCCCGAGAACGCTGCGCAGCCGGTCAGCAGCACGGCGGCGAAGGCGATCGCGGCGCGGCGGAAGCGCATCACGTCCGTTGCCGCGCGGCGAGCAGCCGGTCGGCGTATTCGCGCCAGTTCGCGTCGCCGGGCAGCTTGTCGAGCCCGAGTGCGACCTTCTGCCTGCCCATCCAGTCCTGTCGCTCGGCCGTGGCGCTCGCCAGCCATGGGTCGAGCCCCGCCTCGCGTACGGTGACCGCGACCTCGCGCATCTCCTCCGCGCGGCGCTTGCCGTGCAACGCGCTGCGGCTCATGAAGTACGAGCCCAGCTCGTCCCAGTCGAGCGTGGGAAACGTCTCGTGCAGCGAGGCGAGCACGCGATCCTCCACGCCGTACGCGCGCGCGGCGGTGAAGCTCTCGGTGACGATCGCCTCCATGCCCTTGATCATCACGCTGCGGCACATCTTGATCGCCGAGGCCACGCCCACGCGATCGGCGGCGACCTCCATCGCGAAGCCCAGCGGAACGAGCAATTCGCGCAGGCTTGCGGCCTCGCGCCCGCCGAGCAGCATCGGCACCTTGATGCCGTAGGGCGGCACCGAGGTCATCACCGCGGACTCGACGAAGCGCCCGCCGGCGCCATCGATCAGGTGGCTCATCTCCTGCTTGGCGCCGGGCGACGCGGAGTTGAGGTCGACGAACCAGGTGCCGCGGCGGATCGCCGGCACGGCCTCGCGAGCGACGGCCACGGCCTGGGATGCGGTAACCGCCGAGAGCACGATGTCGGCGCGCGCGAGCAGCGCGGCGAGCGAACCCACGGCCTCGACCTTCGCGTCCCGTGCGCGCCCGCGCATCGCGGGTCCTTGCACCGGGTCGGGCATCAGGATGTCCCACGCGCCTACCCATGCCGCGCCGCGCGCGACGAGCGCGCTGCCGAAGATGCTGCCGACCTCGCCGTAGCCGACGAGCCCGATGCGCATTGCCCTGGATGCGTCCATGCCGATGCCTCCGATCGCAGTATCGGGATTCTATATCTGGCACCATCGCGGTTTCCCCCGCAGGCAAACGATGTTCGCCCCCGGCAGTCAGGCGATGACGCTGCTCCTCGGCGCGCTCGTGGCGAGCGCGCCGCTGGCGATGGACATCTACTTGCCGTCGATGCCCGCGATGACGCGCGCGCTCGATGCGACGGCCGGCGAGGTGCAGCTGACACTGTCGGTCTACATGTTCGGCTGGGGCGCGGCACAGCTCCTCGCCGGGCCGCTGTCGGACCGCTACGGCAGACGGCCGGCGCTGATCGCAGGGCTCGTGCTGTTCACGGTGGCGTCGATCGCCTGCGCGCTCGCGCCCGGCGTGGGCGCGCTGATCGTCGCGCGCTTCTTCCAGGCCGTGGCCGTGGCGACCGTGGCGGTCGTGCCGCGCGCCGTCGTGCGCGACCTGCACGCGGGCGAGAAGGCGGCGCACATGCTCTCGACGATGATGCTGGTGCTGGGCGTGATGCCGGTCCTGGCCCCCGTCCTCGGCGCCGAGCTGCACCTCGTGTTCGGCTGGCGCGCGAGCTTCGCGATCGTGGCGGCCTACGGCATCGCGCTCCTTGCGCTGGTGCTTTTCGCGCTACCCGAGACGCTCGCCGAGCGCGATCCGGGCGCGCTCGCGCCGGTGGTCATGCTGCGCAACTGGCGCCGCGCGCTTGCCTCGCGACACTACGCCGGCTACGCGCTGACGATCGCCGCGGCGATGGCGGGGCTGTTCGCGTTCCTCGCCGGCAGCGCGTTCGTGTTCGTCGAGGGCATGGGCCGTGGCGAGCGGGTCTACAGCCTGTACTTCGCGCTGGTCATGCTCGGGACGTTCGCCGGCACTGCGATCGCGCGTCGCGCGACGCCGCGCCTGGGCATCGTGCGGATGGTGCGCGCAGGGTCGCTGGCGCTCTTCGCCTCGGGCGTGGCGATGGCGCTCCTCGCGTGGCTGGGCGTGGCGCACCCGCTGGCGGTGGTGGTGCCGATGTTCGCCTTCATGGCGGCCTACATGTGCACGGTGCCGCAGGCGACTGCGGGCGCGCTGACGCCTTTTCCCGAGATCGCGGGGAGCGCGGCGTCGCTGATGTCCTTCGTGCAGTTCGGCATCGCGGCGGCCACCGCGCTGGTCGTGGGCTTGACGTTCGACGGCACGCCGCGGCCGATGGCGAGCGCCATCGCGCTCGCCGGGCTCGCGGCGTTCGTCGCGACGCAGATGCTCGTGGTGCGCGGCCGCGATTCCGCCCAGCGGTGATGCCACGACAGGTCGTCGTTCCCGCGAAGGCGGGAACCCCGTGGTACGTCGTCGTTCCCGCGAAGGCGGGAACCCAGTGTCTTGGTGCCTCTGAAGTGGCACGCCGGTGCGAAAGTCGCTGGGTCCCCGCCTGACCGGGGGACGACGAACAGGGAAGGGGGCCGCGTCGCGGACGTAGTGTCCTGGGCCCCTCGCGCCTAGCCGCGGCCGATCAGCTGCGGCAGCGCCTTCACGTTGATTGACTTGGCGCGCTCGGCGATCTGCGGGCCGTACTGCTGCATCATCGACTGGCCCTGCTGCACCAGCGGTGCGAACGCCGCCTTGAGCTTGTCCATGTCGAGCTTGCGCCCGCTGGCGTAGTACTGCTTCGCAACCTGGCCGATCGCCCACGTCGAGGCGAACGCCATCCCCGAGCTCGCCGCCTGCCGGCCCGCTGCGCGGCCGATGCCGCCGAGCACGCTGCCCAACAGGCCGCCCAGCAGCTTGCGGCCGAACTGCTCGAGGTATTGCCCGGTGAGGCCGACACCGAGGGCGGCGATGAACTCCTTGATGTGGCCCTGGTCGAGCTCGTAGCCGTACGCCTTGCCGATGCGATACACCAGCCGCACCTGCAGCGGCAGGATGGCGAGCGACGCCAGCGACTCGGGCAGCAGCTCGAGCGCGGCGTTGGTGATCGAGGCATCGACAACCTGCTTGTCGAGCGCTGCGGCATCGACGTTCGCGGCAGGCGCAGCGCCCACCGCGGGTGCAGGCAGCGTCGCAGGAACGCCCGGCACGGCGGCGATCGCGTCGGCCTGCGCCACGTAGTCCTTCGCCGCGGCCGCGGGCAGGCCCAGCGACGCGGCAAGCTTGTCGAGGAACGCGCCTTCGGCCGCCGTGTGCGTGCCGTCGGCATCGACGACGCCCACCGCCATCTCGTAGGCGAACTGTGCCAGCGCAGGATCAGCGGCGAGCGGCTGCACGACGCTGCCGAGCTCCGGCTTGCCGAGCAGCACTTCCTGGTAGAGCGCGGCGAGGTCGATGCCCTCGGCGGGCAGGCGCGAGGCAAGCTCGCGGATGCGCGTGCGCTCGCGGTCGTCCTTGAGGCCATCGGCGAAGGCGGCCATCAGAGCGACGGTCAGCACGGCCCGGGTCTGTGCGGTGTTCATGGTTTCGGCGCTCTCCGGCAATGACGATGTACCCGCGATGCTAATGGATCGCGGAAGGAGGGGATGCCGCATCGGATCAACTGCGCGGCAAATGGCGCGAGCCGCGCCGGGGCCCGACGGGCAACGATGCGTCAGGCGGCGGCGGGCAGCGGGTACTCGAAGGCGACGTGCTCGCTCGTGACACGGCGCATGAGGCCGCGCGCGTGACGCTCGAGCAATTTCAGCATCGGCACGTTCTCGGGCATCACGATGCCGGACAGCCGGCGGACGTCGCGCCGGCTCGCTTCCAGGCCGAGGCGCCGCAGCAGGAGCTCGGTGAGCCTGTGGCGCACGGTGAAGAAGCGCCGCCAGCTGCTCGTGACCGACAGGCGCAGCATGCCTTCCGCGATCATCGGTCGGTCAGCCGGCGTCACCAAGCCCAGTCGGATCAGGCGCCCGTCGTCGAGGCGGTAAGGGGCGTTTGCGGAGGTTTCGGCAATCCGGGTCGGCATCGTGATCATCTCGGTGTCCTGAGGTTGACAAGAGATGATAGTCATAATATGATATACATCATGTCACGGTATCCGGCAGAACGCAAGCTCCAGACACGGGCCCGCATCGTGGCTGCCGCCGAGCGCCTGATCAAAGTGCGGGGCCCGCAAGGGGCGAGCGTCGAAGCGGTGATGCGCGAGGCGGGCCTGACCGTCGGTGGCTTCTACGCCCATTTCCCGTCCAAGGAGGCGTTGGTCGACGAGGCGCTGCTCGTCGGCGTCGAGCGCAGCCTGGGGAGCATGGTGCAAGGACTCGAGCACGCCGCTCCGGCGGCATTTGCGCGCACGCTGATCGACCGTTACCTGGAGCAGGCGACCGTGGACGAGTTGGGACAGGCCTGTCCGCTCACGTTGCTTCTTCCCGACGTAGCGCGGGCCGACGAGAATGCCAGGCAGGCGTTCGCCGCGCGTACCGCGCAACTGGTCGCCCGCGTCGAGACACGGCTGCCGGTCGTTGCCGGCATGGCGCCGCGCGATGTCGCACTGGCGTTGTTCGCGTCGCTGGCCGGCGCCGTTTCGTTCGCGCGAGCCGCGGCGACCTCGCGTGGGCGCGACCGCATCCTTGCTGCGACGCGCACGAGCCTCGAGCGCTGGCTCGGGCTAGACGATCCGCGCGCTGCGTAGCGCGGCTATCCGCGCGTCATCGTATCCGAGCTCGCGCAGCACCTCGTCGGTGTGCTGCCCGAGCGTCGGGCCGCCGCCGGCGAAGTCGCCGGGGGTGGCCGAGAGCTTCGGCACGACACCCGGAACCTTGAGCGTGCTGCCGTCGGCGAGTTGCGCTTCGCGAATCATCGCCCGCGCCTGGTAATGCGTGTCGGCGACGATGTCCCGGATCGTGTAAATGCGCGACGACGGCACGTCGGCCCGCTCGAGCACGGCGAGGATTTCCTCCGGCGAGCGTGGCGACGTCCACTTCTCGATCTCGCCGTCGAGCCAGTCCTGCTTGGCCGCGCGGCCCTTGTTGTCCGCGAGCGAGGGATCGTTCGCCAGGTCGTCGCGGCCCATCGCAGCGGCGAGACGGCGGAAGATCGAGTCGCCGTTGGCCGCGATCAGCACGTGGCTGCCGTCGGCGCAACGGTACGCCGAGGTGGGCGCGATGCCGGGCAGGATCGAGCCGGTGCGTTCGCGCACCGCACCGAATGCGTCGAACTCGGGCAGCATCGACTCCATCACCGAGAACACCGCTTCGTAGAGCGCGACGTCGACCACCTGCCCGCGGCCGCTCGAGCGCCGCGACTCGATCGCCATCAGCGCACCGATCACCCCGTAGAGCGCGGCGAGCGTGTCGCCGATCGACACGCCCGTGCGCGAAGGCGGTCGGTCGGGTGTGCCGGTCACGTAGCGCAGGCCGCCGAACGCCTCGCCGATCACACCGAAGCCCGGGCGAGCGCTGTACGGGCCGTCCTGGCCGTAGCCGGAGATGCGGACCATGATCAGCCCCGGGTTCTGCGCGGCCAGCGCGTCGTAGCCCAATCCCCAGCCTTCCAGCGTCCCTGGCCGGAAATTCTCGACCACGATGTCGGCGCGCAACGCCAGCTCGCGCGCGATCGCCTGGCCCTCCGGCTGGCGCAGGTCGACGGCGACCGAGCGCTTGTTGCGCGACTGCACGTGCCACCACACCGACGTGCCGTCCTTCATGTAGCGCCAGGTGCGCAGCGGGTCGCCGCCGCCGGGCGGCTCGAGCTTGACGACGTCGGCGCCGAACTCGGCGAGGATCCTGGTGCAGAACGGGCCGGCGATCAGCGCGCCCATTTCGAGAACGCGCAGGCCCGCAAGCGGTCGTGCCGACCGCTGGGAGGGGAGGGAAGAGGGGGGGGAGGTAAGCGTGCCCATACCCGCGATTCTGCCCCTGGCGGGCTCGCCCCCCAACCCTTACCCCTCGCCCCTATAATTCCCCCATGCTCCCGCCGTCCGTCCACGCGCAGCTCGCGGCGATCCTGCCGGGCGAGGCGCTGCTCACGGCGCCCGAGGCGACCAAGCCCTACGAGTGCGACGGGCTCACGCTGTTCCGCGAGGTTCCGGCGGCGGTTGCGCTGCCCGACACCGAGGCGCAGGTCGTCGCGATCCTCAAACTGTGCAACGCCGCGCGCATCCCGGTTGTCGCACGCGGCGCGGGAACCGGGCTGTCCGGCGGGGCGATGCCGCACCGCGACGGGGTGGTGCTGTCGCTGGCGAAGTTCCGCCGCATCCTCGGCATCGATCCGCTGACGCGCACCGCCGTCGTGCAGCCGGGCGTGCGCAACCTCGCGATCAGCGAGGCGGCGGCCGGCCATGGGCTGTACTACGCGCCCGACCCCTCGTCGCAGATCGCGTGCACGATCGCCGGCAACGTCGCGGAGAATGCCGGTGGCGTGCATTGCCTCAAGTACGGGCTCACCGTGCACAACGTGCGCCGCGTGCGTGGAGTGACGATCGAAGGCGAGATCGTCGAGTTCGGCAACGAGGCGCTCGATGCGCCCGGCTACGACCTGCTCGCGCTCATCAACGGCAGCGAAGGCCTCCTCGCGGTCATCACCGAGGTCACCGTCAAGCTGACGCCGAAGCCGCAGTTCGCGCAGGTCGCGCTGGCCGCGTTCGCGACGATCGAGGCGGCGGGCGAGGCGGTCGGCAAGGTGATCGCGCAGGGCATCATCCCCGGCGGCCTGGAGCTCATGGACCAGGCGGCCACGCGCGCCGTCGAGCAATTCGTGCACGCGAACTACCCGCTCGACGCCGCGGCCATCCTGCTCGTCGAGTCCGACGGCACGCCCGAAGAGGTCGCCGCGGAGATGGCGGAGATCAAGCGCGTGCTGAGCGAAGCCGGCGCGACCGAGATCCGCGTGTCGAAGGACGAGGCGCAGCGGCTGCTGTTCTGGTCGGGGCGCAAGGCGGCATTCCCCGCCGCGGGCCGCATCTCGCCCGACTACTACTGCATCGACGGCACGATCCCGCGCAAGGCGCTGTCCGGCGTGCTGCACAGGATCGCCGAGTGGTCCGCGGAGTACGGCCTGCGCGTGGCCAACGTCTTTCACGCCGGCGACGGCAACCTGCACCCCTTGATCCTGTACGACGCCAACGTTCCCGGCGAGGCGGACAAGACGATCGAGTTCGGCGATCGCATCCTCGACCTGTGCATCGAGGTCGGCGGCACGGTGACCGGCGAGCACGGCGTGGGCGTGGAGAAGCTGCGCGGCGCCTGCCACCAGTTCGCGCCCGCGGAGCTCGAGCGCTTCCTCGGCATCAAGCGCGCCTTCGACCCGCACGCGCTGCTCAACCCCGGCAAGGCGGTGCCCACGCTCGCGCGCTGCGCCGAGTTCGGCCGCATGCACGTGCACCACGGCGAGCTGAAGCACCCCGAGCTGCCGCGGTATTGACGAGCGACGGACCGGACATGCGCGTCCTCCCTGCTGCCCGCGAGCGGCCCGCACCAACGGTCGTGGCCGGCCTGGTCGAGCGACTGGCGCGCGACTTCGGCGCGCGCGCGAGCACCCACGCCGGCGTGCGCGAGCAGCACGGCCACGGCGAGGGGCTCGCCGACACCGGTCTGCCCGACGTCGTCGTGTTCCCGCACACCAACGAGGAAGTCGCGGCGATCGTGCGACTGTGCCATGCGGCGCGCGTGCCGGTGATCGCGTTCGGCATCGGCACTTCGCTCGAGGGCCACGTCGCGGC
>Ga0209254_10006067_pt1 | contig 11120 bp, 10 predicted proteins | sample FrelakmetDIP11DI_FD_187148 | JGI IMG/M metagenome (GOLD analysis project Ga0209254, IMG submission 187148) | Freshwater lake sediment microbial communities from the University of Notre Dame, USA, for methane emissions studies - DIP11 DI (SPAdes)... | ecosystem: Environmental > Aquatic >... | reverse complement strand
TCCTGGTTGATCGAGGCGCGTACTGGTTCCAGTGCGATCTCTTTTTGTTGGATACGACCCAACACGCGGGCGGCTGCTGCGGCGCCTTGTGCCACGGAGCTTGGGATGTCTTTCGGCCCCTGGACACAACCGACGATGAAAATACCTTCGGTCATTGTAGCGACCGGGTCGAGTTTGGGGTGTCTTTCGATGAACCAGCCATTGGCGCTGCAGGAGATGCCAAACAGGTGGGCAACCTCCTTCGAGTCATAGCGAGGTTCCAGACCAGCCGAGAGGATGACCATATCCACCGGGATGCGGCGCTGTTTTCCGACCAGTGTATCTTCCACCTGGACGATCAGTTTGCCTTCTTCGCCGGGGAGCCGGGCAGCATCCGTAACTTCGGCAACCTTGCCGCGTACAAACAGGGTACCCTCTTCCAGGATGCGCTGGTAGAACTCGTCGTAATCCTTGTAGGCTGTGCGCATATCAATATAGAACTGGTAGACAGTCGCGCCAGTGCGTTCTTTGACCAGGTGAGCGAACTTCAGGGACTGCATGCAGCAGATCGCTGAACAGTAGTTGTTGTAATTGCGATCCCGGCTGCCGACACAGTGGACGATACCTACCGTCTTCGGCACCGTCATGCCATCGCGCAGGACGATATTTCCATTGGTCGGGCCGGCGGCATTGGTCAACCGTTCGAATTCCAGGTTGGTGTATACATTTGCTAACCTGCCATAACCATACTGGGAGGTCCTGCGTGCGTCGAACAGATCATAACCGGTAGCAAGGATGATATTGCCTACCTGGACGGTAATGATCTCATCTTCCTGGGTGAAATCAATGGCGTTAGTCGGGCAGAATTTCTCGCAAGCTTTGCAGGTACCCTTTTGGAAATAGGTGCAGTTCACCTTGTCGATTACCGGGTATTTTGGGACTGCCTGTGGGAAAGGGGTGTAGACAGCCTTACGGTAACCTAAACCGGCTTCATAGACATCATCGATCACCTTCTTGGGGCATTTTTCCTGGCAGATCCCACACCCCGTGCAATCTTTTTCGATTACGCAGCGGGCTTTTTTCCGGATCGTGACAGTGAAATTACCCACATAACCATCGACCTTTTCCACTTCGCTGTAGCTATACAGCTTGACATTCGGGTGGTTACCAGCAGTAACCATCTTGGGAGTCAAAATGCAGGCGGAGCAGTCCAGGGTTGGGAAGGTCTTGTCGAACTGAGCCATATGCCCGCCGATGGATGGTTCTCGCTCGACCAGGTAAACCGGGAAACCGGCATCGGCGATCTCAAGAGTAGCTTGGATGCCAGCGATCCCACCGCCGACCACCAGAGTAGCCGGGTGGATCGGCACGTGCAATGGCTCCAGGGGTTCATTATAAATAACCCGCTCCACACCACCCGAGACAATTGCTTTAGCCTTTTCGGTGGCGGCGACTTTGTCGGTGTGAACCCAGGAGTCCTGCTCGCGGATCGAAACCAGCTCGCACAGGTAGGGGTTCAGATCGGCTTGCTTGCAGGCTGTCCGGAAGGTGTTTTCGTGCAGGTGTGGGGAACAGGCTGCCACGACTACGCGGGTTAGCCCCATTTCCTGGATATCTTTCTGGATCAGCTCCTGTCCCAGGCTAGAGCACATGAACTTGTAGTCGCGGGAGATGACTACACCGGACTCTTTCAGCTGCTCACCAGCAAATGTTGCCACATCTGCAACATCGACTATACCAGCAATGTTGGTGCCGCAGTGGCACACATATACACCGATGCGTTCTTTGGGTTTCTTTTCTGGTTCCGTGGTCATGAGGCTACCTCCTCGTCACCCGGCATCTTCGGCATGGGAAGGCCGGTGGTTTTCTTGCGCTTGGGTGCTTGGGTTTCTTCGGCGGCGGGTACTTCAATCCCAATGCGGCTCATTGCCTTGCTGGCATCGACTAGTTCGGCGCCAAATCCCAGTTTCTTGGGATCCATGCCAAAAGCAATGCCCATCAATTGCGTGAAGAACAGGATGGGCATGTGGTAGTTAGTATGAAAAAAGTGGTTCGTTTCCCCTTGGAAAGCATCCAGGTTCATCTGGCACATTGGGCAAACCGTGACCATTACGTCCGCTTTGTATTGATCGGCTGCTGATACCAGTTGGCGGATCAGCTCAAAGGCAGTCCCCGGGCTGATCTGGGTCATATGACCGCCGCAGCAGTGTGTGTTGAGCGGGAAATCGATCACTTCGGCGCCAAGGGCTTTAAGCAAGCGGGTTAGCTCAGTCGGGTATTCGTGGTCTGACCACTGCTTCTCGTAATCGGGTCTGGCTAACATACAACCCAAATACGGAGCAACGCGCAATCCCTTTAAGGGTTTGACTACCAATTTCTGGATTTCTTCAATTCCAACATCGTTGATGATGACATCCAGAAGATGGTGAACTTCGAGCGAACCGGGCTTGTAATTTAGACCACCGGCAGCCAATGCTTCATTTACTTTTTCGCCAAATTCCGGTCTTTCCGCCATATAATGGTTGGCTTTGGCAAGGTTCAGGAAGCAAGCGCTGCACGAAGCTACTACTTTATGGGTGCCGTTTGCCTGCTTTGATGCCAGGGCGAGATTGCGACTGATTAATGAATATGCTGGCAGCAGGTCGATGCTGAGGTATTCAGTCGCACCACAGCAATTCCAATCCTTGATCTCTTCCAGTTCGAAGCCAAGCTTTTTGTAGATCGCCTTGAGCGATTCATCATAAGCGCGGGCACCGGATTCCATGGAACAACCTGGGTAAAAGAGGTATTTATTCATTAATCCACCTCCAGTTCTTTGGCGCGGGTGAGGATCGCCTTAAGTTGATCCATGCCTTGAATACGTTTTGGAGGGGTGATCCCCATCCGTCTCTTGCTGAGCATACCCAGTCCCATAGGCGCCATGCTAGGCAAGCGCATCGGGAAATGCATTAGATAATGACGGGTCGCCAGGCCCAGTTCGAAACTCCGTCCATAGTTCTCTACCATTCCAATGAAAGATTGGGAGAAATCTGGCGCAGTGGAGTCTTTATAACGCTTCTCTTTGATTGCCATGCCCTTCAGAGCATACATTATATCGGTGATGAGCACATTTTGAGGGCAGCGAGAAGTGCAGTAGTAACAGGATACACACATCCAGGGTGTGTTGCTGCTTAGGACCTCATCGCGCATCCCGGCGCGGATCATGGCAAACAGGGTTCGTGGAGTATGATCCATATCAGCAGCAGGCGGGCATGAACCACCACAGGTTCCACATTGGATACACATGTCTAACCTGGATACGCCGGCTGTTTTCTCGCTTACTTCTTCAAGAAAGTTGGAATTGGATTTATTGTTTTGAGGGGGGTGATTTTGAGCAGTCAAGAGCTACCTCCTACAGGGAAAATATGTTTATTAATTGAATGCCTCTAACCCTGTCTAGAGGGCGACGAAAGAGTAACTGACAATGTGTATTTATTAGAGGTACCTCCTTGAAAATAAGATAGACTTGCTAAACTAAAAATGTGTAGACAGACAGAAATATCGACAATAAAAATTGCCTTTTCTAGTATCGTGGATTAGGCAAAACTAGTACAGTAACAAATGGCACGCATGTTTTATGACAATCGTAACTAGCTGATAATTATCAAAAACCAAGTGAAAAAGTTCACTTGCCAATCTACTACAATAATAAACTCGCGGTAAAATAGGCTTTGCTTAAGCTCAAAATCTCAATCAGGAGAACAGCATGGTCGAAAATACAGACTTTACCGCCCGGGCGATCAATACAATCCGGTTTTTATCTGCAGATGGTGTCCAAAACGCTAAATCGGGACATCCCGGATTGCCCATGGGAGCTGCAGCGATGGCTTACACACTGTGGACCCGGCATCTTCGTTTCAATCCCCAAAATCCTAAATGGGCGAACCGCGACCGATTCATCCTCTCCGGTGGGCATGGCTCGATGCTGCTATATAGTCTGTTATTTTTGAATGGTTACGATATCAGTCTGGATGATTTAAAGTGCTTCCGCCAGTGGAAGAGTAAGACACCCGGTCATCCTGAGTATGGTGTTACTCCTGGTGTGGAAGTGACCACCGGTCCTCTCGGACAGGGATTTGTGAATGGGGTAGGGATGGCGATTACCGAAGCCCATCTGGCAGCTTTATTTAATCAACCCGGCAACAAACTGATTGACCACTTTATTTATGCCATCGTTACCGATGGAGATTTAATGGAAGGTATTACCTCTGAAGCGGCTTCGTTGGCAGGTCATCTAGGTTTGGGTAAGTTAGTATATTTGTATGATGATAACCATATCTCGATTGATGGCAATACAGAAATTGCATTCACCGAAGACCGGATGGCGCGCTTTGCCGCTTATAACTGGCACGTTCAATACATAGCGGATGGCAATGATGTGGAAGCAATCGATGCAGCTATTCAAAAAGCGAAAGAAGACCCACGTCCCTCGATAATCGCGCTCCGGACCCATATCGGCTTTGGACTTCCGACTCGTCAAGATACTGAAAAAGCTCATGGCGAGCCGCCGGGTGAAGAAGAGCTGGATGGTGCAAAGAGGAAGCTGGGCTGGCCAATTGAGCCGCGTTTCTATGTGCCCGAGGATGTGCTGGCTTTCTTTCGGGAGGCCGTCCCACGCGGTGTGAAAGCTGAGGTTGAATGGGATGAGCAGTTCGATAAATACCGCCGAGAATTCCCGATGGAGGCGGAAGAGCTGACTCGTCGTTTAGGTGGTGATCTTCCTGTTGGTTGGGGGGATGGATTACCGGTTTTTGATGCGGACCCGAAGGGGATGGCTTCTCGAGCAGCTTCCGGAAAAGTGCTCAATGTGCTAGCTGGTCGCTTGCCCGAGCTGATGGGTGGTTCGGCAGACCTGGCGCCTTCGAATCTTACCTGGATCAACGGCAGCCTGGCTTTCCAAAAGGATAGTCCTCAAGGGCGCAATTTCCATTTTGGAGTGCGCGAACACGGTATGGGCGGTATTGTCAATGGGATGGCTGTGAGTGGGGGGGTAATCCCGTATGGTGGCACCTTTCTGGTTTTTTCGGACTACATGCGACCAGCTATCCGGCTCTCAGCATTATCGCACTATCCCAGCATTTGGGTCTACACCCACGATAGCATCGGCCTGGGTGAGGACGGTCCGACACACCAGCCAGTCGAACACCTGGCTGCATTGCGCGCAATCCCGAACCTGGTCACTATCCGCCCGGCGGATGCAAACGAGGTGCGCGAAGCATGGAAGGTAGCCATCGCACGTCGGGATGGCCCGACTGCCTTGGTCTTCTCTCGCCAGGCAATGCCGACGCTAGACCGGAAGGTCTATGGTCCAGCAGAAGGACTGCAACGTGGAGCGTATGTGCTAGCTGACCTAGGGAATGTAAAACCTGAGCTGATCTTGATGGCCAGTGGCTCCGAAGTCGGCTTGATCGTAGAGGCTGGCGCCAGGTTGGCGAAGACTGGGATCAGTGTACGCCTGGTTTCATTCCCCTGTTGGGAGTTATTCGAAGCTCAGGGGAATTTCTATCAAGACTCGGTCTTGCCTCCAAAGGTCTTTAAACGGCTCTCGGTGGAAGCCGGTATTTCGCAAGGTTGGGAGCGTTGGGTCGGCGAGAAAGGTACGAGTATTTCGATCGATAAATTTGGAGCTTCGGCGCCCTATAAAACCATCTACGAGGAATATGGCTTAACCAGCGAAGCGATCATTGCCAGGGCACATTATCTGCTGAATACGTAACACTTTTCACAAATTAACTATATGGATGAGGCGATGTGAAGATGGAAACGACCACACTTCGCCTTTTCGATGGAAATTAACCACCTTACATCGTCTCCGGCGGTCAAATATTTAATCTAAATAACAAGAAGGCATCAGAATGTCTTAACCCACCCGATAGAATTTCTTAACTTGCTTTCGTGTATACTAGATGTGTATGTTCATCCAAATAATCCTCCGCAAAAATCGGGTTGTTTAAGGTCTCGAATTGGAGATGTTGTCATCCATGGATGCTGATCCGATAATCGTGAACAGTGAACAACCTGACCTGATTGAGCGCAACCCCAATAATCCCAATAAAACCGAAGGATTACCAGTGGTCTGGGAGGCATTAGATTCACTGACTTCTCCGGAATTGATGAATCGGATTTCCGGTTTGAAACGATTAATCAGACTGGGTGGTGACCGCCAGTACCCCTTGGTTATCTATGTGCTTGTAACCAGGATAACCGAGCCGGATATTGAGCTCCGCACCCAGATTGTGCAATTGCTGGGGAGTATCCCGGATCTCGACGTGCGCAGTCCCAAGAAAGCAGTCTCATCCTTAGAAGCGGTAAAGAAAGCCCTTATCACCGCTCTAGCGGGTATGCGCACTCGGCAAATCTTTGCATTATTGCAAGTAAGTGAATTCGATAAAACTGCCGAAGAAGCTGTATCTACCCTTTTGAGCTACTGTTCATTTGCAGGTGGGCATCTTGCTCGAATCTTGAGCAACCGAGCTGCTCCGTTATCGATCCGGCGGCAGGCAGCCCATTTCATCGGATGTATAGGTTATTTAGATGCTTTACCTGCTCTTGAGCGGCTGGCGTCTCGTTTGGAAAGCCGAAGAGATGACGAAGATGCGGGAATCTTGCTTGGCTTACAAGAAACGATAAGACTGCTATACACCCCGTAGATCTTAAAAAATCTATCAACATGCGGAAACCTGGTTTAATTGATTCACCAGGTTTCTTGGTTTTATATTAATTTGCCACAATTGGGACAATTTCGATCGGACGATTTGATCACAAAGCCACAGTTAGTACAGGTGCGGGGTTGCGCCAGACCCAATGGAGCGCCGCAAGCGATGCAGGCTGGTGCTCCAACCGGATTAGCTGTCAGGCAATACTCACAGACTGTTCGGCGCAAGCGGTCGGAAAGCTCAAAGCTGGCGCCCAATGAGCGAGCGGTTTTATCGATAACACTCCACACCTCATCAGAGAGCTGCAAATTTTCGATGTCTTGGGCGATATCGTCCAGGCGCCCTAACAAGTTCCAAGGGTTGCGTAATGCCCAGAAGGCAGACTCACCCAGGCTGGCTGCTATACCCATCCAGGATTGTTTGCCAATCTGGACTGCAATGCCGTCTTCAACAGTTCGGAGGGTTACTGTCAAGGCGGTGGTGCCGCCCGCGGAAGATTGCTCGCGTGAGACGATTTGGACAATGATCTCTTGGTCATTCCCTATCTGTTGCGCGCGCAAATTGCCATGGTCGAATTCGCCGAGCAAGGCTCGTGCGAAATCATTTGGCGAAAAATTCCCATGAAAGATCCGTTGTTCCATATAGCACCTCAAAGTAAATTCGCTAACTGGATTATAATCTTCAAACAAATAAGGTGTAAACACATTTTGGAGCTTTTCTTATTATGGTCCATCGATTATCAATATCGAATAAAATTCGCTTAGGTTTCTTTGCGTTACTCTTTTGTCTTGTGGCGCTGGCACAATACGGAATGGCAAGGGCTGACAGACCTGCCCAAATTCCTACTGGATCAATTCCCACAGTAACCGGAACACCAGTCGGTGCGCTGGCTATCGTTTTAGCCAACGAACAAGGATTCATTAATGTACGTGCGGGTCCATCGACTGTTGCTTATGATATTGTTGGCGTCCTCGTGGAAGGTTCGCAGGTGCCAGCTATCGGCCGTTCCCCGGGAGGGGATTGGATTGAAGTAGCTTATCCTGGAATACCGGGAGGTGTAGCCTGGATCTGGAGTGATCTGGAAGAGGTCCGGGGTTCCCTGCCGGTGATCGAACCGCCACCTACCCAGACACCGCGCGTGACCGCGACCATTGATCCAACACTGGCAGCCCAATTCCTGGTCGATGTGCCGCCTACCCGTTTGCCGACTTTTACCGAGCCGCCGCCTTTATCTAAGCCTACAATCCCGGTAGACGCTCCGATAGCCTCCCAAGGTCGATTGCCGGTTGGATTGATCATCACTGGTTTGGCAGTAATTGGCCTTTTCGGCACTGTGATATCTTTCTTGCGAAGCAGATAAAAAAAAGATGTTATTGTAGCTCATCACCACAAGAACATCCTTTTTTGTATGGAAAATTTATATTTAGGAACAGCCGCTGCACCCAACAGCTTCATCCGAGCCAGTAGGACTCCCGCAGTTGCAAGATGGCATGATATTCGGATTCTCGATCTTGAAGCCAGTGCCTTGGGGGGTATCAACGAAATCTACCGTTGCTCCCTGAAGATACTCTATCGAGACTTCATCGACTACGACTTTAACACCATCAAATTCGCTGGCGATATCTTCTGCACGGATATTGTTTTCTAGCGCCATACCATATTGAAATCCCGAACAGCCGCCGCCAGAGATAAACACGCGCAGTGCATAATCCTTCAAATTTCGTTTTTCTAGTAAATCACGCACCGCCTCAATTGCGGCAGGGGTCAGGGTAATTGACTCAATTTGGGTTTGTTCTGTTAGCATCCTATTCACCTTTCAAGAAATCATTTTCAGGGAAAAATCTGACGAATATTATCATAATAAGATGAGAGCGTCAATAGCCTGTGGATTCAATTTCCGCTTGCATTACAATACTAATAATCCAAGAATAACTGCCACCAGAGGAACTGAAATATTGTCCATGTCTAAGGGAGATATGGCTTCGACCAGGGTTGAGATGAGTGCAATCAAGGTTAGCGGGAAAAACAGGCTTGCGAAAGTTTCTTGGAATACACCAGCCGCGACAAACACAGCTAAGACAATCACAGCCAACAACCATCCACCCAGGAATAAGGTGATGCTCCCAACCCAGGTTTTATTGGCATTCTTGAATATCTTCTTTCTACCCCAACGTCGACCCACAATTTCAGCCAGGCCGTCCCCTCCGCAAAGCATCATCAGCGCGATAATCCCAATCGGACTATCCAGCCAGAAGATGATCGTCAGAAGTACGAATACGATCCCGTAATAGAGCGGACCGCGCAGGATTTCGCGCCGATCTCCTGAGCGTGACATCGCTTCCACAGCCGCCTGGTCTTTAATGACCCCCAGTCCTACTAATGCAAATTGGACGGTAATTGAAAATGGCACCAGCGCAGCCAGGAAGCGAGAAGATATCTCCGGAGTGAATAATAGCCAGCAAAGGACAAATATCGGGCCAGTGCCAATGTGGATGATCTTGCGGCTCATGTGGCTGCTGATCCAGCCGCGATGAGCCATATAATCATTTAAACGTAGCCAGACAAGCGAGACTGTAAAAGTAGCCATTAAAGCCCAGAAGTTTTGGTTGAGCATCTTTTTTCCCTGATCTGGACCTGGTTAGAAATGATTATTCCCGCCGGTGGAAGTTCCGCTCGATCTCCCGTTCTGCATCACGTTTGGCGATAGTTTCACGTTTGTCATACAGTTTCTTGCCCTTGGCAACTGCGATTTCTACTTTCGCGCGGCCTTCTTTTAAGTAAACGCGCAATGGGATAATCGTCACGCCTTTCTGGCGCACCTGGTTCCAGAGTTGGCGGATTTGTTTCCTATGGAGCAGCAATTTGCGCGGCCGGCGTGGCTCGTGGTTGAAGATGCCCGCATGCTCGTAAGGGGCAATATGAGCATCTTCTAGCCAGGCCTGGTCTCCATCCACCCGGATATATGCCTCGGCCAGACTTATTTGCCCGGCGCGGATCGACTTGATTTCGCTGCCTTGCAGAGCAATTCCAGCTTCGATCCGTTCAAGCAGGAAATACTCATGACTGGCTTTGCGGTTTGTCGCTACGACCTTGAAATTGCTTTCCATTGCACAAATTCTAACATAACCCGCGCTTATTGATTTCCAAAGATCCTTTGGACCAATGGATTGACTAGATTCCAATTCGGGCGCAGCACCTGTGCGCCCTGATCGGTGGTAAATGGATTAACCATATGCCGGTCAATAATGTTGTAGTCAATACCTTCCGGGCCTTTATAAAGCAATAAAAGTCCGAGTCGGGGCCACATCCAGGGAGGGATATTCGTTTCTACGGCATCGAAGAAGTTTCTGATGACGGCTGGTAGGCGCGGCCATTTAAAAGGGTTTAGCATATTCATGAACAATGATTTCATCATTAATTGTCCATCCGCCATACGGAAGAAATCGTCAGAATCGGTCCGGTTCCTCACAAAAGCCAATGCTTTCCGGCCTGTCAGGTGTTGCCAACCAGCCGTGTATCCTGCTCTGGGTTCATCAAAATAAATATCTACGCCACCCATTGCATCGACGACCTCACGAAAGCCCTCGAAGCGAATCCGTATGTAATAATCAAGCTTCAACCCAAAGTTCAGTTGGATCGTCTGAAGCAATGATTGTGGACCTGCTCCGGGCTGGATGCTTTCAGCATAGAAATGGGCGGTATTGATGCGGTTCTCACCTGCGCCTGGAATGACCACCCATAGGTCGCGAGGAACAGACAGGATACCGATGTACGGTTTCAACGGGACGAAGGTGGTGAGCATGATTGAATCGGTACGAGCGACGGCGTTGCCTGGATCAGTGTAATCGATGCCAGTCACCAAAATATTCGTGCGACCGGGAGCGATCAGATATGCAGCAAGAAGTAAGAATAACATCGCACCAACCAGGACCACCCCGAGGCAACCCAGCCATCTCTTGTGTGGTCTGGCAGGCGTAGAAGAGGTGGAAGAGCGTCTACCTCGCCGGGGGGTCAAGCGTAAGTAGGTCTTTATCGGCACAACAGGAGGAGGTACCGGACTTCGGTCAGTAAAAGGCGGCGGTTGTGATGACAATGCTTATCTCTACCCAGGTTGGGCTATTCCTTGGGTATTTCATGCCTGGGACTAGGCTGAGCGAGAGTACTAGCGATAGGACGCAAATTCATCCACCACTGTTCCTTCGGTCTCTGTTTCTTGATATCGACCATGCGTTCGAAATCTTGCATATTATGGAATTTTATCTCCTTACCTTGCAACCCAATAAACGCTCCCTCTGAAGAAGACTTTTCAACCTGGTCGATCAAAAAATCGATAGAGCGAGTAGCCAATCGAGTTGCCTGAATGCGGTCGAAAGGAGAGGGAATTCCGCCTTGTTGCAGGTGCCCAAGGATGGATTGACGGACATCGTAAAGGTCATGACCTTCCTC
>Ga0209254_10006066_pt1 | contig 11122 bp, 11 predicted proteins | sample FrelakmetDIP11DI_FD_187148 | JGI IMG/M metagenome (GOLD analysis project Ga0209254, IMG submission 187148) | Freshwater lake sediment microbial communities from the University of Notre Dame, USA, for methane emissions studies - DIP11 DI (SPAdes)... | ecosystem: Environmental > Aquatic >... | reverse complement strand
TCGTGTATATGCACCCAGGAGCACTGGTCCCGTATGTTCGCCATTTCGAAAAGGTAGGGGTTCAGGCCGGCCTCCTTGATCGTGTTCTGGAAAAGAGGCTCGTGGGTGCGCGGGGTGCAGCTGGCGACCACGACGCGGTTGAGTTTATGCTCCTTGATCGTCTTCTTGATGACTTCCTGGAAGTCCGCGGAGCAGGTGTACTTTCCTTCTTCGGACCATACGACGTTGGGCAAAGTCTTGGCGTACTCGACGACTTGCGGCACGTCCACGGTCCCGCGGATGTTTATGCCGCAGTCGCAGACGAAGACGCCGATCCTCGGCTCTTGGCCAGACACGTCGGTCTCTGAGACCTCGGCTTTCTTGAGATGTATGCGGTTCCTGAAGACGTTACCTCCGGCCTTCGCTGCGGCTCCAGACGCTTCCGCGACCGACTGGGGGATGTCCTTGGGGGCGCTGAAGGCGCCGGTGACGTAGACGCCCTTGCGGCTCGTCGACAATGGATCGAAGGTCGGGGTGTCGGCGAAGCCGTACTTGTTCAGCTTGAATCCTATGGTTTCAGAGAGCCTATGCGCGTCCGCCGGAGGCTCGAACCCGACCGAGAGCACCACCAGATCGAACTCCTCGGTAGTGGTCTCGTCGCCGGCGCTGTACCTCAGGAAGAGGTTCTTCGTTACTGGATCCTCATCAATGGAAGCAACTCTGGTCCCTCTGTGGATTTCGATTCCGTATTCCTTTTCAGCCCTCTCCCTGTAATCCTCGAACTCCTTGCCCACGGCCCTGATGTCCATGAAGAATATCGTCGCCTTGAGACCAGCGGTGTGCTCTTGAGCGATCATCGCCTCCTTTATCGCGTACATGCAGCAGACCGAGGAGCAGTAGGGATTGCCCACCTTCTCGTCCCTGGAGCCGACGCATTGCAGGAATGCTACCTTCTGCGGGGTGACATGGTCGCTCGGCCTGACCACATGGCCCTGGAAGGGACCTGTAGCAGATAGGATCCTCTCGAACTCGAGGGAGGAGAGTACGTTCTTGAACTCGCCGTAGCCATACTCCCTCTTCAGCCTGGCATCGAAGACCTCGTAACCGGGTGCGAGCACTATGGCGCCCACGTGGACCTTCTCGATGACCTCCGTCTGTTCGAAGTCCACGGCGTCCGCGGGACAGACCTTCTTGCAGTTGCCGCAGCGGTTCTTGGTGAGGTAGAGGCACTTCTTGGCGTCGATGGAATACTTCATTGGCACGGCCTGGGCGTAGGGCACGAAGATGGCCTTCCTCTGCACCAATCCCAGATCGAACTCGTTCGACACCTTCGATGGGCACTTCTCGGCGCACAGACCACATCCGACGCAACGGTCCTCGCGTACGTAGCGCGGGTGCTTCTTGACCGCCACAACGAAGTCCGGGGCCTCGCCTTCGACGCCGGCGACCTCGGACAAGGTCATCATCGTGATCATCGGGTTCCTGGCCGCTTCGACCAGCTTCGGAGAAAGAATGCACATCGAACAGTCGTTCGTAGGGAATGTCTTGTCCAGCTGGGACATGACCCCTCCGACGCTTGACGTTCGCTCGACGAGGTAGACCTTGAACCCGGAATCCGCCAAATCCAATGCGGTCTGGACGCCGGAGATGCCCCCTCCGACCACCATCACTGAGCCAATCTTTTCCGTCATTTCAAGCACTTCCAGCTACCTCGTGTAATTAGGATTGGTACCCTCTATGTGGTAGGTCGATGACCCGCTCCTCAAGGCCCGCTATCTGCAGCTCGCAACCTTCGCAGCTTGCGAAGTCGAAAATGGCAACCTTTGGCTTCATGGTCCGGACCCCTTGTCAGGCTCCGCTAATTTCTCCCCCAGTATAAATAATGCACTTGAAAATATGACATGATTCAACGTTAGGTTGGTAATTCCAGATGGTACTGGCAAGAGCAAATATCGTGCGTGGGTAGAGTTGAAAAAAGGTGGTTGAGGCGAGATACACGTCAAGGTCGAGAGGGGGTTTGGGGAGGGGGGCAGGGAGCATCCCCTCCCCAGGGCGCTGCGCAGCTCCGAAAAGTGCGCCGCGCCCCGTCCTTCCGCCTTCAAGCGTCGAAGTAAAGGAAGAACTCGTAGGGGTGAGGCCTCAACCGGACGGCATCGTTCTCCTTGTGCCTCTTGTAATCGATCCAGGTCTGGATGAGGTTCTTGGAGAACACGTTGCCGCGCAGCAGGAAGTCATGATCCGACTCCAGCGCGTCCAACGACCTGTCCAGGCTGCCCGGGACCTGCTTGATCTTCTTGGCCTCGTCAGACTCCAGCTCGAACAGGTCCATGTCGTGCGGTTCGCCGGGGTGGATCTTCCTCTTGATGCCGTCCAGGCCGGCCATGAGCATGGCCGAGAACGCCAGATAGGGGTTGCAGGTGCAGTCCGGCGGGCGGTACTCGATCCTCTTGGCCTTGCTGCTCCTCGAGTAGACCGGGATGCGGATGGCCGCTGAGCGGTTCCTCATCGAGTAAACCAGGTTAACCGGGGCCTCGTAGCCAGGCACCAGCCTGCGGTAGGAGTTGGTCGAGGGAGAGGTGAGCGCAAGCAGGGCTGGGGAGTGCTCCAACAACCCCCCTATGTAGTAGAGCGCGGTCTCCGACAACAGGGCGTACCCCTTCTCATCGAAGAAGACGTTGTCGCCCTTGAGCGCCAGGCTCTGGTGCACGTGCATGCCCGTCCCGTTGTCGCCGTACAGTGGCTTGGGCATGAAGGTGATGGTCTTGCCCTGCTCCCTGGCCACGTTCTTGAGGATGTACTTGTACATCATGACCTGGTCGGCCATCTTGGTCAGGGTCTGGAAGCGCATCCCGATCTCGCCCTGCCCCGCGGTGGCGACCTCGTGGTGGTGCACCTCGCAGTCTATACCCGCGTCCATAAGCCTCATCACGCATTCGGAGCGGAAGTCCTGGAGCGTGTCGACCGGGGGCGCGGGGAAGTAGCCTTCCTTGTTGCGAGGACGGTGGCCCAGGTTGGCGCCCGAGCCATTGTCCGAGCTCCTGCCCGAGTTCCATATGCCCTCATCAGAGTCGAGATAGTAGTAGCCGTAGTTCTGGTTCTGGTCGAAGCGCACGGAGTCGAAGACGAAGAACTCCAGCTCGGGGCCGAAGTAGGCGGTGTCGGCGATGCCCGTCTCCTTGAGATAGGACTCGGCCTTGCTGGCGACGAAGCGGGGGTCGCGCTCGAAGCGCTCGCGGCTTATCGGGTCTACGACGTCGCAGACCATGGATAGCGTCGGGACCTTGTACACCGGGTCCAAGACCGCTGAGCTGGCGTCCGGCATGAGCAGCATGTCGCTTTCGTTGATCGCCGAGAAGCCGCGGATGCTCGAACCATCGAAGCCGTGACCGTCGGTGAACTTGTCCATGACCAACTTGGAGGCAGGAATGCTGACGTGTTGCAGCGTTCCAGGAAGGTCGATGAACTTGAAGTCCACCATCTTAACCTTGCCCGAGTCGACCACGTCCATTACGCTGGCGACCGGGTCGTATGTTTTCTTTGCCTTCCTCGAGGGAAGGCTTGACACCTTCAAAGCATCACCGTTCGATGTTGCCATCTGTCCTCATCTCCCTGCCTTTTGGAATCGATTTGACTTTTTCGTAAGAGCTTCCTGCCCTCACGGTTCGCGTTTATAAACAAATTGCTAATTAAACCTTTCTTTACTAGATACATATCGATTATAATTGATATATATTAGACATATATAACATAGGAATCAAAATGTATTAGCAATATCAAACCCCTCATTTTTGCCAGACGTTCCTAGGATGAATTTCAGGAGACTGCTGGCTGTCATGATTCTTTAAAGAATCTTAGGTAGAATTTTCTTGATCCCTGCCTACCTCTTACGAAATGAATGAAAGAGCCATTCCTGCTGGACCTCTTTCCCGTGTCAAGAAATAACATTCAAATAAGGAGCATATCATCCTCGGCTGATTAACATGGACGCAGAGGCGCGGTACGAGCTCGTTTCCAGGAATGCGGAGGAGATCGTCACGCCAGAGGAGCTAAGGGACCTCTTGGCCAGAAACGATTCGCCCCGTGGATATATCGGATTCGAGCCTTCTGGCCTGGTTCACGCTGGCTGGATGATATGCGCCAGGAAGATCACCGACTTCGTGGAGGCGGGCTTCCATTTCACCATATTCTTCGCCGATTGGCACGCGTACATAAATGACAAGTTCGGCGGGGACATCGAGAAGATACGTCTGTGCGCGACGTACATGGAGGACTGCTTCGAGGCCTTGGATGTGCCAAGGGACAAGGTCAAGTTCGAGTTCGCCTCGAAGTTGATGGACGACATCGACTACTGGGAGAAGCTCATCAAAATCGGCAAGGCGTCGTCCCTGATGCGGGTCAAGCGGGCCATGACCATCATGGGCCGGACCGAGGATGAGGCCGACGTCGACTCCTCCAAAGTGCTCTATCCTCTGATGCAGGCCTCGGACATCTTCGCCATGGATCTGGATGTGGCATACGCGGGCATGGATCAGCGCCGGGCGCACATGCTTGCCAGGGATGCGGCGGACAAGCTGAGGTGGAAGAAGCCCATCGCCCTTCATACCCCCTTGCTCCCCGGCCTGAAGGGCGCCAACCGGATGGACCCCACCGCGGGCAAGATGTCCAAGAGCGACCCCGACTCCGGCATCCTGGTTCACGACAGCCCGGAGGACATCAAGCGCAAGATATCCAAGGCGTTCTGCCCTCCTGAGGCAGAGGGGAACCCGGTTCTGGACATGGCCAAGATGATCATCTTCCCGCGCAAGGGCAAGCTGGTCATCGACCGGCCAGCGAAGTTCGGGGGACCGTTGGAGTTCGACTCATACTTGGAGCTGGAGAACATCTACCGCGGAGGCAAGCTCCATCCCATGGACCTGAAGAACGGAGTGGGGGCGGCCATGGTGGACGTGCTCGAGCCGGTGAGGACCTACTTCAAGAACAAGCCCAGGAACCTCGAGGCGTTGAGGGAAGCCATAAAGTGATTTCCTACGGCAAAATCGGCACCATTACCTGCACTGGAAGAAGCGTTGTCCCACAAGGCTCGTCCGTCCTCAAACACCTACGTTCTAAGTGTGGGCTTCTTCCCTTTTTTTCTTCTAGATTGTAGAGGTCCAGGACGTACAGAGATACCTTGAGGTCCGAGTTGTGGAATCGACTTGGGTTTAAAATGTATCAGTTCAAATTTCACCCCCCGCACCACTGATCAGGGTTATAGTTAATTCTCTGATATGTCAGTTTATATACTTTTCGGTCAAAGGCCAGCAGGGTTGAAATAATTTAATAGACTTTTTTGTATTTTATTAGACTGTTTCAAGGTCGGGGTCTTTTCGTCCGTGGTCGTTGGGATGCCGTGAGGTTCGGTTTATCATGTCTAGATATTTTTATGTAACAATGGCTGTCATTGATGGTAGAACGAAATGACCGATGCTCAGACAAGGGTGTGTACTGGATGCGGGAGGCAGACTCCAACTGAAAATAATTTCTGCCCATTTTGTGGCAGGCCGCGATACCAGCAACAACCTTATTACTCACCTTCAACGCAGCCCTACCAGCAACAACAGCATTTTGAGCCGGTCGGGGGACTAAAATACGTGCTGTATCTCCTTTCCTTTTTGAGCGGCCTAATCATGGGATTGATAATTTTCTTGCTATGGAAGGATGATCTGAATCCAGAGAAGCGACAGGTAGGTAAGAATTGCCTAATTATTGGTGTTGTATCGTTCTTCCTTTCAATCCTAACCGTTGCTATCATTATACTATTCTTTTGGGAGTCATTTATTGGTCTACGCTAATTTATCATAAGGTGGATTGGAATTTACGATTGAACTTGAGCCGGGGAGGGGAGGGGCGAAAGTAGGGATGCCGTGAGGTTCGGGCACGAACGGGACCTTTTTGATATGGCAAAGGCATCCAAGAGATAGGTGAGGGACTTGGCCCTTTGTCCGAATTGCAAGATGGACGTCCGAGGAGACAACATCATAAGAGAACGAATTGACAGTGGCGTGACTGGACCAGTAACGACGATATTTTCTTGCCCGAACTGCCACGTGATTATTGGCATTGGTCAATGGACAATCTCGTCAGGAGCTGCACTTCTCCCAGGTTATGTCAGTCCCTAATGTTCGCTAGATGAGACCGACCATGCTAGATGCACAGATCCAGCTCGTTTCGGGATGCCGTGAGGTTCGGGCAATAAAACGCAACGTATTATCTCATTCCAGTTACCCAATTTGAGTGGAAATATGAGACTTGGTATTCGATGTCTTCTGAAATAGAGAGTCTATTGAAAATCTCCTTCGAAGTGAAAAGCCCTTCAGTTTGTCCAGGATATAAACCATTGACTGGGTCGTGTGATCTTGCTCTGATATTAGCAACATAATACAATTGATAACCACGGCTCTGCAATTCCTGCTCGATCTCCGGCGTTATGGTCAGGTTAGTCATTGAGGCATTGAATAGGTCGCTGACAGAGGGTTCTATGTCCAATCCGTAGGGAGTGACCATTACAAGGGTATATGTCGCATCGCCCTTAGTACCAGCAAGGGTTTTATGGTCTACAGTACCCTCCACCCAGACTGATGAAAAGAACAGGACATAGATTGAAGTAAAGAGAAGAGCGAGCACTATGATAATCGCGACAATCGAAATCGAGTGCTCCTTCAGTGCCTTCACGACCATCCAACTTCCCTTATCGCATTCGGGCCTGGGATATTAAGAATTGGCAGGGATGCCGTGAGGTTCGGGCTGTGAGAGATACGCTGAGATCCTTTACAATCATTCCTTTCCAGATATGAATCGACAATAGCCGAAGGCAATTGGTCCCTTCTTCGTTGTCTCGCACGGGAATTCTTCGCATTCGAAGCAGTGCCTTACCTCTTTGCGGAATGCACAGGTGGCGACCTCACAGAAAGGATTTTCCTTTGGCACGCATCCCACTCTGCCACTTGGGCAATTCCCAGATGTCATCCTCGGGCATAGCTCGCAAGCGATGCCACAAACTCCTATTCGTGCTTCCATGATAATGGCATTAGCTATCCCTCATTATAGAATGCTCCGTACCATAAACGAATTAATGAAGGCGACTTTCCCTATTTTTTGGGTGATAAGATAACTTGCCTTCTACTATTCTACCAGGAAGAAAAGGGCTTGAAGGCAGTGTCGGGTCTTTCGTGATGCCGTGTGGTTAGGGCAACCTGAAGCTGACTGTCTAGAATTTCATAGGCCTGGTTTTACCCAAGGAAAGTGATTTCCTAGCCGCAAAGCCTAATCAAGCATTGCTCATTCTTATCATGAAGGCAAGTCACCTTCTCCTTCTGAAGAAGTCGAGCCCCCTGGACATGCACATGTTCAGGATGGCCTCGACGTCTCCCACTCCCATGAGCCCCGCCGCCCCGCCGTGGCCGCCGCCGTCGCTCATGGTCTCGGTGCCCACGTCCTCCAGCAGCTTGCCCAGGTGCAGTCCCATGCGCACCACGTCCATCCGGGCCCGAGCGCTTACCCGGAACTGCTCCCCTCGCTGGGAGCCGACGAAGGCGATGTCCGCGCCCATGGCCAGGAGAGCCTTGCACACCGAGGACTCGTATGCGCTTCCCAGAGAGATCGCCACCAGCCGGTCCCCGACCCGCTCGAACCTCATCCTCTGCGCCCCCTTGAGCTGCGATATCCTCTCCGAAATGTCCTGCTCCAGGTCCACCAGGTCATAGACCTCGTCGATCTCGATTTGATGGGACTCCATGATCTCCGCGAAGGTCTGCAGGAGCGAGGGGGTTGCGAACTTGAAATGGCCGCTGTCCGTGAGCATGCCCGTGAGCAGGGCCAGGCCGACATCCCTTGACATCTTGGCCTTGCTCACCTTCAACAGCTGGTAGACGATCTCGGCGCAGGAGCGCTTGCTCTCATCGCAGTAATACATGTGGCCGTCCCAGCGCGCGTTGTGCGCGTGGTGGTCGACCACGATGCAGCGCTGAGGCAGCGAGACCATTGGCGCAAGTTGATCTGGCGAAGATGTGTCCAGGACCACGACCTTGTCGAAGGCCGCGACGTCCGCCAGCTCCTTGGGCAGGAAGCCCAGCTTCTCCGCGATGACCTTGGAGACACGGTCCAATCCCCCCGGGGTCACGACCGTTACCTGGGGGAAGCAGGAGTAGAGGGCGTAGGCGCAGCCCAGCGCGTCGGGGTCGGCGTTTCCATGAAGAAGAACGAGCTTGCTGCCCTGCCGCAGCTCCGCCCCGATGTCCGCGAGCATGAGGGCGGGAGAGGAAGCAGACCATATATGGACGTTTCGAGGAAGCCTCACTGCAGTGGTTAGGGCGATTACATCCGTGAGATAGTTACTTGGCAAGGTGCTAGCATGATGAAATCGTGGCCCAACGGAAGGATGAGCACGACCCTCGGAGGAATATGATGAATTCGAGGGCTGCAAAGAGTATAGCTCAATCAAGAGGCATCGACATTGGAAGAAAAGGAGGGTCGACCAGGATCAAAGAGTATCCCTTGTCCTTGCCTGATGAAGTGGCAAGGGAGCTAACTCGCCAGCCAGATTTGATTGAACCGATTCTCGATGCGTTAATCAAATTGAACCTCCTCCTACCAACACTAGGATTGGATAAGGTGAGTGGTCTCGAAGTCTTTCGAGACCCAGATGCCTTCCCTAGACCCCGATTCCAGATTACCGTTGTTTCAGCTAGGCCAATGCCTTCGGAGCAATGGATGAGGACATGGGGTGTGCTTTCTGAGGCGATCACCGAGCCCATGCGAACAAGGGAACTGAGGAGGAGAGTCTTCGTATATCTCGACCCAGGCTGGTAGATAGCATGGATCCAGGTGAATTCATCGTGGTTGCACGGCGGCTCATCAAAGAGGACGCGGTGGGCCATGCCGAGGCTAATATGCGGACAGTGGTAAATCGAGCATATCTTGCCGCACTTCTGGTCACTGCCTTCTACCTCCAATCAGCTCAAGGGGTCTCTTTTCCGAATTCCTATAAATATTACTCAATGGTAGAAGATGAGTTGGCAAAACAGATTGGTGAGAAGGGAAGTGACTTATTGAATATGCTAAGACTATGGCGTTCAGTGGCGGACTACGAAATGCTGAGCACAATCGACGAAGCCACAGCAAATGAGTCCATCCAGGTGGCTTCCGAGCTCATCAGTATGGTCAAGAAGAAGATGTAGAATTGGAAAGGATTGGGAAGACGGGAAAGAAAATCGACCAGGCTCAGTTTTCGTCGGATTGAGCCGGCGCCTGTCCCAATGCCTTGGAAATCTGTTCCTGCATGGCGTTGTACTTGTCGCGCATGGTCTTCTCCTGCCGGTCGAGGGACTTGATCCTGATCCCCAGGGTCTCCTTGTCATCCTCGACGTCCTTGAGCACCGAGGCCTTGTCGCTCGCCCTGATCAGGAGGGAGCCGACGTTGCGGTATATCGTTACGTCCTCAGCGGACTTGTTCAGCTCGTCGATGGTCATCTGCACCTCGCGAAGCTGCGCCTCCATGCGGAACTTCTGCGAGAGCACGGACTGGAGCTGCTGCTGCAGCTGTTGGAACTGGGCGATCTGGTTCTGCAACTTGGGGGATATCTCGTTCATCTCACGCACCTGCCATTCGATTCATGTCCTCAGCGATCTTGATCCAGCGGAGGTAGGAGTTCAGGGCGGCCCTCAGGGCGGGTAGGTCCCGGGCCTCGATCCGCAGCACCATCCGCTCCCCCTCGAGGTCCGCCTGGACCCTGGTGCGGGGGATCTCCCTCCCTGCCTCCGGGGATATGGCGCCGAACACCGTCGGTGCCCCGGGGCCGGAGAGCGAGAGGACGGCGCTGGGCATCCTGCTCACTTCGCCTTTATGGTCTTCTTGACGTTTGGCCGCTCCTTGTAGAATATCTTGGAGCCGCAGTTCTCGCACTGCATGCCGACCTGGTTGGTGTTGGAGCGGATGGGCTTGCCGCAGCTGCCGCACTTGTACATCTACTTCGACTCCTCTTCCTTCGGCTTCGCCACTACCTCGGCGGTGATGTTCTTCTTCACGGGCGAATAGGCCGCCGCCGCGAACTTCGTCTCGCAGCGCCTGCACTCCCAGATGCCGGAGGCCGTCCGCTTCACGGACTGGTGGTGGCAAGTGGGGCACTCATGCCTCGCCCTTTCGGTCTTCTCTATGTCCCTGGTGAGCTTCCTCACCACCACGCCGTAGCGGGCGCCGTAGCGTCCCGCGGTCCCGGCCTTTACGGTTCCCTTTGCCATCGATGATCACCCGATCAGTTTCCTCAGGTCGTTCCCCAGCCGTTGCGAGGTCTCCACGCACTTGTAGATCTGTTCCAGGCTAAAAGCCCCGGCCAGGCCCTTCTGCATCGCCCTGAGGTCGCCGTTCTCGTCGGTGGTGACGGTAAGCCTTGCCTCCGCCACCTTTTCTTCGTCGAGAGTCGGGTCGACCAATATAGAGTTTTCTATTTGCACGGCGGTGACGGAGATGGGCATGTGCTGAATGGGCAGGGGGTAGTCGTCGCCCCGGTCGTTGGCCTTGGCCGGCACCATGACGTTATTCAGCGCTGCTATGGCACCGAGGAAGGCGGCATCGAACAGGTTGCCGTCGTAGTCCAGGACGTAGATGTCCGTGAACATGATCCAGACCTCCTTCTCCGGCTCGATGCACAATGCCTCGAGGTCCACCATCTGGGACTCGCGTATTCCGCGGTCCACGACCCGGGCGAGCTCTATGGAGTTCTCGTCTGGCGGGCCGCTCTCGAAGTTCGGAGAGGCCATGGGTATGAGCTCGGCGTTGGTCGAGAGCACGCCCTTGTTCGGGGTGTCCGCGAACGGCGCCCCGATGGCCATCTTCACCCCGACCAATACGTCGGTGTTGCCGATCTTCACCCGAGCGCTCCCCTCGGCGGTCTCGATGTAGCCGGGCTGAATGGTGATGGGCCTGAACTCGTCCCAGGCCCGGTTGTCGACCCTCCTGCCCTTGGCCAGCAGCTTGTGGATATGGTCCTTCTTGATCTCGGACATGACTGCGCGCGCCATCTTCAGCCCTCCTGGGTCTCGGCCGGGGCTTCCTCCAGCTGATCTTCCTCGGTCTTCTCCACGGAGTAGCGGCGGGCCAAGGCGTCCT
>Ga0209254_10006065_pt1 | contig 11124 bp, 9 predicted proteins | sample FrelakmetDIP11DI_FD_187148 | JGI IMG/M metagenome (GOLD analysis project Ga0209254, IMG submission 187148) | Freshwater lake sediment microbial communities from the University of Notre Dame, USA, for methane emissions studies - DIP11 DI (SPAdes)... | ecosystem: Environmental > Aquatic >... | reverse complement strand
GTCGAAGCAGCGTGCCGCAATTTCGGCCATGCGCTTCGGGTTGTTCACGTGACCCTGGAATTTCGTGATCTTCGAGAAGATCGGCAGCTGTTCCGTCTCCTGGAAGCCGCCGAGGCCCATCGTCATCGAACCGGTCTCGGGCGTGATGAAGACGACCGGCGAGTGCGCCCAGTAGGCGGCCGCGATGGCGGTCACGAAGTTCGTGATGCCGGGACCGTTCTGCGCGATGCACACGCCGTGACGGCCCGAGGCTCGGGCGTAGCCGTCAGCCATGTGTGCCGCGCCCTGCTCGTGCGCGACGGGAATGAAGCGGATGCCCGCGGCCGGAAAGATGTCGAGTGCGTCCATGTAGGCCGAGCCGACGATGCCGAACACCTCGGTGACGCCGTTCGCGGCGAGCGTTTCGACGAGGGCTTCGGAGGGTGTCATGCGTTGCGCAATGTTGGCGGTCACGTTCGTTTGCTCCGGGCAGGCATGGAGAAGTCGTACACGATCACGGCTTGCCTGCAGCAATCGCCTGCAGGCCGTCCATGATGTCCTTGTTGTTCACGGTGAAGTCGACCAGCCGGGTCTCGAGGTCGGCGATGCGCAGGCGCAGCAGTGGAACGAGCGTCGCATCCGACCGCAGCGTCGTGGCCGCCGCCGCAATCGCCGCCTCCGGCAGTCCGGTCGTGCAGGCGTAGTCGAGCGAGTCGGCGAGCCCCGCGTAGTCGCCGATGGCGAGCGGGCGATCACCGCAGCGGCTGGCGAGTGCCCGCTGCACTTCGGTCGGCATGCTCATCCTGAAAGCCTGCCGGTACAGCGACTCCCTGCCTTCCCTGGCGATGTTGTCGTACGTCGGTACGGTGTACACACGCATCGCCGTGTCGCGCAGGCGACGGTTGCGGATCAGGCCGATGTTGCCGGTCGAGATCAGTTCGTCGTAGGTCGACCGGCGCCGCAGCTTCTGCTTGTACTGGGTCGCGCGATAGGCGCTGACCAGCAGCGCTTCGTCCGTCAGCGCGGTCTTGCCGCTCAGCGCCGCGGCGGTCCGTTCCGCATTCGCCAGCACGTCACCGTTGTACTCCACCAGCAGCTGGCTGCCCCACGCTTCCTCGCGCAGGTCGGCCGTGAGTTGCTCCGTGAATACGGCTGCACGCCGGTTCGTGGCCCGCCCTTCGTTCCAGTTCGACACCTGGATGCCGATGAACACGCCGACCACGACGATCACCAGGTCAATCCAGATCGCGGTCCATTCCTGTTTTTCGACATGCTCGATGACGCGGCGGAGGATCATGTCGATGCTGTGTCCATGTCAGTGCAAAACAAAAAAAGAGGGCGGCCGTTGCCGGCCGCCCTCGGTTACCACGCGGAACCTCGGCTCAGTTGGCCGGGGCTGCCGCCGTGTCTGCGGTCACTTCCGGCGGCACGATGGCGACCCACGACGAATCGGGGTCGAAGGCCTTGATCGTCTCCACCACGGCTGCGGTGTCCTCGCCCAGGTCCTTCTGGAAGACCACGCCGTCCTGGTTGACGATGAAGGTCATCACGCCGCTCGAGCCATAGTCTGCCGGCCAGGCGATACCCGCGAAGCCTTCGGTCAGCACGCCATCCTTGAAGTACTCGCGTGCGCCACCGTTGGCGTTCGTCCCCTGCGCGTACAGCATGCGGTAGTAATAGCCGTGGTACGGGGTTCGTCCCTCGCCCGCGGCATAACCTTCTGCCGCGGCTCCCGCCACGAACGGACCCGCCGGGCTCGGCGTCTCCCCCTCCGCCGTCGGCCAGAACAGTCCGTTATGCATTCCCGCGTCGCTGATCAGCTTGAGTGCGTAGATACCCGCCGGATCGCCGTCGCGCCCTTCCGACGCGTAGGCGTTCTGCGCATTGACATAGCCGTACATCACATCGATGGCGCCAAGCTCGTTCTCGCCTACGCGCCGGTAGATCATCTCATCGACGCCGGCGGCGCCGTCCCAGACCCATTTGCCGTCGCGCTGCACCAGCGGGATCGCCATCGGCCACGCGTTGTCGCCAACGGTCAGCATCATCTTGTCGCCGTCCGCCGCAAGCGCATTCTTCGCCTTGTAGGCAGCGACGAAGTCAGCGCGATCCTGCTTGTCGGCCACGGCGTCGCCCGATGACAGCAGGTCCTCGGTGCCGGGACCGAGCAGCTTGGCAATCGCCGCCGTGTCGTCTTTCTCCAGCGCCGCGACGAGTGCAGCGACGGCCGCTTCCGGCGTCGCGAACCCAGTGGCTTCTTCCTTCTTGCCGGCACAACCTGCCGCCAGCAGCGCCAACGCCACCAGTGAAACGGTGGTACGCGCGCGCGTCGTCTTGATTTCGATGTTGTTCATGCTGGTGCTCCTCGCTCAGCGCGCTTTCTTGTTGCCGCCGCCACCACCGCCCTTGCTGCGGGCGCCCTGCGGCATGCTCTGCTTGCCGCGCTGGCTGGCCGCGCTCGCACTGGCACCGCCGCGGTTCGCTCCGGACATGGCCGTGGGCTTGCTGGGCCGAGGCTGTGCGCTGGGTGACGGGCGGTTCACCTGCGCCGGCTTCGCCGCCGGACGCTGCGCGCCGCCGCCACCACCACCGTAGCCACGATCGCCGCTCGGTATGGGTTTCGCCTTCGGCATGTTCTGGGTGGACGGCTTCTGCGAGGGCTTCGGCATGTCACGCGTCATCGGCTTCTGCGAGGGCTTCGGCATGTTCTGCGCCGTCGGGCGGTTCGGCATGTCCTTGCCCGCGTACGAACCCTGAACCTTGGGTGGGGTCCTGTTCTGCGCACTTGGCGGACGCGCAGTCGACGCGGGCTTCGAGTAGCCGGGCTGGGCCGCGTTGATGCGCTCCTGCGGGCTCTGCGCGGAGGCCGGACGCCTGTCCTTGCCGGCGTAGCTCTGCTGGCCCTTCCAGTTGCTGGCCGTCGCGTTGGGCGAAGGCCGCTTGACGTCTGCCGGCATCGGCCGCGGCTGCCGCTTGTTGAGGTCGTTCAGCTCCGGCCGGTTCGGCTTGGCTGCCGAGATCGGGCTGCTGGTCTTGCGCGGCTTGTTGTAACCGTTATTGTTGCCCGGGCGCGGCTTGTTGTCGTAGCGGTCCCAGTAGTTGTTGTTGCCGGGGCGATTGTTGCCGCCGCCGGTGTTGACGTAGATGTTGCCGGTGTTCTGGAAGCCGCTGTTGTAGTTCGGCGGTCGGTTGTAGCCGTTGCTCGGGTAGTAGCCGCCGCCATACGACGGCCGGTACGGATACGGCGGGTAATAGGGCATGCCGCCGTAGCCGTAGTTCGGGTAGTAGTAGCCATTATTATGGTGATGATCGTCGTCATCGAAGATCTCATTGACGAGGATGCCTGCACCGAAGGCGAGCAGGCCGGTCGTCACCATCGCGCCGGTGCTGTGACCGGACTTCTGCTCGACCACGGTCGTGGTGGTTGCCGGTACCGTCGTGGTAGTTACCGCCGGCGCCGGCGCGTAGACAGCCTGCGGATCGTACTGCGGCACGTAGACGACTTCAGGCTTCGGCGGGCTGAGCACGACGACTTCCTTGCCTTCCTGCACCTGCGTCTCAACCTTCATCGCCTCGGATGACTTCAGGTTGCCGACGTCCACGGCCTGCCTGCGCAGGCGCTGCACGGCGTCGAGCACCCCGGCCTGGTCAGCGACGAACGCCTGGCCGAGCTCGGTGGTCCAGCCGAGTTCCATGCACATCATGTCGATCGTCTGCGGGAACTGGACGAGCGCACGGATCGGGGGCGTGAAGCCAGCCTGCGCCGCGCCATTGTCGAGCGCCTTGCCCTTGAGGCCCTCGTTCGCGATGAGCCAGTTGCCGGCGTCGAGGACTTCCTGCGGATTGGTCGCGGCGATCAGCACCTGCGACAGCACCGGATCGGGATAAAGCGCGATCGGCGCCAGCAGTTCCTCGAGCGCCTCTGCCGTCCAGCTGGCATTCGCGACGTCGGTTGCGCTGACCGGAGTCGGCGCGGGTGCCGGAGCGGCGGCAGGAGCCGTGGCTTCGGGGGCGGCGGCCGGCGCTGCAGTGGTGGCTGCGGGTTGTTCCTTGGAACCGCATCCGGCGAGCGCGGTGGCCACGCCGAGCGCGAGCGTGATCGCCAGTGAGCGGCGATCCGGGGCACAAAACTTCATCAGGACCTCCCCCGCGTTGGCGCGGGTTTCTTATGCACGCACGCGCAACACGCCGCCTGCGCGGCAGTCATCGCACGTCCTTCCCACACCCCCGAACACACCGAACTCTAGCACGGCGGTTGCCGGAATCCTCCTGCCGCCGCGACCTCAAGTCCCTATGGAAATCCGAGTGGGCTGCCTGCCGCAAGAACGAACCCAGGTTACGCCAGGACGCACCATAATCGAGCGCAAAAGCATTGTTTGCACCATCTAAGTGCAGCGACATTGTTAAATTCCGGGTTCAATCGCAATGCGCTGCAACAGGTTGCGCGATATCTGTGCGCTGGCATAATTGGTGCATTCCGACTTCGCTCTCAGACAACGCCTCAGAGTCGTCGCGGCGAGCGACTCGAGGCAACCCAATCGCTGCATTCCATCAGGAGCCCCCATGACCACCGGTGCCGACGTCCTCAAGCTGATCGAAGAGAAGGGAATCAAGTACGTTGACCTGCGCTTCACGGACACGAAGGGCAAGGAACAGCACGTGACCGTGCCGACTCGAGTCGTCGACGACGCCTTCTTCGAGGACGGCAAGGGTTTCGACGGTTCGTCCATTGCCGGCTGGAAAGGCATCCAGGAGTCCGACATGATCCTCATGCCGGACGCGTCCACCGCGATCGTCGATCCGTTCTTCGAGGAGCCGACGCTCAACCTGCGCTGCGACATCATCGAGCCGTCGACGATGCAGGGCTATGAGCGCGATCCACGCTCGCTCGCCAAGCGCGCCGAGGCGTACCTCAAGTCCACCGGCATCGCCGACGCCTCGATCTGGGGCCCGGAAAACGAATTCTTCATCTTCGACAACGTGCGCCACGGCAGCTCGATGAACGGCTGCTTCTACGAAGTCGATTCCGCGCAGGGCGCGTGGAACTCGGGCGCGCAGCTCGACGGCGGCAACCTCGGCCACCGCCCGGGCGTGAAGGGCGGCTATTTCCCGGTGCCGCCGGTCGACATCTACCAGGACCTCCGCACCGCCATGTGCGGCGCGATGGAACAGCTCGGCCTCAAGGTCGAAGTGCATCATGCCGAAGTCGCGACGGGCGGCCAGGCCGAAATCAACGTCGCGGCCAACACGCTGGTGAAAAAGGCCGACGAAGTGCAGATCCTGAAGTACGCGATCCACAACGTTGCGGCGGCCTATGGCAAGACGGCCACCTTCATGCCGAAGCCGCTGGTCGGCGACAACGGCAACGGCATGCACGTGAACCAGTCGCTGGCGAAGGACGGCAAGAACATCTTTGCCGGCGACAAGTACGGCGGCCTGTCCGAGATCGCGATCTACTACATCGGCGGCATCATCAAGCACGCCAAGGCGCTGAACGCGATCTCCAACGCCAGCACCAACAGCTACAAGCGCCTGGTGCCGGGCTTCGAGGCGCCGGTCATGCTCGCGTACTCCGCGCGCAACCGCTCGGCCTCGATCCGCATCCCGCACGTCATCAACCCCAAGGGACGCCGCATCGAGGTGCGCTTCCCGGACAGCACGGCGAACCCCTACCTCTGCTTCGCCGCGATGCTGATGGCGGGACTCGACGGCGTCCGCAACAAGATCCACCCGGGCGATCCGGCCGACAAGGACCTCTATGACCTCGAGCCCGAGGAAGCGAAGAATATCCCGACCGTCTGCCACTCGCTCGACATGGCCCTCGATGCGCTCGACAAGGACCGCGGCTTCCTCAAGGAGGGCGGCGTCTTCACGGACGACGTCATCGACGCCTACATCGGCCTGAAGATGCAGGAAGTGACCAAGCTGCGCATGTCGACGCACCCGGCCGAGCTCGAGCTCTACTACAGCGTCTGAGGCGGAAAGATCGCCGGTTCTCCGCCGGGCGGCTCCTCGCGGCCGCCCGGCGAGTGCCCCGTCCATGACGCACTTCGCGGATCGCGGGTGTCGCTTTGTCAGCGGAATCGCTAGTCGCTATGCTTCGGGTCCATGAAAACCTGGCTTGTCCTGCTCGGATGCCTGCTCGCCCTGGCGAGCCAGGCCCAGTCGCGCCGCGAGGTCTGGCAATGGAAGGACGCCAACGGCGTCACTCACTTTTCGGATTACCCGGCACCGGGCGCCCGCAAGATCGTGCTGAACGGGTCGCCGACGTCGACGACGCCCCCTCCGCAGCCGGCTTCAGCGGCGGCGGCAGCCAGGCCGGCCCCGCGCCCGGCGGCCCAGGAAACGGTCTACAGCAGCCTCGAGATCTGGTCGCCGGAGAGCGGCGCCTCGTTCTTCGAAGCGGATGCGACTGTCAGCGTCCGCATCCGCTCGGAGCCGGAAGTGGCGCCGAACGATCGCCTGCTCACCTACCTCGACGGCAAGCTGCTGCCGGGCGAGAACTCGCTGGAGCACACGCTTACCAACGTGGAGCGGGGCGTGCACTCGGTCTCGAGCGTGATCGTGGCCAGGGACGGCACGGAGAAGATCCGCAGCGCACCGGTCGTCTTCCACATGAAGCCGCCAACTGCCAACAATCCGCGCAACCAGGGTCCGGCGCAGCGGCCACAACCGCAACCCAGGCCGCTGCCGAGGCCGGTGACGCCCAGGGGCGGCTGAACCCGTCGACCGCGGACCCCTCGCGCCACCATGGGGGTGCGTGACGTGGCCGCCGAACTCCGCACCGTTGCGCGGCCGACGCCGGGCGAACTCACCTCGCTGCTCGACGGCATTGCCACGTCGATCGTCTGGCTCGACGCCGATGGCGCCGTCGTCCACCTCAACGAACCCGCCGAAGATCTCTTCGGCATCAGCCGCAACCAGGCAATGGGTCGCGCGGTCCGCGACCTGCTCAAGGTCAACGTCGAACTCGAGGGCGTCATCGGCCGCGCGCGCGCGGCGGCTGCGCAGTACTCGCGGCGCGAGATTCCGTTCGAAGCGGGCCCGGGCGCGCTGCCGCGCGTGCTCGACGTCACCGTGACGCCGTTCGATTACCCGGGACGCGCTGGCGGCGTCCTCGTGGAACTGGCCGACACCACGCACCACCAGCGCATCACGCGCGAGAACGCGCTGCTCACCCAGCTCGGCGGCAGCCGCGCGATGGTTCGCCAGCTCGCGCACGAGATCAAGAACCCGCTCGGCGGCCTGCGCGGTGCGGCGCAACTGCTCGAGCGACAGCTCAAGGAGCCGTCGCTGCACGAGTACACGGCGGTGATCATCGCCGAGGCAGATCGACTCGCCGCGCTCGTCGACGCCCTGCTCGGACCCGGCCAGCCACCGCACAAGGAGCCGGTCAACATCCACGAGATCGTGCAACACGTCGGTCACCTGCTGGCGGCCGAAGCGCCGACGGGCGTGCAGATCGAGCGCGACTACGACCCCAGCCTGCCGCGCCTGCGACTCGATCGGAACCAGATCATCCAGGCGCTGCTCAACCTCGGGCGCAACGCCATCCAGGCGGTCGGCGCACACGGCCGCATCGTGCTGCGCACCCGGGCGCTGACGAACGCCAGCATCGGCAGCCGTCGCTATCGCGTCGTCGTCGGCATCCAGGTCGAGGACGATGGTCCCGGCGTGCCGGTCGAACTCAAGGACACGGTGTTCTACCCCCTCGTCACGGGACGCAAGACCGGGACCGGTCTCGGCCTCGCCGTTGCACAAGACCTGATCGGCCGTCACGACGGCCTGATCGAATTCGACAGTCGCCCCGGTCGCACCGTCTTCACGATCCTGCTGCCTTTCGATGCCAATGAATCCAACACCGGCTCTTGAAGTCTGGATCGTCGACGACGACGCCTCCATCCGCTGGGTGCTGGAGCGTGCGCTGAAGCAGGCCGGCATGGCGCCGATTGCCTTCGAGGATGCGGACAGCGCACTGTCGGCCCTGCGCCGCGGCGAACCGGACGTGCTCGTCACCGACATCCGCATGCCGGGCAGGAGCGGGCTCGACCTGCTCGATGAAGTCCGCACGCGGCGGCCAGGACTGCCGGTCATCGTGATGACCGCGCACTCGGATCTCGACAGCGCCGTTGCCGCCTACCAGGGCGGCGCGTTCGAATACCTGCCGAAGCCCTTCGACATCGACCAGGCGGTCGATCTCGTGCGTCGCGCGGCGACGCAGCAGCATCGCGCGGTCGAATCGGCAGCGGAATCACGGCGTATCCCCGAGATGCTCGGCCAGGCGCCCGCGATGCAGGAGATGTTCCGCTCGATCGGCCGGCTGTCGCGCTCGAGCATGACCGTGCTCATCACCGGCGAATCGGGCACTGGCAAGGAACTCGTCGCGCGGGCACTGCACCGCCACAGTCCGCGCGCGACCAAGCCGTTCATTGCGCTCAACACGTCGGCGTTCACCGCGGACCTGCTCGAGTCGGAGCTGTTCGGCCACGAGAAGGGCGCCTTCACTGGCGCGACAGAGCTGCGGCGGGGCAGGTTCGAGCAGGCTGACGGCGGCACGCTGTTCCTCGACGAGATCGGGGACATGTCGCCGCAACTGCAGACGCGTCTGCTGCGCGTGCTGGCGGAAGGCGAGTTCTACCGTGTCGGCGGGCAGCTTCCGGTGAAGGTCGACGTGCGGGTGATTGCGGCGACGCACCAGGACCTCGAGGCGCGAGTGCGCGAGAACCTGTTCCGCGAGGACCTGCTGCATCGGCTCAATGTCATCCGCATTGAAGTGCCGCCGCTGCGCAGCCGGCGCGAGGACATCCCGGAGCTGCTGCAGCACTATCTCGATGTCGCCGCGATCGAACTGGGCGTGGCGCCCAAGGTGCTGGCCGAGGACGCGGCGCGGTCGCTTGCTGCTTTCGACTGGCCCGGCAACGTGCGGCAACTGGTCAACGCCTGTCGGCGCCTGACCGTGCTGGCGGCCGGTCGCGAGATCAAGGCGAGCGACCTCCCGGCCGACCTCGGCGGTGCCGGTGCGACAACTGCGGCGAACGGCCTGGGCTGGTCGGAGGCGCTTGCGGTCTGGGCACAGGCGCGGCTTGCGAGCGGCGGCCCGCCACTGCTGGACGATGCCATGCCTGAATTCGAGCGCACCCTGCTGCGTGAAGCGCTGAAGGTGACGCGCGGCGGGCGGCAGGAGGCCGCGAAGCTGCTCGGCTGGGGGCGCAACACGCTGACGCGCAAGCTCAAAGAACTCGGCATGGACGACGTCTAGCTGTCGCCTCTGCGTCCCCGACGGCCTGGCTATCGTTACGAAGTGAATGGGTTCGGTGCCGGAGGTGGCGGTCTTCTGCCGCGCCCCGTGTCGGACGCCGCAGCTCGAGCGCAGGAGCGAAGCGGCACTGCGGCCGGGTCGCTATTGCGCTGACACCATCGCTTCGCTACCGCTCGAGCAAGGGTCGCCGTGAATCGTGGGGGTCCTCCGCACGATTCACGAAGCGCGGAAGACTTCGGGGCGCGGCAGAAGACCGCCGCCTCCGGCACCGAACCGGCTCACGACGTAACGATGGTTGCCGATCGAGCGCGAAGCGCTCAGCAGGCGCAGGCCTGCACGACCTTCTTCGGCGCGTCGAGGCTGCCGATCAATTCGCCGACCGCCGTCATCCTGTTGGCGGCGAGATAACTCGCGATGCCCGCATTGATGCGCTTGCAGGACATCGGCTCGTAGAACAGCGAGGTGCCCACGCCGACCGTGGTCGCGCCCGCAATGATGAACTCCAGCGCATCGTCCGGGCTGCAGATGCCGCCCTGGCCGATGATCGGGATGCCGAGCGGCCGCGCGACCTCCGCCACCTGCATCACCTTGAGCAGCGCGATCGGCTTGATCGCCGGCCCCGAGAGCCCGCCCTGTACATTGCCTATTACGGGCTTGCGCGTCTTCACGTCGATCGACATGCCCATCACGGTGTTGATGACGGCCAGTGCGTTGCTGCCCGCCTCGATGCAGCGCCGCGCGTTCTCCCGGATGTCGGTCTGGTTCGGCGACAGCTTGGTGATCAGCGGCTTCGACGTCACGCGGCGGCAGGCCTCGACCACGCGCGCCGACATCTCCGGGTAGTTGCCGAACTGGACCCCGCCTTCCTTGATGTTCGGGCACGAAATGTTGATCTCGATCGCGTCGATCGGCGAATCGTCGAAGCGGCGCGTCACCTCGACGTAATCGTCGATGGTCGAGCCGCACACATTCGCGAAGAACGCGGTCTCGGTGAAGTCGAGCGTCGGCAGGATCCGGTCGACGACGTGGTCCACGCCCGGGTTCTGCAGGCCGATCGCGTTCAGCATGCCCAGCGGCGTCTCGTAGACACGATGCGGCGGGTTGCCGAGCCTGGGCTCGCGCGTTGTGCCCTTCAGCACGATGGCCCCGACGTCGCGGTTGGAGAAGCCCTCGACCCGCGTGTACTCCTCGCCGAAACCTACGCAGCCGGACAGCAGGACGATCGGGGAGGCGAGGCGGAGGCCGCAGAAATCAACGGCGAGCGACGGAGGCAGGGTTGCGGGCATGGATGAATTGTAAAGGAAAACCGCGCGGTGGCCGCCGGTGCGGCGGTCGCCGGATCTCAGCCCGAAATGAAGCGTTCGAGGTGCTCGATGGTCTGGTCCTGTTCTTCGATCACCGCACGCACCAGGTCGCCGATCGAGATCATGCCGACCATGCGGTCACCCTGAATCACCGGGAGGTGGCGGATGCGCTTTGCCGTCATCAGCTGCATGCACTGGCGCACGTCCTCTTCCGGCGTGACGGTCACCACTGGCGAACTCATGATCTGCCAGACGGGCGTCTCGGCCGACGAGCGGCCAAGCAGGATCACCTTGCGCGCGTAGTCGCGTTCGGAGAGCACGCCGACCAGTTCGCCATTGCGTATCACGGGCAGCGCGCCGACGTGCTTGTCCGCCATCATCTGGATGGCCTCGAGCACCGGCTCGTCGGCCTCCACCGACCAGACTTCGTTGCCCTTTCGTCCGAGCAGTTGCTTGACGCGCACCATGCGAGAATCCCCCGTCACTGCCTGCGCGCGAGTCCATCCCGCGAGCGTCCGACCTGATTCTATGCCACTGCACGTCGTCCTGTTCGAGCCCGAGATCCCGCCCAACACGGGCAAC
>Ga0209254_10006064_pt1 | contig 11124 bp, 7 predicted proteins | sample FrelakmetDIP11DI_FD_187148 | JGI IMG/M metagenome (GOLD analysis project Ga0209254, IMG submission 187148) | Freshwater lake sediment microbial communities from the University of Notre Dame, USA, for methane emissions studies - DIP11 DI (SPAdes)... | ecosystem: Environmental > Aquatic >... | reverse complement strand
GTACCCGGGCACCGAGATGTACGAGAAGTGCCGGCGCGACGGGATGCTCACGACCGATGACTGGTCGAAGCTGGAGTACTCGTTCTACGTGCTGCGCAACGACGCCCTGAACGAAGACCTCGTGATGGGCGCCATCCGCCGGGCCACGCGGCAGTTCTACCTGCGGCCGTCCTGGATGGCGCGCCACGCGCTGGACCTTGCGCGAATCGTGCGCAGCAGCGCGCGCCTGGTGTTCCACGCGGCCATACGCCTGATGTGGGGCGAGAAACCGGTGTCGGTGCGCGGCGCCTCGGCGCCGGTGGCGTCGGCCCCGGCGACCGTGCACCGGGTTGAACTGGTCAGGCCCGCGTCGCGAGACGATCGGCCCGGGCAGGGCTGAGTTCCCTGCGCGTCGGTCGCGCCTTCCGCTCGCGGCGCTCCCACCGGAACAACTGGCCAATCTGGACGAGAAACCCCAGTGCTTCACCGTGGTTCATCTTGCTCTGGCCGGCGGCCCGATCCGTGAAGACGTAGGGCACTTCGACGACCGATCGCACGGATCCTCTCACCAGCAGTTCGAGACAGATCTTGAACCCGGCCGCCTTGATCTCCACCCCCTGGATCACCGGGCGGCGCAGCACGAAGAACCCCGACGCGGCATCGTGGACCGGGGTGACGAGGCGCGCGACGAGGCAGGCGACGCGCGACATGATCGCCCTCGACAACGGCCAGTTCTTCGTCCCCCCGCCCGGAACGTAGCGGCTGCCGATCACCACGTCGGCGCCGGTCTCATGAAGCGCCGCGATGAGCAGGGGCACGCGCTCGGGAGGATGGCTCACGTCGGCATCCATCACGCCAAGCAGTTCACCCCTGGCCACGGCGAAGCCCGCCATGACGGCGCTGCCGAGTCCGAGCTTGCCCGACCGGTGCACGACGCGGACCGGCAATTCGCGTGCGAGCCCGTCGGCCAGCTCGCCCGTGCCGTCGGGAGAGTTGTCGTCCACGATGATGATCTCGCCGTCGATCCGGGCGTTCCGGAGCACGCTCACGAGCGTGCGCACGAAGTGCTCCAGCCGCTCGCGCTCGTTGTAGGTTGGCACGACCATCGATACCATCGGCCTGTCGGGCACGAACGACACTCCTTGAGGGCCCCGAAAGGCGCCCGGGACACCACCGGGGCGGGCCGAAGCCATACGGTATGATATCCCTCGTTGCCGGGACAAGCCCGGAGAGTCCGATTCAATGGGTCGACACGCCGCCTGGATCCTGCTGATCGTCCTCGTGATGGTCCGCCTGCCCTCTCTCGTCCAGCCGGCAGGCGCGGACCAGGATCTGTACGCCTACGTCGGCCAGGAAATCTCACGGGGCGGCCTGCCCTACGTGGACGCGTGGGACCAGAAGCCGCCGGCCATTCACTACACCTACGCGCTGCTGTACGGCCTGTGGCCCAACCCGTCCGTCGTGGCGGCTGCCGATCTGCTGACCGCCGTCGTGGTCGCGTTCCTGCTCATGCGCCTCGAGCGCCGCATGACGGGCGGGCCGGGGTTCACGTCGGCCATGGTCTTTCTCGCCCTGGGCAACCCCGTTTTCTCGCGCCTCGGCGGCATGTGGCTGCGGTCCCAGTCCGAGACGTTCATCGCGCTGGCCATGACCGGCGCGATGCTCATCCTGCACGCCGCCACGCACACCGCCGGCTCAAACCGCGGGCGCACATGGGCGCTGCGGCTGGCCGCCGGCCTGCTCATCGGCCTGGGCGCGGCGTTCAAGTACAACGCGGCCCTGTATGGGCTTGCCGCGCTCGCGGCGGCAGCCGCGTGGAGGCACGGCCGGCGGCGGGAGCAGCCGGACTGGGCCGGCGCCTTGCTCGGTGATGCCGCGGGGCTCGCCGCCGGCGCCGCCCTGCCTCTCCTGCTCGTCGCCGCCCGCTTCGTGTCGGCGGGCGCGTGGGACGATCTCTGGCAGGCGACCGTCGCCTACAACCTGCTGTACTCGGGCGAAACGTATGCCGGCGCCCTCGACGTGCTCCGCTATGCGGTGACGTTTCCCGTCCGGCAGGCCAGGGTCGACGGGCTGTGGCTGGCTGGCGGTGCGGGCTGTCTCGTGCTGCTGACGAGGATGTGGCGCGATCCCGGAGCCCTGGTGGCGCTCGCCTGGGTGGCGGCGGCGTGCGCGGTCATCGTCATCAACGGCGGGCGCGGTCTCCCGCAATATTTCATTCAGGCCAACCCCGCACTGGCGACAGCCGCCGCCCTCGGCGCATGGCATGTGTATCGGGCATCCAGAACCCAGTGGGCCGCGGCCATCGCCGGCGCGGTGGTGCTGCTCGCGCTGTCGCGCGTGGTGCCGTTTCAGAAAGCCTTCGACGCCACCGTCTTCGATGCGAGGCACGCGGCAGGGGCGGTGCCGCGCGACGAGTACCTGGCCCGGTTCGGCGGCCAGCGCCCCACGGACAAGCATGTGCCTGCCGCCGTCGGGCACCTCGCCCAGTACGTCCGGAGCCACAGCGCGCCGTCCGACACCGTGTTTATCTGCGGGTTCTCGCAGGGCGCGCTGGTGCAATCGGGCCGCCGAAGCGCTTCCCGCTTCTTCTGGAGCCGGCCGCTCGTTGTCGGCTTCAACGAAGGCCGCCCCCGCTACGGCGCCGCGGGACTCCTCGACGATTTGCGCAAGGGCCGGCCGGCGATCGTCGCCCTCCAGGCCAACGACTGGCAGATGGAAGGCACCGATTCTGCGGACTACTTCATGTCGCGCCACGAGCTCGCGGCGTGGCTGCAGTCGGGCTATGAACGCCAGCCGGACCTGGACAACTTCCAGATCTGGACGCGGAGGCCGTCGTGACGGCTGCACCGCTGCCGTTTCCTGCCGGCAACGACGATCTCGACGAGCGCACCTATCGCATCCTGCTGCTGATCATCGCCGGGGTGGCCATCCTGATGCGCGGGCTCTTCCCGTTTGCCGACCCGCCGTGGCAGATCCCGGTCGGCGTCGTCTGGCACGACGAAGGCGCGTGGACGCACAACGCGCGCAACATGGCGTTGTTCGGCGCGTGGGAAACCGATCGGTGGAATCCCATGTATCTCGCGCCGGTGTTCAACGCCCTCGAGTACGTGTCGTTCCGCCTGTTCGGCGTCGGGCTCTGGCAGGCCCGCCTCGTCTCCGAAGCGCTCGGCTTCGCCTCGGTGCTGCTCGTGGCGGGCGCCGTCCGCCGCGCGGCCGGCCGCACCGCCGGCGCGATGGCGGGGGCGCTCATGGCCACGAACTTCGTGTGGGTGATGTGGAACCGCGCCGCGCTGCTCGAAACCACGATGGTGGTGCCGATGACGGCGGCGCTGTATGCCTGCGCGCGCGCCGACCTGGTTGCAGGCTCCCGGGCGGCCGCATGGGGCGCGCTGGCGTCGGCGTTCGCCGTCGTGGCGTTCTTCTCGAAGGCCGCGGCCGCATTCTTTCCCGCGGCCGTCTTCCTCGTGGCCGTCGCGGGACTCTGGAGCGCCCGGCGCCAAGGCAACCGTGAAGCAGGCCCGCCGTTCGCGCTGAACGCGCACACCGGTGTCATCCTCGGCCTTGCCGCGGCTGCGGCCGTCGCCGCGGCGGTGTTCGTCATCCCCTACTGGACGGAGTTCACGTTCTACAACTGGCAGATGTCGGTGACGCGCAAGCCCAGCTACACGGTCGAGGCGTTCGTCGACCGGGCCAGCTGGCTGCCGGTCGTCCACGACTTCTTCACCCGCCAGTGGATGCTGCTGCTCCTCGCCCTCGGGGCCCTGTTCAGCACGCTCGCGAGATGGCGCCACGCGACGGCCGTCGAGCGCCTGTCGGTGGCCTGGATTCTTGCCGGCTGCGCCGAACTCATCGTCCACGACGTCGGCAACGAGCGGCGCTTCGTGTTCCTGGTCCCACCGCTTGTCGCTCTCGCGGCCGTCGTCCTGGGCCGCGAGCGCCGGCTGCTGGCCCCTGAAACGGCCACGCTCGGCGTCCGGCACCTTGTCGCGGCGAGCCCGCTCGTCCTGTATGCGATGTACGTGCTGGCGGGTTCGCTGGCCCGGACCGGCTTCGGCAGCCAGATCAGCCCCGGCGTGCGTATCGGCGCGATTGCCGCCGTCCTGATGGCCGTCGCCCTGTTCGCCACCTGGCCCCGTTCGGCGCAGTTGCTGGCCCGGGGGCGGTGGCCGCGCCGTGCGTCGGTACTGCTCGTGGCCGTCATCATGGCGGGTGATGTCGCCGCCTTCATCCAGTGGGCCTCGGGCCGCACGTCGTACAACTACGAGGCCATGCGCTCGGTGGCCGAATGGCTGCCGCCCGGCACGCTGGTCCATGGCAAGCTCGCGAATGGTCTCGCCCTCGAAAGCCGCATCAAGCCGGTCTTCATCGGGCGCGGCTTCGGCAACTACGACGACCGCCTCGATCGCGACGACGTCCGCTACGTGCTCACGTATACGCGGCCCTACCTTGGCTACGAAGGCCGCGTCATCCAGGACGTGCTGCGGGCCACGCGATGGCGCGTCCTGCGGACGTTCCGCGTCGCCGAGACAACGACAGGCGATGACGAGGCGGCCTTGATCGAGAAACTGCCGCGCGCGGCTGGCGCGGCGAGCCGGGAGACGCGCTAGGTGGCCGACACGGTTCCGCCGCCGCGACGGGCGGCATGGCCTCTGGATTCCCTCTGGAGGGCCAGTCCGGAAACGGCGTCAGCCGTGGCGCTGGCCCTGATCGCGCTCGCGATCCTCCTCGCCTACCTTCCTGCCGTGCTCGCCGGGTACGGGTTCGTCTCCGACGACTTCATGATCCTGCAGCGGCTCCGCGCCGCGGACGGGCTGCGGGGCGCCGCCACGTTCTTCGGGCAGTCGTACTACGACTATTACCGCCCGGTCGGCTTCGTCTCGTTCGCGGCCGACTGGACGCTCTGGCGGACCTGGCCGGCCGGCTACCACGCGACCTCGATCCTGCTGCACCTGCTCAACACGTTCCTGGTGTTCCTGCTCGCGCGGCGGCTGCTCGCCGTCGAGGCGTCGGCCGTGGCGGCGGCGCTCTTCGGCCTCCACGTGGTCAACCAGGAAGCCGTGTTCTGGGCGTCCGCGCGATTCGACCTGCTCGCCACCGCAGGTGCGCTTGGCGCCTTGCTGCTGCTCGGGTCTCGCGTGCCGTGGCGTCGTCCGGCCGCAGGACTCGTGTTCCTCGCCGCGCTGCTCTCGAAGGAATCCGTCGTCGCGCTGCCGGTCGCGGCAGGCGCGTACCTCTGGCTCGTCAGGCGGGAACGGCCCGCGGAGCTGCTTCGGGTCTTCGCGTGGCTGGGCGCAGCCGGCGCGCTGTACGTGCTGTTGCGCCAGGCGTCAGGACTGGCGGCGGCGGGAGGGTCGGGCAGGATACCGAAGGTCGCCGTGCTCGCGGCCCTGATCAGCCTGCAGGTGGCCGCCGCGCATCCGTCGACGGCTGCGCTTCGGGGCCGGCTGCGCCGCCAGCGCCGCCCAATCTGCCTGGGCATCGTCGTCGCGCTCGCGGTCGCCGGCGGGCTGGCGCTCGCATCGGGCCGCGGGACGGCAATCCTGGCGGCGTTGAACGCCTTTGGGTTCGCCGCCCTCCACCTGACGTCGCCAATCTCCCCCGAGCCATGGCTCAACCCGCTTCCCGCCTGGCTGGGCGTCGTGGGCCTGCTGGCGCTCATCGCGTTGGTGCTGGCCGCGTGGCGCCTCGCCGGGCGCGCGGTGCCGGGGTTCCTCGCATTCCTCCTCGTGGCCGCGCTGCTGCCGGTCTCGAGCATGACGGAAGGATCGCGCTACCTGTACCTGGCCTCTGTGCCGGTCGCGATCTTCGTGGCCTGGCTGATGGCGACGACGACCCCCCGCATGACGGCGCCCGCATACACGCTCCTCGCCGTGGCGCTCATCGCGTTCGGATGGCAGGTCCGGGAGAAGGGCCGCGACTGGCTCTGGGCCTCCGAGATGACGTCTCGCGCCGTGGCCACGATTGTCGACGCGACCGGGCCTGGCTGCCTCGACGCCCGGATCGTCTTTGCCACGGCGCCGGTGCGCACCCGGGGCGTGTACGCCAACATCAACCACGAAGCCCTTGCCGCGCTCGGGGACTGCCGTCCGGCGAGCTTCCGGACCATTGTCCGGACCGGGTACGACGACCCGGCCACCGACGCGACGCTGGACGCGGACGAACTGGTGTTGCGGACCGATCCCTATAGGGGCGGCTTCGCGACGTCCGCCGACCTCCAGACGTTTTCGTCGCGCATCGCGGCGCGGGCCGCGACCCGCCTGACGAACGAACTCGGCGCGTTCGAGGCCGTGCCGGACGGCACAGGTCTCATCATCCGGCAGCAGCTGCCGCCGGGCGCGGCCACCGCCATGCACTGGTTCGTCTTCAGCCGCGGCAGCCTGCGCCACCTGCCGGCGCCGCGTCAAAACTGAAAGTAGATGAAGTCGCTGCCCTCGAAGTCGCCGAAGAGAACGATGGCGAAGACGATGGCGACGTAGACCGAATAGCGGAGCAGGCGGGGCCAGCCGGGCACGGCCTCCAGGTTTCCCTGCCTGGCTTCGGCCGTGTGGATCACGAGCAGCGGACCGGCATACACGAGGAGCGGCAGGCCGAGGGCGTGAAGCACGGCCCACGACGGCGAGAACGCGGTGATGAGGCGGCCGGTCAGCACGGCGGCGTGTGCCAGGGAGTCCGCACGGAACACCAGCCATCCGTAGCAGGTCAGCGTGAACATCACCAGCACCGCGGGCAGGTCCTTCCATGCGAAGGCCCATCCGCTGAGCGGCGGGCGGCGCCGCTTTCGCTTGCGGAGCGCCAGGAACCGGAAGAGCACCAGCAGCGCGCCTTGGTAGGCGCCCCACAGGACGTACGTCCAGGCCGCGCCGTGCCACAGCCCGGCCAGCAGCATCGTCACCATCGTCGCGGCGGCGTAGATCCAGAGATCGTCGCGGAGCCCGAGCCACCGCACGCCGTCGAGGCGCCGTGAGCACGCGAAGCTGAGCGGCAGGAACAGGTAGTCGCGCAGCCACTCCGACAGGCTGATGTGCCAGTGCGTCCAGAACTCCTGCGGCGTCCGCACGAAGTACGGGAACCGGAAGTTGACGATCAGATCGATGCCGAGCAGTTTCGAGGTGCCGCGCGCGATGTCCGAGTAACCCGAGAAGTCGCCATAGATCTGAAACGCGAAAGCCACGGTGGCCAGCGCGACGGCAAGGCCGCCCGGGTCGGTGTCCGCGCCGTACACCTGGTTCACGATGCGGGCGAGGTTGTCGGCCACGAACATCTTCTTGAAGCAGCCCCAGAGGATCAGCCACATGCCCTCGGCCGCCCTGCCGGCGCGCGGCGGGCGCGGCGCGCGGATCTGCGTCAGCAGCGAGGACGCGCGGACGATCGGCCCGGCCAGCAGCGTCGGGAAGAACCCGATGAAGGCGGCCACGTCGACCAGGTTGCGGCATGGCTCGGTCTGCCGGCGGTACACGTCGATCACGTAGCTCATCGCGACGAAGGTGTAGAACGAGACGCCGACCGGCAGCAGCACCCTCAGCGTGATGCCGTCGAGCCGCCACCCGGCGAGGCCGAACAGCGCCTGCAGGTTCTCCGCGAAGAAGTTGAAGTACTTGAAGAACCCGAGCAGCGCGAGGTGCACGCCGAGGCCCGCGAGCAGCACCAGTTGTCGCTCCCGCTCCTTTTCGAGGCGCCCGAGCAGCAGTCCGCACACGTAGGCCACCGCGGTGGACGCGGAGAGCAGGCCGAGGAAGCGCCAGTCCCAGGAGGCGTAGAAATAGTAACTGGCGGCGAGCAGGAGCCAGTTCTGGCCGCGGTGCGGCAGCAGGCGATACAGGCCGAGGACCGCCAGGAAGAAGACGGCGAAGTGCAGGGAGTTGAAGACCATCAGCGCCCGTGCCTGTCGGCGAGCACCGAGTCCCTCAGGTCGCGCTCGAGGATCCTGGCGAGGGTGTCGTGCCCGAACGGGGTGAAGTGCGCCGTCGACTGCATGAACACGTCGGATTGCCGCGACGCCTCACGCAGCGGCGGCAGCACGTCCAGCACGGGCACGCCGAGGCCCGCCAACGCGGTCTTGAAGCGCTCCGTGGCGCGATCACGCTCCAGCGTCAGGCCCGATCGCCCGACGATCTCCTTCAGCCGGCCATAGTCGCCATCGTCAACCTGGAACCGCGCCGGGAGCAGGACCACCACGAGGCGCGCGCCCTGGCTCTTCGTCAGCGTATCGAGGCGCGACACCGCGTCGGTCATCACGGCGATGCCCCTGGTGATCTCGGGCGGCGCGTCCGGCAGGTACGTGCGCAGGGGCGGGTCGATCTCGGGCCTCCAGCCGAACCTGTCGAGCACGCTCGTGACGCGCATCCGCACGACCTGGAGCACGACGCTTTTGCGGATCATGCGCCGCCGCCACTGCGTGAACCGCTGGTGCGCGCTGAGGCCTTCGTCGGCCTGCCGGGCCAACCCTCCCCCGCGAAGCCGGTACGACGTGTTGGCCGCTTCGACCGCATCGTTGCCGGGGTACAGGCCGAGCATCACGACGTCGGGCTGCAGGGCCGACGTCACCTCGCGGTGGAAAAGATACTCCTCCACCGGGCCGTACCCCTGCACGCCGGCGTTGATGACGCGATACGTGGTGGGCGGTCTCGCAGAGGCGTTCAGGCGCCGCTCGAGCCGCGCCACGAAGGTCTCCTCGACCGGCACCTGCACCGACATCACCAGCGAGTCGCCGAGCACGACGATGCGGCATTCGCCCGGCGCCTTGGGCTCGATCTCCCGGTCGCGCACACCGGCCCGGTTGATGGTGATCCGGCTGTCGAAATCCGCGGTCTGAAACCGCGCCGTCGCGCCCGGCTTGAGGCGGTACCCGAGGACGGGGTCCGGCGTGAAGAGCCCCTGGAACTCCGGGGCCGCCTCGGAGCCGCCCTTGAGGCGGTACCCGGCTTCGATCAGGCCGAACTGGACGAGGATCACGGCGCACAGCAGGGCGAGGTTCGATGGCAGGGCGGCCTTGATGCGCATGCGTTCGGCGGTTCCGCACGGCAGTCTACCACGCGAAAGTCGGGCTGCCCCGGAGTGGGCGGCGCCTGCCGCCATCGCCTTCGGGCCGAACTTGCAGGTACAATCGGCGCAAGGCCATGAAACTCGTGCGCCGCCTCGCCGGGTCCATCATCGGACAGCTCCGCACCGTGCCTGCGGTCAACCGTTGGTACGCGCGGACGCGCTCCCGCCTGTACGAGCGCCGGGTTTCGGGCTTCATCCGCGACGGCACCGGCCGCGCCGACCGCTTCCCGCACGGAATCGTCTACGAGTCGACGATGAGGTGCAACCTCCACTGCGAGTTCTGCTACGTCGGCGACCTGCTGAACATCGAGGGCGAGTGGCGCCAGGAAATGCCCCTCGACGTCATCCGCCGCGCCTTCCCGGAGCGTGACGGCCTGCAGGTGAATCTGACCGGCGGCGAGATCTTCATGCGCAAGGACATCATGGAGATTCTCGATCTCTTCGCGCAGAAGAAGTACGTCTGCGGGTATCTCACCACCAACGGCACGATCATCGACGAGGCGCGTGCCGACGCGCTCGCGGACCTTGCGCTCCGCGGCTTTCTGAAACACATCAGCGTGTCGATCGACGGCCCGGGAGACTTGCACGACGCGGCACGCGGCGTGAAGGGCACCTTCGAGCGGACCGCCGCGGGTCTGCGGCGGCTTCAGGAGGCGGCGAGGCGGAAGGCGGCGCCGCTGCGGGTGAGCATCAACACCACGGTGGCCGCCGAGTCGCTGGCCTCGCTGCACGCGATGGTCGACGTGGCCGAGCAGCTGGGCGTGGACGCCATCGGGCTGAACCACCTGATGTTCGCCACACCCGAGGAAGCCGAGCAGACGGCAAAGATCCTGGGCGCGCCCGACGCGTCGGCGATTGCCACCTTCGTGACGCCCGATCCGGGCCTCGACGCGGCGGTCGTGGCGGCCCAGGTGGCGGCCCTGCAGCAGAAGTGCCGCGATAAGGGCGTCCGTTTCGATTTCAGGCCGAAGGTCTGGCCGAGCATCATCGAGAACTACTACCGCCCGGGCACGCCCCTGCTCGGCCGGTGCCTGTATCCCTTCCTGCACGCCCGGGTCGGGTTCAGCGGCAAGGTGTACTTCTGCCCCTTCATCCGCATCGAGGTCGGCGACCTGAATACCTCGTCGGTCGAAGAGGTCTGGAACAGCCCGCGGTACGTCGAACTGCGAAAGCTGTTGCTCGAGCGGAAACTGTTCCCCGTGTGCCGGCGCTGCTGCAAGGTGGAGCTGTCGCGGGAACCGGTGCCGGCGGCCGATATCCAGCCCGTGAAGCGCAGGGTGATTGCGCTGACGCCGGTCTCCGGCCCCGGAACGCCCACCGCCATACGTTAGAATGAAAGGGCTTTGGACGGCGATCGGCCTCGACGCCTGATCCGGCCGTGGTGTGGGGGGGCGAGCGGAGGACGCGTGCGGGACATCGATTCAGCAGCCATCAAGGCGCACGCGGGCCGCCGCTTCCGGTCGGAGTACGACTACGCGCTGTTCGAGTACTACCGCAGCGCGAAAGTGCTCAAGTTCCTCGAACGGGCAGGGGTCGCTGTCGGCGGGTCGGTCCTCGACGCGGGGTGCGGCGGCGGAGGCATGCCGCTGTCCTTCGCCGAGGAGGCGACACAGGTCGTGGGCATCGACCTGGCGCCTCGGTTCCACGACGCCGGGCACAGGCTCGCGGCCGAGCACGGGCTCAAGAACCTGTACTTCGCACGCGCCGACGGCCAGGCGCTCCCGTTCCCGACCGCGTCGTTCGACATGGTCCTGTCACACGCCGTCATCGAGCACGTGGCCGACGCCTCGCTCTACATGCGCGAACTGGCCAGAGTGCTGAAGCGCGGCGGGACGATGTACCTGTCGACGGCACCGTACCTCTCGTTCGCGGGAGCGCATCTGCCGAGACTCGTGGTGCCGATTCCGCTGCATCTGCTGCTCGGGCGAAAGGCCTCGTTCAACATCTTCGTGTGGCTGGCCCGCCACGCGCCGTGGCTCCTGCAGGAGCCCGAGCACGAGAACTCGTTCATCACGCTCGCGCGCCAGGGCCGGCCGAAGCACGACGACCTCCTCGAGAAGGTGCGTATTCCCACCCTGCGCGAGCACATCAGGCAAGCCCACC
>Ga0209254_10006063_pt1 | contig 11125 bp, 15 predicted proteins | sample FrelakmetDIP11DI_FD_187148 | JGI IMG/M metagenome (GOLD analysis project Ga0209254, IMG submission 187148) | Freshwater lake sediment microbial communities from the University of Notre Dame, USA, for methane emissions studies - DIP11 DI (SPAdes)... | ecosystem: Environmental > Aquatic >... | reverse complement strand
GAGGCAAAGGTCGAGTTCTACGGTTGCCCCCTAGGATGCAAGTACTGCGCCCACCGTATCAGGGAGAAGAGAGAGGTCACGGCTGACCAGCTCACCAAGTTCGTAGCGGACTACGACACCAAGCGCATCTTCCTCGGGGGAGCGGAACCGGCCCTGTACAAGAAGGAACTGGTGGATATCATCCGCATCATGAGCAAGAGGGGGAAGGAGATCACCGTCAAGACCACGGGAAGCGACCCTGGGTTCGTCAGCTCAACGCTGGACTATGTCCACCATTGGATCATCGAGGTGAAGGCACCATTGGACGACGTCCAAGGCATGATGAGGCTAATCAACCTGGACGAGGAGAGGACCAGGGAATATCTGGTCAACCTGAAGATGTGCCTCGAATTATTGAAGGGGAGAAAGGTGAGAGCGACCGTCAGGATCATCCCCACGGTCATTGACCGGGGCAAGGTCGAGCGCATGGGACAACAGCTGCAGGGCTTCGTCGAGGAGGTCCAGCTCACACAGTTCATGAGCGGAATGAACGACCTCCCATTCGAAGGCATAAGCAAGCCTTCGCCACCCATCGAGGAAGTGGAGGAGATGGGCAACATCATGCTCAAGTACGTGCCTACGGTGATTGTCCAGGGGGACGGGCTGGACATCACGCTCAAGGCCTGAGCGCGCGCTCGATTAGGCCATCTAGAAATCAATATAGTCGGCAGGGTATTTGGTAGTGGCAATGGAGAATAAAACCTTCGATTTCAACCTGCAGAAGTCGCCCGAGGAGGTACTCCAGGACGTCGCAAATTTCGCCCGCCAGTACAAGATGTATTTCAAAGGCGATACCAAGAGCGGCACCTTCTCTGGAGGGCCTCGTATTTTGGGACTAGACTTCAAGTTCAAAGGGGATTATGTGATCAAGGGCAAGAAGGTCATGGTCACGGTCACTGACAAGCCCGCACTTGTGTCCTGGGAGCAGACCAGGAAGGTGCTTTCCGACTTCTTCGAGAAGGGTTTCAGACCACCTTAGTGCCCGCCTTATAGGAGGCGCTCTGGTCCCAGACCTCGACCGGCTCGAGGTACCATACGCTGGTCATCTTCAATCCCATCGGAGCCAGCAGCTCGTTCATCCGGTCGAGCTCCTTGCCCTTCTCGGACTGCTTCTTGATCTTGCACCTTACCTCATAGGAAACGGTCTTCCAAGCCACCAGGACGGCGGCCAGCTCCCCCTTCTTCATCATAGCCCTGAGGTTCTGGCTTGATTTCTTCATGACCAGGGTGCCGAAGACGATGGTCTTGGGATTGGGAGCGCTGAGGCTGCCAAGGATTATGGCGTGCACTTCCCCTTCGGGCGTCTTCGTTGCCAGGACCTTGGTGGCGTTATCGCTGTTCAGCAGTTCGAGCACTTCCTTGGGGATCTCGACCATATCGTCCCTCCGAGATGGTAATTAATGGAATCTGCACATATAGGCTTCGAATATAACGGCCTAGGATTTGCGCCTCAGAAAGACCACTCCGCACGTTGGCGCCCCTTTCTCACTCCAATAACTACTCGTCCGTTCCATTAGAGGGCTTTTTTTGGCTTCCTGATAATTCGATACCTGCAGCTTGCGTCTCCCCGGCCCTTCGCTGTCTCGTATCTGCCTTCGAGCTGTGGATTCAATCCTTCTACGTATTGGTTCGCGGAGATCTCCAGAAGCTCACATACCTCTATGCCGCTCGCTTCGAAAGGACAGTAGGTCACTTCGAAAAGCACTCTCTCCTCGGTGCACTCCAGCACCTGGACCTCCTGCTTGAAGCATTTCTTGATGTGGTCGAAGGCCGCGCAGATGTCCTCCATCCTCTCCGGATCGAGGTTGAACCTGGCAAGGTTGGCCAATGCACCGGCCTTGGTCGCGTTCCTGAAGGCAGGAGCAAGGATCTCCAATGCCCGCTCCCTTCCGAGGCTGTCGACCATCCCATGTACCGTGGTGAGGAATAGAACGGAGAGCAGATCCATGGTCTCCTTGTCCCATTCCTCCTCGCTCATCTCGATCTTCTTCACTACCATATCGGAGGATTGTACTGGGTTGGAAGGGAGATATTGATTGCGCATTGGAACGGTTCATTTCGGACGTTATTGAGAACAATTATCTAAACGAGCCTCATTCCTTGGCCGAATGGCTGAGCGGGATTTACGGGAGGGCATGCATGCCCCAGACTTCACCCTGCCCGATACGGATGAGGGGCACTTCCATCTTGTGGAGGAACTTGGTAAAGGCCCGATCATTCTCCTGTTCTACCCCAGCGACTTCGGCATCGTTTGCACGTTGGAGATGAGGACCTTCCAGAGCCGCCTCGAAGAGTTCGAGCGGAAGGGGGTAAAGGTCGTGGGCATTAGCCGCAACTCGATCCTGACCCACAAGCAATGGAAGGAGAGCATGGACGTCCGCATCCGATTGTTGTCGGACGACGACGGGGCCGTGTGCGAGAGATACGCAGGCCTGCAGGACTCAGGGCTCTTGAAAGGACACCCCCGCCGGGCGGTTATTATCGTGGACCGTTATGCAAGGATCCAATATGTCTGGATCTCCAGGGCGGAAGGCCTTTTCCCGCCTTTCGATGAGGTCATGGAGAAGGTAAGGGAGCTGGACCTCTAGACCTCTGGGTCGTCGGTAAGCTTGGTCAGCTTCATTGAGACCTCCCACAGCCTCTGGGCGGCGCTGGTGTTGTAGGACATCTCCGAGGATTCGGCCTCCTGCTTCTCCTCGTAATATTTGCCGGAGATCTTCTCCAGCTCTGGGGCAGTGGCTAAGAATATCGTGTTCTCCGCCGCCTTCTCCGCGCTCTTGCCGAAAAGGTCCACGAACCTCTTGGAAAGACTAGTAAGAAGGCCTGCATCATATCCCAGATGTGTCTTGGCCAGGCCGGGGTTCGAGGCGTTGCAGGTCACGCCCGAGCCCTCCAGCCTCTTGGCCAGCTCATAGGTGAACAGCACCTGCGCCAGCTTGGAGGAGGCATAAGCCTTCTGCCCGCTGTACTTCCTGGTCATCTGCAGGTCCTCGAAATCGATGCGCCCGCGCTCATGGTGCCCCGAGGTGACGTTGACAACCCGCGAGGGAGCGCTGGCCTTGAGCATGTCCAGGAGCAGGTTGGTCAAGAGGAAATGAGCGAGGTAATTTACCTGCAGGCTGAGCTCGATCTCCTCTGCGCTCTCTTGCCGTTTCCCGAAGACCGCCCCCGCGTTGTTGATGAGCACGTCCAAGCGATGGAATTGCCTGCGGAACTCGCTCGCCAGCGACCTCACCTCGTCCATCTTCTCGAAGTCAGCGATGAGATAGTAGATGGCGGGGTTCTTCGTCTCCTCCCGGATCTCCTCCACTGTCTGCTTGGCCTTGTCCGTCTCGCGGCCATGGATCACGATGGTGGCACCATAGGTGGCGAGGGCCCGGGCCGTGGCGAGACCCATGCCTGAGGTGGCACCGGTGATGAACACCACCCTTCCTACCATCGTCGAAGGAATCAACCCGCCCCCTAAACCTGCCTAGGAGGCAGGTCTGCCTATTAATGATTTGCCAGCAGCGAGCAAAGGAACCTGAGTGACTGGTGATAGGTAGAAGGATGATGTTGAGCCGTTCAAGTAAGCCTCGCCTTCAGACCATGCCCAAGGAGATGAAGGCCCAGATCATGAAGGTGATGAGCACCATGGCCGGAAGACCTATCGCCAGCCCGGTCTTGGCAAGCTCCGCCCGGCTGAAGGTGTTGGTGGAATACGCCAAGGTGACCGGGGGCGTACCGACCGGGGTGACCAGGGAGATCGATGCCACCATGCCGACGGTCAGCGCCAAGAACTTGGGGTCGATCCCCAGGGCGGCGGAGGTGGAGATGGCGATCGGGACCAGAAGGGCTGCCGTAGCGGTGTTGGAGAGGAACGTCGTAAGGACGAAGGACAAGACAGCGAACAATAGCATGGTCACAATGATCGAGTACCCTCCAGCGAATGATGCAAGGCCCTCAGCCAAGAACTGGGCCGCCCCGGTGGCCTCTAGGGCCTCACCCAGTGCCAGCCCAGCCCCTATGATCAGGAAGACGTCCCAGGCAATGTTCTTGGCATCGTCCCATCCCACCGCCCCCACCAGGAACATGGCCACGGCCGAGAGCAGAGCGATGATCCCGGCGTTAGCCAAGCCCCCAGGCAGGCCAGTCGCGGAGGCGATCTCCGAGCCGAACACCCACAGCACGATCGTTGCCGCGAAGATAACCAGGACCGTCTTCTCTTTGGTGCCCATTGGGCCGAGTGTCTTGAGCCTTTCGCTCACCTCCTTGGTGTCCAGCTCACCTTTGGGGACGCGCATGGCACGAGGTAGGATCAGATAGACCAGGGCTAGGCTGGCCAAGGCCACTGGAATGCCGACCACCATCCAATCCAGGAAGGTCCAGGAGACCTCCTTGCTCAGCAAGGCCGAGGTGATGGCGTTGGTGGGGGACCCGATGATGGTGGACAAGCTCCCAAAGGCGGTCGCCATGCTGATGCCGATGAGGAAGAATCCTGCGACCTTGATGCGGTTCTCTCCGGAATGGGAGGCCACGCTCAGAGCCACGGGAATGAGGAGCGCCACCGTGGCGGTGTTGGAGATCCACATCGACAGGAGCGCCGCCGAGACCATTAGCGCCACCAGGGTCTTTCTGATGTCCCCCTTGGCAGCCGTCACCAGATAGTAGGACAGGCGCTTGTCCATGCCGTTGCGCCGGAAGGTCTCGGCGATGATCAGCCCGCCCACCAGTAAGAAGACGACCGGGTCGGCGAAGGGGGCGAGCGCCTCGACCGGGGTGAAGATGCCGAAGGCGGTGAGAAGGACAGGGACCAACAGCGCGGTCACCGCCAATGGGACCATCCCGAAGGTCCAGAGCATGGAGACGCAGATCAAAATCGCCAACGCGAACTTCATGTTCGAGTCCATATCGAGCGGCGCCAGGGCGATACCGAAGAGGAAGAGGAAGGGGACGATTATGGTCAATAAAGTAAGCCGCTTGGGAGGTATCCGATCGAGAAGCGGGAAGAAATGCTTCTTTGGATAGGTCTCCTCTTCGGGTGAGGGGTAGTGGACCGGCGCCATTTCTCATTCAGCCACGGATTCACGGGGTAATAGAGTTATTCGCATCGACCTCGGTGCGATTGGTTAATGCTCTGCCAAGGGATTGAGGGATCGATGCGCCTAGAGTGCTGGAACGTGAACGGCCTCCGCGCCGCCCATCGCAAGGGCTTCCTGACCTACCTAAAGAAGGCGAGCCCCGATGTCCTCTGTGTCCAAGAGGTCAAGGCTGACGAGGATAGGCTGCCTTCGGAGCTCAAGCGGGTCCCAGGCTACCACTTCTACGTCTGCTCGCCCGGCGAGGATGAGGACAAGGGGTGGAGCGGGGTCGGATTGTACACCAAGATGGCGCCCAGAAAGGTCGAGCTCGGATTCGGGGAGACCGCGTTCGACCGAGAGGGGCGGATCATCGTCGCTCATTACGAGGACTTCGTCCTCCTCAACATCTACTTCCCCAACGGCAAGTCGTCCAAGGAGCGCCTCAAGTTCAAGCTGGAATTCTATGACGCGTTCCTGCGCTACGCGAAGGCTCTCATGATGACCAGGAAGCAGCTGGTGGTCTGCGGCGACGTGAACACCGCGCACGAGGAGATCGACCTTGCTCGGCCCAAGGAGAACTCCAAGGTCTCGGGCTTCCTGCCGGAGGAGAGGGCGTGGCTCGATCGGTTCCAAGAGGCCGGGCTAATGGACACCTTCAGGGAGTTCGACCGTTCCCCGGGGAAATACACCTGGTGGGACCTGAAGACCAGCGCCAGGGAGCGCAACGTTGGTTGGCGGATAGACTACTTCTACATCTCGAAAGGCCTGCGGAAGAGGTTGAAAGGGGCTTACATAAAGAGCGAGGTCCAAGGGTCGGACCATTGCCCGATAGGGATCGAGCTCGGGTGATTCACTTCAGGTTCTCATCCTCTTGCATCGCTCCGAAGATGTTGCCCTCGGTGTCATGGAACATTAGCACCCAGCCAACCCCGGGGACCGCTGTCTTGGGCTGGACTATGCTACCGTGGTTGGTGACGATCTTGCGCATTAGCTCGTCGATGTCCTTGACCCCGATGTAGTTCACGACCGTGGCCCTGGGATCTGTCCTGCGCTGGACCCCGCCCTCGATCCCCTTCTCCCCCTCATCGCCCGTCCTAGCGAGCCAATATTCGAAAGGGCCCTTCCATCTCTCAAAACTCCAGCCGAAGACCTCCTTGTAGAAGGACATGGCACGTTTGGGATCCTCGGCATTGATCTCGAAGTACTCGACCTTGGACATGACCTTACCGAGGGTAACTATGCATCCTCATACCTCAAAAAACGTATGCATCGCGCCGGTGCGAGCCTTAGCTCCGAGAAGGCGCGAGCTAGTCCGCTCAGTTGCGAGGACCTCCCGGGAAGAGTTATCTTGGCCGTACTGCATCCTATGGTCATGATGGGGTGCCACTTCCAGGACAGGCCTTGCAAGCCTTGCCTTTGCCTGAGAGGCCTGCAAGAGCGCTGGGCTGGGGCTCCCTTCGCCTACTGCGAGGAGCCGGTCGCTAGATCGTGCCCCCACCGGGGGTGGGACCATGGGAAGCATCTTGAAATATGTAAGGCCAGATCCGATGCCATAGACCCTTGCCCAGGCTGCGGAGGTCGTCATCGGACCATGATCGAGACCCTGCGCTGTGAGATCGTCCACTCGGTCCGGAGGTCGTTCAAGGAGGATCGCCCCGGGAAGCCGATCGGTGAGAGGCTACCGAGCAGCATGAAGGCCAGCGTATGGCGCATGATCAGGGACGGCGTGATCGAGCGCGACGGTAGTAGGTGCCGGCTTTGCGGCAAGGACCTGGCGAACGTCCCTTCCTGGATGACGGAGGTGCATCATGTCCGCCCGAAGAGCGCAGGAGGGGCCGATCACCCAACCAACCTCATCACGCTCTGCGCCATGTGCCATAGGCGGATCACCGTGGATGCTATTCTAGCGAGCGCTTCCCGTAGCCGAGCCGCCTCGGAGGGGTTCCTGCCGCAGGAGTGCCTCGAGGCTTTGCGCTGAGCACATGATTTCAACCTCGAACCATGCGCTATACCTGTTCAAGCGGCCCTCCCCGAACCGATTTCTTTTCTAGCGAGGGCGCCATCTAGATGGAAATGAAGCCTAGCTTCGAGATCCGGGAGATGAGGCCGGACGACTATCGAGCCCTGGTCGAGCTTTGGGAACTGTCCAGGCTCAAATATCATCCTGACGGGAGGGATTCCCAGGATAGGATCAACAAGGAATTGGGGACGCCAATGGCCGTGTTCCTGGTCGCTGAGGGTGGCGGCCGATTGGTGGGGTCATTGCTGGGCACCACCGATGGCAGGAAAGGATGGGTCAACCGGCTCGCCGTGCACCCGAAATGGCAGAGGGGAGGAGTGGCCCTCGCCCTCCTCAGGGAGATGGAAAGGAGGTTCGATGAGCGGGGCATCCTGGTGTTCTGCGCCCTGATCCAAGACGACAACGCCGTCTCCAAGGCCTTCTTCGAAAGGGCTGGATACGAGGAGGACCCGACCGTGGTCTACTATTCTAAGAGGAAAGGGCGCGAGGTTTGAGCCTCATCTCCATCTAGTCTTGGTATCGATCCTCTCCACCTTGTAGTCCCATTTCTTCATGCCGATGACATAGACATGGACCTCGGGGAGCAGGACCGGCTCAGAGTACTCCGGGACCATGCGGATGCACTTCTTGGGACAGACCTCAACGCACCGGGAGCAGGCCAAGCACCTGTTCCTGGTTATGGATTGGGTCCCTCCGGCCTTGTCCGTGGCGATGGCGACGGTGGGACAGTTCTTCTGGCACAGCATGCAGAAGATGCAGTCCTCCATGTTCCATTCCACCCTGCCCCGATTCCCCTCGGGCAATTGCGCCTTGACCTTTGGATACTTGGAGGTGTATGGCCTGGAGAAGAGGTTGATGATGGAACGGCGCATCATCCCCATCTGATCACCGGTCCGTGCAGCATATGCATGGGTCTACGCTCACGACTATCACCGGCACATTGGCGAATTGCTCGTTCATGAGCATCTCCCCCAGCGGGGGTATGTTCATGAAAGCGGGGGTACGGACCTTGACCCGGTCCAGCGAAGAGGTCCCGTTGGCCTTCACCCAGTACATCAGCTCGCCCCTCGGGGCCTCGTCGCGGGAGAACCCTTCCCCTGTCGGGTTCCCCTTGAACTTCGACTCTATCGGCCCTTCGCGCAGGAGGCCGAGGCCCTGCCTGATCAGGGCCACGGACTGCAAGGTCTCGTCCATGCGCACCATGCATCTGGCCCAGGTGTCCCCCTCCTCGCGCCAGACGGGCTTGAACTTGGTTCCGTCCATGGCGTAAGCGGCGTTGCCGCTCTGCCTGACATCGTAGGACAGCCCAGACGCACGCGCTACCGGCCCTACCACCGCCCAGGTCTCCGCCTGCCGTTTGGACAGCACGCCAACTCCCTTGGTGCGTTTTAGCCAGGTCGAGTCCTTGCGTACCACCTTGGCCAGCTCCTCCAGCCTTCCCTGGGTCGCGTCCATCCTCTGCTCTATGGACTTCGCGAGCTCCGGCGCGATGTCCCGCCTCACCCCGCCCAGCCAGTTCATGCAGTAGTGCACGCGATTGCCCGAGACCTCGTTGGCCACGCGCATGAACTCCTCCCGCTCGCGGAAGAACTGCATGAAGAGGTTCTCGTAGCCCATCGCCTCGGCCATATGACCCAAGGCCAGGGTGTGGCTGGTGACCCTCTGCACCTCGAGCATGATGATGCGGATCAGCCTTGCTCTCTCCGGCGCCTGCGTTCCAGTCATGGCCTCCATGGCTTGGGAGTAGGTCGTGGAGTGATGGAACGAACAGATGCCGCATACCCTCTCCGAGAGGAAGAAGTTGCGCTTCCAGTCCTTCTCCATGGCATACTCCATCCCACGATGGTTATAGCCTAGGGAAGGCTCGACCCCCACCACCCTCTCCTCCTCTAGCTGGAGCTTGAGGTGCAGGGGCTCCAAGAAGGCCGGGTGTTGAGGGCCGAAGGGTATGATGGAGGTCCTAGGCATCGCCGCCCTCCTTCCTTTCGTCGGTTTGCTTGGCGGGCTTGCGCAAGGGCCTGATCACTCCGCTCTCTGGACAGAGCAGAAGACCTCCCTCAACATCCTTGACCTTCAGCCCGAACAGGTCCACCATCTCGCGCTCCATGTTCAGGGCGCCCTTGAAGAGGTCGGATAGCGAGTCCAGCTCCTCGTCCTCCCGGATGGCGTAGCGGTGCTGCACCACCTCCGACCCCACCTGGAACATGTAGATAATATCCAATGTGCCGTTCGCGTTGTCCACTGGAAAGATGGATATCAGCCTGGCTGGACCTAGGCTCTCCGCCTGCCTCAGTTTATCTCGGACGTCGATCATCCTTCCCTTCGATATTCCATGTCGGTCTTGGTCCGATCTCCCTCTCCCACGTGCTGGGCTCTCTGCTTCTCGCGCAAGGCGGCGGTCTCAAGCTCGGGCCAGTAGAAATCATGAACGTCCTTATTGTCCAGCAACCCCTGCTGCACATAGGTCCTAGCGTGGTCGTCCAGCTTGCTGACCATCTCCTTGTACTCGAGCAGGTTCTTGAGATGCTTGTCGTGCTCAGCCGTTCCCTCGTCGTACAGGAGGGCCATCTCGGCCTCCTTGTTCATCTTCTGCACTATCTCCTCCAGATGCGCCATCCGCTCTTCCGTCAGTTCGATGCTCATGGTCTCACCTCGTGGTCCGGCTCCGGACCTCTCTCCTTCTCTTGCTCCTCTAATCTCATCCTGCGCCATTTCTCTATCGCCATTCCGACCGCGTCGATCAATGCTTCCGGTCTGCAGGCACAGCCAGGGACGAAAACGTCCACAGGTATGACGTTGTTCACGCCATGGCAATGATGATAGGCGTCCTGGAAGGGCGCCCCTGTGGAAGCGCAGTTGCCACATGCGATCACCAGCTTGGGCGGGGGCGTCTGCTCGTAGAGGGCGAGGAGACGCCGCTCGCACTTCTTAGTCACTGGCCCAGTTATAAGCAATATGTCGGCGTGCTTGGGATTGGCCTTGTTGACCATCCCGAACCTTTCGATGTCGTACTTGGGAGTGAGAAGGGCCCAGACCTCGAGGTCGCAGCCGTTGCAGCTGCCCGTATCGAAGTGCAGGATCCATGGAGAGCGAATGCGCGCGCGGGAACTCAAGCTCACCATCCCACCTCCAATCCAAGGTAGAGGAGGATGAGGTTGATGGCTACCAGGCCCAGTCCCACGGAGAGGGTGAAGAACACCATGCGATCGCGGGTCAATCGGGTGCTAGAGTTGTCCAGCAGGATGATGAAGAACAGCGCGCCCACCACCAACCCCAGCTTGCCCAGTAGGGAGATGGCGATACTATCGTCGAACCAGAAGAGCGCCAGCACCCAGAGGAGGAAGGCGACCTCGACCCAATGCGCCAGGATCAGGATTCCCAGGTATGGTCCAGAGTATTCCACTTGGGGACCTGAGACCAGCTCGGTGTGAGCTTGAGCGACGTCGTAGGGCGACTTCTGCATCTTGATGACCAGGACTGGAATCATAGCAAGGAGAGAGAGGGGGAGGGCGTAGAGCAATGGCCCCCCCAACTGGCCAGAGGAGAAGGTCCCAGCCACCACCGCCATGGAAAGAATCACCATGAAGAGCACCGGCTCGCAGGCGAGCACCTGCAACAGCTCTCTCTGCGCGCCCATGTGCGAGAAGGGAGAGCGGGCGCTGAAGGCACCGAGGGCGAGGAAGAGCGAGCCGGCGATGGTCAAGAAGAATGCCAGGATCAGGTCCCCACCGTAGGCCAGGGTGGCCAAGGCCAGTGCCTGGAATAGAAGGGCGGCGGACGCGAAGGCCGCCTGTCCTGGGCTGAGCAATTTGCCCTCCTTTCCCAGCAACTTGGCCAGATCATAGAGGGGTTGTAGGATCGGCGGCCCGACGCGATTCTGCATCCGCGCTGTCAGCTTCCTATCGACCCCGAACCAAAGGGCGACGAGAAGCGGTGCAAGCAGTAGGAAGACGGTCTGCCAGCCTAATTCGCTCAGTTCAGCCACAGGCTCACCTCCTGCATCAAC
>Ga0209254_10006062_pt1 | contig 11125 bp, 6 predicted proteins | sample FrelakmetDIP11DI_FD_187148 | JGI IMG/M metagenome (GOLD analysis project Ga0209254, IMG submission 187148) | Freshwater lake sediment microbial communities from the University of Notre Dame, USA, for methane emissions studies - DIP11 DI (SPAdes)... | ecosystem: Environmental > Aquatic >... | reverse complement strand
CCATGACCAATTCTCCTGGCTTAGGGGCATATAATGAATGGGACTCAGCTGCGCCATTCCATACAATAGTAACGTTTCCCGCATCAGGATTTTTCAGAAAAACCAGTTTAGCATATTCCCCGGTGCGTCCATTCCATTTGAGGGATGCCTTCTCATTTCCGGTGGTGGTCAGGCCATCCTCTGAAAACTCCCACTCGCCTTGCTGGTGAAATTGGCTGAAGCTCACATCCCCTGCTGAAGTGGCAAACCAGTAGATGCCAATATTGTTTCCGGTATTTCCTGGATTTCCCTCAGCCTCTGCAATAATTTCAAGTGTGCTGATCGGGAGAAGATAAGGATTTTCAGGCAGGTTCTGGTATGTAAGGGTAGATATCCATACACCCAAGATCAGACTCACAACTAGCAGAGGGATCCAGATTTGAGGTTTTATGCTGGGAACCTTTGATTGTACCCATCCGATTTTGACTAAAAGGTATTTGCTGAGAATTAATACAACGGCTAATGCAAGTGCTACTGCCAATCCCCGGAGCCCGGGAAGCATGTTCTGAAGCGTAAAAAGCCAAAACAGGTAGACTGTGCTGAAAACAAACAGACTTGAAAAGATCCATTTAACTTTTTTTAACATTGGAATGACTTTTATCTCCATGCAGAGACTTAAGGGACAGCCTGTATAGGGTTTGCTTGAGGGTTGAACTCAATGGTAAGTTTTGGATTTTTTTCATGGTCCTTAATCAAGACTAATGAGGTTTATGTAATACAAAAAAAATGGATTTCTTGTATTTTTTAGCATACAAAAATAATAGAATAACTGCATTTCTACCCAGTTATATCAATTTTCTCAAAGAGGAACAATGAGCGCAGTGAGCACAGAGTTCCGGAAATCGAATTTTCCTGCTTATAAAATACCTTTTATAAAGCGAAACACATCCATAACTTATCGGTTAACACTTGGAATCTCGGAGTAGTGGACTCGAAATACTAGAAACTATAGCTAAGGGTGTTACAAATCGTATACTCCATTTTTTAACAAATATATGTAGATTGTCTCTTATCATATTTGCTTTAAGAATCATTTTTATACAGAATGTGGATGCGATTCCAACAGAGCAATACCATATGGGTTGTCATCCCATTTCTTTCAAATTTCATTCCGATCGATTTTTATTATGTAATGCCTGCCTGTATGTATACCAGAATTGTTATAAGTTTGACATTTAGAGTCATTATTTCGCCCGGGAATAAATCAATTGGATCATTGTGAAAACGTCTAATGAATACAACCCGAGTAATGCCACGATCCATATTGTGAAAACAATACCAACCCAGGGAAAACGATTTTTCAAATGCACCTTGAAGAATTCGATAGCGCTTATAAAAAATACAGGAAAGGTAATTAACGCGGGATAGATAAATATGACTTTCATGGAAGAAAATCTTCTTGAGAGTAGCGAGTAAATAACGATGAGAAAAATATAACCAATAAAGGTTATTGGCGCCAATCCATAGTGGCTATTGGATAAAAGAGTAGTATCCTGTTTTAAGATGGATTTCAGTAGTAAAAAGGATTCCAGCAAAACACCAAACAGGAGCAGTGATGTAGGGAGCAGCGCTAGAATATAAATCACCCGTGTGCGAGTGAAGTTTTCGTCGCCTTTCGCAGACCACATTTTCGGCCAGTTGTCAAAATGGACCGAATGGGCACGTCCATACAATTGGGTCCAGAGAGAAGTTCGGTTTTCAGAATACTCATACTCCTCGTTATTGATGATGGGGTGTTGGAGGAGATCGATAAATTTGAAAGTAAATAGCCCATCATAGATCGACAGGATACCTGGTCTGGCGACAATGGTTTCCTCGAAAAATTGCGGGAACGGTTGCTTATCTATATTCGTTAATATCGGCGAACCGTATTGTTGAAAATTCGTGATGTACTGGTTCATAGGATTGTATATCGAAAGAACCAGGATGGAGAGGATGAAGACCAATCCAATAAAAACCATATTTATGGCGTTTTTTCTTTGCGCCCAGGCTTTTATGAACAATGCCAGAGTGATTGCGATAAAAGTGACCCAGACATTTGTTTTGGAGGAAATTCCCAGAAGAACAAAAAGAATAGCAGACAGGAAAGTACCCAGGTGTTGTTTCTGTAGGAAGAGGAACATACAATATAGGGCCAGGGTGCTGAACAGGATCGCAAAAGTGTCATTGGTGGCTTGGGAATTAATTCCAATTAATTTTGGGTTTAATGCGATGAGCCCAAAACTTAGAAGTTTGTATCCTTCATTTTTTACAGGCAAATTTGTAATAAAAATACCCACGACAAATAATGTAAGCAACCCGGCAATAAAGTTGATCCATCCAGCTGCTTTGGCTACGCCGAGTTCTCGCAATGCCGGTCCCAACCAAGGAAGTTTTAGGATTTTTGCGATAGAGTAATGGAATAATTTTGGCTGAAAACATTCCCAGCAATCCGGTTTTTCAGGAAGGTTTCCACTCTTAAGAATCATCCTGATAACAGGAGTATGGTCGTCATTCGACCAACGATTATATCGTACCAGCCCAAACCTAAGGCTTACTGACAGAATAAAGATCAGCAGGATGAGAGTCTTGTACCTTTGACTTGTGTTTACCATTTAGTTATTCTCTCTCAACGGTTTGAGGAAGGTTTTGTATTTCATCACAAACCCGTTACCTTCCCTAACCAATATCGCATATTATAGCAAATTTATCGCATCAAAGCCTTAGAAGCGATCGTTGCGGGTAATACCACAGTTTTTGGATATTACTTTTAGAACAGTAATATTTATCATCCCATACAGTTCTTGAATCGATTAATCAATACTCCAAGCTAATAAGCAAATTAGTGAAATTAATCTTCCAATACTATCTCTGTCGGGAATAATCACATCTTGACCGTTCTAATATTCGCATTGGATAACAAAATCCAAAATATTTGCGTCAAAATTGCAAACATCACAGCCATTAATAGATCGGTTATAAGGATATGGGTAGATTATTTATCGGCTGATGTAAATGAGATGAAATGTAGCAGGATTATGGAATAATTGGAATGTCGGGCGAAAAATGTGGATTTTTATGCAATTAGTAAATGATCACTATTGTCATGATGATCAATAAAAAAAACCATTTTCTCATACAAACATATAATTATCACAGGGTTGCAATTGTGATATACAATTTAAAAATCTTTCAGGTTTTGGTTTATTAATATTTTTCCCACCACTTTTCGTGTGCTGTATGCCCCCAATAATGCGTGGTTCTGATAGTATGCGCCCTGGATATAACGATATTTATGGGGCGAGAGGGGGTCGAACCCTCACAGTGTCACCACCGACGGATTTTAAGTCCGTTGCGTCTGCCTATTCCGCCATCGCCCCGCAAAAATAATTTTATCCTATCTGTTTGACACGTCAAGGGCAATCATTTATTGTACTTTTTCCTTGTATTTTTCTCACCAGTTTCGCATAGGTTGTAAAAAAATGTACTCCCGGTGAGGATAACTTCACTTCTAGTTTTCCCTCTGAAATGACGAGTCTTAATTCGTCTGCATCTGTGAAAGCTGGAAGAATCATTCTTCCATGGCCAACTTCAAAAGAAAAATGTGCGTCCGATCCAACAGTTCCGTGCAGCGAATTCTCCAAAGCAAACTTTTGGGCCTTTTTGTTATCCTCATCATAAACACAGCGGGAATTGAATATTTCAATTGCATCCACATACGGGATGATTTCCATTAAATCAGGGAGTTGCCATCCTCTGTACCGGTCGAACGGATGGGATACGCTGATGAATGCACCCTGGTCTTTTAATAATTTGAGGGTCTCCTTCGGAGTAAGATCACCTGGCACAAGCTCTTTCACAAATGCAGCCAGGAATTCACCACAGGTTGTTTTTACTTCTTCACCAACGATGACCAACTCAGGATCAAGTTGCTGCGCAATTAGAGCACCCTGGATATCATTGTGGTCTGTTATCACGATCCGGTCCAACCCCTGCTTCCGAGCCAGCTGAATAAGCTTCTCAGGTTTTTGCATACTGTCGTGTGAATAGCATGTATGATTATGAAAATCTGTATTGAGGTGAGTTTGCATGATCGCCTTTCAAACCTAAAAATTTTGGGAACACAGTCCACATGGCAAGTCCTGACCCGAATCAAAACCACAAGCTCGCAAGTCTTATTAGGACTGTAGCACTTGATCCGGTTACTTGGTTCAACCTGCCAATAATATACCATCATCCCGGCAATGATTTATTCTGCTCCCCCAAAACCGTCTGAGATGACATAGCCCCAATAATTATTGAAAATGATAGCACAAAAACAGCAATGGACAAAGGTTCAAATTATGCTCGCAGACCCAATCCACCAAGGAATTAATTGAAATCAATGCCTTCCCCAAACACGAGACTCCCCGTAAATCCACTCCCAGAAGTGTAGACCTTGTTTAAAAATGTGAAAAACTCCCCTCTTAATATTTTCAAATTCCACCAGAAAATTTAATAATCAGGGAAAGTTTCTTTCTGGTGGAAACTTATTTCTGGTATTGACATAAATTTAATGTAAAATATACTTCAGGATTCAATATTCTTCAGCCAGGTAATTCAACCACAATTCTGCTGTTCCTTATTCATACTTCTTTATCCAATCCAAAGTGGAAGTAGATTGTCTAATGAGTAGTTTAGATTATTTTATGGATGCAAAGAAATCTGTTTTAGTAATAGGCGCAGCTGGAATGGATATTATTGCCAATATGGTCAGGAGTCCTGCCAATGGCACCTCGATGCCTGCATCTATCAGGAGTTCTTTCGGCGGCGTAGCACGCAATATCGCGGAAAACCTCTCCCGCCTGGGTTTAGATGTGTTTTTAATGACAATTGTTGGGGATGATTTTTACGGCAAGGCATTACTAGACAAAATCGAAGAGATTGGAGTGGATACTCGCGCTTGTTTTATCCTTGACAAACAACGCACTGGTATCTACCTGGCAGCCCTGGATCATGAAAGAAATGTCCGGTTAGCCATGGGAGATATGCAAATCCTTAAATATCTTAGTTCTAAGAAAATTCAACAGTTTTCCGATTTATTCAGCAATGTTGGGTTGGTTTATCTGGATGCCAATATCCCGCCAAAAACGATCCGGACAATTTTTGATCTTGCTTTCCAGGAAAAAGTTCCCGTTTGTGTGGATCCAACCTCAACATTGCTGGCAACTCGTTTTCGCCCCTACCTTGATCAAGTTATGATGGTTAATCCAAATATCTATGAGGCAGCAATATTATGTAACCACGGGGTATATACCAATGAACCCGACAGCGGCCTACAGGCTGCACGCTGTCTTGTAAACCGGGGGGTTCGTATTGCTATTGTTTCATTGGCTGAATCCGGGGTTTGTTACGCTACAGCGGAAACAAGTGGATATATCCCAGCCATTAATACCAAAATTATTGACCCGATAGGCGTTGGGGATGCGTTAAGTGCCGCTACAATTTTTGGATTATTGAACCAGATGCCGTTAGATGAATCCATCCGTCTTGGGGTTTCTGCTGCAACCCTAACCTTACGAAATATTGGCACGGTCTATCCAGGTTTAACTCTCGACAGACTATATAGTGAGCTCGTGATCTAACAGCAAGGTCCGTTTTAATTGATTGTTTTTATTAGGTAAGCTTGTTTCAGATGCTCTGGGAAAAGATCACCCATTATGTTTTTTACTCTTCGGTAGTTATTCTTCTACAGCTTCTACAGGCGGTTGAGTAAATCCATAAGTAGGTGTTAAAGAAGGTGTCATTGTAGGCCAACGCGTCTCAGTAATCTTAGGGGTTGAAGTTGGAATCATTGTTGATGTTGGTTGTCTGGTTTTGGTTACCGTGCCGGTAGGAAGTGGTGTGGATGTGCTGCTAGGTCCCGGTGTTTTCGTTGGGGTGATGGATGAAGTAAGTGTCTGGCTTGGCCTGGGTGTTGGCGGAACTCCGGTAACAACAAACCTGCCTGATCGCTTCCAATCCAATCCTACATACATTTGAACCTCATATTCACCACCAAACCATTGCCCGCCTTCCGGCCGGCATTCTGTAAAAGCGTATCCACCAGTGCTGCCCTGCCAGGGCTGTGACTCTAAACAAATGGGGGGGTCCTCTCCAACAAGATACCATATCGAAGTCCATTGAGAACCAACGATCATATTATTGTACGAAAAAGTACCGTAAACAACCTCTATTGGATTTGTAAATTCATTGGCGGGATTAATTGGTTGAAAATCTTCGTCAATTTCTAAGGAGAAATTAATAAAGCTAAATACAGATTCTGGATTCGGGGTAATGATGGACTCGATTTTTCCCGCAATTTCTGACGGAATCACAGGTGTGTTCGTGAATTGAGGTGTCAAGGTTTGAGTTGGAGTAAGTGTAATCGTTGGGGTGAGAGTAATGGTGGGAGTCAAGGTTATAGTAGGAGTGGTAGTAACGGTGGGTGACGGCTTAAAAAATACATATGCAGTGGGTTCAGCATAGCTGTTAAGGAAAAATGCTACACAGATAAGTATGAAAGAAATAAAAATAAACCGCCATCCACGGACTATTAAATCATGGCGCTTTCGGTAAAACATCAATTTCCGTCCGATGCGGATAGATCGAATTCCGAAAATTAGAGTTATGAGTATTCCAATTATCGCAAGGTAAAAACCGGTTTGTACAGCAGTTCGTATATCAAGATTCATGGATTCATTTTACCAATATCGGTTGATAAAAAAATTATAGCATGTTTGTAATCGCATCCCTGACAACCATATATCATTGTAAAAATAATCCCTGTTGTGTACAATCAAAAATGAACTGGAAAAATTAATGTCACAAGGGCCTGGAGTTCTATTAAATAACCGATATAGGATTGAATCCATTCTCGGACAGGGGGGAATGGGCGCAGTATATAGGGCCATGGATGAGCACCTTGATATTCCAGTCGCAATTAAAGAGAACCTGTTCCTATCAGAGGAATATGTCCGGCAATTTTATCGGGAAGCTACCATTCTGGCTAAGCTTCGTAACGAAAACCTCCCCAGTGTCCGTGATTATTTTTTTATCAAAGGACAGGGGCAGTATCTTATCATGGATTACATTGCTGGGGAGGATTTAAGACAAAGAATCGAACGTATTGGACTGCTTCCAGAAATGGACGTCGCTATCATGGGTGTGGAAATTTGTAATGCCTTGAATTATTTGCACACCCTGAATCCTCCCATAATTCACAGGGATATTAAACCGGGGAATATCAAAATTACACCCCATGGGGAGATTGTCCTTGTGGACTTCGGTCTTGCGAAGTTTTTTTTGGATGATCAAGCCACTACAACTGGTGCAAGGGCGATGACACCAGGTTTCTCCCCACCAGAACAATACGGAACAGCTCGTACAGATGAAAGATCCGATATTTACTCTCTGGGTGCAACTTTATACGCGGCACTGACAGGAAAAATTCCGGAAGATGGTCTTTCCAGGGCTACCAACAAGGCAGGGTTATCACCTCTTAAAACAATCAGGCCAAAATTAGAATCAAGGCTGGCCCAGGCAATCGAGAGAGCCCTATCAATTGAACCTGAAGACCGCTTCCAGAGTGCTGAAGAATTTAAGACAGCATTAATTGAAGCTATGGATTTATCTGAATTACTTCGAACGAGTGCAAGGATCCTGCCCTCTCCGGAAGATTTAGTACCTCAAAAAATATTACTCATTGAAAAAGAACAAATTCCGGATTTTCCAGCTTCCTTCCCATCAACTGGTCAAGACAATTTTGAACAAAAAAAATCGGATAAAAGACCCATAATATGGACAATCACAGGGTTATTTTTGGCCTTAATTCTTATGAGTCTGATATTCTTCTTGCCAGCCATGTTTGAAAGCAGTTCGGAAGGAATCCCTCAAACCCCTGTGGCTACATCTATGTCTCTGGGTCAGAGGAATCCAACGGAAATCAAAGTAAAGAATTCGGTAGTCATGACAATTGTTCCCCAAGAGTCTCCCCCTTCTGCCCAGGATCCGGGCCTTGCTGTATCCATGCAACCCCCTGCTCCAACTATTGAGAATCCTATCCAACAATTAGTTGGAGGTGGGTCAGGTAAGTTAGCATTCGTTTCCAAACGGACTGGAACATTCCAGATTTGGTCAATGGATGTAGATGGAAATTCACAGGTGCAGATTTCCTCGATGGAAAAAGGCTCCTGCCAGCCTGATTGGTCCCCCGATGGTAGTAAACTGGTTGTAATTTCTCCTTGCGAATCAGTTACAAATTATACATATACAAATTCTTTGATATATATTATGAATTCGGATGGTAGCAACCCAACTGTGTTACCAGTTAGCCAGATTGGCGATTTTGATCCGGCATGGTCTCCCGATGGCACTCGGATTGCCTTTTCTTCATTACGCAGCGGAGTTGCCCATGTATTTGTCTATAATTTCGAGGACGATTCCTTATTGGAAGTATCCGATACCCGTTATCCGGATATCCAACCATCATGGAATCCTTCTGGAAAACAGCTTGCCGTATCTAGAAATATTGACTATTTCCATATCTGGTTGATTTCAGATTCCGGTCAAAGTCAATGGCAATTCAGTGCACCGGGAGAATTACAGGATTTTGCTCCCGATTGGTCACCAGACGGACAGTTTTTATTATTCACCAGATCCAGCACCAATACCCTGATACCCCGAATAGTAAAATTAACCTATGAAAACCGGGGATTACCAATGGATGATCCGTTACCCCCGTGGAATGAAGGTGGAGAACTCCCTGCTGCAAAACCTAATATATCTCCAGATGGCAAGTGGGTACTTTTCGAAAGCTGGCCTGACGGGATTAATCACGACATTTACTTAATGGATATTGATGGCAGAAACCGTCTGAGACTAACCACAGATCCCGGTCTTGATTCCGATCCCGTCTGGACTCCTAAAACCCAATAAATTACTAATTTTAATTTAAATCCCCCAAGCTCCCGAAAAATAGAAATTAAATCAACCAGATCATCGATTGCATGGGAAATTGTAGAACGATCGTGGTACTTTTTTTAAATAGAATCTGGTTCAGGGGATTAACCTCAATCCGATAGAATGATATTCATGGATGTTCTCGGCGGAGGTTTTCCCTTCGTTTAAACCGCATGATATCCAATAATTTTGGTACAGACCCTGTATATAATTTATAGAGTAATGGGTTCGTTGGAAAATCCCAGGCGCCGATGGTCCTGACGATATCGCCTGAAAACCCATCCTTAAATTTAAATACACCCCACATCGGATCTGTTTCAGTAAAATTATTCGGAGCGCCCCAGAAATCATAGCGTGTACACCCAGCCGCCTTGACAGACCGAATTGCCTGCCATTGGAGGAGATGGTTGGGCATCATTTCCCGGTGATCCTCTGTAGACATCCCATAAAAATACCAGGCTATGTTTCCAAACTTGAACAGGATTAATCCACCGATTGGTTGATTATTGTATTCAGCTATGAGAAATGTCGCCTTTTTACTTTCATATAGTGTTTTCCAAACCAAGCGGTAATAATCACTTGTCCTTATTATAAAATTGTCACGGATTGCAGTTTTGCTGTAAAGGTCATAAAGGAGATCCAAATCTTCCAGAGTACCTTCCCGAATATTAATTCCTTTTCTTTCTGCCAGGCGAATATTGTAGCGTGTTTTCGACTTCATTTTCATCAGGAGAATATCTTCCGGCTGGGTTAGATCCAACCAGATGGTATTTTTATACTGGACCTGATCGGCCGAAAAAATCCATCCCATTTTCTCTAGGTATTCTATTAATTCTCTGATCGATGGATCATCTTGTGATTTGTCTTCCCCGGGTATGCCCATTCCAATTGGCAGGTCGGGATCCATTTTTAGGAAAATCGATCTTTCCTCCCTGGAATATTTCTGCAAATCATAAATTACTCTTACGCGCAATTCTGAATTGTGCCAGTCCAACAAGGGACCCCGTGGTATGTAAATCATGCTTGCTTGATTATGGAGAAAAGGTAACCTGACTGTCCTTTTTAGTATTAAGGCAGCTGCTTCTATTTTTCCCCCGGGATCTTCCCATACCTTGTAAATTGGTAGCCAACCATATGATTGTTTTACTTTTCCCCACTCCCAGGTATTTAAAATATGCCGGCCTGGCAGCAGTTCAACAATTTGATTCCATTGGTTTTGCTCTTTGATTTGTATTGATTTCATTGGACGGAATTTATCCAATTGCATTTCGGAAATTTCTCAAATATAAGTTGTATAGCCTGTAAAATGCAGGATGATAGATACGGTCATATGCATCCACAGACCGCACAATATTTCCCCCGAAACCCCGTTTGAAACGATAAACTCCCCAAAGTTCTCCAACTTCTTTAGAAAATGATTTTTCCAACTCAATTTCATCATAATCGGGAATCCCCCACAAGTCGTATATTTCACACTTTTTTGATCCCGCCCATCGCATCGCTTCCCACTGTAACAGGTAATTAGGCATACGGTTTCTCTCCAGGTCGTTTGAAGCACCGTAAAGATACCAGGCGCGCTTATGGTGCGAAAAAACCATCAATCCCCCTAGGACATCATCACCATACCTTGCTTCCAATAAGGCACATTTCCCAACAGCGGCGAAAAGTTCATAAACTTTCTTAAAATAGGCAAAGTTATGTACCGCAAATTTATCCCTATTCCCGGTAATAACCATTAATTGATGAAATGTAGCTACGTCGGTTGTTTCAACTACCGTAATACCCTTCTTTTGAGCTAAATGAATGTTATAACGGGTTTTCTGCTTCATTCGCAGCAGCCAATCTTCTTCTTTTCCATTTAAATCAATTAATATTGTACGCCGGGGTTGGATTGGTTTTGACGATATACCAAAATGCCTCAATTGGCTTAAGTACTCTGGCGAGAGTGGTTCGAATAAATCTGGTTCGATTTTCAAAAAAACAGCATGATATTTACGCGAAAGGGTATCAATTTCCACAAGCAGCTCAAACCAATTATTTCCAACCGGCCCTTTTGGTACATACGCTATACATTTTCCAAACGGAAGTCTTCGAAAGAGAATCTGGACGCCATTTTCACCATTTCCGA
>Ga0209254_10006061_pt1 | contig 11126 bp, 8 predicted proteins | sample FrelakmetDIP11DI_FD_187148 | JGI IMG/M metagenome (GOLD analysis project Ga0209254, IMG submission 187148) | Freshwater lake sediment microbial communities from the University of Notre Dame, USA, for methane emissions studies - DIP11 DI (SPAdes)... | ecosystem: Environmental > Aquatic >... | reverse complement strand
GATTGCGACTTGTATGTTGTTGTAGCATTCAAAATTTTACCGCGTGAGATTTTTACAATTCCTAAGTATGGCTCATTCAATCTTCATGCTTCATTGCTCCCAAAGTTTAGGGGTGCCGCTCCAATTCAATGGACACTGATTAAAGGTGAAACTGAAACAGGTGTTACCACTTTTGCTCTTGAGGATAAAGTCGATACAGGAAACATGTATCTGCAAAAGAAAATCCCGATTCTGCTTGAAGATAATTTTGGAACGCTTCATGATAAATTAAGTTTACTTGGTGCTCAAGCTGTTCTCGATACAGTAAATTCAATTGAAGATGGAACTGCCAATTTGAGGCAGCAGTTTGATGAATTAGCGACCCCCGCTCCCAAAATCACAAAAGAAATAATGCAGATTGATTGGAATAAATCGGCACAAGAAATTCAAAATTTAATTAGAGCATTTTCACCCTGGCCAGGTGCATTTTTTATTCATGATGGAAAACTGATAAAAGTTTATAGAACTAAAATTGCAAACAAAATGAATCTTTCTGCTGGGAAAATTTTAGAGCAAAAAGAAAAATTATTTATTGGCTGCGGAGATGATGCGGTTGAAATATTGGAGATTCAACTCGAGGGACATAAAAAATTATCTGTCACCGAATTTCTGCGAGGATATAGCTTTTCAAATCATTGAATTATTCCCACTGAAAAAATGTTACAGTTCAAAAGGCGATTAACTAAAGAAGAATATGAAATACCATAATACAATATTGGATGCTGTTGGAAATACTCCGTTGGTTAAACTGAATCGAATCAATAAAAATTTAAAGCCGCAAATATTTGCTAAGCTGGAATCGCACAATCCTGGTGGGAGTGTGAAGGATCGCATTGGCATTTCGATGATTGAGCACGCTGAGCAGCAAGGATTGCTTAAACCAGGAGGAACTGTAATTGAGGCTACAAGCGGAAATACTGGGATTGGATTGGCACTTGCCTGTGCAGTGAAAGGATACAAGTCGATCTTTGTGGTTACTGATAAAGTCAGCACGGAAAAAATAAATTACTTGAAAGCTTTGGGTGGTGATGTAATTGTCGTTTCAAATGCTGTGAAGCAGGATTCACCTGAGTATTACATAAACGTTGCCAAAAAAATAAATAAAGAAACTCCTAACTCGTTATTCATGTACCAGTATTCAAATCCGGCAAATCCGGAAATCCATTATAAAACGACCGGACCTGAAATCTGGGAACAAACAGATGGGAAGATAACTCACTTTGTCTCAGGAATTGGAACTGGCGGTACAATTAGCGGTGCAGGTAAATATTTGAAAGAAAAAAATAAAAACGTTCAAATTATTGGGGCTGATCCTTATGGCTCTATCTTCAAAACATATAAAGAAAAAGGAGAAGTAACTTCAGGTGTTCCGTATCTTGTCGAGGGAATTGGTCAAGATTGTCTTCCGCAAAATGTTATGTTTGAATACATTGATAGAATAATTAATGTGAATGATCTTGAATCTTTTAACTACGCACGAATTCTCTCACGCGAAGAAGGAATATTTTGCGGAGGAAGTACCGGTACTATTTTATCAGCAGCGTTACAACTTGCTAAAGAGCTTGATAAGGATGATTTAATCGTTTTCATTGTTTGTGATACAGGCGAAAGATATCTTTCTAAATTCCATAGCGATGAATGGCTTCGTGATAAGCGGCTTCTGCCTTCTGAAATTAGGACTCTTCAAGATGTTATTACTTCAAAACGAAACGAAGGCGGTAAAGCTTTAGCATATTTATATCCGACTGATAAAGTGATGAAAGCCTTCGAGTTAATAAATACCACAGGCTTTTCCCAAATACCTGTGATAGATCATGGTGAATCTATTGGAAGCGTTAAAGAAGCAAAATTGATGAGCCGTTTAGTGAAAGATCCAAAGCTTTTTGATAATACCGTAGAGCAAGTTATGGAACCAGGATTTCCAACCTTAGATCAAAGAACCGAAATTGAAGCTGTTCGAAAATATCTTGGCGAATCTCCGGCAGTATTAGTCACTGAGTTCGGAAGAATCATTGATATCGTTACAAGATATGATATTCTTCAACACGCAAAAATATCTTAGCATAAACTATTAGGAAATTAATTATGGGCTTTTCAACTGACGCAATTCACGCGGGACAAATTCCCGATCCAACAACGGGAGCAGTTATCACCCCGATCTATCAAACATCAACTTATGCACAAGAAGCGCTTGGAAAGAATAAAGGATTTGAATATGGAAGAACTCATAATCTTACCCGAAGTGCATTAGAAGCAAATGTTGCTGCACTTGAAAAAGGAAAATATGGAATTGCATTTTCATCTGGGCTTGCTGCGACACATGCATTGATGAGTTTGGTAAAAAGCGGTGATCATATTATCGTTTCAAATAATGTTTATGGGGGAACTTATCGTTTGTATGAACTAAATATGAAAGATTACGGAATTGATTTTTCCTGGGTTGATACTTCTGATCTTAAAAATATTGAGTTAGCAATCAGACCAAATACTAAAATGGTTTTTGTAGAGACACCAACTAACCCTATGCTTAATCTCACGGACTTAGATGGCACCGCAAAAATATGCAAGAAGAATAATCTAATCAGCGTCGTTGATAATACTTTTATGAGCCCGTACTTTCAAAATCCACTGACATTTGGTTGCGATATTGTTCTTCATAGCCAGACTAAATACATAAATGGGCACAGTGATGTTATCGGCGGAATATTAGTTACCAGTGATGATAAGATTTATTCCCGTTTAAGATATATTCAAAATGCTGTAGGCTCTGTCCCTTCACCTTTTGATTGCTGGCTTATCCTCCGATCTACAAAAACTCTTGCTGTAAGAATGGAAAGGCACAACTACAATGCACAGCAGTTTGCTAACTATCTTATGAATTCGAAAATTGCTGTGAAAGTTTATTACCCTGGATTAATAAATCATCCCCAACATGAACTTGCTAAGAAACAAATGCGCGGATTTGGAGGAATGATCTCAGCAGACTTTGGAAATATTGAAACAGCTAAAAAAGTATTGAATAATGTTAAAATTTTTACGCTTGGAGAAAGTTTAGGCGGCGTTGAAAGTTTAATTAGCCATCCAGCAACAATGACACATGGCTCGGTTCCTAAAGAAGAACGCGAAAAAATGGGACTCACAGATAGCTTAGTTCGTTTTTCTGTTGGCTTGGAAGATATTGAAGATTTGATCCAAGATGTTGATAAGGCTCTTAAATAGTTTTATAAATTATAACTAAATTTCACTTAAATAATTACTTTATTTGATCATACTAAAAAGTACTTCTATGAAGAAAATTGGATTAAGCTTAGCATTCTTATTCATGCTGATAATAAGTTATTCAAACTATTTGAATGCGCAGCAAGACAGTATAGAGATTTATATAATTGATAATTATGTTACTCCTGAAGTGCCTCATCAGCTTATGCTTTCATTTTTTACAAGTGAGGTTTGTAAATCAAAGTTAAACATTAATGGAACAAATGAGATTGTAATTTCGAGTGAACCAACGGACAACCATAAAATTCAAGTTGATCTGACAAAGTACAAATTAAAATTAAAAGAGAATTATTTTACGATTACTGTAGAAGGCGCAAGCGGGAATTCCTATTCAAGTGAAAAAGATGAATTCGAAATCCCGAAGGAAGTTACTGTAGAAGGCGGGTCTGACTTTGTTATGTTTTGTCTTTTCGGAGGGGTTGTATTTGCACTTCCATCGCCTGTTTATGTTATCACGAAAGAGAATCAATACTTTAGCTTAACAAAGGAGATCCCGCTTATTTTTCTTAGATCAAGCGGTTATAATTATCCTAAAGGATATTTCTCAGTTGAATATTCATATGTTTTTGACGCACCAATAAGAAACTATTTTAGAACAGGCTATAAGCATATAATTGAAATTCCGGGGATTGAATATGTATCACCGGGACTGAATTATGTTACTAACTTCAATGGATTTAATGGAATCAGCCCTGAAATTGCTCTAGGATTGTTCAAGATCTACAATACATTTACGGTGTATTCCCGCTATCGATTTACTGCAAAGCCCGGTGATGCAGGAAGCGAATTTCACGAAATATCTATCGGGTTATATTCCGGGTTTTTCGCAATTTATTTCTAATATAAAATGATTATTAAAAAATTTTCTCAGGAATACCTAAAACCGGTAGCAAAGCTTTGCCGGCAAAATATGTCCCGGGATATTATGCCTGATTTTCTTCTTCAAGAAAAAACTTTTGGTGATTCTGATTATGATCCGGAATTAACTCTAATAGGTCAAATTGAAAATAATGAATCACCAATTGCTTTTATTCAAGGAATTGTTAGAAAGAGAGAAAACGGAAAGATTGGTTACATAAAATTACTTTGCGTTGACTCCAACGAGAGACGAAAAGGTTTTGCGAGAAAGCTCTATGAAAATGTTGAACTTAAAATGAAGAACAAAGCTGTTAAGCAAATCCGTGTTTATGAATCATATCCAAATTATTTTATGCCCGGTGTAGATCCATTTTACACAGAAGCAGTTTGTTTTTTTGAACGAATGGGTTACAGAAAGATTGGGGATACATCAAACTTAGTTGCCGATTTGTCTATACAAAGCTTTGATACAGAATCTGAGGAAAAAAAGTTATCTTCAGAAGGAATCATCTTTAGGAGAGCTGAGATTTCTAATAAAGAAAAAATTATTGCTTGGCTGGAAAATAAATTCCCAGCTTGGATTGGGGAAGTCTCCGTGACATTTAATAACAAACCCATCACATTATTTATTTGTGAGCTTGATGGAGAATTGATGGCATTTTCTGCTCACGAAGGAAATAACAAAGGGACGGGATGGTTCGGTCCAATGGGTACTTCCACAGAACTTAGAGGTAAAGGTGCTGGCAGTATACTCTTGAAGAAGTGTTTGAAAGACATGAAAGAAATGGGATTTGTGAAGGCAATCATTCCATGGGTTGGCCCTATTCCGTTTTACATGCATCATGTAAATTCGAGAGTTGAACGAGTATTTTGGAGATATGAAAAAATTATTGAATGATTTTGTCATCCAAATTGTTCTACCTTGTGTACAGAAATTTTACATCTATATAAAATGAAACAAATTTTCGCCCTACTTATTTTTATTCCAAGTTTTATGTATTCTCAAACGGGATCTGTGAAAGGTAAAGTTACAGACGGTACCGCACCGATTCCTTCTGTGAACATTTTAATAGTTGGTGAGAACGTAGGTACAGCTACTAATTTAGATGGACATTATTCACTCGACTTAATTCCTATTGGGGAATATGAATTACGATTTAGTGTTGTGGGTTATGAAACTCAATTTATTGATGTAATTATTCAACCAAACAAAACATTAGAACTTGATGTAAAATTAAATTCCAAAATGATTGAGCTAGGGGAAGTTCAAGTTACTGGCTTAAAACAACAGGAATTAAGCGATACACGAACAAGTCTACTTAACTTAAATCCTAAAAGTGCGAAGATACTTCCAGGTGCCGGAGAAGATGTTCTTAGAACTTTACAATCATTACCTGGTGTTTTATCACCAAATGATTTTTCATCCCAATTACTTGTAAGAGGGAGTGGCCCGGATCAAAATTTAATAATTATGGATAACATAGAAATTTTTAATCCATATAGATTGTACGGTGTTATCAGTATGTTCAACCCCGATGCGGTTTCGGATGTAAATCTGATCTCAGGAGGATTCCCTGCGAAATATGGTGATCGTCTATCTGCTGTGCTTGATGTAACCAATCGCGAGGGAGATTCTAAAAAGTATTTTTCTGGAAACATTAATGCTTCAATAATTGATGCTAACATTGTGCTTGAAGGAAAAAATCCCTTTAATTTGAACGGCAGCTGGTTAATCAATTCCAGGCGGACTTATTATGATTTAATCATTGAACCGTTTGTTAAAAATGCTGGATTAGTCAATGATAATGTTAGCTTTCCAAACTTTTACGATTTTCAAACAAAAATTGTAATTGGACCATATAAAGGTCACAAATTTTTGTTTAATGGAATTTACTCTCGCGATGGAGTCGATGTCTTGAGCGCTGAAGATCGAACAAACCCCGATAGTATTGATGTTTATAATGTAACCAAAAATGATGTACTTGGCTTATCTTGGCATTATGCACCCAATAAAAATTTTCTAAACAAGTTTGTGATATCATGGTATCGTAATAGTGGTGCAACAAACTTTGATTCTCAAATTTTAGATCCTTCTTTAAACCGGGAAGATTTTGAGGAAGTAATTCCCGATACTCTAGCCCCATACTTATTGGGCTTCAAGTTCGATGCTGATTTTTCTTTTCGTAAATATTCTATTGATGACAAGTTAACTTATTTGTGGGGAGAACATGTTTTTGAGGCTGGTGCGGGTGTTGATTTTATGCAAACCCTAATAGACTTTAAATTTAAGCTTGATCCTGAACTTGAATCAATTTTTACTTCAAATCCTCAGTTTAGGGCAGCGCTGGAAGATCTGCAGAACACGCGTGACTACAATCGCTATAGAATTTATGCTCAAAATAATTTTAAAGTTAATGATAGGCTTTACATTAACCCGAGCCTCCGGCTTGATTACTATGATATTCTCAACAAAGTATATTTGGCTCCAAGGATATCCCTTTCTTATGGTTTAGATGAAATTACAACTCTCCGCGCAGTCTTTGGGGTTTATTTTCAATCGCCAGGTTATGAAAAAATTGTTGATCAAGGTGTCTTATTCGACTTCTCTGATAAATACACAAAGCAGCTCAATGCTGAAAGTGCGCTTCATTATGTTTTAGGAATTGAAAGGTGGCTAAGCAGTGAATGGAGTTTACGTTTTGAGGGCTATTATAAAAGTTTTGAAAATCTATTGAAAGCGGAAAAAGTGCAAGGAACACAATATTATACTGAACAAATTCCAGGGCAAGACCCGCGATATACAAGCGGATGGACAAGACCAATTGCGGTCAGTGGAGATTCTTTAACTCAAATTCCTGTCAATAGTTCTTATGGAGAATCTTATGGTTTGGAATTTTTTCTATCAAAGCGAAACCTAATGAATGAAAGCCGATTATCCGGCTGGATATCTTATTCACTAGCATGGGCTGACAGATTTGAAGACTCGGAAAAATTGCCTTTCCGATTTGATCAGCGGCACACTGTAAATGTTGTTTTGAATTATAAATTAAACAGTTGGCTTGATTTCGGAATTCGGTGGCAATATGGTTCAGGTTTTCCCGATACAGAACCCATAGGAATTAAACCTAGAATAATACTTGCAGATAATGATTTGGATGGAAAACCCGAAACTCCAGTTATTTCGACGCGGAAAAACTCTTCCAATCCAAATGAGCAGCAAGTGATTTATGATACTGATTTTGGAGACAATAAACTTAATTCAAGGAAACCGGTTTATCATAGATTGGATATGCGATTAACAGCCTTCGCCGCGTTTTGGAATCTGGACTGGTCTTTTTATCTAGATGTTATCAATGTATATAACCGATCGAATGTTATAGCTTATAATTATTTTGTCACCGAAAATTTAACTCTTGGGCGTGAAGTGAATACAATGTTTCCGATTATTCCGACACTGGGATTTAGTGTAAGATTTTGATTAGGTTATCTTTAAGGTTTAATGAATTAATTACTTATGTCACGTAAAACTTCTAGCCATCTTTTAACTCCGCCATTTTCACATAGTGATGCCTTTGGCAATGGCGGGGGTTGGTACTAAAACAGAAAACCCTGGCTTTAGCCACTATAAAAGTTATTAATGGGCTATCCGAAGGATTCCTTTGGAAAAGCCCAGAGTAATTGATTTTATTTAGAACCCCAGCATAAATGCTGTGGTTATAATCCAATATGCGTAAGATGAGTTAATTACCCAAACTGATATTCATGTCTGAAAAGAAAAACACATACATCGATTTTGGTGATCGCGGAAGATACAATTCGAAAAACAAGCTAAATGATCTTACCGGAAAGGAATGGATTAAGTTTTCTAAGTCGTGGTTTGTACATCGACCGCCAAGAAGGAAAGAGGAAGAACTTCTTCATCCGGCAAAATTTCCTGAGTCGTTGATAGAGGAGTTCATTTCATTTTTTACAAAAGAAGGTGAATGGGTTTTAGATCCGTTTTTAGGTACTGGAAGTGCATTGCTTGCTGCAGGTAAGCTCAGAAGAAACGGTGTGGGAATAGAACTCTCCAAAGATTACAGCAAATCGGCAATCAGAAGAATTAACAAACATAATTACCTTGCTGAATTGCAAGTTATAAATGGTGCATCCGAAAATTTAACTGAACTTCTTCATTCAAAATTCAAAAAAGATTTTCTGTTTGATTATGTTATTACATCTCCGCCTTATTGGAATCAGCTAGAACGTAATTCTTTACGTCAAAAGTTAAGATCGAATAAAGGACTTTCAACAAAATATTCTGAAGACAAAAATGATTTAGGAAATGTTAAGGACTATCAAGATTTCATCCAGAAACAAGCTGAGATATTTGATAATGTTTTTGACTGCACAAAACTAAATGGCTATCTCACAATTATAACGAACAATGTTTATTCTGATGGGAAACTCTTCCCGCTAGCTTATGATACAGCAGTTTCATTGACTAATCGTGGGTCTAAATCCTGGACACTTAAGGATGAAAAAATTTGGCTTCAGGATGACAAACCATTAGTTGCACTGGGAGTAAACAACGCTTGGGTTGCAAACCGACATCATCAATATTGCTTAATTTTTAGAAAAGAAAAACCTAAAAAGTAATGCAAGATTTATTCTCGAATACAAATGCCATAACAGTTTCAGAACTAACGAAACAGATAAAGCTTACATTAGAAGAGAATTTCTCCGAGCTTTCTGTCATTGGCGAGATTTCGAATTTCAAAGCTCATGTTTCAGGTCACTGGTATTTTAATTTAAAGGATGCTAATGCTGTAATTTCCTGTACAATGTGGAAGGGGTTAAATAACTATGTCTTTTTCACACCTCAAGACGGAATGAAGATAATAGTTTCTGGCAGAATTACGGTTTATCCTCCCCGCGGCAGTTATCAAATTGATGTCCGCTCAATGAAACCTGCAGGCGTTGGGGAACTTCAAGCGGCATTTGAGAAGTTGAAACGAAAATTGGCTGATGAAGGATTATTTGATGAAGCCCATAAAAAGGAAATTCCTTCCTTTCCAAAAAAAATCGGAATCATAACTGCAAAAGATAGTGCGGCATTTCAGGATATGATCAGCGTTGCTGAGAGAAGATTTCCTTTAGTTGAACTCGTTATTTCGCCCGCAAGAGTTCAAGGAAGCGGGGCAGCGGAAAGTATTGTTGAGAGTTTGAAACTCCTCAATAAACAAAAAGATATTGATTTAATTATTGTTGCACGCGGCGGCGGAAGCATTGAGGATCTCTGGGCATTTAATGAAGAAATTGTAGCCAGAGAGATATTTGCTTCTAAGATTCCTATCATCACTGGAATTGGACATGAAGTGGATTTTACAATTGCTGATTTTGTCTCTGATTTACGGGCACCGACACCATCTGCTGCGATGGAAATTGCTACTCCTAATAAAGATGATTTTTTTGCCTTTATTGGTGAATTTTCATATAATTCATCGCAAAAACTTGAAGAGCTTTGCAGTGAAAACAGTAGGAGGATCAGCCAAATATTAAATAGCTACGGCTTTAGGTATCCTATTGATTTGGTGAGGAAAAAGTCTCAGCTGACCGATAATTTTGTATTCAAAATTATGAATGGAATAGACAAAAAGTTTGTTTATTATAATAATGTAATTTTGCTTAATTCTAAGATTATCCAATCCTACAGTATTCAAAAAACTCTAAAGAAAGGATATGTTTTAGTAAATCAAGATTCTCACTTTGTAAAGAGGGCGGTGAGTCTTAAGAGTAATAAACCAGCAACGTTAAAGTTTTTTGATGGCGACGTTGAAATAATGAAAAGAGAAAATTGAATATTCTTTTCTGCGATAATCCAATAAATAATTATGAAGAAAAAAGAAACAGATAATTTCGAAACAAAAATCCTGCGATTGGAAGAAATATCCGATTTACTTGAAGCTGAGGATACTCAGCTTGAAGATGCATTAAAACTTTTTGAGGAGGGGATTGAACTTTCAAAAGATTGTTTAACAACTCTTAAAAATGCAGAATTGAAAATCACAGAGCTAAAGAAAAAAATAGACTCAATCAGTCCTGAAGGTATCGAGCATTCAAAAAAGAAAAAAGGTGGAGACGACTAAAGATGAGCGAAAGTACCAAATACGAAATACTCTCAAAAGTAAATGTTCCATCCGATATAAAACAATTGGATCTTACGCAACTAAAAACCCTTTGCTCCGATATCAGGGAATTTCTGATTGATACTATTTCAGAAATCGGCGGGCATTTTGGCGGTGGATTAGGAACGGTGGAACTTACCGTTGCATTGCACAAAGTTTTCGATACACCAAACGATCTTATTGTTTGGGATACAGGTCATCAAGCTTATCCCCATAAAATTCTTACTGGAAGAAAAGATGCTTTAAAAACAATCAGACAACTAAATGGCATTAGCGGATTTCTTAAAAGAACAGAGAGTAAGTATGATGCATTTGGCGCCGGACATGCTTCGACCTCCATCTCTGCGGCATTGGGAATGGCTGTTGCTCGTGACATCAAAAAAGAAAAGAAAAAAGTCGTTGCCATAATTGGTGATGGTGCCATGACTGGCGGAATGGCGTATGAAGCGATGAATAATTCTGGAGTGAGAAAATCAGATCTAATTGTAATTCTTAACGACAATAACATGTCCATTGCTCCAAATGTCTGGCAAATCTCAAATTACTTCACTGAAATGATCGCCCATCCCGATTACAACAAATTCAAAGGACAAATTTGGGATTTAACCGGTAAGCTTGATCAGTTCGGAGATAGATTAAGAAGAATTGCTGTGAGGCTTGAAGGTGGTATAAAAGCTGTTATTACTCCGGGAATGTTATTCGAAGCTTTAGGTTTTAGATATTTTGGTCCGGTCAATGGACATAATCTTCACCAGTTATTAAAAATATTTGAACAAATTAAAG
>Ga0209254_10006060_pt1 | contig 11129 bp, 11 predicted proteins | sample FrelakmetDIP11DI_FD_187148 | JGI IMG/M metagenome (GOLD analysis project Ga0209254, IMG submission 187148) | Freshwater lake sediment microbial communities from the University of Notre Dame, USA, for methane emissions studies - DIP11 DI (SPAdes)... | ecosystem: Environmental > Aquatic >... | reverse complement strand
GATCCGGGAGCGGCCCGCCAGCAGACCGAGTTCCCGATTGGCCAGCACCACCTGGCCGACGATCTCGGCGGCCGTCAGGTTGCGGTTGAAGCCCTGGCGGCCGGTGGCGCAGAACGAGCAGTCGAGCGCGCAGCCCACCTGGGACGACACGCACAGGGTGCCGCGCCCCTCCTCCGGAATGAACACCGTCTCAATCAGCTGGCCGGCACCGGCCGCCAGGCGCCACTTGGTGGTGCCATCGGCCGACTCCTGCACGGTGTCGATGGCCGGCAGGCTGAAATCAGCCCGCTGCGCCAGGGTCTCGCGCAGGACCCCCGAAAGGTCGGTCATCGCCGCGGGTTCCAGGACTCCGCGGCCGTACATCCAGCGCATCAGCTGGCGGGCACGGAAGGGCTTCTCGCCGAGCCCGGCGAAGAGCTGTTCGAGTTCCTGCCGCGGCAGACCGATGGGCCGCAGCTCCGGCGGCTGCAGGTCCGTGGCGGACAGGGGGTCATTCATCCGGTGCTTACCGCGTGCGCGGACAGAGGTCGGCCTGGGCGAAGAAGAAGCTGATCTCCTGCCGGGCGGTTTCCACCGCATCGGAGCCGTGCACCACGTTCTCCTCGATGCTCGCCGCGAAGTCGCGCCGGATCGTGCCCGGGTCGGCCTTCTTGGGGTCCGTGGCGCCCATGATCCTGCGATGGGCGTCGACGGCGTTCTCCCCTTCCAGGACCTGCGCGATCACGGGGCCGGTGGTCATGTAGCTGACCAGGTCCTTGTAGAACGGGCGCTCCCGGTGGACGGCATAGAAAGCCTCCGCCTGGGCCTTCGTGAGGTGCAGCATGCGGGCGGCGACGATCTTCAGGCCGGCCTGCTCGAAGCGGCGATAGACCTCGCCGATGACATTCTTCTGCACGCCGTCGGGCTTGATGATGGAAAGGGTACGTTCGATGGCCACAAAAACTCCTGGAGAAATGACTCGGTACTAGACGGTAAAACTTTCCCCGCAGCCGCACTCCCCCTTGGCCTTGGGATTGCGGAAGCGGAATGCCTCGTTGAGGCCTTCGCGGACAAAATCAACGATGGTGCCGTCGATCAGTTCGAGGGCCTGGCGGTCGACGACCACCCGGACCCCGTCCTGGTCGAAGACCACGTCGTCGGCAGTCACTTCCTCGGCATGGTTGACGACATAAGCGAGGCCCGAGCAACCCGTGCGCTTCACGCCGATGCGCAAGCCCGGACCTGGGCCGGCAGCCGCGCCCACACCAAACGCGCGCACCCGTTTCAAGGCGTTCTCGGTCAGTGTGACCGCCACCGGCGTCTCCTCTGGTTGAACGGCGTCAGGGGGCTGGCTTCAACTCGCCATTCTCCCAATCTGCCAAGCAGTTGCGCAAGGCATCTTGAATGATTAGCAGCCTGCCGGCCTTTTCGGGCGGAATCCCCAGGTCGGCGCCCAGCGACCGGGGTTCCAGGCGGCCGAGTTCGGCAATGGGCGCCCCGGTGAGCAGCTGGACGGCCCGGTCGCAGGCGGCGCGGGTGTGTGGGCAGCCGAATACCCGGGCGTCCAGGCGGGCCACCCGCCCATCCCGGACCCGGGCGGCGACGGTGACCCAGGTGCCCGTGTCCTCGGAACCCGCCTCGCCGCGGGCCAGCACGGTGCCGGCAGGCTCGCCTTCCGGCGTGACGGTTGGCGCGGTGCCGGGCGCCAGCTGCCGGAGCTCCGCCACGGCGCCGGCAAAGACGGCGGCGGCCCGGTCGATGTCCTCGGGGGTCGTGGGCCGGCCGAAGGAGAAGCGGACGGAGCTCCGGGCCAGGGCCGGCGACCGCCCCAGGACGCGCAGCACGTGGGAGGGCTCGTCGGTCAGGCTGGTGCAGGCCGAGCCGCTCGCCACGGCCAGTTCCTCCAGCGCCGCGTGCAGGCTCTCGCCCTCGACCCCCGCCACGCTCACGTTGAGGATGTGGCCCGTGGTCTGCGCCGGGTGGCCGTTCAGCAGCACGCCGGGAATGACCTGCAGCCGGGACCAGAGGCGGTCCCGGAGCCGGGTGACGTGCACGCGGTCCGCCTCGACCCGGGTTGCCGCCATCCGGAACGCTGCCCCCATGCCGACGATCTGGTGGGTGGGCAGCGTGCCGGGCCGCAGACCGCGCTCCTGCCCGCCACCGAACAGCAAAGGCTCCACCCGCCGCACCCGCTCCCGGTCGATGAAGAGCGCGCCGATGCCCTTGGGCCCGTAGAGCTTGTGCGCCGAGAGCGACAGGAGGTCCACCTGCAGCGCCCGGACGTCGATGGGCAGACGCCCAGCGCTCTGGGCCGCGTCCACGTGCAGCAGCACGCCGCGTTGCCGGCAGAGACTGCCGATGGACGCCACGTCGGTCACGTCCCCCGTTTCGTTGTTCGCGTGCAGGAGTGACACGAGGACCGTGTCCGCCTCGAGTGCCGCCGCGACGGCCGCCGGTGCGATGAGGCCGTCCGCACCGGGCTTCAGCCAGGTCACCCGCCAGCCCTCGCGGGCCAGGTGCCGGCAACTCTCGAGCACGGCCTTGTGCTCGGTGAGCGCCGTGATCAGGTGCCGGCCCCTGGACTTGCGGAAACGCGCGGCGCCGACGATGGCCAGGTTGTCGGCCTCGGTGGCGCCGGAGGTGAAGATCACTTCATCCGGGTCGGCGCGGATGAGCCCGGCGACGCTGGCCCGGCACTGCTCCACCAGAGCGGCGGCGTGCCGGCCGGGACCGTGGGTGCCGGCGGCCGGATTGGCGGCCAGCGCCGGGTCCCGGAGCGCACGGGTCATGGCCGCGACGACCTCCTCCGCCACCGGCGTGCTGGCGGCGTAGTCCAGGTAGATCGTCGCTCCCGGCGTGACTGGCACGGGGCTCAGTCCCGCCGGGGATGGTCGCCCGACCCGGGCACGAGGCTGCTCAGGATGCCGCGCAGGATGTTGAGCTCGTTCTCGTCCAGGCGGGTGCGGTTGAACAGTCGCCGCAGGCGGCGCATCAGGTGGCGCGGGTTAGCCGGATTGAGGAAGCCGCTGCCGAGCAGGACCCGCTCCAGGTGCTCGTAGAAGAGCTCGAGCTGGGCCGGGCCGGCGAGCGGCGACTCGGGGGGCGGCACGTCGCGCACCAGGACCTGCTGCTGCCGCAACTCATAGGCGATGATCTGGACGGCCTGGGAGAGATTGAGGGAGGTGTACTCCGGGTTCGCCGGGATGTAGACGATGGCGTTGCAGAGGTCCAGCTGCTCGTTGGCCAGCCCCGAGCGCTCGGGGCCGAAGACGATCGCTGCCGGCCGGGTGCGGACCTGGTCCATCACCTCGGCTGCGCACTCCCGCGGCGTCATCTCGGGGCAGCCGATCCGCCGGTGGCGGGCGCTGGCGGCCAGCACCAGCCCGCAGCCCTCGAGCGCCTGTTTCAGCGTGGTCACCACGCGCGCCCCATGCAGAACGTCCTGGGCACCGGATGCCAGCGCGCGGGAATCGGTGCACAGCCACTCTTCCGGCGGATTCACCAGCACGAGATCACGGAAACCCATGGTCTTCATGGCACGAGCCACCGACCCGATGTTGCCCGGGTGCGTGGTCTCAAACAGGACGAAGCGGATCGGCGCGGCTGCGGTCATGGTGTTCTCGCGTTCTGCGTAGTATGCGGGCCGCTGGCGGCCCCTGTAGCGATCAATCCGGCGCTCTGTACAATGCCTGCCCCATGCAAGCCCTGCTCAACACTGCCGTCCAGGCCGCGCGTCGCGCTGGCGACATCGCCGTCCGTGCCCTGTCGCGCCTCGATCAGCTCGAGATTCGTGCCAAAGCCCGCAATGACTATGTCACCCAGGTGGATCAGGCCGCCGAGCAGGCGATCCTCGAGAGTATCCGCAAGCGCTATCCCGACCACGCCTTCCTGGCCGAAGAGTCCGGTCAGTCGGGCGAGAGCGAGTTCACCTGGATCATCGACCCCCTGGATGGCACCACGAATTTCCTGCACGGCTTCCCTACCTTTTCAGTGTCCATCGCCCTGCGGAGGAAAGACACCCTCGAAGTCGGCGTGGTCTATGACCCCTGCCGTCAGGAGTTGTTCACCACCATGCGGGGTCGGGGCGCCCAGCTGGACGGCAAGCGCATCCGGGTCAGCGAGCGGACGGAGCTGGAAGGGACGCTGATCGGCACCGGCTTCCCCTTCCGCAGCAACACCCGCTGGATGAAGCCGTATCTCAAGATGCTGGGCAGCGTGATGGAAACCACCGCAGGGGTCCGGCGCCCCGGATCCGCCGCCCTGGACCTCTCCTACGTCGCCGCCGGCCGGCTTGATGGCTTCTTCGAGTTCGGCCTGGAAATCTGGGACACCGCGGCGGGCACCCTCATGATCCAGGAGGCCGGTGGCCTCGTCACCAACCTCACCGGCAAAGGGTCCCACCTGGAAAGCGGCGACGTGCTGGCAGGCAACCCGAAGGTCCACGATGCCCTGCGGGACCTGCTAACTCCCCACCTGAGCGCCTTGTAGGAGCGGCTGTAGGAGCGCCTTCAGGCGCGACACCGCAGGGATCGCGCCTGAAGGCGCTCCTACAAGGCGCTCCTACAAGGCGCTCCTGCATCAGGGCTGCGAGTCGAGCTGGGCCTTGTCCTTGGCGGGCGGCATCAGGTCCACCGGGGCCGCCTTGAGCTCCAGGGCCAGGGCGCTCGCAACAAAGATCGACGAGTAAGTTCCAATCACTATCCCGATGATGAGCGCCGTCGAGAAACCACGCAGCGTTTCACCACCAAAAATCAGCATGGCAATGACCACCAGCGACGTAGTGAAGCTGGTCATGATCGTTCGGCTGAGGGTTTCGTTCACGGACAGGTTCATGATGTCCTGCGGGGTCCCCCGGCGAATCCTCCGGAAGTTTTCACGGATCCTGTCAAACACGACGATGGTGTCGTTCACCGAATAACCGACGATGGCCAGCATGGCCGCCAGGACCGACAGATCAAAGGTCAGGCCCAGCAGCGCAAAAACGCCGAGCGTGATGATGGGATCGTGCAGCGTGGCAACAATGGCCCCCACCGCAAACTTCCACTGGAAGCGGACCACGATGTAAACCATGATCATGAGGAGCGCGAACAGCATTGCCAGCGCACCCTGCTCCGTCAGCTCCTCGCCCACCTGGGGACCAACAAATTCTGTCCGGCGGAGTTCGGCGCTGGCATCCCCGGCCTTCAGCAGCTCGAGGATCTGCTTTCCGACAGCCTCCCCGGCCAGACCCTCGCGGGGCAGAATACGAATCAATACGTCGCTGGACGTCCCGAAATTCTGCACCTGGGCTTCGGCAAAGCCATTCGCGGCCAGCCGTTCACGGATATCAGTGAGATTCGCGGGCCCCTTGTAGCCCATCTCCAGCAAAACGCCGCCGGTAAAATCGATGCCGAAGTTCAGCCCACGCACGCCAGGGATCAGCAGGATCAGCGATCCGACCATCAGCACCGCTGACAGCAGGAAGGCCAGCTTGCGCGAGCCCAGGAAATCGAAGTTGGTCTTCTTGCTAAAAAATTCCACAGGTTTTGTCCGTAGTTCTGCCCGAAGTCCGGGCTGTCAGACCGACAGCCGCTCGACTTTGCGGTAGCCATAGAGCACGTTAACCAACGCCCGCGTTACGGTCAGTGCAGTGAACATCGAGGTGAGGATACCGAGGCACAACACCACCGCGAAGCCCTTGATCGGGCCACTGCCGAACGCAAACAGGACGATGCCGGCGATCAACGTGGTCAGGTTGGAATCGGCGATGGTCGCAAAGGCCTTGTCGTAACCCGCGTGAATGGCGGCCTGGGGCGACATGCCATTGCGCAGTTCCTCGCGGATACGCTCGTTGATGAGCACGTTGGCATCCACCGCCATGCCCATGGTCAGGACGATGCCGGCAATCCCGGGCAGGGTCAGTGCTGCCTGGATCATGGAAAGAAGAGCAATGATCAGGATGACGTTGGTGAGGAGACCGATGTTGGCCACGAAGCCGAACATCCCGTAGTAAAGCACCATGAAAATCGCCACGAGTGCAAAACCGATGAGGAACGCACGAATGCCCCGGTCGATGTTGTCCTGTCCGAGACTGGGGCCTACTGTCCGCTCTTCCACCTTGTAGATGGGGGCCGCCAGTGCGCCCGCACGCAGCAGGAGCGCCAGATCCCGGGCCTCCAGGCTGTCGAGACCCGTAATCTGAAAGCTGCTGCTGAAGACCCCGTTGATCGTGGCGATATTGATGACCTCGCGAGTTTCCCGGGGCACCTCAATCTTCCTGCCGTCGCGTTCGATGGTTTCGCGCTTCTGCTCAACGAAGACCACCGCCATCGGCTTCTTCAGATTTGCCTTGGTGGTATCGAGCATGCTTCGGGCACCCCGGCTGTCCAGGCGCACAAACACCGCAGCCTGGCCTTCCTCGAATCCCTGGCTCGCATCCACCAGCTGATCGCCGGTAACGATGGTCCGGCGCTTGAGGAGCACGGGTGAACCGTCCCGGGTTTTGAACAGCTCGCAACCCAGGGGAACGCGGCCCGTCTGGTCGGCCTCAAAGGCCTGTTCCTCGGCGCACACCAGGCGAAACTCGAGGGTTGCAGTGGCACCCAGCACGCGCTCCGCCTGAGCCGGGTCCTGAACGCCGGGCAACTGAACCACGATGCGATCCAGTCCCTGGCGCTGCACGATGGGTTCGGCAACCCCGAGTTCGTTGACCCGGTTGCGCAGCGTGGTGGTGTTCTGCTGGATGGCGAAATCCTGACGGTCCCTGATCTGCTTGGGAGTCATCCGGGCCACGAGCAGGGCCCCTTCAGTCACGTCACGGCGATCAAATTCCAGATCCCGATCGGTGTCGCGCATCAGTGCTTCGGCCCGATCTGCGTCCGCCGCGTCAGGCAGGCGAATCTGCAGCTCCTGGCCAACAATGGCAACGCTGCGCCGGATGCGGTTGTCGCGCAGCAATTTGTTGAAGTCCGTGGCGTAGATCTCCAGCCGCTGCTTGACGGCAGCCGCCATATCGACCTCAAACAGGAAATGCACTCCGCCGCGTAAATCGAGACCCAGGGGCACCGGCCGAAGACCGAGAGCCCGCAGCCATGCCGGCGTGCTGGGCGTGAGCGTCATGGCAACCACGTAGCCCTTGCCAAGAGCGGCCCGGAGGGCATCGGCAGCCCGGAGCTGCACATCCACCGAGGGAAATCGGGCCATGACCCGGCCCTTCTCGGTGTAAACCGCGGTAGGCTCGAGCTTGTTGGTATCCAGCACCTGCTTGACGCGCTCGAGACCGCTACCCTCCAGCAGCTGGCCATTCGCGAGACTGACCTGCACGGCTGGCGCGTCGCCAAACAGATTTGGCAATGAAACCAGCGTCGCCGCCAGCAGCACGATGACGACGATGGCATTTTTCCAGAGCGGGAAGCGGTTCATGGGAGCAACCAGGGCAATTGGGCAGGGGACATCAGGGCGGCAAAGCAGCCCGGCAATCAGGCGTTCTGCTCTTAAGCGTTCTGCTCTTAAGCGTTCTTCAGGGTGCCCTTCGGCATGACGGCGCCGATGGTCTGCCGCTGCACTTTGATCTGCACGCCATCGGCAATCTCCACGTGCACGAAGGACTCGCCCACTTCAGTGACCTTCCCCAGCACCCCGCCAGCGGTCACCACCTCGTCGCCCGTCACCAGCTTTGAAATCAGGTCCTTGTGCTCCTTCTGGCGTTTCTGCTGGGGCCGGATGAGCAGGAAATAGAAGACGACAAAAATAATCACCAGCGGCAGCATGCTGAGCCAGGGATCGGAAGCGGGCGCCGCGCCCTGTGCCCAGGCGTCTTGAATGAAGAAGCTCATTATTCGTCAAAGTCCCGGAAAAAATGGCGCGCCATTATGGCACAGAAGCCCCGGATTGCTGGCGGGCCAGGAAGTCCCGGGCGAAGGCCGGCAGCTCGCCCCGCTCGATACTCCGGCGCAGGTTCGCCATGAGCTGCATATAGAAGTGCAGGTTATGGACCGTATTGAGGTGGGAGCCCAGCATCTCCCGGCACTGGTCCAGGTGGCGCAGGTAGGCCCGGCTGTAGTGCTGGCAGGTATAGCACCCGCAGCCCTCTTCGATGGGCCGGGGATCGTCCCGGTAGCAGGCATTGCGGATCCGGACCACGCCGTCGGCGACGAACAGGGACCCGTTCCGGGCATTCCGGGTGGGCATGACGCAGTCGAACATGTCCACGCCCCGAAGTACCGCCAGGACGATGTCGGAGGGTGTACCCACCCCCATGAGGTAACGGGGCTTGCCCGCCGGCATCTGCGGCAGCGTGTGGTCCAGGATGCGGAGACGGTCGGCCTCCGGCTCGCCGACGGACAGCCCGCCAATCGCCAGGCCGTCGAAGCCAACAGCCTCGAGCCCGGCGAGGGACTCGCTGCGCAACTGCTCGTGCATGCCGCCCTGAACGATGCCGAAGATGGCGGAGCCGCGCCCGGGAGCGGGACCGGCGTCGAACGCGGTGCGACTGCGTAGCGCCCACCGTAAGGAAAGCTCCATTGAGGTTCGGGCCTTGGCCTCCGTAGCGGGGTAATCAGTGCACTCGTCGAAGATCATCTGGATGTCACTGCCCAGCTGCGCCTGCACCTCCATGGCGCGCTCGGGTGACAGGAACACCAGGCTGCCATCGGTGGGCGCCCGGAACTCCACACCGTCCTCGGTCACCCGGGTGCGGGTCTCTAGGCTCCAGACCTGGAAACCGCCGGAGTCGGTGAGGATCGGCCGCTGCCAGTGCATGAAGCCGTGCAGGCCCCCGAGCGCCTGAACGATTTCGCCACCGGGCCGGAGCATCAGGTGAAATGTGTTACCGAGAATGATTTCCGCACCGAGGGATACGAGGTCCTCCGGCGTCATCGCCTTGACGGTGCCGTAGGTGCCGACCGGCATGAACACCGGGGTCTCGACGATCCCGTGGGCCAGGGTGAGGCGGCCGCGCCGGGCCGCGCCGTCGGTGGCGAGTACCTGGAATTTCATGGGCTACCCGTAGGAGCGCCTTCAGGCGCGACAGATATCGAGGTCGCGCCTGAAGGCGCTCCTACAGGCTCACGTTCCAGAAGCATCGCATCACCGTAGCTGAAAAAGCGGTAGCGGCTGGCCACCGCATGCCGGTAGGCGGCCAACACCCGCTCCCTGCCACCAAAGGCGCAGACCAGCATCAGAAGCGATGATTCGGGCAGGTGAAAGTTGGTGACCATCGCATCCACGATCTGGAAAGAGTAGCCGGGCCGGATAAACAGGCTGGTCTCGCCCCGGAGCGGGCGCAGTTCTCCCGTCTCGCCGGCTGTCTCGAGAGCCCGGGTGGCCGTCGTCCCCACCGCGACCACGCGACCTCCGCGCCGACGGCACGCAGCAACGTCAGCACAAAGCTCGGCAGTGACTTCGAGCCACTCCGGGTGCAATCGCCCGGTCTTCAACTGATGAGGACGAAGCGGCGCAAAGGTGCCCGCCCCCACGTGGAGTGTCAACGTCCGAAACTCAACACCGCGGGCCGAAAGTGCCGCGAGCAGGGTATCGTCGAAATGCAGGCCGGCCGTCGGTGCCGCCACGGAGCCCTGCTCCCGGGCAAAAACCGTCTGGTAGCGCTGCCGGTCGCCCGGCTCGTCGACCCGGCTGATGTAGGGCGGCAGTGGCACGTGGCCCAACTGCTCCAGCACGGGCGCGACCGGGCGAGAAAACCGGAGCAGGAAGAACTCCTCGCGGCGGCCCAGTACCTCAGCAGTCACGTCCGGGCCAAAGCTGAGCTGCGCACCCGCCTTCGGCGCGTGACTGGAGCGGAGCTGAACGAGCGCCTCGACCTCACTCAGAACGCGCTCGATCAGCAGCTCCACCTTGCCACCGGTCGCCTTGTGGCCAAACAGCCGGGCCGGGAGCACACGACTATCGTTGGCGATGAGGAGATCCCCAGGGCGCACCAGCCCCGGCAAATCGCTGAAGTGCAGGTCACTGAAACCGGAATCCACGTGCAGCAGCCGGCTGGCACTGCGTTCCGGCAGGGCCTGCTGGGCGATCAGCTCAGGCGGTAGATCGAAATGAAAATCGGCCGGCATCATGGCCGGCGCATGCTAGATCAGAATGGCCTCGTGTACACTCACCACCCGCGCCGGGATGGCGGAACTGGTAGACGCGGCGGACTCAAAATCCGTTGGTGGTGACATCGTGTGGGTTCAAGTCCCTCTCCCGGCACCACTCTGACGATGACCTGACGATGGGACGATGGCCTGACGATGGCTTGTTAAGCCCGGCAGACGCCACAGTATCGATGCCCCTAGCTCAATCGTCACGCGACGCGGTAAAGGTAGGCACCCTCAATGAGCTGGCCATTGACCACGTTTTTGGATAACCGCACACCACCGATACCAGGCCGAGTGGAGACCGCCGACCGTAGCAGCAGGAACAAGGGGGCTTTCTCGTCGACGACTGAAATATCTTTCGTTCCTATGGGCGCAGCACCCACAGGCAATCTTCCGAAGGCTAAACGGATTTTACGATACATGGCCTTCGGCCCCCCAAGACGTACCTCTGGAGACGCAATCACCAGACGCCAGACGTGTTGATCAGGGAGCAACAGCCAGAAAGCCCCCTTCACCAGCACGTTGCGTTTGTCGAGGGAAGCGACAAGCAGCTCGCCCGACTTGATCATGTCGGGGGTGAGTTGTTCGCCTACCAGCACTTCTTCAGCCATGAGAGCAGTCCATGTGTCTTGTTGGTACAGGCCGAGTACAGATCTCTTGCCTGTGCCTCGGAGACAGACAGGATATACCTTGAGGCCTCGTTCCAGTCCTTCACGACAGCCCAGTTATCGCTAAGTGCCTGGTCCGCCCGGATCTCAACGTCGAACACGGCCCACAAGCCGGCCGTTTGCATCAATGACTTGAGATCATGCTTGTAGCTATCTGCGGCAAGTTGCCTGTTAGGAAAGTCATGGCGTTTCGTCTGCTTTGCTATTGCCGACTTGATCGCGCACTCAATGGCGTAGCCCATCAGGTAATAGCTACCCGCGAAGTTTCCGCCATCCAGAAGGACTTTGGCTTCATTTGCCCGAATGCGAGATAAGCGTTGCAGGTCTTGTCGGATGAAGCCTTCAGTGTAGGGACCAAACGATTCAAGTTTGCGTGACACTTTACGGCTGGTAAGAATCCTTGGAAAAG
>Ga0209254_10006059_pt1 | contig 11129 bp, 12 predicted proteins | sample FrelakmetDIP11DI_FD_187148 | JGI IMG/M metagenome (GOLD analysis project Ga0209254, IMG submission 187148) | Freshwater lake sediment microbial communities from the University of Notre Dame, USA, for methane emissions studies - DIP11 DI (SPAdes)... | ecosystem: Environmental > Aquatic >... | reverse complement strand
GAAGCCGCCCGTCACCATCAGCCCGACACCACCGCGCGCGCGCTCGGCGTAGAACGCCGCCATGGCCGGGAAGTGTTTGCGGCCGTCTTCCAGGCCGGTGTGCATCGAGCCCATCAGCACACGGTTGGCGAGCTGAGTGAAGCCGAGGTCGAGCGGGGCGAGCAGGTGTGGATAGGCGGTGGCCAAGATCAGGCTTTCGGTGGCGAGATGTTGCGGAGGACAGACGCCAGTCTAGGGGTCAGCACCCCCCCAATTCCCCCTTTGGGGTGATTGAGCACAGCGACCCCTGCGCCGAAGATTCCCCTCATGCCGATTCCCTCACCAGCCACCATGCTCAACAACACTCTCAACCGGCTGACCTGCCTGCGGTCGCAGCCCAACTCCCTCGAGGCTGCGCAGCCGTGGACCAACGAAGACAGCAGCTGGCACAACTCGAGCTTCGAGCTGGCCCGCGGACTCGACATCATTGAACACCGCGGCGCACCGCCGGCCGTGTTTGCCGACACGATGCCGGCATTCCAGCGGGCCGAGGCATGATCCCAGCCGGATTGAACAACCCGGCGAGGTCATGATGGTCAAAGCAGTCTGGAAGGGCGTGGTCATCGCCGAGAGCGACGACACGGTGGTTGTCGAGGGCAACCACTATTTTCCCGAAACCAGCCTGAAGCGGGAGTACGTCAGCTTCAGCAACCACCGCAGCAGCGACACGTGGAAGGGCCAGGCGCACTATTACAGCCTGTTTGTCAATGGCGAGATGAACCCGGACGCGGTTTGGTACTACCCCGAGCCAAGCGACGCCGCAGCCCAGATCAAGGGCCGCGTCGCGTTCTGGAAAGGCGTGACCGTCTCCTAGACGAGGCGCCCAGCCCGGAAGTCTTCGACGGCCTGGACGATCTCGCGCTGCGTGTTCATCACGAACGGGCCGTATTGCGCGATCGGCTCCTTCAGCGGCCTGCCGGCGATCAGGAGCAAGCGCGCGCCCCCAGACGCGGCCTTGACGCGCACGCCATCGCCCTGGTTGGCCAGGATTGCCATGCGCTGCTGCGGCACCGCCTGCGCACCGATCGCCACCGCGCCGCGGTAGACGTAGAGAAACGCGTTGTGTTCGCCCGGCAGCGGTTGCTCGAACGCCGCGTCGGCGGCGAGGTGGATGTCGAGGTACAGCGCCGCGGTTCCCTCGCGCTGCACCGCGCCGAGCACGCCATGGCTGGCGCCGGCGATGATGCGCACGGTCACACCCACGTCATGCCACTCAGGTACTTCGGCGCTTTGCAGATCGCGGTACCACGGTGCCGTCATCTTGTCCTTGGCCGGCAAGTTGAGCCAGAGCTGAAATCCCTCCATTAGCCCATCCGACTGTTCGGGCAGTTCGCTGTGGATCACGCCCCGGCCGGCGGTCATCCACTGTGCTCCGCCGCTTTGCAGCAAGCCCTCGTTGCCGGCCGAGTCGCGGTGGCGCATGCGGCCGGCAAGCATGTACGTCACCGTCTCGAAGCCGCGGTGCGGGTGATCAGGAAAGCCGGCGATGTAGTCGCCCGGCCGGTCGCTGCCGAATGCGTCGAGCATCAGGAAGGGGTCGAGCCGGCGCTGCAAGTCCTGGGTCAGTACGCGGGTCAACTTGACGCCGGCCCCGTCGCTGGTGGGCTGTCCCGTGACCAGCCGTTCGACATCGCGAGGCTCGACCAGGGTCGGTGTGGCTGGAAGGTGTAGGTTCATGCTGACACTGTAGGCGCTCGGCAGGTCGCCCGCATTGCACGCCGCTGCATGCAACGCACAAAGGTTTTCGCTGCGCTCAGCGGGTGATTGCCGCTGCATGACGCCCTGCGGCGCGAGCTGCCGCTACCGCCTGGGCGATCGCTGGCACGGGTGCATGATCGCGCTGGCCAGCGCACAATCGCAGCCTGAGCTGTTGTGGCGTGACCCGCGCCCTCTCCGGACCGACACCATGTATCCCCTGAAAACCCTGACCATCGCCCTGGCATTGTTGCTGGCGGCCACCTCGCCGCGGGTTGTCAGCGCGGCCCCCAGCCTGCCATCGACCAATGTGGCTTGGCTGCCTGCCGCGGCCGATGCCGACATCGACCGCGCCTTCGCCCAGGCCAAAGCGCAGGCCAAACCGGTGTTGCTGTACTGGGGTGCAACTTGGTGTCCGCCGTGCAATCAGTTGAAGGTGACCTTGTTCAACCGCCAGGACTTCGCGGCCCAGAGCAAGTCCTTCGTCGCCGTGCACATCGATGGCGACCGACCGGCGGCGCAGAAGCTCGGCGCACGCTTCAAGGTCGGTGGCTACCCGACCTTGATCCTGTTCACGCCGGAAGGCAATGAAATCACCCGGCTGCCCGGGGAAGCCGATGCACCGCAGGTGATGGCCCTCTTGCAAGCCGGCCTGGCGGGCGGCCGCCCGATTGCCGCGGTGCTTGCCGACGCCCGAGCAGGCAAGACGATCACCGCCAACGAATGGCGCATGTTGTCCTTCCATTCGTGGGAGATCGACGAGAGCGGCTTGGTCGACAAGGCCGCCCGCCCGGCGGTGCTCGCCGACTTGGCGACCAAGAGCCAGGCCCAGGGCGACAGCGAGACCAGCACCCGCCTGTGGCTCAAGGCACTGGCTGCCAGCGACGACGGCAAGGGCGTCAAGCCCGACGCCGCGTTGCGTCAGCTCGTGCAGCGTGTGCTCGCCGATCCGGCGCTCGCGCGCACGCACATGGACGTGCTGATCAACGGCGCGTCCGACATCGTCAAGGCGTTGAGCAGCAACGATGGGGTCGACCGCGCGCCGTTGGTCGCCCAGTTCGACGCCGCGCTGGTCCGGCTCCAGAATGATTCGAGCTTGTCTCGCAGCGACCGCGTCAGTGCGTTGCTCGAGCGTGTCGACTTGGCGCGCCTGGGTCAGCCCAAGGACGCGACGAAGCCGACCTTGCCACCAGCGCTGGTGCAGGAAGTGCGTGTGATGTCGGCGCGCATGGACAGCGAGATCAGCGACCCCTACGAGCGCATGGCCGTGATCACCGCGGTGGCCTACATGCAAGGGCAGGCGGGGCTTTGGGCTGACAGCGATGCGCTGCTCAAGGCCAACTTGGCCAAGAGCCATTCGCCGTACTACCTGATGAGCCAGCTCGGCAGCAATGCCCGCAAGCTGGGCAAGAAGGACGAGGCCTTGCGCTGGTACCAGAAGGCCTATGACAAGAGCGAAGGGCCGGCGACGCGCCTGCAGTGGGGTGCCAGCTACGTCGGCGCGCTGGTTGACCTGGCCCCGGCGGATGCAGCGCGCATCGAGAAGGCCGCGACTCAGGTCTTCGCCGATGCCGCCAAGGACCCGGGTTCGTTCCACGACCGCAGCGCGCGTTCCTTGCAGCGCGTGGGCAAACGGCTGGCGAGCTGGAACGCGGACGGCAAGCATGCGGCGTCGATCAAGCGGCTGCAGGTTCGACTGGATGGCCTCTGTGCCCAGGTCGGACCGGCAGAGCGAAGTGCCTGCACGGGCCTGCTCGAGGCCAAGGCCTGAGCCGCGGGGCTGCAGCCCGGTTGCGCCGACGGAGATCAGCCCATGCCGCGTGCAATTCTCGACGAAGGGCAGATCCACCCCGCGATCCGTGACCGCGTGGCCGGTCATCACGCCGACACCGTGCAGCAGGTGCAGCGCGCGGTGGCCACGCACGCGGTGGTCGTGGTCGGCATGGGCCAGAATCCGTTCCCACGTCGTGCGCGACGAGCGCTCGACGCCGCCGGCGTTGCGCACCATGACCTCGACTACGGCAATTACTTGCGCGGCTGGCGCCAACGCAACGCCTTGAAACTGTGGACCGGCTGGCCGACGATGCCGATGGTCTTCGTGCGCGGCACGCTGATTGGCGGTGCCGACGACTTGATCAAGCTGATCGACAGCGGTGAGTTGAAGCGCCTGCTGGCCTGATCGACCCATTCGGCGCCGCCGACAGCGATTCATCATTCAATGCCGGCCACGCGTCGCCAGCGCCCGCAGGCGACCTCGCAGTGCGCTGACAATGCGTGCCATGCGAAAGCACTCTTTCCTGCGTCGTGGCGGCTGGGCCGCGGCTCTTGCCGCGGCGGCCGTCGCGCTGCCACAGGCGTCATGGGCCGCGCTCACTGAGCCGACACCCTGCCGCCTGCGCGGCATCGAGCACGAAGCGCTGTGCGGCAACGTGCAGCGTGCATTGGACCCGGCGCGGCCGCAGGGCGCGCAAATCACGGTGCACTACGCCGTGCTGCCGGCATTGGCGCGCAACAAGCGGCCTGATCCGGTCTTCTTCTTCGCCGGCGGGCCCGGTCAGAGCGCGATCGACATCGCGCCGCAGGTTGCGGCGCTGCTGGCGCGCTTTGCCAACCGCCGCGACATCGTCCTGATCGACCAGCGTGGAACAGGTCGAAGCGCGCCGCTGCTGTGTGACAACGACGACCCGGCCCTGCCGCTGGCCGATCTGTTCGCACTCGACCGTCAGCGCGAGCGGCTGGCGTCGTGCCTGGTCAAGTTGAAGGCCTTGCCGCACGGCGACCTGCGCCAGTTCACGACGACGCTGGCGATGCAGGATGCCGACGCGGTGCGCGCCGCGCTCGGCGCTGAGCGCATCAATGTCATCGGCGCTTCGTACGGCACACGCGCCGCACTCGAGTACCAGCGCCAGTTCCCCGGGCGGGTTCGTCGCACGGTGATCGATGGCGTGGCGCCGCCCGACATGGTCTTGCCGGCATCGTTCTCGACCGACAACCAGGCCGCGCTTGACGCCTTGTTCACCGCGTGCGAAGCCGACAAAGGGTGCGCGGCGCGCGAGCCGCAGTTGCGCGAGCGTTGGCGAGGCTGGCTGGCTTCGCTGCCGCGCGCGGTGATGCTGCGCCACCCGCTCACCGACCGCGGTGAACGCTTGAACCTGACGCGCGATGTGATGTTGGGCCTGGTTCGCGGGCCGCTGTATGTGCCTGCCCTGAGCGCGGCCTTGCCGGCGGCCATCGGCCAGGCCACGCAGGGCCGCCTGGACGCGCTGGCGGCGCTGGCGCAATCGATGGGCGGTCGTCGCGGCCTGCAAGTAGCCGCAGGCATGCACTTCGCCGTTGTCTGCGCCGAGGACTTCCCGCGCATCGATGCCACCACCGACAAGGCGGGCAGCGACTTCGGCGATACCTTTGCAGTGCTGTACCGGGAGGTTTGTGCGACCTGGCCGCGCGGCGAGGTACCGGCAGCGTTCTACACACTGCCGGCCGCGGCTTCGGCGACGCTGGTGCTGTCGGGTGGCCTCGACCCCGTTACACCACCGCGCCACGGTGAACGTGCGGCCAAGGCCCTGGGCGCCAAGGCCCGCCACGTCGTCGTGCCCAATGCGGGCCACGGCGTGATGGCCCTGGGTTGCATGCGAGACGTGTTGTTCCGCTTCGTTGATGCGGCCGGCGACGACGATGCTTTGAAAGTCGACGCTGCGTGCGTGACCGGCATCCCACGCCCGCCGATGTTTGCCTTGCCCGGTGCCGCAAAGTGATTGAAGTACAGCAAGTCGCCAAGCGGTTCACGCACGGCCGCGGCAAGAAAGCGCGCACGGTGCAGGCGGTTGACGGCGTGAGCTTCAACGCGCCAGACGGGTGTATTACTGGACTGCTCGGCCCCAATGGCGCCGGCAAGACGACGACGCTGCGCATGTTGGCCGCACTGCTGTTGCCCGATGCCGGCCAACTGCGCGTTGACGAGATTGACGTTCAACGCGAGCCACAGGCTGCGCAGGCGCGCATGGGCGTGCTCAGCGATGCGCGCGGCCTGTACCCGCGCCTGACTGCGCGCGAGAACATCGTCTACTACGGCCGGCTGCACGGCATGAGCGATGCAGCCGCGTCGCAGCGTGCCGATGCGCTGGCGCACCTGCTGGACATGACGCCATTGCTCGCGCGCCGCACCGAAGGCTTCAGCCAGGGCGAGCGGATGAAGACTGCACTCGCCCGGGCGCTGGTGCACAACCCACCGAACATCATCCTGGATGAGCCGACCAACGGCCTGGACGTGCTGGCCACGCGCGCCTTGCGCGAGGCTCTGCGCCGGCTGCGCGACGACGAGGGCAAGTGCATCGTCTTCTCGACCCACATCATGCAAGAGGTCGAGCGGCTGTGCGACAAGGTGATCGTCGTCGCGCGCGGCCGCACTGTCGCCGAGGGCACGGTGGCCTCGCTCAACGAGCAATGCAACGAGCGTGATTTCGAGGAGAGCTTCGTCAAGCTGGCGTTCAACACCGATGAGTGGGGGCACTCATGAACGCGTGGATCGTCTTCCGCAAGGAATTGATCGACGCCTTGCGCGACCGGCGCACGCTGTTGGTGGTCCTGCTGTCATCAGTGGCGATCGGACCGCTGGTGATGATCGCGCTGTCGGCACTGGTTGCCGGGATCGAGAAGCGGGCCGAGGAGCGCACCGTGGTGGTCGCCGGCATCGAGCACGCGCCGACGCTGCGCAACTACCTCGAGCGCCAGACCTACCGTATCGACGAGGCACCGGCTGACTACGAGGCCCAGCTGAAGAGTCAGTCACTCGGTGATCCGGTACTGCTGATCGGCAAGGAGTTCGAGGCCGAACTGGCGCGCGGCGAGCCGCCCTTGCTCGAGATTGTCTCGAGCAGCGGCAACCAGCGTGCGGGCACCAGCGTGAACCGGCTGACGCGACTGTTGCGCGGATTCTCAAGCGAGCACGCCACGTTGCGTCTGGCGCTGCGCGGTGTAGCCCCGGCAACACTGGAGGTCGTGGAAGTGCACGAGCGCGACCTTGCCAACCCGCAGTCGCGAGCGGCGCAACTGACGGGCATGGTGCCCTTCTTTGTGCTGATGGCGGTGCTTTACGGTGCACTCAACGCGGCGCTCGACACCACGGCTGGCGAGCGAGAGCGCGGCTCGCTCGAGCCGCTATTGATGAACCCGGCATCACGCATGTCGCTGGTGATCGGCAAGTGGGGCGCCGTGGCCGCCGTCGGCATGCTGATCGCGTTGCTCAGCTGCTTCTCGTTCCTGCCCGCGCAGAGCCTGCTACGCAGCGAAACCCTGGCCGCCATGTTTCAGTTCGGTCCGCAAGAGGCGCTACTGTTCCTGGCTTTGTTGGCGCCACTGGCCGCCGCGCTGTCAGCCGTGATGATGGCCATCGCCATCCGCTGCAAGACCTTCAAAGAGGCACAAGCCAACAACACCGTGGTCATCCTCGGCGTGTCGCTGTTGCCGCTGGTGACCGTGTTCAACCAGAGCGGGGAGGCGCCCTGGCACCTGGCCGTGCCGGCGCTCGGCCAGGTCGCACTGATGAACCGCGTGCTGAAGGGCGAGGCGGTCGGCATGCAGGACATGGCTCTGGCGTTCGCGGTCTGCGCCGTCATCGCCGCGGCCGGCCTCATCTACGTCGCGCGCCAGTTGCGCACGGCCGCGATGCGCTAGCCAGCCCTAGTCATCGAGGTGTCGCAGCACTCGCTGCACCTCGCCTTGCCATGGCAGGCCGTAGACGATCTGGCTCAAGTGGCGCGCCGACTCCCAGGCCGTCAGCACCTCGCCCTGTGAGCCGAGCAAGCGCAGGTTGCTGACCACGCACATCGGGTCGGCCATCGCGACGACGTCGCGCGACAGCATCACCCAGTCCCAGGCCACGCCGACCTCGCCGTCGGCCGCCGCACCGCGCCAAACGGTCTGGCCGCTGAGGGGGGCTTCGACGTCTGAAGCGGGGAAGACTTGCGTGTCGAGGTGGTCGAATTGCAGATGTGAGGCACCTTCGGCCTGCCACATTAATGGCGGCCAGGCGCGAACGCTCCAGGACGTATTCATGCAAAACTCCTTGCGGTTGGGGCGAAGCCGATCAGCTCCGGTGGCCGGGAGTGTGGACAATGAAGGCCCTTGGCGATAGCTGTAAAGGTTGCCGGGTTAGCGGGGCGAAGCGTTAACAAATGCTGCAAGGCGACTATCAGTCTGTGCTGGATGCGAAGAACGAAGGCCAGTTTCGGTCGGTTGTGATTCGCTTTGCTCAGCATCTGGGGTTTGACAAGGTGGCCGCAACCGTCGCAGTCGACAGAGTGGGTGGCGCGTCGGAGTTCGTCGCGATCCACAACGCGCCGACGGCTTACCTGCAGACTTTTGAAGACCTCAGTATCAGCAAACGCGACCCCGTCGCGCAGCACTGCAAGCGCAACACGGTACCGATCATTTGGGGCCAGCAAACCTACGTGGCATCCAACGCCGCTGAGCTTTGGGAGCACCAGGCCCAGTTCGGGTACGGCCACGGCATTGCGATGGCACTTCATCTGCCGGAAGGGCGGCATTTCCTCCTCGGCGTCGAGCGCGATCAGGCCTTGCCCAGTGACGGCGGCGAGTTGACGCGAATCGTGGCCGACCTGCAGCTTTTCGCCGTTCACGCGCAGGACACCGCCCTGCGCGTGCTCGTATCCGAAGCCGCGCGTCCCGAGCTGCCTGCGCTGACGCCACGGGAACTGGAAGTCTTGCGCTGGACGATGGATGGCAAGGTGACCAGCGAGATCAGTCTTCTGCTCGGCATCGGCGACCGCACGATCGTCTTTCACCTGCAGAACGCGATGCTGAAGCTGAACTGCAATTCGAAGCATCTTGCCGTCGTGAAGGCGATGCGCTTGGGGCTGATTCGATGAGGACCCTGTAAAGGTTGACAGTTACAAGCGCGCCTCCCCGGTGCTGGAATAGGTTGTCAGTTTCGCAACCGGTGCCACCAAGGAGCGCTTATGAACAAGGTACAGACAACCATCGGCCGTTGGGTTCAACGCATCGCTGGCAAGAACAAGGCCCCGACAGCGGCACGCCGCGCGCAGCGGCCGACAGAAGTTGACACCCAAGTCTTGCGTCACGTGGGCGGCGGCGAAGCTCCGTCATTGCCGACCAAGGGTTGGTAAGCATCTTCCGCCGCGAGGTGCTGGAGGCCCAGCAGACCTCGTGGATCGGTGAAATCCAGCTGATCCGTCCGCTGCCGCTGTCGATCCTGACCGGCGGCGTGGCGGTGGCGGTGCTGGCCGTCGGCACCTTTCTGGCACTGGGTGAGTACACCCGCAAGGTGCACGTCACCGGCGTGCTGGTGCCAGACCGCGGTGTGATCCGCCTCGTGCCGCCGCAGGACGCGGTGGTGCTTGAAGGGCGCGTCGCCGAGGGCGCCAGTGTGCGCGCTGGCGACGTGCTCTTTGTGCTGTCGCTCGACCGCGCTGCGGTGGGCGGCAATACGCAGGCTACCGTTCAGCGGACGCTGGACGAGCGCTCGAAGAGTCTGCGCGACGCGGCCGAGCAGCAACACGCGCTGCTGGCCAGCCAAGTCGCCGCGTTGGATCGACGACGGGCCGACCTGTTGCAAGATCGTGGCACGCTCGAGGCCGAGGCGGCCCTGTTGTCGCAGCGCATCGCGCTTGCGCAGCAGGCGCAGGCCCGGCTGGAATCCTTGCGTGGCGAAAATTTCGTGTCTGCGGCACAGGTCCAGGCCAAGGCCGAAGAGCTGCTCGGCCTGCAGGCCCAACGCCAGGCCCAGGAGCGACAGCGCAATGCGCATGAGCGTGAGATCGCGACGGCCGAAGCGCTGCGCCGCGAGTTGCCCTTGCAGGCCGGCGCGCGGATCGGCGAGCTCGACCGCGAGCGCGCTGAGCTGGTGCAAAGGAGCGCCGAGAGCGAAGCCCAGCGCAGCCTGTTGATTCGCGCACCGCAAGACGGCGTGGTCAGTGCAGTGCTGGCGTCACCGGGGCAAACGGTGACGCCCGCATCGGCACTCGCCAGCCTGGTGCCTGCCGGTTCGTCCTTGCAGGCTCACCTGTACGCACCGTCGAGCGCGGTCGGCTTCCTGCGCGCCCAACAGCCGGTGCTCTTGCGTTACCAGGCCTTCGCGTACCAGAAGTTCGGTCACCAGCGCGGGCACATCGAGCAGGTCTCGCTGGCGCCGCTGCAGCCGTCCGAGTTGGCCGGCCAGCCCTGGGTCGGCACCGTGCGCGAGCCGATGTACCGCATCACCGTGGCGCTCGATCGCCAGCAGGTGCCGGCCTACGGCGCGCTGCAGCCGCTGGCGCCAGGGATGCAGCTCGACGCCGACGTTCCGATCGACCGGCGCAAGCTCTACGAATGGTTGTTCGAACCGGTCCTCGGCATGGCGGGCCGGGTGTAGCCGTGGCTGATTCGCTCAACTTCTCGCTGGCTGGATGGTTGGGCGCCCAACGTGTGCCGTTGGTGCTGCAGACCGAGGCTGCCGAATGCGCGCTGGCCTGTCTGGCGATGGTCGCTGCCGCGCACGGCCACCGCACGGATCTGCCAACGCTGCGCCAGAAGTTCTCCTTGTCGCTCAAGGGTGCGACGATGGCCGACCTGATGCGCATGGCCGGCGACTTGAAGTTCAATCCGCGTGCGCTGCGGGCCGAGCCCGAACAGCTGTCACAGCTGGCGTTGCCCTGCGTGCTGCATTGGGACCTGAATCACTTCGTCGTGCTGGTGGCTGTGCGAGGTAGCGTGGCCACGCTGCATGACCCGGCGCGCGGCGTGCGGCGCATGAAGCAGGACGAGTTGTCGCGCCACTTCACCGGCATTGCGCTCGAGCTGACGCCAGCCGCTGACTTCACGACCAAGACCGAGCGTCAGACTGTCACGCTCAAGCAGCTTCTCGGCCCGGTGCGCGGCCTCAAGCGCTCACTGGCGCAGATCTTCGTGCTGGCCGCGGGGCTCGAAGCGTTCGTGCTGCTGAGCCCGTTCTTCCTGCAATGGGTGGTCGATGGCGTGCTGGTCAGCGCCGACCGCGACTTGTTGGTCACGCTCGGTATCGGATTCGGCTTGCTGGTGCTACTGCAGGTCGCCGCCGCGGCGATTCGTTCCTGGGCGGTGCTGCACCTGTCTGCGACGCTGAACCTGCAATGGCTGTCCAATGTGTTCGCGCATCTGATGCGCCTGCCCATGGCCTGGTTCGAGAAGCGCCACACCGGCGATGTGTGGTCACGCTTCGCTGCCGTTCAGCAGATCCAGAAGACACTGACAACGCACTTCATCGAAGCTGTGCTCGACGGCCTGCTGGTGGTGGCCACGCTGTCGATGATGCTGTTCTACAGCCTCACGCTGACCTTGGTCGTGCTCGGTGCGGTGGCCGCGTACGCGCTGCTGCGTTGGGCATTCTTCCGGCCACTGCG
>Ga0209254_10006058_pt1 | contig 11129 bp, 11 predicted proteins | sample FrelakmetDIP11DI_FD_187148 | JGI IMG/M metagenome (GOLD analysis project Ga0209254, IMG submission 187148) | Freshwater lake sediment microbial communities from the University of Notre Dame, USA, for methane emissions studies - DIP11 DI (SPAdes)... | ecosystem: Environmental > Aquatic >... | reverse complement strand
ACCTCTTGCGGCGTGGTGACGATCACTGCGCCCGTCAACGGCACCGACTGCGCCAGCGTCAACTGCGCGTCGCCCGTGCCCGGCGGCAGATCGATGATCAGATAATCGAGTTGTCCCCAATCGACATCGGTGAGGAACTGCCGGATCGCGGAATGGATCATCGGGCCGCGCCAGATGATCGGCTGATCGGGATCGACCACGAACGCCATCGACATCAAGCGCACGCCGTAAGCCAGCGCAGGTGTGATCTTGTCGCCCGGCACCTTGGGCAGTTTATCGACACCCATCATCAATGGGATGTTAGGCCCGTAGATGTCTGCATCAAGCAGGCCCACGCCCGCACCCATCTGCGCCAGCGCGACCGCCAGGTTTGCCGCCACGGTCGATTTGCCCACGCCGCCCTTACCGCTGGAAATCGCAATCGTGTTGCGGAATGACACCGGTAACTGATCGATGATGCGTTGATCCGCCGGCACTTCCGACTTCCAATCGATCTCTACGTGCTTCACGCCGATCTGTGCCAGCACGTCCTTGCAGTTCTGCTCCATCTGCGCGGTCAGCGGACAGGCGGGCGTCGTCAACACGATCGAGAAGGCGACGGCTTCGTCGTTCTTGATCTTCAGATCGCGGATCATGTTGAGCGTAACGAGGTCTTTATGCAGTTCCGGTTCGCGCACGTTGCGCAGTGCGCCGAGGATTCGTTCTTCAGTAAGTTGTGTCATTCAAATCTCCGTTGGGTGATCGTCATTGCGAGAAGGCCGTAGGCCGGCGAAGCAATCTCATTGGAGGCAGATGGCTTCGCCGCTGCGCGGCTCGCAATGACGGATGTGTATCAATTGTAACTCAGCAAAACCGCTCTCGCCCGGTTCGACCAGACAAGAGCGGCGCTAGCCTTCTTCGCGTTTGCTTTACGCAGCGGGCTTAGCCTCGTCTGTCGGTTTGGCAGCCTCAGCCAGTTTAGCCGCGGCAGCCGCATCGGCGGCGGCTTTCTTGGCCGCGGCAGCGGCAGCTTTCTCGGCATCCTTGCGCGCTGCTTCTGCCTGGTCCTGAAGTTCGCGCGCCCAATCGGTGGGATGAATCGCCGCGTGATAAGTGTCGGGCTTGGTCAGGCGCGCCTTGTCGAAGACCAGCGTGTTGAAACGCTCGAAGCTCGACAGTTCGTAATCGTGATCCATCTTGATGGCGTCGAACGGGCAGAATTCGGCGCACAGGCTGCATGACATGCAGATCGACGCGTCGATATAAAACTCCGCCGGCTGCGGAATGGGACGGTTGGTCTTGGGATCGTTCGTGCGGACGATCCAGATGCACTGCGGCGGGCAGACCTTGGCGCAGATGCCGCACGAGGTACACTTGTCTTCGTTCTTCTGCGTATCGAAGACCAGAAACGGAATGTACCGGAAGTTCTCCGGCACGGGCAATTTTTCCTCAGGATACTGCACGGTGAAAATGCCCTTGGCCTTGGGCCCCTGCCGCACCGCAATGTACTTATCGTTGTAGCGTCCGCCCCTGAAGACATACTTCAAATCTTCAGCATACGACTCCACGAAGTGCTTAAGCGTGACACCCATCCCTTTGATGAGTCCTGATCCGTACATGCCTGACTCCTTGAAGTTAGATGTTGGAAACTGGAGGTTAGAGGCGATCTGCCAATCCGTCAACCTTCACTCCAACTTCTATCCTCTCACATCCAAATTCTAGCGATCCGTTTCGCCCAGCACGATGTCGATGCTGCCCAGGATGATGACCACGTCGGCGATCTTCTGGCCGACGCTCATCGGCCCCAGCGCCGTCAGGTTAATAAACGACGGGGCGCGGATGTGATACCGATAGGGATTGGCAGTCCCATCGGACACGACGTAGAAACCGAGTTCACCCTTGGGTCCCTCGACCCGCCCATAGGCCTGACCGGCCGGCACGCGCGCCGAATACTGCTTCTTGCCCGCCTGGATTTCGCCCGTTTCGGGAATCTGCTTTAACGCCTGCTGCAGGATGCGAAGCGATTGGCGGATTTCGTCGAGGCGGATCAGATAGCGATCGTACACATCACCGTGATTGCGTACCGCCACGTCGAACTCAAAGCGATCGTAGATCGAGTACGGTTCGGCGCGGCGCACGTCGTAGGCTACACCGGAAGCGCGCAGCACCGGTCCGGCCACGCTGTACTTCACCGCGTCGTCGCCGGTCAAAGTGCCCGATCCTTCGCAGCGCGCGCGGATGATTTCGTTCTCGCTCAAGAAGTAATCGAGCTCGTCGATCTTCTTGGGCAGGCGATTGAATACCAATTCACGGCAGGTCTCCAACCAGCCCGCCGGCAGATCGCGCGCCACGCCGCCAAAGCGGAAGTAGTTGCACATCATGCGCGAGCCGGACGCCGCTTCGAACAGATCGAGAATCAACTCGCGTTCTTCAATCGCGTACAGCGCGGGCGTAAAGAACGCGCCCAGATCGTTCAGCAGGAAGCCGATGGCCCAGACGTGATTGCAGATACGAGTGAGCTCGGCCATGATCACGCGGATGTATTCGGCACGCTCGGGCGGCGTGACCTTCATCAGCTTCTCCACGGCCAGCGCATACCCGAAGTTGTTGCTCATCGACGAGAGGTAATCCAGCCGATCGGTGAACGGCATGTTCTGAATGTACGTGTTGCGCTCGCCGATCTTCTCGTGGTTGCGATGCAGGTAACCCATCACCGGTTCGAGGTGCGTGATCTTCTCGCCGTCCAGCGTCACCACCATGCGGAACACGCCGTGCGTCGACGGGTGCTGCGGCCCCAGGTTCACCACCAGCTCATCGGTTTCAAGGTGTTCGTGGAATTGGCCGTTGCCATTCCCGCCTTCGACGGCTTCCTTCGGCATGAACTGGCCGTGCTCATCCACATAGAAGTTCTTGAAGTTTTCGTAGACGGCGGCATCGGCCTGAGCCGTATACACGGTGGGATCAAAGTTCGCCGGAAAATTCACGTTGTCGGCATAGGCCACGCGGTCTTCCGCCCGCCGATGGTGCCCACCCGGCCAACGACTGTCAAACGGCTTGGTGTCCTGCTCGTAATACGCCTCTTTCCAATCCTTGCGCAAGGGGTGCCCGGCGAAGCCTTCCCACATGAGGATGCGCTTAAGGTTGGGATGACCTTCAAACTTGATGCCCATTAAGTCCCACACTTCGCGCTCTTGAAAATCAGCGCCCGGCCACACCTTAATCAATGACGGAACCACGGCATGGTCACGCGGCGTGCGCGCTTTGAAGACCAGCGGTGCTCCGCCCGCACGCGTGTTCAGGGCATGATAGACCACTTCCATCTCGTTCTGCGCGATGTAATCGACGCCCGTCAAACTCGTGAGATAGTCGTAGCCCAGCTCGTCGCGGATGGTGGTCGCCACCGCGATTAGCTGATCGTGGTTGACGACGACGCCTTCGAAATCACCAGGGGTCAGCGCGTCACCAAACTTGTCTTTCAGCGCGGCCAAGGGGCCGGTGAGTTCTGCAACAGGAGCGGCAGCAGCTTTTGCAGCCATGATCATTCCTCTCTGGTCAGTCGTCACACCGCACGGCACACAGTGGGTGCCTGTGTTGCGAGAAGCGCTGTCGCCTGGCGCGCCCCCGACGCTTCGCGTCGGATAGGGCGTTGCGACGAAGCAATCTCATCATGTCGGGGATGGCTTTGTTGAGAAGCGCTCGCAATGACGTCTCGCTTTAGCTAGACCTTAGCAGGTTCAGCAGAAACCACAGATTCAATCTGGGGCTTGCTCATCTCGAAGATTTCCGGCGCACGGCGCGGATCGATCAGGTCGGGCCCTAACACCGGCACAGGAATTGCCTCGATCGCGGTCTTGCGATACCACGCCACATCGCGGATGCTCTGGCTCTCGATCTTCTCAAACAACTTGAGGAAGCCATGCAGCAGCGCCTCCGGCTTGGGCGGGCAGCCGGGAATGTACACGTCCACCGGCAGGAATTTGTCGATGCCCGACACGACGTTGTAGCCTTCCTTAAACGGCCCGCCGCTCGTGGCGCAGGCGCCCATCGACAGCACGTACTTGGGCTCCGGCATCTGGTTGTACAGGCGCACAATGGTGGGCACCATCTTCTTCGTCACCGTTCCAGACACGATCATCAAGTCGGCCTGACGCGGCGAGGGGCGCATCAAGCCCGCGCCAAAGCGCTCGAGATCGTAACGGCCCGCTGCCACGCAGATCATTTCGATGGCGCAACAGGCCAGGCCAAACATCATGGGCCACATCGAGCGTTTGCGGCCCCAGTTGTAGAACTTGTCAATCGTGGAAATGAAAACGTTGTTGCTCAATTCCGGCGGGACCATGGGGTCATTGGGAAAAGGCTCAGCTTGACTCATGTGAAGCAACCTCCTCGTACCACTCGCGTTGAATATTTTCCAGCAAATACTGCGCGGTTACCGATCGAACATCTGAAAAACCGGGCAAATCGATGATCCAATGATGCAGTGTCGCCCCATCGACCTCGAGTGGATCGACGGTCGGGTGGGCGTGTTTCAACGCCAGGGCTATGGCGTAATCGTCTTCCCAGTACAACTCCATCGCGTGCTCCGGCGGTGCGTAAGGCTCGATCCAACAAACGGCGTCCTTCATAACCGAAAGAACGCCGCTTTAACCTAACGCTGAAAAATTGGGGTGAATCCAGAGGGAAGCACCGCCCGATCGGGTCACCACCGCTTGGCTGCTGTAGGTTCGCACACGCATGGTCATCGATCCCCGCTTCGTGTACTACGTCACGAATTGTTCGAATTGTACCGCCTAACAACCAAATTGACAACCGTTGGTCAATAAATCCGACGGGGGGGCGCCTCCCAGAGGACTTTTTGACAGTATTCTAACACTGGACTCGGCATTATCCATGACATTTGCAATCAAAAAGAACGTTCTTATTGTAATTGACTTCTCAAATCAGTCAGTGTTACAATCAAGGTGTTGAGCATGGCGGGGGAATTTGCATGCTTCACACGAGGCGGGCCATGCAAGCAACACGTCAGCGCATTCTGGAAATCCTGAAAGAGCGCCACGCGGCGACCGTTGAAGAACTTGCCAAAGAACTTGAACTGACCCCGGTAACCATCCGGCATCACCTGGATATTCTCCGCAGCGAGGGGTTGGTGCAAGCCCCACAGGTCAAACGGCGCGACACGCCGGGCCGTCCGCAGCATGTGTACGCCCTGACCGAAGCCGCCGACGCCTACTTCCCCAAGAATTACGCGGGCTTCACCGACCTGATGCTGCGTGAGATGCGCGAGCAGGTTGAGCCAGATAAGATGCACTCCATCCTGGATGGTGTGGCGACGCGCATGGTGAACAAGGCGCCGCCGGCGCCCGCCAATGAAGCCCTGCCCCAACGCATGGAACGTGTCGTGAAGTTCCTGAACACACAAGGCTACGATGCCAGTTGGGAGCCGACCGAGGGAGGCTGCCTTCTGCACGCTCATAATTGCCCCTATCACGACGTAGCGCGCGAAAACGTGGAGCCGTGTGTGATGGACGCGTCGATGATTACACAGCTGGCCGGAGTTGCGCCACAGCGCGTGCAGTGGGCCTTCAGCGGCGGCAATATGTGCACCTACTTCGTCAAGAACGGGAAATAACTGCCCGGTGCCGTTACTACTTCTACCCGATCGGCCATCGCCCTTCCAGACGATGGCCGATTTTCGGTTCGACAAGATAATTTACCTGATACTGGTGAAATAAATTGACGGGGCCTCTATTCAGTGCTACAATTTCTCCAACGCATATTAACGGGAGGATGACAACATGACGACTACACCAATCGAAACGATTGAAATCACCCAGGTGACTGAAGCAGTGACATTGTCCCCTAACGCGGCCGACAAGCTGCGCCAAATTCTGCTGGAAAAGAACTTGCCAGACCATGGATTGCGTGTCTTCGTCGCGGGCGGCGGCTGTTCGGGCCTGCAGTATGGTATGGCCTTCGAGGGACAACCGCGCGACATGGACACCATCATCGATCAGAGCGGCCTGAAGGTCTACGTCGATCCGGTGAGCCTGGAGTATCTCTACGGCGCAACGATCGACTATGTGGATGGTCTGATGGGCGCGGGCTTCCGCATCGACAATCCGAATGCGGTGGCCGCGTGTGGCTGCGGCTCGTCCTTCCGCACCAAGAGCAGCGGCGAGGCTCCGGCGGGCGGTGGCTGCGGCTGCGGCAACTAGATTTCCCTGACCTCGCAGGTGATCGACGCCTGCGAGGGGTTTACATATCCCTCCAGAGTGCGAAGGCCCAATGCCTTCGCACTGCTGTTATAATTGCCGCATGACCAAGTATTTCACATCTGAAGAAGCCAACCGCGCATTACCGCAGGTCCGCTTACTCGTCGCCCAGATCATGCAGGCCCGTGAAGCGATCATCGCCGCGCAACCCGAGCTGTGGCCGGTGCTCGAAAAATCGATCGGCAACGGCGGCAGCAAGAAAGCCGGTGAACTACTTACGGAGTTCCGGCGCGTCGAGCAGGGCGTGAGGAGCCTGCAAGAAATCGGCTGCGTGTTGAAGGACATGTCGATCGGCCTGGTGGACTTTCCGGCACTGCGCGACGGGCACGAAGTGCTGCTGTGCTGGAAGTACGACGAGCCTGAAGTCATGTTTTGGCACGATCTGCAGAGCGGCTATCAGGGAAGAAAGAGACTGTAAGTGTTCAACAAGTTATTCGGCAGAAACACGCCGACCACGCACCCCCCCACCAGCCCAATCGTTTGGCTCGATCTAGGTGATCTGGGCGACCTCGTCAACCCTGCCGGCCCGCACGAACAATGGCAGGATCACGGCCTGGGACTGCTGCGCACTATCCTACATCAAAACGGCGTCATGACGGATTTGCTCTCGACGCGCGCGTGCACGTCATGGGAGGAACTGGAAGCGCAGCTCAAGGGCTACGAAATTCTAATCATGAACGTGCGCAGTTACACGTTCCCGGTGGCTTATCGCGCTGCACAGATTTTCAAGAAGGTGAATCCGCAGGGCATGATTTTGACTGGCGGCATGCACGCCACGGTGGCGCTCGACGAGATGGAGGCCATCTCGGAATTCGATCGGATTTGTCAGGGGCCCGGCGAAAATATCATCGTCGATCTGGTGAAAGACCCAAAATCATTTCCTCGCGTCATTTTAGGCGTCGGCGCCAAGTCGATGGCCGAGTGGCCGATGATCGATCGAACGTTGTGGCCTCAACCGGCCAGCAAGAAGTTGGCGAAGAAGTTCAACTGGCCGTTAGAACCGGAATGCGGCTGGGGGCCGCCGCCCGTAGTCACACTCTTGACCAGCCGCGTGTGTCCGTGGCAATGCGTGTTCTGCAATGAAAACTCGTACATCTCCAACATGGGCCGTCGACCGGTCGAGATGGTGATTGACGAGTTGAATTATCTCGACAAACAGTATGGCGTGGGCTCGCTGGTGATTCACGACTCGATGTTCTTCCAGAATCCTAGCTGGCTGGAAGAATGGGTGGAAAAGTACCCGCGCAAGGCGAATCGAGTCTGGCCCTACTGGGCCGCTGCCCGCGCCGACACCGTGCGCCAGTGGCCGGAACTATTTGAGGCATTGATCAAGGAGACCAGCTGGGACACCGTCTCGATCGGGTTTGAGTCGGGGAGCGATCGGGTGCTGAAGATCCTCAACAAGGAATGCACCGAGGAAGACAACTACTTCACGATCGATCTGCTCACCCGCATCGGCGATGAAATGGAACGCCAGGGCAAGAAGCCGCCGGTGTTCTGGTCCAACATCATGCTGGGTATTCCGGGCGAGACGCGCGATGATGCTTTCAAGACGATGCGCATGGTCAAGTACACCAAGCGCATCTTGCCGTCGATCTCGTTTTATGCGCCCTACCCCGGATCCGCGCTGGGGCATCAGCTCATTGCCGAGGGGAAGAGTATGATGACCAAAGAGAATTATCACCGCTTCCCAGACGATGAGAAGGTCAAGGGCATCGATTACGCTTTTTACCGTGAATTGCTGGCCGGCCAGTATGACGACGAAGTCAACAAGGGACTGGCGCAGATTCGACAAGAGCGCCAGGACTACATGGCCGCGCTCACCAAGGCGTAGGAGCGCGGATTGAAAATCGGCTGGTGTCAAAGCACAACCCGCCCAAGCGCCTTGAATCTGGCAGATTTCTCGCCACGGCGCGGCTCGAAATGACGCAGCCGTCGACGTTGGTTGAATTCATTGCGCCTGCCAAACGAGACAACGATGAGCAGCTTCAGCAATCCACATTACCTGTATTTGTTTGAAATGAAGAACGGCAAGAAGAAACTGGCTTATGGCGGGTCGCCGGAGGATGCCCTGAACATCCTCGCCATGCGGTTGGGCCCTGAAGAGCTGGCGCAGATCAATCGCGAGCAGTACATCAAAATCAAGCAGCGCGAATTGCAGCACTATGTCCCAGAACTAGGCTAGCGCGAGTTCGGGTTAAGCGAGACGAATCCAGACGACCACGTATAAGCCGCCGTCCCCGGCGGCGAGGACGCCGCCTTGAGCACCTCCATCATAGATGTTTCCTTGCAGCCAACCCCCGCTCAAATTGAACTCCTGCAGGCCATCGCCAGCGGTCTGACCCTGAAGTCCCATCGCGACCTTGAAGGACACAAGGAATATCGCTTGCATGCGCTGGACGGGCAGCTTGTGATCGCCGCATGGGAAGATGTCGCAGCGCTGCAATCCGCCGGGTTGATCGACAGCAACAAGAAATTCCCATCCGCCACCTACTGGTTGACAAGCGCTGGCCGGGCGCATCTGAAACTAACCTGATTTTCATTGTTGGATCATCGGGTACGTGGCGAAAGGGCGGCATCCTGTCGTCTGCGGGTCAGGCTCTGAGCAGTTATTCGCTATAGTATAATGACGCTAACGTTCGGGCTGTCGCAAAACCATCAAGCAGGGCAGTTCCGCAAATGTAATCAAACCACTTGTACTCAAAAGGAGAAGGCATGATGAAGACCCGTTTAACGCTCGCTGTTCTAGTGTTGCTCACCCTGTTGATTACGGCTTGCCAGCCGCAGGGTGCGCCCGTGCCGCAAGATCCGCTGGAGGCCGTGAAGGTCATCGCCGACAAACAGAACGAAATCAAAACACAGCACATCGATATGAACCTGGCGCTCAGTCTCAAGCTCGATGGCTTGACGGGCGATCAGGCGCAAGCGGCCGCACTATTTAAGAATTTCAAGGCTGAAGCCAACATCAACGGTGATGTCGACAGCACCACGCAAGATGTTGCGGTGAAGGGCGATCTCGATCTCGGCCCGTTGACGGCATTCCTGGCCCAGGGTGAAGAAAAATTGTTGTTCGAAGTAGTGAAGTCTGGCGACAAGACGTATGCCAAGACCAACGTCGGCGATCAGGCGGGCGAGTGGCAGGAGCAAGACACACCGCTGCCCACGGACAGTGAATCCAAGGACAATCCGCTTAACCCGGAAATGATCACCGGCCTGTTGAAGCAGTCGAGCAAGGCCGAGAAACTGGCCGACGAGAAGATCGGTGACGTGGATACCTACCACTACAAAGTCACGCTGAATGCTGAGACGCTAATCGATTCGATCGCCAATTTAGCCAAGTCTACGGGCAGTGGCGGCGACATTGATGAAACACAAATGGCCGAAGCCAAGAAGTTCCTGAAGGATTCCGTGCTGGAAGTGGAGCTGTGGGCGGGCAAGCAAGACCTGCTGCTCCGCCAGACCAAGGCTCACTTCAACCTGAATCTGAAGGATATTCCTGACATGGAAGGCGCAACGGCGTTGATTGACTTCCTGCTGACCAACAAGTCGACCAAGATCAACGAGCCGGTCACCATCACCGCGCCGAAGTAGGCCACGGTCGCACCCCCAACTGATCGGTTGTACGACCTCCCGCAGGATATTCGCCTGCGGGAGGTTACTTTTTGTCATCAGAAAGGCGCGGCCTGTCACGTTGACAAGACTGTGTGGCTTGAATACAATTGCGGGGCGTTTGATCCCATTCCTCCGGGAGGTTTAATGAAGGATTACCCCACTACGGCGCTACGCAACGTGGCCCTGCTCGGCCACGGCTCGTCCGGCAAGACCAGCCTGGGCGAGGCGATGTTGTTCAGTTCCGGCGCCACCAGCCGACAAGGTCGCGTGGAAGACGGCACGACCGTGTCAGATTTCGATGAAGAAGAGATTCGCCGTCATATTTCGCTCACCACCACGCTGCTTCCCATTGAGTGGCAGAATCACAAAATCAATGTGCTGGATACGCCCGGCTTCACCGACTTTGCCGGTGAAGTGAAAGGCGCGGTGCGCGTGGTGGAAGCCGGTGTCATTCTAGTGGACAGCGTGGCTGGCGTCGAAGTGGGTACTGAACTGGCGTGGGCCTACTGCAACGAGCGTAATCTGCCGCGGTTCGTGTTGATTGACAAGATGGATCGCGAGAATGCCAACTTTGCGCGCACCTTCGACACGCTGCATCAACTGGGCGGCAATTTTGTGCCGCTGCAGCTGCCGATCGGCAGCCAGGCCAGCTTTGAAGGCGTGATCGATCTGATCGCCATGAAAGCGCGCAAGGGGCCCAAGGGCGAGATCGTCGATATTCCGGCAAACTTAAAGAAGGAAGCCGAAGAAGCGCGCGTCAAGTTGATGGAAGCTTCCGCTGAAGGTGACGACGAGCTCATCATGAAGTATCTGGACGGGCAGGAACTAACTGACGACGAGATTCGCCACGGTCTGAAGATCGCCATCCAGAGGAATTCCATCGTGCCGGTGATGTGTGCGTCAGGCACGGGAAACCTAGGCGTCAGCGCGCTGCTGGAAATCATCGTCGCGTTCGTGCCCTCGCCCGCCGATGTCGCGCCTGAAAGTGCGAAGACCGCTGCCGGGGCTGATGAGAAGATCGGCATGGATTCAAGTGTATTGGGCGCATTTGTCTTCAAAACCACCGCAGACCCGTTCGTGGGCAAGCAGACTTACCTGCGCGTGTTTGGCGGCACCATCACGTCGGATTCGCGCGTGTTGAACGCCAATAAGAACGCCGAAGAGCGTCTGGGGCAGCTGTACGTGATGCGTGGCAAAGAGCAGATTCCGGTGCACGCCATCAGACCGGGTGACATCGGCGTCGTCACCAAGCTCACTGTGACGCTG
>Ga0209254_10006057_pt1 | contig 11130 bp, 15 predicted proteins | sample FrelakmetDIP11DI_FD_187148 | JGI IMG/M metagenome (GOLD analysis project Ga0209254, IMG submission 187148) | Freshwater lake sediment microbial communities from the University of Notre Dame, USA, for methane emissions studies - DIP11 DI (SPAdes)... | ecosystem: Environmental > Aquatic >... | reverse complement strand
AGGGCGGGTAGCAGGCGCCGCAGCAGATGCATTTCTTCTCGTCCACTTCCAGCGACGGCTTGCCGTTGACCATGGCCGGGCGAATGGCTGCAACCGGGCAACGCGCCACAACAGACGGACGTTCGCAGACGTTGGACACCAGATCGTGATTGATCTTCGGCGGCTTGGTGTGCTGCACGTTGATCGCGATATCACCCTGACCGCCGCAGTTGATCTGGCAGCAAGAGGTGGTGATATGTACGCGGTTGGGCATGCGGCAGTTACGGAAGTCGTCGATCAGCTCGTCCATCATGGCCTTCACAACACCCGAGGCGTCGGTGCCCGGGATGTCGCAGTGCAGCCAGCCCTGGGTATGGGACAGGGTGGAGATGGAGTTGGCGGTACCACCGACGATGAAGCCGGCATCTTCCAGCGCCTTGATCAGCGGCTCGACCTTGGCTTCGTCGGCCACCATGTACTCGATGTTCGAGCGCAGGGTGAAACGAACGTAGCCATCGCCCTGCTTATCGCCGATTTCACACAGCTTGCGCAGTGTGAAAATGTCGAGGATGCGCTGGGTGCCAGCCTTGACGGTCCAGATCTTGTCGCCGCTGTGGGCAACATGCAACAGGACGCCGGGGCGGGGATGTTCGTGGTAATGCCAGTTACCGTAATTCTTGACCATTACCGGATGCATGTACTGGAACCCGTCCGGGCATCCGGATTCGATTGGCGGACGCATGTCTGCTAATGCCATCTTCGTCTCCTAAAATCTTCAGCAAGTCTTTTGTTGGCGATCGGGGGCGGCACGTAGGCTGCCCCCGATCACTTCTGCCAAACGGGTCAAGAGAGACCCGCACCGAACCACTTAGGCGCGTGCGCGCTTCTCTTCCTGCTTGCGAGCAAACCACTTCTCGGCTTCTTCGTCCCAACCGTCCATACGGACATAGGAACACTGACGCGGGCTGCTGACCATGTTCGGGTCAACATCGATGCCGATGCCTTCGAGGAAGTTCACCAGACCGATACGCTCGACCATTTCGCCGCAACGCTCGTGTTCCAGGCCATTTTCGGCCCAGAAATCGATGATGGTTTCGCCCAGTTCGGTGATGCGGTCGTAATCCTCTGCGCTGTCCATCTTCATGAACGGGATCACGACGGTGCCCATCAGGTCGCCGATTTTCAGCGTGCGCTTACCACCGATCAGGATGGTCACGCCCTTGTCGTCACCCGGGCTCAACGCCTTGGTCATGACATTCAGGCAGTGCATGCAGCGTACGCAGTTGCGATTGTCGACAGTCAGGGTGTCGTCGGCATTCAGGGTCAGCGCTTGTGTCGGGCAACGCGTGGTGACGTTGTCGATTACATACTGACGACCTTTCTTGGCAACGAACGCCTTCACTTCGGCTTGGTCAACCTTCATGGCATCGCGCCAGGTACCGATGATGGCGAAGTCGGCACGCTCGATGGCGTTCTGGCAATCATTCGGGCAACCGGAGACTTTAAACTTGAACTTGTACGGCAGGGCCGGGCGATGCACGTCATCGGTAAAGCGGTTGAGCAGCTTGCGATGAATGTTGTGCTCGGAACAGCAGCTCTGTTCGCAACGGGCCGCGCCGACACAGGACATGCCAGTACGCACGCACGGACCGGCGCCACCCAAATCCCAACCGTAGGAGTTGATGTCGTCGAAGAAGTGCTGAGTGCCTTCGCTAGTCGTACCGATAAACATGATGTTACCGGTTTGACCGTGGAAGGTTACCAGACCGGAACCGTTCTTTTCCCAACTGTCACCGAGCTGACGCAGCATATCGGTGGTGTAGAAATTGCCGGCAGGCGGTTGAACGCGGATGGTGTGGAATTCTTTGGATTCGGGGAAAGCACTACCGACTTCGGAGAAGCGGGGAATGATACCGCCACCATAACCGAACACGGAAACCGTGCCACCTTTCCAATAACCTTTGCGAGTCTCGTAGGAGTGTTCCAACTGGCCAAGCAGGGAGTTGGTCACATTGCGAATACGTTCTTCCGGGTGCTGGTCACGTAAACGCTTGATGCCCGAAATGAAACTCGGCCAAGGGCCGTTTTCCAGTTCGTCGAGCATCGGAGTTTCATGGAGCTTATTGGCCATGTTCCGTCTCCTTAATCACTTTGAATTGGCAGGTTATGCATATTGAGCATCCAGACTAGTTTATAGGATGCCCGCTTCAAAATCGAAACCTTTACTCGGCTGCCTTGTATGGGTGCGCAGCCATATCTGTGTGTGCCGAAATTAACTCGCCACCCCCAGCTATTCGTGGCGAGCAAGTCTAGGGATGTGTACTCAGCGAGAATACCCTACCCATGGGGTGTTTCGCGCCGGGTAGCCTATCCCAAAGGAGGTAGGTGGACAACCCTCATAACAATGGCTAAATCCTGGTAATGCGAAATTCCTGGCTTGCCCGGCCGTAACAATTAGCGTTTAATTATATGCTTACGTGATCCGCCCAAAACTAACATGTTGCGGCCCATCGTGCCAGGCTTGATTTCGCGACCAGATCACGGTGGTGCGATCCCTTCAGGTAACACGAAATGCCAACCAAGCAGTTCAACCCGTTTCTCTCAGATGATCCACGCGTGTACTCCGATTGGCGTGCGCGCAAGCTGGCGATGCGTCCGACATCGGCCGCGGATCTGGTGGTGAGGATCACCAACGCCACCAGCGTTTCGGAACACGAGCGAGCAGCTATTCTAACGATCGTCCGTCGCGCGAATATGGCAATCTTCGCTACGGGTGATGGGCCAATAGGCAAAGATGACTTACGCGTCTTCGGCGAGCAGTTCGGGCTACGACGCCTGGATGCCAATCTCTATGCGGACGAAGATAGCATCACATCGCTGCAGGTCTCGGACCGTGAACGCAAGCGTGAGTACATCCCTTACACCAACCAACGACTGAATTGGCACACCGACGGCTATTACAATCCACCTTCACAATGGATACGCGCTTTTTTGCTCTTCTGCGCGCAAGATGCGGCCGAAGGCGGTGAAAATCAGCTGTTCGACCATGAGATCGCCTATATTTTGCTGCGTGATGCGGACCCTCGTTTCATTGAAGCGCTTATGCATCCGGCCGCGATGACGATTCCAGCCAATATTGAGCAGGGCGTGGAAATTAGAGCGGTCGAGTCGGGGCCGGTTTTCTCGGTTGACCCGCTGACGGGTAATCTGCACATGCGCTATAGCGCGAGAACACGCAACATTCAGTGGCGGGACGATCCGGCAACTTTGGCGGCCGTGCAATTCCTGCAGAATTTGTGGGATGAAGGCAGTGGCTATGTATATCACCATCGGCTTATGCCTGGTGAAGGTCTTATCTGCAATAATGTCCTGCATAATCGGACGGCGTTTCGCGATGAACCGGCACTAGGCAAGAGTCGACTCATGTATCGCGCTCGCTATTTTGACCGCATCGCCGCGACAGATATAAATCTGTCAGACCTACACGATCAACGTGGCTTGGCTTGTTAGAGCCTGCGCTGACGCTTGTTTACGGAGTAACGAACCCCCATGTTGTGTTTGAGTGAAATTCTTCTGCAAGAACACGATCTCGTCTCTTTCGAACAGTTGATCGAAAGCGTGAAGCGTCGGGCGCTCGGAGGTGCAATGTTCTTTCGAATCGATGTGAAGCCGCCTTTTGGAGACACGCCCGTTGATTGGGAAGATCGGCTTGAAGCGGCGTTTTCCACGGCAATGCGATAATCACCTCTAGAGCGATTGTTTGATGATGTTTTGGAACGAAAACAAAGAGGAAGAAAAAGGCTACAAGGTCCCGGACGATATCGTGGATCTGAGCTTTGCCATTCAGTGCAAAATGCTTCCGCTTGATCATGCATACGCCTTGTCGCAGGCACTGCAGGCCGCGCTCCCATGGCTGTCTGCGGAAGAGGATGCAGGTGTTCATCTCATTCATGTCGCCGAGTCGGGTAATGGCTGGTACCGTCCACAGGATACCGCTGCGTTGCTGCATCTATCGCGGCGCACGCGGATGATGCTGCGTGTACCAAAACATCGCATTGATGATGCGCATGCACTGAGCGGAATGGCGCTGGATGTTGCCGGCCATCGACTGGATGTGGGTGAAGCGCAAATCAAGCCATTGAGTGCACTGTCGACACTGTTCGCGCGACATGTGGTGATGGCTGATGCGCAGATGAGCGAGGCGGCATTTCTTGAACAAGTCGTAACGGAAATCCGTGAGTTGGGTATCCGCGTGAATAAGATTTTGTGTGGTAAGGCCCACGATTTGACCACGCCCGAGGGGGTGATCCACACCCAGAGTGTGATGATCGCAGATCTGGACTCCGAGCCCGCCGTGACCTTGCAGCAAAAGGGCATCGGGCCAGGCCGAAAAATGGGCTGCGGGCTCTTTCTACCCCATAGGGGGATTAAAGCCGTGAAGGAAACACATTAGATTTTTGAATGGCGACCTCCGGTTAGCGCATGCGCCGTCTATTACCGATCCGACGGCCCGATATTCACCGCAACAGACAGCCGCAGCTCCGCGCTAAGATTGGTTGTCACTTCATGCAGTATTGCGGGCGCAAACAACACCAACTTGCCTTCCTGTGGGCGAATACTGATGCTGCTACCCGCAGTGTGCAGGATCAGGTCACCGGAGTTTTCGGGCACCCGAATGTAATACACCGCCGAGAGTAACTCATCGTTCTCGTCATGGTGATGCGGAACCGTCCGCTGCCCCGGCCCCATGGCATTGAACCAGAATCCGGCCGTCAATGTCTCCACCGCCAAACCCAGGCTGCGCCCGGCCTGTTGCTTCACTAGAGTGAGTACTGATGTGATATCGGGTATGTCAGCCGCTTCAATATAGGTATTCTCGAAACGGCCCGCGAAATGATGTGTCTGCCGGATGCGATCTGTTCCGGCCAGCTCCATGTACCGGGCATACAGGCTGGCATTGAGCGTGTGTGAGTTTTCTACCGTTAGTTCTTGAAAAAACATGTTTTTACCAGAATGGCGAGGGCGCATGGTCGATATTCTAGCTGCAAACGAGCGATCTCTGAAGGGTGTAGCGCACAGGCCGGTATCAGTGAGGGAGGGATTTCCGGCTGTTATTCATAGGGTAGCGAGCCGCTGTCCTCTTCCGATAATGGTCACTATGCAATACAATCCTGCTCCGCAAATTATTTACAAATCTGCACCGCAAAATCTTTGTCCTAAAGTTGAATCAGGAGCATGGCAATGGCACTAGAAGTAAACGGCAAGTCCATCGAGTGTGATGATAACGGCAATCTCACTGATTACACCGAGTGGGATGAGGATGTCGCCAAAGCACTGGCCGCCGTGGACGGTATTGAACTGACCGAGAAGCACTTTGACGTCTTAAATTTTCTGCGTACAGAGTACATTGAAGAAAACGGTGAACAACCCATGGAGCGGGCTATCCTTAAAGGCATGTCCGACATATGGGGCACTAAAGTCACCAGTAAAGAGCTCTATGATCTGTTTCCTGGCGCACCCAGCAAGCAGGGTAATCGGATCGCAGGTTTGCCGTACATCGCGCGTAAGGGCGGTTATTGATTCCTGACTTTTTTCAGGGCTTGCCCGTTGGGGAAATAGCAACCCGTTGGGGATATAGCAATGGGCGCAGCGGGGCACTATAGTCGCGCCAGCCCAAGCGGTAAGACTTCACTGAACCAGAGGCACGACAAAGGTGCCGGAGGCAAAGAACATGAGCGAAAAAGCTAAGTTGATCAAAGAAATGCTGGAAATGCAGAAAAAATTCATGGATTACGAACGCAAGAACGGCGTGACCCAGGAAGAGTATTACACGCCGACGTCCGGCCATGTCCTCGATAATTATCGTGAGAAGTACGCCGAAATGGCCATGAAGGTCGTTGACTTGGCGCATGCCGACAAGGGCTCGCACCGTTAAGGCGATCAGCCTGCAGTACCTTCAGACTATCTGAGGGTCGCAAAAAAGGCCGCATATGCGGCCTTTTTTGTTGCCTGTGCACCGGATTATACCTCTGACCACATCCGCACCAGATTCGCATAGCTGTTGCTGACCCACGCGGTCTCCTCGGCGTCCGGCTGCGCTTGCAGCATTTTTTCTCGCGCCTGACTGAGCTGATAAAGCAATTCGCGCTGATTCGGGTCGCGTACTAGACTCTGCGCCCAAGTGACAGCCACGGTCCGCTCGCCACGCGTGACGGTGTTGATGTGGTGCAGGCTGCAGGAGGGGTAGACCACGGCATCGCCCGCGGACAGTTTGATCTGCTGTTCGCCGAAAGTGCTGCAGATCACCAGTTCACCGCCCGCATATTCGGCGGGATCGGAAAGAAACACTGTCGTGGAAACATCTGAACGGTATTGATCACTGCCCGTGCCCATGATCGGGTCGTCGATGTGGTTGCCGTACTGCATGCCCGTGTTATAGCGCGCGTAATAGGGCGCGGCGACGCGACGTGGCAGGACTGCACGTTGGTAAGTGGGATGCTGCACAAGGCAAGCCATGACGATGTTGTTCAGCGCGGCGTAGAGTTCAGCCTCCTGGACCAACTCCTGGTTATGTTTTACACGTTGGGCTTCCAGACCAGCGGACAATTTCCCGTCTCTGAATTGGCCGCGCTGTAGAAGCTGACGTACACGTTCCAGTTGTGGTTGTGGGATAACCCCAGAGATCGTCAGTAACATAGCGATTATTTATCCATGACTGTTGGGCTGCGGGTAAAATAGCCGGACCGATGCCTGATGTCGATGCAATTCGTTTCGACCTGGAGATGTGCATGCGTTTTAACGTAATGATCGATGAACAGACCTATCCCTTCGATGTGCCGGAATTCATCCTTGAAGAAGGCGAGGAGTTTTTTGCCAAGCTGGATCAAGATATGGATCGAGGCTATCAGATGAGTCGCACCTGGGTCGAGAAGCCGGATCGTCTGAACCGCTGCCAGATCGTCGCGGATCGGATTCTCGACGCGATTTCCCGTGAGAACACGCAACTCGGCATCATGATGGCGGGCTACATTCTAACGCGTATGCCAGGTGTTACCGGGGTGCAGCTCAGTGTCGAAGGTGACATGCTGGAACATGAATTCATCATGGGCTGATCGGTCCACGATACGCGAGAGTGACGATGGCGGATTTATTCAGTGTCACCGCGCCGCGGCTTGTACGTCGCGGCGACGGCGCGCGGCATGTCATGGCGGAATGTTTTCCGTTGGTCGATGCGCCCGGACTGGTCTATTTCGAATTGTATTGGCACTTGCAGCGTCCCGCTACGCGGGCCATTCACGTCGTCAGCGGTGAAATACGCGGTGACGGCCCCTGGAAAGTCGCGGACTGCATCGTCACGATTTTAGGTTGTCAGGGTACCGATCCCGATCTGGCCGAAAGCTATGCCGAATGGCAGGAATATTTTCAGCAGGGTGCGCCTGGCTATCCCGAGCGAGAGGCAATTTGTGCTTTGGCACGCAGTGTCGGCGCGCAAATCGATAGACGTTAGCGCAGTTGCTTGTGCATCTCAGTGTGCGCGATGGTCCCGTAGAGCGTATGCGCGGGAGCGGTGACGGCATAACCCAAGCGCTCGTAAAAGCCAATGCTTTCGTTGCGAGCATGCAGCATGATCTCTGTCGCGCCGAGAGATTGTGCGACTTGCTCTAATTCCAATGCCAATGCATACCCAACACCTTGTCGTTGCCTGTCGTGCTCCACAGCCATGTAGCGTATTTGTGCCTGGTCTGGGCTGTTGAGGTGTAGACGCGCCACGCCTACAGGTAGGCGCTCTTCGATACATGCCATGCGATGCCAGCTGTGTGCTTCCAATGCGTCGCGTTCGCTGCCGGGCGCTTGGCCCCAAGGCTGACGCAGGATGCGCCAACGCAGGTTGAAGTAGCGCGCGAAATCCTCAGCCGTTTCGGGTGTAAGAATGTGCATGATGGTGCGGCTGCGTAGCCGCCGGGTCAGGCGAATACCACCCAGGTAGTGGCGATGTATTTCACACCTTTCTCCAGCGTCACGCCGCGATGCTCATGGGTCCAGAACGGCGGGAATAAGAGCAGCTTTCCTTCCTCAGGTTTGACCTTCACATCTTGGAAAAGAAATTCTGTTTCACCACCAGGCCCGTCGACGGTGTTGAGATACCAAACCGCGACCAGTTGACGTTGGCTGAATTCGTGACTGCCGCCATCGATATGCCAGTGATAGTGCTCGCCAGGTAGGGTGCGCTGAATGGCGTAGCCCATGTCTTTGAACGGCCCCTTGAAGTACGGGTAGACTTCACGAAATTCTTTCAGCGCTATTCCGAGTGAACGAAACAGATTGTTGTCGACGTCCTTCCAATGGTCCTTACCACTGACCACAAGGTCCGTGGACTTTTTGATGCTGCTATCCATTTGTGCTGTCTGGCCGATGCGTCCCTGATATTGTTCATCTTGGTGGGCCTCGAAGCGCTGAATCATATCGCGGCACAGGAAATCCGGAAGGGCGTTGTGCTGCTCGAAAATGAATGTATGTGGCTTGATCTCTTGGAGGGTTTGCAGCGTACGTGGCTCGGCCTGTGATTCAGACATTAGAGTGTCCTGCGGGGATTTAGAAACGTTGCGGTAATTGTCTTACAGTGGGTTGGCGTCGATCAAGGTTTGCAGGCTGTTCAGCGAGCCACCTTCGTTGTGTGTTTGCAGAATTTCGCGCCCAAGGTCAGCCCAATGTGTTCGTGCATGGCTGGCATAATCGTCGAAGTCGTCAAGGCACTGAGTTACGAGCCAACGGTCGTAGGCCCGTATCAACTTTGGCGCCAACGCTTTGCGCATATTGGTCAGCGTCGCCATGAAAAAATGGATATTTGCCGGGTTGCCCGTGGCCAGGAGCGTAGGGAGCGTGGATAAGCTATCCGCGCAGTGGTCGCGCACGGCGCGTAGAGCGAGTTCGGTACGCGAACGTGGAATCTCCGCCAGCATGTCTTCCCAGGCGGTGCCGAATATCTTGCCGGCCATAACCTCGCCGATTTCATGCAGTAGCAGGTTGGGTATCTGATCATCGGTCATGCGTGCGAGCGCGTGATCGTCGTCAACACCGAAGTCATAGCATGCGATGGCTCGACCCATGGGATTTTCAAGTTGATTCCAGCGCCATTCCTCGATCTTTTCCCAGATCATTCGGCGCAGGGATTCGCGACGTACGAAAATGGTATTGCCTAATGTCATTGCCGGTGGTGCGGCAAGATCCCGTGCGAATTCCTCGGCGGCGATATATACCGTGAATTCGTTTTCCACTTGGCGGTGCTCCAGACGCGCTAGGAAAAAATGCGGCCGACCGCCTTGTCCAATCCCGGCGCTGTAGACGAGTCCATAGGGTTTCAAGGCGCTGTTCAAAGCCTCGCTGTCGAAGGGATCGAGCTCATCACCGGCGACTGGCAGGCGCTCAAAGTCGACGTTCTCCAAGGCTTCCCACTGCTGCTCGCGTTCTTTAAGCCAGTTACCTACATCGGCGCGTGGCAAGGGTGTTGAAAATGTATAACCTTTTTCCCAACGAAAATATTCGCGCATTTTGAGCAGGTAGACACATAAAGTGTAATCGCCCGCATGCAGCGCATCTGCGATGTTGCAGTTCTTTTGAACAGCGGCCAGCAGAGGTGTGAGAGTAGGGTCCATAGGCAGCTCGATGCTGATTTTTCCTGGGAGAGTCCCAGTGTAAATCTCGGGGTAAATCTCAGGGGTAAATCCCGATAAAAATAGTATAGTATTGCCCTCGTGTGTGCCAGCGGCGCAGAGGTGAAAAGTGCTGCTGGTGAGGTTGATGATATCCCCCAAACTCTTGGGGTAACGTGTTGGAGTCTGCTGTGCGTATCAAGACGCGTTGGAACAATAAGAACAAGGCCCGCTCCATTCAGGAGATCGTCAGTGCCTTGGGATTCTCCCTTTGGCGTATCGGTCAAGGGGCGTTGCTTAATCTGGAAAACGAAGGTTTTCAGACCGACACGCAATTGCAGCGTATGGAAGTCATGCAGGAGTTCATGGCATTTCTGGTGCACATGGTCGACCGTATCGCCTACGATCGGATGGATGATCAAGAGCGCGCCGAGTTCGTTACCGCGCTGGCGCGAAAGATCGCTGACTATGTGCAGGATAATACCCGCGACATCCTCGGTAATGGCGATCATCGTGCGCCGTTCATCGAGCGGCTGAATCGGCGCATGGACGAATATGCGGATTTTGCCGTCATCGACGACGAACCTAGCTTTCAGCTGCTGCGCTATTTTGGTGATCGCATGACCGAAGTCTTGGGTGATCGGCAAACGAAATGGGTCGGGACGCAGGTGATCGATATCGAGGCGCCGCTGGCGATGAAGACACTTAAACGCGCTGTTGCCAGTTTAGTGCCTAAACAGCAACCTGCTGCCTGAACGCCAGGCGATAAAAAAGGCGCCCGATAAAAAAGGCGGGGATACCCGCCTTTTTTATACTCGAAGAAGCGCTGCCTAAGCGTTACTTCTTGACCCAGCTTTCGAAGCCGCTGGCGTCTTTCTCCACGCCCTTTTCGTAGCCGGCATTGTAGGCGTCATTGACGCGCTGCTCTTCGCGCTTCGGGTTCAGGTAATAGGCAGAGGCCCAGCCGCTGATGTACTCGGGGTCCACGCCGGCCTTTTCCATCTTGGTGATCGCATCGTAGTACGGATTCATATTTACACTCCTTCTCTAACAGCTTCACAAAGTTGATATCGAACGCCTTATCCGCCGAGGCAGATGCCGCGCAATTGCCAAATCTTCAACTGCCTGCCTGAAAATGGGCGAGGGCAGCGCCAGAATTCAATACACTGCGGACAGCATCCGCAGCTGTTTGCAACGAACCATGCCGCTGCAGGTGTGCCAGCGTAAGCGCGCCAGTATAGACCAAACTGTCATAAGTAGGCCCGTGTTGACCCCTAAGGGCGGCCAAGCCTGCGTCTGCAGCCAATTGTGCCAGGGTATCCGTATCGGTCGTTTCGGATGCGGATTTCGGCAACGGTACCGCGCGACTCGCTTGATGAATACCAAGCGTTGCCGGCTCCACTTCCATAAACTGCTCAACGCCGCGGTCGCGATAATAGAACACCTTGCCAGGTTGTTGCAGCGACGGTGTTACGCCGCCCTCGACGCCGCGTACGATCAG
>Ga0209254_10006056_pt1 | contig 11130 bp, 11 predicted proteins | sample FrelakmetDIP11DI_FD_187148 | JGI IMG/M metagenome (GOLD analysis project Ga0209254, IMG submission 187148) | Freshwater lake sediment microbial communities from the University of Notre Dame, USA, for methane emissions studies - DIP11 DI (SPAdes)... | ecosystem: Environmental > Aquatic >... | reverse complement strand
CAGACCGCCAGGTGCCCGAGCAGGTAGTTCAGGTTCGGCGGCGAGGTCACGTACAGGAGGTCGAGACCGCGCCGCCGCATCTCCTTGCGCACGCTCACGAGCCGCTGATCGTACTCGGCGGCCTCGAACGGAAGCGTCCACGTGCCGACCAGGTGCTCACCCATGCTCAGGTCCCTCCTCGGGGGCGGCCTTCGCGGACGTGCCGCCCCCAGCAGCGTTCCGACTCCGGTCTGCCAAGCCTACCAGAGGTCTCAGGCTGGGGGCAGGGGGCCGCCGATGCGCGGCGCGCTCGTCCGGCGCGACCAGACGGCACGGTTTGGCGGGTCGCGCCTGTGGTCAGAGTAGCGCTGACGGACGCGACCGGACGGAGGAGGCACGCATGCTCGACCATATCTCGCTTCCCATCAAGGACCCCGCGGCGAGCAAGGCCTTCTACGCCGCGGCGCTGGCGCCGCTCGGCTACAGGCCCGTCTACGAGAACGACGAGCACGGCGTCACGGCCTTCGGGCGCCAGTGGCCCCAGCTCTGGCTGGTCCCCGGCGGGTCGACGCAGGGGGTCCACGTCGCGCTCATGGCCGAGGACCGCGCCGCGGTCGATGCCTTCCACGCCGCGGCGCTCGCCGCCGGCGCGCGCGACAACGGCGCGCCGGGCCTGCGGCCGAACTACGGACCCGGCTACTACGCCGCGTACGTGTACGACCCCGACGGCAACAACCTCGAAGCCGTCGTCCACGAGCAGGGCTGACGCAGGAGGAGCCGCCGGCGGAGCGCCACGGCGCTCCGCCGGCGAGCGGGCGGGCGGGTACGGACGTGCCCGCTCGCCGGCCGTCTCGACCGCGCGTGTGGCCAAACCGGGGGGCGTCTCGTAGACTCCAGCGAGGGCTCCCATGCTGTTTCCCACCGTCACATTCGCCGTCTTCTTCCTCGTCGTGTACGTGGCGAACTGGCTCACCATGCCGCGGCCCCGCCTCTGGCGCTGGACGATGCTCGCGGCAAGCTTCCTCTTCTACGGGTGGTGGGACTGGCGCTTCGTCCTGCTGCTCGTGGCCGCGGCGCTCGGCAACCAGTTCCTCGCTGCGCGGCTGGTGGCGGTGCGCGGCGATCCTGGGGCGCGGCGAAGGCCAGCGGCGGCGCGCGCGTGGCTCGCCGTCGCCGTCGCCGCCAACCTCGCCGTGCTCGGCCTCTTCAAGTACTACGACTTCTTCGCCGCCTCGCTCGACGAGCTGCTGTCGACGTTCGGGCTGAGCCCCTCGTTCCCGCTCCTGGACCTCGTCCTGCCCGTCGGGATCTCCTTCCTGACCTTCCGCATGCTGACCTACGTGATCGACGTCGCGCGCGGGGGGCTGGACCCCGTCCCACTGCTCGACTTCGCCGTCTACGTCGCCTTCTTTCCGTACCTTCTCGCGGGCCCCATCGCGCGCGCCGCCGAGTTCCTGCCGCAGCTGCGCGGGCCGCGGGACCCTCGCCGCGTGGACGCGGCGCGCGCCTTCCGCCTCATCATCGGCGGCCTCGCCAAGAAGGTCCTCATCGCCGACTACCTCGCGACCCACCTCGTCAACGGTCTGTTCTCGGCGCCGGAGCAGTACTCGAGCTGGGAGACGCTCATCGGCATCTACGCCTACGCGGTGCAGATCTACTGCGACTTCAGCGGGTACACCGACATCGCCCTCGGGGTCGCGCTCCTGCTCGGATTCGAGCTGCCGGAGAACTTCGCCGCGCCGTACACGGCGCGCTCGGTCAGGGAGTTCTGGCGCCGCTGGCACATCACCCTCTCGACCTGGCTGCGCGACTACCTGTACATCCCGCTGGGCGGGAACCGCGGCGGCCGGCGCAAGACGACCCGCAATCTGATGGTGACGATGCTGCTCGGCGGGCTCTGGCACGGCGCCGCCTGGACCTACGTGCTCTGGGGCGGGCTGCACGGCGCCGCGCTGGTCGTGGAGCACGGGGCGGAGGACCGCCGGCGCCGGATGGGTCTGCCGGACCTTGGCGCCGCCCCCTGGGGCAGGGCGCGACAGCGGCTCGTCACCTTTCACTTCGTCGCTTTCGCCTGGGTCGTCTTTCGCGCCGATTCCGTCGGCGACGCCGCGGCCGTCCTCACCCGTCTGGTCACCGGCCTGGGGAGTCTCGGCGACGCGGTCACGCCGTTGCTGCTCGCGCTCGTCGCGTTCGGTATCGGCATGCAGTTCGTGCCGCGCGGTCTGATGGAGCGCTTCGACGCCGGCCTCTCCCGCGCCGGCTGGGTGGCACAAGGCCTGTGTCTGGCCGGGGCGCTCTTCCTCATCGACTTCCTCGGCCCGCAGGGCGTGGCGGAGTTCATCTACTTCGGGTTCTGATGTGGAACGCGATCAGATGAGGAGACGAGCGAGCGCCGGCGCGGACGATGGGCGTGGGGCGACGGATCGTGCGCCGGCCGGGCGCGGACGCCGCCGCCGCGCCACCGCCGGCGCCGCTCTCGCCGCGATGCTGCTCGGCTTCTTCTTCGCCGGCCTCTTGGACGCGGCCGCGCTGCGACGCGACGCCGAGTCACTGCCGATCGGCGCCCGGCGCACGGCGCTGCTGTGGCTCGTGCGACCCATGACGGCGCTCAGCGGGGCCGTGGGACTGGACGAGGCCGGCGGCGCCCTCGACCGAGCTCTTGGGCGCAACGACGACGTCCATCACTCGCGCCGTGACCTCGCCGGCAAGAACGTCCGCCCGATCTGGCCGCGCGAGGTCACGGCGCGCAAGCCGCTGCGCCTCTACATCGCCGGCGACTCGATGGCCGGGCAGTTCGGGGGGCCGCTGGCGGCGATGGCGGAGAAGACGGGGCGCATCCGCACTCGCGTCGACTACCACGTGAGCAGCGGACTGAGCCGGCCGGACTACTTCGACTGGCCCCAGCGCCTCATCGACGAGGTGCTCGACTCCCGGTCGGAGGCGATCGTCTTTCTTGTCGGCGGCAACGATGCCCAAGACGTCGAGTGGGACGGACGCGTGCTCAAGGTCGGCACGCGGGCGTGGCTCGATGTCTATCACCTCCGCGTGGCGGAAGCCATGGAGGTCGCCACCGCCGGCGGCCGTCGCGTCTACTGGGTGGGCCAGCCGATCATGCGCGACCGCAGGTACGGCGACCGTGTGGCGATGCTGAACGACGTGTACGAGAAGGAGGCCGCCCTGCATGAGGGGGTCACTTACGTCGACACATGGGACCTCATGGCCGGCAAGGACGGGGAGTACGCCGCGTACCTGCACGACCCGGACGGCGGCTTCGAGCGCATGCGGCAGGCCGACGGGATCCATCTGACGCGCGCCGGGGGCGACCGCGTCGCGGCGCGCGTCCTCGAGGTCATCCGCGCCGACTGGCGCATGGACGGGGGCTCACCGTGACACACGGCCACGGGGCGGAGACTGCCGCCTGATGGGCGCCCCCTTCGAGATCCCCGAGAGCGACGCCGAGCTCCTCGCCGCCTGCGACGTCGAGACCTTTCGCGCGGGCGGCCCCGGCGGCCAGCATCAGAACGTGACCGACAGCGGGGTGCGACTGCGTCACCGCGAGAGCGGCGCGGTGGTCACGAGCCGGGCGCGGCGGAGCCAGTACCTCAACAAGCAGGAGTGCCTCCGCCGCCTGCGCCGCAGGCTCGAGAAGCTGAACGCGCCGCTCCCGCCGCCGCGGACGGCGACGAAGCCGTCGTCCGCGGCGGTGCAGCGGCGCCTCGACGACAAAGCCAGGCGCGCCGCCGCCAAGCGCCTCCGCAAGCCGCCGGCCGCGGCGGACTGACGGCCGTGCCTCTCCCGGCGCGGCCGTCCCCGCCGCGCTCGAGCGCCCGCGTCCTCGCCGGCGTGTAGTATGCCGACATGACCCTTGTCGCCATCTTCGCCATGGCCGTCTTCGCCGGCGTCGTCGGCAGCATGGTCGGTGTCGGCGGCGGCATCGTCGTCGTCCCCATGCTCACGCTGGCCTTCGGGGCGCCCATCAAGGTCGCGATCGCCACCAGTCTCATCTCGGTGATCGCCACCTCCTCGGCGGCGCAGACCGTGTTCGTCACCAAGGGCCTCACCAACCTGCGCCTCGGCATGTCCCTCGAGATCATGACGACGCTGGGCGCCATCGCCGGCGGGGTCACGGCGGTCCTCGTCAGCGGGAGGGTGCTGCAGGGGGTCTTCGCCGTCGTGCTCGTGTACGTCGCCTACGCGATGAACCGCCGAGGGGGCGACGTGCGGCCCGAGCGGACCGGCGTGCTCGAAGCCACGTTCGTCGACCCCGCCAGCGGGCGGCGCGTCGAATACGGCGTGCGGCGCTTCAAGCTTGGCGCCTTCCTCAGCCTCTTCGCCGGCAACATCTCCGGGCTCATCGGCCTGGGCGGCGGCGCCTTCAAGGTGCCGATCATGAACGTGGTCATGGGCGTCCCGCTCAAGGCGACGATCGCGACCAGCAACCTGATGATCGGGGTGACCGCGGCGACCGGCGCGGTGATCTTCTACGGCCGCGGCTTCGTGGACATCCGCTACGCCGTGCCGGCGGCCCTGGGTATCCTTCTCGGGGCCCGGCTGGGGCCGCTGCTCGCCATGCGGCTCCGCTCGCGCACGCTTGGGGTCATCCTTCAGGTGCTGCTCGTCGTCTTCGCCGTGCTCATGGCCGTCCGTACGGTGCAGGGGTGAGGCGCGTGGCGGGCGGGCGTCACGTCATGGACCCGGTGGAGAAGGTCGTCCACTGGGTGCTGCTCGTCGGCCTCCTGGTGAGCGTGGCGCTCATGGGCGTCGGCATCGTCCTGGGGCTCGTGCGCCACGACGGTTTGCCGAGTGGAGTGGTCGCGCCCGATCAGTTGCGGGCGGCGCTCGCCGACGGGGACGCCGCGGCCTACCTTACGCTGGGCCTCCTGGTCCTCGTCGCGACGCCTTTCCTGCGCGTCGCGGGGTCGCTCGTCGCCTTCGCGCGCGAGCGTGACGGCCGGTACGTGCTCGTCAGCGCCGCCGTGCTCACGCTCATGTGCCTGAGCGTGCTCCTCGGCCGCGCCTGAGCGCACTTCTCGGCCGCGCAGTCGCGGCGCCTTCCGCCGCCGCAACGGGTGTCGCCCGCGGCGCTCCGGGAATGATTGCAGGGAGATGGCCGAGCCCATAGAGTGCTCGGAACCCTCTTGACTGGGTCGTAGCCGATCGCGGTCTGGCCGGGGAGACGGGCGCCCCTGCCGGCGCGACGACGACGAACGAGACACGGGGAGCAACTATGACCGAGACGACGCCCAAGTGGCAGCGCCGCAGCCGGAGCCGGGACCTGACCGGACTCGGCTGGCTCGAAGCCGGGGTCCTCCGCATCGTGTGGGACCGTGGCGAGGTCACGGTCCGTGACGTCTACGAAGAGCTGCGCGAGCGTCGCCGCATCGCTTACACCACCGTCATGAGCGTGCTGCGAAACCTGGCCGCGAAGGACCTTCTGGAGCAGGACAAGAGCCAGGCCGCCTACGTGTATCGTCCCCGGGTCACCGACATCGAGGTGGCCCGCGGCATCCTCGACGCGCTCGTCGACGAGATCATGGGCGGCCGCCGCGAGCAGCTCATCGAGTACCTTCAGCAGAAGACCGACTAGCGCGTCCATGCGCGGCGTCGAGCAGGTCATCGCCGGGCTGGTCGACGAGCTCGTCTCGGACGACCCGGTCCTGGCCACCGGGCTCGGCCTTCGTGACGGCCTCGACGCGCTCGCCTCCTTCTCGCCCGCAGCCGTGGACGCACGGGTCGCGGTGGCGCAGCGCGCCCTCGAGTGTCTCGAGCCCGTGGTGGCGGAGGACCGCACGGACGAGCCGCCCTCCGCCGACGCCGCTTGCGCCGCAGTCGCGATCCCCTTGCTGCGGCGGATCCTGCGGTGCTACGGCCTGCGCCGCGTCCATCGCGTGCTGCCCAGCTTCTACCTCGACTATGCCGTCGAAGCGCTGCTCCCCCTCATGATGCGCGACCTCGTGCCTGACGCGGAACGACTGATCTGCCTCGAGGCGCGGCTTCGCGCCGTGCCCGGTCTCCTCGAGGAGGCGCGCGCCAACCTCGAGCCCGGCCTGCCTGCCGCCTTCGTCGAGAAGGCGATCGACCTCACCGGCGGTCTCCTCGAGCTGACGGGTCCCACGGCGCGCGACTTCGCACGCGACATGGGGCGCCCCGGCATGCTCGACGCGGCGTCCACCGTCGCGCAACGCGCGCTCGCGGACTTCCGCGACCACCTGCGGGATCGGTTGCTGCCGGTGAGCGTCGCCGCCTGCGGCGCGGGTCGGGCGGTGCTCGCCGACATCCTGCGCTACGAGCACATGCTCGACGAGACGCCGGAACAGATCGCCGCGGTCGGGCGCGGGCTCATCGCCGAGACGCAGGCCGAGATGAAGGCGCTCGCCACATCGATGGGCCACGCCGACACCGCCGCGGCCGTGACCGCGGTCCGGGTCGTCCGTCCGCAGCTGGCCGACCTCGTCGCGGGCTACGACCGCGCCGTGCAGGAGGCTCGCGCGTACGTCGTGTCGCACGACCTGGTCACACTCGCGGAGGGCGAGGAGCTCCGCGTGATGGCGACCCCTCGCTGCCTGCGCGGCGTGTTTCCCTTCGCAGCCTACGACCCGCCGGGACCCTTCGCCGCCCGGCAGCTCGGCTTCTACTACGTGACGCCGCCGTCCGGCCTGAGCGGCGCGGCGCTCGAGACGGCGCTCGCCGCGCACCCGAGCGCCTCGATGCCGACGACCGGCGTCCACGAAGCGTATCCGGGACACCACGTCCAGCTCACGCGCGGCAACAGGGCGCCGACCCTGGCCCGACGCGTTGCGGGTCTCTACGGCGGCGGCAACCTGCTCGCGGAGGGCTGGGCGTTCTACTGCGAGGAGATGATGGAACGCCAGGGCTTTCTTGCCGCGCCGGAGGTGCGCCTCATGCGCCTCAACGACCAAGTGTGGCGCGCCTGCCGGGTGGTGATCGACGCCGAGATAGCGACGGGCCGCATGACGTTCGCCGAGGGAGTCGAGCTCCTCGTCCACGAGGCGCGTATGGAGCGCCGTCTCGCCGAGATGGAGGTCCACTGGTACGTGGAGAACCCGGGCGATCCTATGAGTTACCTGCTCGGCAAGCGCGAGGTCGTCGGCCTCGCGAAGGCGTTCGCGCGCCGCCGCACGACGTCGCTCAAGGTCTTTCACGATGCGCTGCTCGACTGGGGATGTGTCTCCCCGCGTCTGATCGCCTGGGGACTCGGGCTGGCGGGGCGGCCCGCGGCCTTCGGCGCCTGAAGCTCAGCGGCTGAGCGGCGCGGGCGCCGCGACTTGCTGGCACACCCTGTCGCGGCCCTGGGCCTTGGCGGCGTAGAGCGCCTTGTCGGCCAGCTCGAGCAGCTCCTCGAGGACGGTGGCGTCCCGGGGGCACGTCGCCACGCCGATGCTGATCGTCACGTTGTCCTCAGGCGGAAGGCCGAGTCCGGTGTACCTGGTGGCGGCGACGGTGGCGCGGACGCGGTCGGCGACATTGTAGGCGTTCGCCGCCGGCGTGTTGGGCAGCAGGATCGCGAACTCCTCGCCACCGTGGCGAGCGCAGACGTCGACGTTGCGCAGGGCGCGTTTGAGGACGCCGGACACCGCCTGGAGGACACGGTCGCCCGTGGCGTGTCCGTAGCGGTCGTTGAAGTGCTTGAAGTGGTCGATGTCGACCATGAGTACGCTCAACGGCTGCTGGTAGCGCAGGCTCCGCTCGGTCTCCTCGCGGGCACGGTTCATGAAGTGACGCCGGTTGCAGAGACCGGTCAGATGGTCGGTGATGACCTGGCGGCGAATGGCGTCGTAACGGTGCGCGTTGGCAAGCGCGCTCTGGACGTGGCCTTGAAGAGCGACAAGGACCTCCTCCGGCACCTCGCCGAAGTGGTCCCAGGCGGTGGCGGCGACGAGCAGGGCGAAGTCGCCGACGCCGTCGATGGCGAAGGGGAGGGCGAGTTGCGCAGACAACGTCGCGGGCAGGAGCCCGCAGCTGTGGTCGGCGCTGCGGCCGATCTGCCCGGTGCCGATGGAATCTCGCACCGGGCATCCCAGGGTGTAGGCGCAACAGTCAGCCGAGGCGGAGGCGAGTTCGAGCCCACGGCAGCCCTCGATCTTGAACACCCCGGCCTTGCCGTCGAGGCGGATCAACGCGGCCGCATCCGCGTGCAGGAAGGACTGGGACCGTGAGAGCGCGCGTTCCACGGTCTCGCGATACGGAAGCGCGGCGTTGATCTCGGCGCCGATGTCACCAATGTCCAGCAACTGTCGCTTCGTCTGCTGCACGCGCATGAGGTCGGCCCTGACCGCCTCGGAGACCCACTCCTTGTCCTCTGCGGCGTTGAACACGGCGATCAGTGCGCCCACCAGGTAGCTGAGCTCGCGCACCTCGTCGCGGTACGCGGGGTCGGAGCGCGCGAAGGTCTCGCCGAGACGGCGCCGTGAGCGCTCCACGAGTCCACCGACGGGCTGGAAGACCAGCAGATGGTAGACGGCGGCGATGAGCGCCGCGGCGGCGACAGCGGCGACAGCGATCGTCCAGTCCGGCGCGGCGTCGAGGACGGTCATCGCCGCGGCGGCGAAGAGCGCCAGGATGCCGAGGACCGCGGCGGCGGTCTTGAGCTCGAGGCTCATGTCGCGCTGCGGCCGGCTCACCGTCCTTCGCGGATTGTCGTGCTCGATGTCCGTCGCCCTGACCTCCGGGGTCCTGCGGATACAGGGGATATCGGCAGAACGGGGACGAGCATGAGGGCGGCGGACGGCCCGCCTGCGGACACCGGTGGCGCCGTCAGAGCCGCGGCATCACGCGCCGGTCGTGCGACTCGCGCGGCGCCCGCCGCCGCTGGCCGCGCCGGCGGTCCCGCACGTAGTGCGGGCAGCAGGCGCAGAACGTGCTGCAGGCGAGGCGCGTGTCGACGTCGGCCACGCAGATGACGGGAGACGCGACTATGGTGATGCGTTTGCCTTCCATGACCGCCTTACCAGTACGCCGGCGGGGCCGACTACTCCTGCCCCGTTGCCAGAACAGGCAACGAGCGCGGTCAGGATAGCAGGGTCGGCAGAGAAAGGAAGGGGCCAATGCCGGGGAGGAGGGAGCGACGCTCAGCGTGTCAGCGCCGCAGGTACTCCTCGACCGCCGCCATGACCTGGGCGATGCGGAAGGGCTTCGTGATGTAGCCGTCGATGCCGGCGTCGGTGGCGCGCTCCATGTCGGTGGCCATCGCCTTGGCGGACAAGCCGACGACGGGGATGTCCCGCGTCGCCGGGTCGCCCTTGAGCTCGGCCACCGCCTCGTAGCCGCTCAGCTCCGGCATCATCATGTCGAGGAGCATCAGGTCGGGATGGTGTTCCCGCGCCAGATCGACCGCCTCGCGACCGTTGGTCGCCTTGTGGACGGTGTACCCCTGGGCTTCGAGGGACATCGAGACGATGCTCAGGATGTCCGGGTCGTCGTCGGCCACGAGGATCGCCTTGGCCACGGTCAGCACCTCCTCTAGCTGATCTTGCCTGCCGACAGCGGGTCGACAGGCTTCTTCGATATCGGCAGGGTGAAGATGAAGCTGGAGCCCTTTCCCAGTTTGCTCTGCACGCGCAGCGTACCGCCGTGCAGCTCGACGAGCTCCCTGGTGATGGCGAGGCCGAGTCCGGTGCCGCCCTGGGTGCGGGTCGCCGAGGAGTCGACCTGGGTGAAGCGCTGGAAGACGCGCTCCTGGTCCTCCTTGGAGATCCCGATGCCGGTGTCGGTGACCCAGATCTCGACGAGCTCGCCCTGCGGCCGCGCCTCGATGCTCACGCTGCCGTTCTCGTGCGTGTACTTCACCCCGTTGGTGATCAGGTTGAGCAGGACCTGGTTGAGCTTGCCTGGGTCGGCCCACACAGGCGGCAGATCGGTGGGCAGGAAGGTCGAGATGCGGATCCGTTTGTCCCGCGCGCGCGGCTTGATGACGGGGAGCACGGCCAGAAGCGCCGCGCGCAGGTCGACGGTCTCGTGGTTGAGCTCGAGCCTCCCAGCTTCGATCTTGGTCAGATCGAGGATGTCGTTGATGAGACCGAGCAGCGTCTCGCCGCTCTGCAGGATGCTCTCGGCGAAGGTCGTCTGCTTCTCGTTGAGCTCGCCCGTCATCCCCGCCAGCATCATGTCGCTGTAGCCGATGATCGAGGTCAGCGGCGTGCGCAGCTCGTGGCTCATCGTCGCCATGAAGTCGCTCTTCAGCTCGTCGAGGTGGGTGAGCTCGTCGTTCTTGCGCGCCAGCTCCTCGTTGTACTGGATGGTGCGCACGGCGAGCGCGGCCTGGTCGCACAGCGCGGTCAGGGTCGGCAGAAGGTTCTCGGGTACGAACTGGTCGCGGCGGAAGGGCAGGCACACGAGCCCGAGGAGCTCGCCCTTGCCGCCGAACGGCGCGATCACGAACCCGTGGAAGCCGTCCTTCTCGGCCGCCTTGAGCATGCGCGCGAGCTGGGGGTCAGGAGCCTCGACGCAGATGCGGCAGCCGCCGTCGGCGAGGTCGACGAGGCCGAGGTCCTTGAGTCGCCGGACGAGGCCGACCTCGGCTTCGCCGAGGGCGGCCTTCTCCTCGAAGTCGTCGGTGTTGTGGTTGTGCACGAGAGCGACGCCGGCCTTGAGCCCGGCGGCGCCCGCGATATGGCGAAGCACGTCCGGCGCGAGGTCGTCGATGCGCTGATGGCGCATGAACACGCGGCTGCTCTCGTTCATGAGGCGCAGGCGCTCGTTGGCCACCGTGGAGGTGCGCAGCTGGTCTTCGAGGTCGGCCTTCGCCGCCCCGAGCTGGGCGGTGCTGCGCACCAGCGTCGTCGCGAGCCGGCCGGCGAGCAGGGCGACGAGAAGGAAGGCGGCGGCATGGAGGCAGACGACGAGGAGCATCCAGCTCTGTGACGCGTCGGCCGCCTCGACCGTGGCGACGCCCAACGAGCCGTTCCGCTGCAGGGCCCAGACGCTCGCGTAGGCGGCGCCCGACGCGACCGCGGCCGCGTACGGCACCCAGGCGGGTAGGAAGACGCTGGCGAGGACGATCGGCCACACGTAGAACACCGAGACGGCGCTCAGGGCGCCGCCGCTGAACACGACGCCGGCGGTGACGATGGCGATGTCGACGACCACCATCACGGCGGCCACGCTGCGCGCCTCGGCGTGGCGGGCGAAGAC
>Ga0209254_10006055_pt1 | contig 11131 bp, 10 predicted proteins | sample FrelakmetDIP11DI_FD_187148 | JGI IMG/M metagenome (GOLD analysis project Ga0209254, IMG submission 187148) | Freshwater lake sediment microbial communities from the University of Notre Dame, USA, for methane emissions studies - DIP11 DI (SPAdes)... | ecosystem: Environmental > Aquatic >... | reverse complement strand
GGCCGAGGAGATGGCGCAGCAGCGCTCGGTGTTCGTCGACGGCGCCGTCGCTCGTGGCGTGGCCGAGGGGACCGCCGCGCACATCTTCGATCTCATGGAGAAGTTCGCGGGCTACGGTTTCAACAAGTCGCATTCGGCGGCCTACGCGGTGCTTTCCTACCAGACTGCATGGCTGAAGGCGCATTACCCGGAGGCGTTCATGGCGGCCGTGCTGTCGTCCGACATGGACAAGACTGACAAGGTCGTGACGATCATCGACGAGTGCAACCGCATGGCGCTCAGGGTCGAGCCGCCGGACGTGAATGAATCGCAGTACATGTTCACGGTGTCCGGGCCCAGGGCAATCCGTTACGGGCTCGGGGCTATCAAGGGCGTCGGCCAGGCAGCGGTCGAGAACATGCTGGCCGAACGGGACCTCGGTGGTTCCTTCACGGACCTCCGGGACCTGTGCCGTCGCCTCGACCTCAACCGCGTCAATCGCCGTGTGCTCGAGGCACTGGTGAGGTCCGGTGCACTCGATTCGCTCGGCGTGAACCGCGCCACGCTCATGCATCAGTTGCCCGGCGCCATGCAGGCTGCTGACCAGGGTTCGCGGGCGGCCGCGGCGGGGCAGGACGATCTGTTCGGCCTCGCTGAGCCGCAGGCGCCGGCAGCCGTGGAGGCAACGGAGCTGCGTGAGAAGCTCCCGGACTGGAGCGAAGCGGTGCGGCTCGCTGGTGAGCGCGAGACGCTCGGGCTCTACCTGACCGGGCATCCGATCACCGAGTACGAGCGCGAGCTCAGGCCCATCACCAGCGGGCGGATCGCGGACATCGGCGGCGCACGGCCGGTCGGCGCCAACGAGGGTGGCTGGCGTGGCCCGGGCAGGTCCGTCACCGTCGCAGGGCTCGTGCTCGAGATACGCAAGCGTGGCGGACGCACCAGCTTCATACTCGACGACCGCAGTGGCCGTCTCGAAGTGACGATGTTCGACGACGTCTATCAGCAGTTCCGTGCACTCGTCGCGAGGGATGCGATCCTGGTGGTGGACGGCGGGTTGCGCTGGGATGATTTCATCGAGGACTGGCGGCTTTCGGCGAAGCGCATCCTCGACGTGGACCAGGCGCGCGAGCAGTATGCACGGCGGCTCGTGCTGCGCTGGCCAAGTGCAGGGCGCAATGGCGATGCACGCAAGCTCGTCTCGGCGATCGAGCAGGCGTTGCGGACCAGCATGGGTGGGCGCTGTTCGGTGGCAGTTCGGTATTCGCGCGAAGATGCGGCGGCTCTGCTGCATTTCGGCGCAGAGTGGACCGTGCGACCCTCGCGCGAACTGGTCGAGCGGCTCGGCCAGCTCGTCGGGCGCGACGGCGTCGAGGTCGTGTATGCGCCGCGGGTGGAGGGCTGATCCGGTTTCCCACCCTTTGCTTCGAGACGCCTTCCGAGGCATCCTCCGCTCCCATGGCCCTCAGCTTCCTGGAATTCGAGCAGCCCATCGCCGAGCTCGAGGCGAAGATCGACGAACTTCGTTTCGTGCCCTCTGACGCCGAGGTCAACGTCGGCGAGGAGATCGCGCGGCTGCGGGCCAGGAGCCGTGCGCTTACCACCAGTATTTTTGCCGGCCTGACTGCATGGCAGGTCGCCCAACTCGCGCGCCACCCGCAGCGTCCCTACACGCTCGACTACGCGGCGGCGATCTTCGAGGAGTTCCATGAGCTGCACGGCGATCGAATGTATGCCGACGACCAGGCGATCGTGGGAGGCTTCGCGAGGCTGGCTGCCCGGCCGGTCATGCTCATCGGTCATCAGAAGGGGCGGGATACCAAGGAGCGGGTGCGACGCAACTACGGCATGCCGAAGCCGGAGGGCTACCGCAAGGCGCTCAGGCTCATGAAGCTGGCCGAGCGGTTCAGGATTCCGGTGGTCACGCTCATCGACACGCCTGGCGCATATCCGGGCGTAGGCTCCGAAGAGCGCAACCAGAGCGAGGCGATCGCTCGCAACCTGTTCGAGATGGTGCGCCTGCGCGTTCCGGTCATCACGGCCGTGATCGGCGAGGGTGGCTCGGGCGGCGCGCTCGCGATCGGGGTCTGCGACCGGCTGATCATGCTCCAGTACAGCGTCTACTCGGTCATCTCCCCGGAAGGATGTGCGTCGATCCTCTGGAAGAGCGCCGACAAGAAGGAGCTTGCAGCGGACGCAATGGGCATCACCGCCGAGCGCCTCGAAAAGCTCGGGCTGGTGGACGAAGTGCTGAAAGAGCCGCTCGGTGGGGCGCATCGGGATCCGCAGGCCATGGCCGATTCGCTGAAGGACGCGCTGGTCCGGCACCTTGCTGCGGTTGCGGGTTGGCCGGAGGAAGAACTCCTCGCTCGCCGCTACGACCGGGTGCGCGCGCAGGGCGTGTTCCGCGCCAGCTGAGTTACCGTGGCATTCACAGCCGTCAGGCTGACGCGGGCCCTCGAAGGCTGCCTCGCTAGCCTCGATCGTCCCGCGTCCGGTCTTTGCGTTGCGCTGAGCGGCGGTCTCGACTCGACGGTGCTGCTGGCGGCCCTGGCGCAGGTTCGCGAAGCCAGCCATTCGCTGTCGCTGCGAGCGGCCCACGTCGACCACGGCCTGCAGGTCGATTCGGCGGCGTGGGCGGCACGGTGCGCGCTGCTGGCGTCGGAACTCGGCGTGCCACTGGTGCGGGTCAGCGTGGACGCCCGCCCGGCGCCCGGGGACAGCCCGGAAGCGGCGGCACGCAAGGCGCGTTACTCGGCACTCGCGGCTGGCCTCAGGCGCGACGAGGTACTGCTCACTGCGCATCACGCCGACGATCAACTCGAAACCGTCCTGCTGCAGTGGCTGCGCGGGGGTGGGCTGCGTTCCATCGCCGGCATGCCGTCGGTGGCATCGTTTGCGGCGGGATGGCACGCGAGGCCGCTGCTTGGCTTCTCGCGCGCCGAACTCCACGCCTGGGCCTGCGAGTCGGGTCTCGAGTGGCTCGAGGACCCGTCGAACCTCGAGCAGCGCTTCGATCGCAATTTCCTGAGGCTCGAGGTCCTGCCGGCGCTGCGGCGGCGCTGGCCTGCGGCGGCCCGCACCGCCGGACGGGTCGCATCGCAGGCCGCGGAGGCGCTCGAGGTCGAGGCCGCGATCGCGAAATCCGACCTTGCCGCCGTCGCAGAAGGCAGCGCAATCTCGCTGGAGCGGCTGCGCACGCTGCCGGAGCCACGCCAGCGCTGGGTCCTGCGTGCATGGCTCAGGCGGGCGGGGTTGCCGGTGCCTTCCGCAAGGACACTCGCGGCGCTGCTTGATGACGTCACCCGTTCGGCCGGCGACCGCGTCCCCTGCGTCAATTGGCCGGGTGCGCGCGTCTACCGTTACCGGGGCAGGCTCTTTGGCACGGCCGGCAACGACGATGCCACGAATGTCCTGGCTGGAGGTGCCTGGTCCGTGGGCACCATTCTCGATCTGGGATCGTCAGGCAGCCTGGAATTGAGGCCGGCGACCGGGTTCGGTCTCAGTCGCGCCCGGTTGCCGCAGGACCTGCAGGTGATCCCGAGGGCGGCCGGCGAGCTGTTCCGTCCCGCGGGCGCACGGCATCACCGTCCACTGCGCAAGTGGCTGCAGGAGCGCGGTGTACTGCCATGGCTCCGGCAGCGGGTCCCGCTCGTCATTGCGCACGGCGAGATCGCTGCAATCGGGGATCTCGCGTACGGACATGGGTTCAATGCGCAGCCCGGCGAGCCATCCTGGGTGGTCGCGTGGCAGGGTCGGCCGGTGCTGACGGAACAGGAAGCTCTCGAGGCCCGGCCGACTGAGTGACTGCGCTGCGCGCGCCCCTTTGCGGTGGCTGGAAGGAGGGCGTTCCGATAGACTGTCCTCCCGTCGTGCTTCTCCTGCGGCGGTGCCCCCAATGACCAAGTTCATCTGCGTGACCGGCGGTGTGGTTTCCTCGCTGGGCAAGGGAATCGCTGCCGCTTCGCTCGGGGCGATCCTCGAGGCCCGCGGCATCAAGATCGCGATGGTCAAGCTCGACCCGTACATCAACGTGGACCCGGGCACGATGAGTCCCTTCCAGCACGGAGAGGTGTTCGTTACCGACGACGGCACCGAGACGGACCTCGACCTCGGTCACTACGAACGCTACGTCCGCACCACGACCGGCCGCAACAGCAATTTCACCACCGGGCGTATCTACGAGCGGGTCATCGCCAAGGAGCGCCGCGGCGACTATCTCGGCGCCACCGTGCAGGTGATCCCGCACATCACCGACGAGATCAAGCACTGCATCCGCATGGGCGCCGGCGACGCGGATATCTGCATGGTCGAGATCGGCGGTACCGTGGGCGACATCGAGTCGCTGCCGTTCCTCGAGGCGATTCGCCAGCTGGGAGTCGAACTCGGGCACGAGAACGTGCTCTACATGCACCTGACGCTGATCCCGTACATAGCGACCTCGGGTGAGATCAAGACCAAGCCGACGCAGCACTCGGTCAAGGAACTGCGTTCCATCGGCATTCAGCCCGACGTGCTGCTCTGCCGCTGCCAGGATCCGCTGCCGCCCGAGCAGCGCCGCAAGATCGCGCTGTTCACCAATGTGGAGGAGCGCGCGGTGATCTCCGCGGTGGACGCCGACGACATCTACAAGATACCGTCGCTGCTGCACGAACAGTCGCTTGACGAAATCGTCTGCGCGAAACTGCGCATCGACGCTCCGGCAGCGGACCTCGGCGAATGGCAGCATGTCGTCACCGCCAAGGGCAGCCCGGATCTCACGGTCAGCGTCGCAATGGTCGGCAAGTACGTGAACCTCAAGGATGCATACATTTCGCTGACCGAAGCGCTGATGCACGCGGGCCTCCGGACACGCACGCGAGTGAAGCTGGAATTCGTCGAGGCGACCGACGTCGAGAAGCACGGCACCGACTGCCTGGACGGCATGGACGCGATCCTGGTGCCCGGCGGTTTCGGCGAGCGCGGCATCGAGGGCAAGATCCAGGCCGTCCGGTATGCGCGCGAGCACGGGGTCCCCTATCTCGGCATCTGCCTCGGCATGCAGCTTGCGATCATCGAGTACGCACGCAACGTCGCGGGACTCGAGGGCGCACACAGCACCGAGTTCAACCGTGGCACCGCGCATCCGGTGATCGCCCTGATCACCGAGTGGCAGGACCAGAAGGGCACGGTCGAGGCGCGCACCGAGCAGTCGAACCTCGGTGGCACGATGCGCCTCGGAGCGCAGGAAGTGCGCGTCTCACACGGCTCGCTGGCGCACGCGATCTACGGCGCCGACGCGATCCGGGAACGGCACCGCCACCGCTACGAGTTCAACAACAACTACCTGCAGAGGATGATGAACGCCGGGTTGCGCTTCTCGGGCTTTTCGCGCGACGGGCTTGTCGAGATCATCGAGTTGCCGCACCATCCGTTCTTCGTCGCGAGCCAGTATCACCCGGAGTTCCGCTCGACGCCGCGCGACGGCCATCCGCTGTTCACGGGCTTCATCCGGGCAGCGCGCGACCACAGGGCCGCACAGCTGCCGGCCGCGGCGGGCGCATGAGGCTTTGCGGATTCGAAGTCGGGCCGGACCGTCCGTTCTTCCTGATCGCGGGTCCCTGCGTCATCGAGAGCGAGTCGCTCGTGCTCGAAGTGGCGGGCCGGATGAAGGAGATCGCGGGCGCGCTCGGGATCCCGTACATCTTCAAGGCATCTTTCGACAAGGCGAACCGCTCGTCGAAGTCGAGCTTCCGCGGGCCGGGCATCGCCGAGGGCCTGCGGGTGCTGGAAGAAGTCCGCCGCCAGGTCGGCGTCCCGGTGCTGACGGACGTGCACGAGGATACGCCGCTGTCCGAGGTCGCCGCCGTCGTGGACGTACTGCAGACGCCGGCGTTCCTGTGCCGCCAGACCAACTTCATCCTCAACGCGTGCTCGCAGGGCCTGCCGGTCAACGTCAAGAAGGGTCAGTTCCTGTCGCCCTGGGAGATGGCCAACGTCGTCGAGAAGGCCCGGTCGACGGGTAACCAGCAGGTGATGGTCTGCGAGCGCGGTTTCAGCTTCGGCTACAACAACCTCGTCTCGGACATGCGCAGCCTCGCGATCATGCGCGCCACCGGGGCGCCGGTGATTTTCGACGCGACCCATTCAGTACAGTTGCCCGGCGGGCAGGGCGCCGCGTCGGGTGGGCAGCGCGAGTTCGTCCCGGTCCTTGCCCGGGCCGCCGTGGCGGCAGGAGTCGCGGGCATCTTCATGGAAACCCATCCCGACCCGGCGAAGGCGCTGTCCGACGGCCCCAATGCGTGGCCGCTCGACCGAATGCACTCGCTGCTTGCGGTGCTCAAGGAAGTTGACGCCGCCGCGAAATCGCGGCCATACGAGGAATCGAGCCTATGACCAAGATCATCGACATCAAGGCGCGCGAGATCGTCGATTCGCGCGGCAATCCCACCGTGGAAGCGGACGTGCACCTCGAGGGCGGGATCATGGGGCGTGCGGCCGTGCCGTCGGGCGCCTCTACCGGTACGCGCGAGGCCGTGGAACTGCGTGACGGGGACAAGAAGCGATACCTCGGCAAGGGCGTGCTGAAGGCCGTCGGCAACGCGAACGGGGAAATCCGTTCGGCGCTGCTCGGGCGCGACGCGCGCGACCAGGCCGGGCTGGACCGGCGACTGATCGAGCTGGACGGCACCGACACGAAGTCGCGGCTCGGCGCGAACGCGACGCTGGCTGTATCGCTGGCCACCGCACATGCCGCCGCCCGCGCGTCGGGGCAGGGCCTGTACCGGCTGCTCGGCGGGCCTGGTCCGAAGGTCATGCCGGTGCCGATGATGAACATCATCAACGGCGGCGCGCACGCCGACAACAGCGTGGACATCCAGGAATTCATGGTGCTTCCGGTGGGGGCGCCCAGTTTCAGCGAGGCGCTGCGCTGCGGGGCCGAGATCTTCCACACGCTGAAGAAAGTCCTGCACGAGCGGGGTCTCGCTACCGCAGTCGGCGACGAGGGCGGGTTCGCGCCTGACCTTCCGTCGAACGAGGCCGCTCTCGAGACGATCATGGAGGCGGTCGAGCGGGCGGGTTACAGGGCCGGACGTGACGTCTTCCTCGGGCTCGATGCCGCAGCGTCCGAGTTCTATCGCGATGGCGTCTACGACCTCGAATCCGAAGGTCGCAAGTTCACTTCCGCACAGTTCGTCGACTACCTGGCCGGCCTCGTTGATCGCTTCCCGATCATCACGATCGAGGATGGCATGGCCGAGGGCGACTGGGACGGCTGGTCCATCCTCACTCAGCGCCTCGGCCGCAACGTGCAGATCGTGGGCGACGACCTGTTCGTGACCAACACGAAGATCCTGCGCGAGGGCATCGCGCGCGGCATCGCGAACTCGATCCTGATCAAGCCGAACCAGATCGGCACGCTCACCGAGACGCTCGAGGCCATCGACATGGCCACGACAGCCGGTTATTCGTCGGTCATTTCGCATCGCTCGGGCGAAACCGAGGACAGCACGATCGCGGACATCGCGGTCGCGACGCGCGCCACGCAGATCAAGACGGGATCGCTCTGCCGTTCGGACCGTATCGCGAAGTACAACCAGCTGCTGCGGATCGAGGCCGAGCTCGGCTCGCAGGCAAGCTATGCCGGCCGTCAGGCCTTCCCCGTGCCTTGTGCGCCGATTGGCGCCTGATCAGACGCATGAGGCTCGCAGGCCGCCTGGATTCTGCTAATCTCTCGCGCCCATGACGATCCGCATCATCGCCGCACTGCTGCTCACGGGTGTGCTGGCCCTGCAGTATCGGTTGTGGGTGTCCCCGACTGGCATGCGCGACGTCTGGCGTACGCAGCAGGCAATCGAGGCGCAGACCAGGGAGAACGAGCGTCTCAATGAGCGGAACAGGACGCTCGCCGCAGAGGTGCGTGATCTCAAGGAAGGGCGCGCGGCGATCGAGGAGCGTGCCCGTACGGACCTCGGCATGATCGGCTCCAACGAGACCTTCTTCCAGGTCGTGCCGCCGGCGCCGGGTGACGCCAGGTCTCCTGCAACGCAACGACGGACCGCCCAGGCCGAGCAGAAATGAGTGTGCGGGCGCGGCGCTGGGCCGTCGTCGTGGCGGCCGGCCGCGGCCAGCGTTTTGGCGGCCGGATTCCCAAGCAATACGTCAGCCTGCTCGGTCGGCCGGTGCTGTCCTGGTCACTGGGTACGCTGCTCGGCGAGTCCACGCTCGACGGCATCGTCGTCGCACTGGCGCCCGGCGATCGCCGCTGGCGCGGGCTTGCCGAGTCACGGGACCGGCGCGTGAGTACCTGCCTCGGCGGCGATCGTCGCGAGGTGTCCGTGGCGCACGCGCTCGAGTCGCTGGTCGAGCGCGCGCGTGACCTGGACTGGGTCATCGTTCACGACGCGGCGCGCCCGTGCCTCCAGCGCGAGGACCTCGCGCGCCTGATCAAGGCGACTCGCAATGACCCGGTCGGAGGCCTGCTCGCGGTACCGGTTGCCGACACGCTCAAGCGTGACGACGGGCACGGTCGCAGCGCCCGCACCGCGGCGCGCGAGGGTCTCTGGCGGGCACTCACGCCGCAGATGTTCCGTTACGGGTTGCTCAAACGTGCGCTGGCGCTTTGCCTCGAGCGCGAGCGTACCGTCACGGACGAAGCCTCGGCCATCGAGATGCTGGGGCTCAGGCCGCTGCTGGTGCGCGGTCGTGCCGACAACATCAAGCTCACGAACGAGGATGATCGTCGGATCGCGGAAGCGATCCTTCGGTCGGGGAGGGAGCGGTGAGGGTAGGGATTGGCTACGATGTGCATGCTTTCGGACCGGGCGATCAGGTGACGCTCGGCGGGGAAAGAATCCCGTGGTCGCAGGGCATTCGTGCCCACTCGGACGGCGACGTGCTGTTGCACGCGCTGTGCGACGCGCTGCTCGGCGCAATGTCGCTGGGAGACATAGGGCAGCACTTTCCGGACGACGACCCGCGCTGGAAAGGTGCCGACAGCCGCCTTTTCCTGCGTCACTGCGCGAAACTGATGCGCGAGCGTCACTGGCGGCTCGTGAACGCCGACCTGGTGCTGGTCGCCGAGGCGCCGCGCGTCGGACCGCACCGCGCCGCGATGCAGGCGCACATCGCTCACGATCTGGGCTGCCCTAGGGACCGGATCAACATCAAGGCGACCACCAGCGAGGGCCTCGGCGCGCTGGGCCGCGGCGAAGGTCTGGCCGCACAGGCGATCGTTCTCCTGGCCCACGCGGACGGCGCATTGCACGGTCACTGACTCCATGGATCTCGCGAAAGCCCACGGCCCACCGCCACTCGGCGGGCGCATTCGCGTCGCGGTGGAGGACTTCAGCGTCGAGGAAGTACTCGGATTCGAGCCCGACGGTGCCGGCGGACATGTCCTGCTGGTCATCGAGAAGTCCGGCGCGAACACCGGCTGGGTGGCGGCCCAACTGGCGCGGGCCGCGGGCGTGCAGGTGCGCGACGTCGGCTACAGCGGCCAGAAGGACCGGCACGCGGTAACCCGCCAGTCGTATTCGATGCCGTGGCCCGTTACCTGCTCGCTCGATCCGTGCCTTGCACTCGCGGGCGAGGGCTACCGCGTGCTTTCGGCCGCCCGGCATGGACGCAAGCTCCGGCCAGGCTCGCATCGCGGGAATCGCTTCGCGATACGGATCCGCGACGCCGATGGCGATGCCAGCGCGATCGACACGCGGCTGCGCACGATCGCCGACGCCGGCGTGCCGAACTACTTCGGTCCGCAGCGCTTCGGGCGGGACTCGGGCAACCTCACCCGCGCGCGGACCTGGGCGGAGGGCGGCCATGCACCGCGCGACCGTGTCCAGCGCGGCTTCGCACTGTCGGCCGCCCGCAGCGAACTGTTCAACCGCGTCCTTGACGCGCGTGTCCGACGCGGCGACTGGAACAGCCTGCTGCCCGGCGAGGCCGTCATGCTGGACGGTCGGCGCAGCTTCTTCGCCGCACCCGATATCGACCCGGCGCTGAACGAGCGTTGCCGTGGCATGGACGTGCACCCGAGCGGCCCGATGTGGGGCCGCGGGGAGTCGCCCACGACCGGGGCCGCGCGCGAAGTCGAGGATTCCGTCATGGCCCGCGAGCCGGAGCTGACGCGCCTGCTCGAGGGCGAGCGGCTCGAGCAGGAGCGGCGCGGCCTGAGGCTTCCGGTGCGTTCGCTGCGCTGGACACACGAAGCGGCGGCACTGCGCATGGAGTTCGAGCTTCCGCGCGGCAGTTTCGCCACCGCCGTGCTGCACGAACTGCTGCGTGATGCCTGGGACAGGGACACCGGCGGCGAGGACTGATGGGCCGCACGGATTGCAGTATAGTGCCGCGACTTTCCCGCTGGTTTTCCGCTTGAGAATCCTGGTCAGCAACGACGACGGTTACCGCGCCGAGGGACTGCAGCATCTCACGGATGCACTGCGTCCGCTGTCGGAGGTTACCGTCGTCGCTCCGGATCGAAACCGCAGCGGCGCCAGCAACTCGCTCACGCTCGACGTACCGGTGCGTGTGTCTTCGTACGGGGACCGCATGTACTACGTCAACGGCACGCCGACCGACTGCGTGCACCTGGCGATCTCGGGTTTGTTCGATTTCCAGCACGACATGGTCGTCTCCGGCATCAACGATGGCGCGAACCTGGGCGACGACGTGCTCTATTCCGGTACCGTGGCGGCGGCGGTCGAGGGTCGCTTCCTGGGTCTGCCGACGATGGCGGTCTCGCTGGTCGTTCGCGAAGGCCGGCACTTCGCGACGGCGGCGCGGGTGGCCGGCGAACTGGTGGCGCGCGTCCTGCGCAGTCCGCTCGAGAGCTCGATGATCCTGAACGTGAACGTGCCCGACGTGCCGTACGAGCACCTGCGCGGAACACGTGTGACGCGGCTCGGTCATCGGCACCGCTCGGAAGCCGTCGTACGCGCGACCGATCCCCGTGGCCGGCCGGTGTACTGGGTCGGGCCGGCCGGCGAGGGGGCCGATGCGGGAGAGGGCACGGACTTTCATGCGGTGGCGAACGGCTGCGTTTCCGTGACACCGCTGCAGGTCGACCTCACACGTCACTCCGCGCTCGCCGCGGTGGACGAGTGGTTGCGCGGGCGTGGGCCTTGAGCGGGAGGCTCGCTTGACCGGCACGCGCATGTCCGGCATCGGCATG
>Ga0209254_10006053_pt1 | contig 11132 bp, 6 predicted proteins | sample FrelakmetDIP11DI_FD_187148 | JGI IMG/M metagenome (GOLD analysis project Ga0209254, IMG submission 187148) | Freshwater lake sediment microbial communities from the University of Notre Dame, USA, for methane emissions studies - DIP11 DI (SPAdes)... | ecosystem: Environmental > Aquatic >... | reverse complement strand
GATCGTGGCCCTGAGCGCGCTGGCAGCGGCAACGCTGACTGCCTATCCGGTCGCCGCGGACCAGATCTATGGTACGCCGGGCTCGCCGGCTTCGACCATCTCGATTCCCGGCGACCAGTTGCCGGCGCCGCCGCAAAAGTTCGGCGGCAAGATCGAGCCGACGACGAAGGGTTCGGTGCCGTACTGGCCGGCGCGCATCGTGCCGCCCAAGGGCGCGCCGAACGTGCTGCTGATCATGACCGACGACTCGGGCTACGGTGTTCCAAGCACGTTCGGGGGAGTCATCCCCTCGCCGGCGCTCGACCGCATCGCGAGCAACGGCCTGCGCTACACGAACTTCAATTCAACCGCGCTGTGCTCGCCGACGCGCGCCGCGCTGATCACCGGGCGTAACCACCACTCGGTCGGTTTCGGAGTGATTGCCGAGCAGGCGACGGGCTATCCGGGCTATGACAGCTTCATCACCCGTGACAAGGCGACGATCGGCCGGATCCTGAAGGACAACGGCTACCGTACTTCGTGGTTCGGCAAGAACCACAACACGCCGTCGTTCGAGTCCTCGGCGACCGGTCCCTTTGACCAGTGGCCCACCGGCATGGGCTTCGAGTATTTCTACGGGTTCATGGGCGGCGACACCAACCAATGGCAGCCCGGTAACCTGGCTCGCAACACGACCTACATCTACCCGTTCGTGGGCAACCCGGGCTTCAATCTGACTACCGCGATGGCCGACGAGGCGATCGCGTACATGAGCCAGGTCAACACGCTGACGCCCGAGCAGCCGTTCTTCGTCTACTACGTGCCCGGCGGCACGCATGCTCCACACCATCCGACGCCGGAATGGATCAAGAAGGCGACTGACCTGCACCTGTTCGACAAGGGCTGGAACCAGCTGCGCGAGACGGTCTTCGAGAACCAGAAGAAACTCGGCGTGATCCCGCCGAACGCGAAGCTCACGCCCTGGCCGAAGGACCTGCTGAAGGAGTGGGACCAACTCACCGACGACGAGAAGAAGATGTTCCTCCGCCAGGTGGACGTGTTCGCCGCGTACGTCATGTACACCGACCACGAGATCGGTCGGGTGATCCAGGCGGTCGAGGACATGGGTAAGCTCGACAACACACTGATCATCTACATCAACGGCGACAACGGTACTAGCGCGGAAGGCACGCTGATCGGCACGCCGAACGAGGTGGGGATGTTCAACGGGGTCGAGGTGCCGGTGGCCGACCAGCTCAAGTACTTTTACGATGTCTGGGGTTCCGACAAGACCTACAACCACATGGCGGTGCCATGGGCCTGGGCATTCGACACGCCATTCACCTGGACCAAGCAGGTCGCGTCGCACTTCGGCGGCGTGCGGCAGGGCACCGCGATCTCCTGGCCTGCCGTCATCAAGGACAAGGGCGCCATCCGCGAGCAGTTCCACCATATCATCGACGTTGTGCCGACGATCCTCGAAGCCGCGAAGATCAAGCAGCCGACCGTCGTCGACGGCATCAAGCAGAGCCCGATCGAAGGCGTCAGCATGATGTATACGTTTGACAAGGCGAACGCCAGCGCCCCCTCGCGGCACAAGACGCAGTACTTCGAGATGATGGGCGACCACGCGATTTACCACGACGGCTGGATCGCCGGCACCAAGGTCATGCGCCCGCCGTGGGACGTAAGCGGCGGTATGGGTTTGGACCCTGCCAGCTATCCGTGGGAGCTCTACGACCTGCGCAGCGACTGGACGCAGTACGAGGACCTGGCCGCGAAGAATCCGGCGAAACTGAAGGAGCTGCAGGCGCTCTTCTGGCAGGAAGCCAAGAAGTACAGCGTGCTGCCGCTCGATTCGACCCTGTTGACGCGCGTGATCACGCCGAAGCCCAGCATCACGGCCGGCCGTAACGTGTTCACCTGGACCGCGCCATTGACCGGCACCCCCAACGGTGATGCGCCTTCGATCCTCAACGCGTCCTACAGTTTCAAGGCCGACATCGAGGTTCCGCAGGATGGCGGCGAAGGCATGCTGATCACGCAAGGCGGGCGTTTCGCCGGCTACGGGTTCTATCTGCTGAGGGGTAAGCCGGCGTTCAACTGGAACCTGGTCGGCATTAAATGGGTCAGGTGGGAAGGCCCCGATATGCTGACGGCCGGCAAGCACGAACTCGAATTCCACTTCAAGTACGACGGCCTCGGCATGGGTACACTCGCCTTCAATAACATGAGCGGCATCGGCCGCGGCGGCACCGGTGTGCTGAAGGTCGACGGCAAAGTGGTGGCGACGCAGACGATGGAGCACACCCTCCCGTTCATTCTGGCCTGGGACGAAAACCTCGACGTTGGCTCCGACACCGGCACGCCGGTGGATGACCGAGACTACCAGGTTCCGTTCAAGTTCAACGGCAAGATCAACAAGATCACGCTGACCATCGACCGGCCGGAGCTTTCGCCGGCCGACATCGCCAAGTTGCAGGCGGCGCAGCCCACCAACAAGGCCAGCGAATGATCGCGTAGCCAGCGTCCCCTGGACCGCTGGACCGCTGGACCGCTGGACCGGTTGATCAACCGGAACGCCCCGCTTGCGAGGCGTTCCCGCGAATGGTTGGGGCCTGCCGAAACGCCGTTCGATTAAGCTTTCCGGAGCTTGCAATGAGGAAGCGTTGAAGAAGAAGCCGATGGCAGCGGTGCCGGGTTCACTAAATCTCTGCCCGCTGTCACGGGCGGGCCATCCGGATCCGGTGCATGTCGAATGGGACTTCCGCCAGTGCCTGATTTGCGGCATCCCGGCCCACTGTCTTGCCGGGGCGCACTGCACACACGGCGGCCCCCAGCCAGGCAACCGCCGAATCCTTCTCTAGTTTTATCGCACGCGCCCGCAGGCTGGCGCGGTTTCCGCGATTGGCCTGTTGACGGCTGCTCGGTCGGCTCGCCTGAATCGGACAGAATTTTCGCCAATTTTCCTCTCTGTTGGTCTGTTGGCTGTCAACAGGTCCGATCCAGCATTCATACGGGTTTCAGCGGGTCGGGTTGGTGCGGGAGTAGTTTAATAGGTGGAAGAGGACTAGGTTCGAAATTAGGGTTTCGAACCGGGGGGCAATGCCGGCCAGGTGCTGCAATGGGGCCAAGACTGACAAGGATTGCGCTGTGAATCCTGCTCCTCTCATTCTGTGGGCAACGCCGGCCTTTCGTGGGGCAGCCCGCCGTCGTCAATGTCGAAGGCCGGATCGAATACGGTCTTGCCCTGTTCGCCGACGAACGCCGGCTGCGCCTTGATCCATTCGCTAGGCTTTTGCTGCTTGGCGTAGGCGAGCAGGCGGCCTTCCAGATCCTGGACGATGTCCGGATGTAGACCGGCGACGTCCGTCTTCTCCCCCGGATCCGGATGGTCAATACCTTTGCGGACGGCTTCATCAGCACGTTCACCGGCCCCGTCGGTTTTCCGCGGCGCACGCTGGTCGTGGAAGGAAACTCGGGGGGAAGCGCCGTTCCGGCCCCACCGCCCCCACCGCAAAAGGCACCGACTGACGGCAAGGTGACACCATGAGCCGAATGTCCCGACTCCTTTCGCGTTCCGGCCAGGTGCTATGGGTCGTGCTGTTGCCCGTCACGTTGAGCGGGTGTTTCGTCACGCGGCTCGAAGCGCCGGAGAACCAGCAGGTCCGACTGCTGAGCAAGGATGAGCCCGCCCGGTTCCGCACCGAGTACAAGAAGTTCTACCTGCTGTGCGGCTTCGTCCCGCTATGGCCTAAGCAGCCGTCGGAAATCATCGCGCAGGAGCGCCTGGTCGAAGCGCGCGCCCAAACGCGCGACACGGTCGCCGACGGGATCATCACGGCGATGAGCATGTTGCTGCCGATTGCGATCTTCCCGCAGCACGTCGTCGTCGAAGGGAACCGGCTCGGCGACCTGATCCACGACCAGAAGGTTCGGGACGGCAACGCGCACGAAAAACTGGAGGCGACTCGCAAAACTTTGATCCTTGGTCCGACGAGAACGAACCCTTCGCCGAAGACGCAGCCCTGATCCCAGCGCGTCAGGCAGGCCCATCCGGCTGGTTGCCGGCCGGGAAACTCTCCACGTGTAGTGTCTGCGTCGGGAACGCGAAACGCACGCCCTGGGCCTCTGCAAGATCCATGATCGCCAGCATGATCCGCTCGCGTTCGGCGAGTTCGGCCAGCCGGTCCGGTGCGCGCAAAAGGCATTTCACGAAGATGTCGAGGCTGTGCGGCCCGAAATCGTAGAAGGCCACCTGGATATTGTCCTTGCGCACATCGGGGTTCGCATCCAGCAGTTCGCGCACGCCGCGCACGAAGGCTTCGAGCTTGTCGGGCGACGTGTCGTAAGTGAGTCCCAGGACCGTCTTGATCTCGCGGCGGTGGCGTCGGTCAAAGTTATCGATCGTGCTGTTGACCAACTGGCTGCTCGGGATGGTCACCAGCGAATCGTAGAACGTCCGGATCCGCGTGCTGCGAAACCCGACGTCTTCGACGGTTCCTTCGACACCGTCGACTTTGATCCATTGGCCGATCGCGAACGGTTTCTCCACCATGATGGTCACCGAGCCGAGCAGATTCGCCATCGTCTGCTGCCCGGCCAGCGCGACCGCGAGCCCGCCCACTCCCAGGCTGGCCACGACCGAGTACGCCGGCAGACCGATGCGGTCGGCGCCCGCAATCAGGATGCCAGCCGCCGCAATGATCGTCACGAGCCGCAGGGCAAGGCGGACCAACTGGCTATCCACGCTGCTGGCCCGCAGGCGCTCAACCGCGATCACGCTTTCTGCAATGGCAGTGCCGACGACCCAGACCATCCAGGTCAGGGACAAAAAAAACAGCGTCCATAGCGATAGCGTAAGGCTCTTTCCAACGATGCCGGATACCCGCAGCAAGGCGTCGAGCACCATGGCCGCGATGGGCGCGACGATGACGATGCTGATCGGCCGCAGTAGATCTGCCCAGCGCCCGGCCGGAGTGTTTTTGTGTCTCCAGCGACGGCTCAACCGGTGGAAGAACCGGATGACGAGGAATCCCACTCCAAGGACGACGACAATGCCCAGCCACCGCCACAAGGGTTGACCGAGTATCGGCGTCAGGGCCCACTGCGGCAGACTCAGCAGCCAGCGGGGCGGCACGAGGCCTTGCAACGCCAGCGCCAGACCCGCCGGACTATTGGCGGAGAACCCGAACAAGCCTTCGGAAGCCCCCGCCTTGTAGGGCAGCCGCTTGATCTTGTCGTAGAACTCCGGAATGCGGTTGACTGTATCGGCACTGAACAGATACTCGCCCGCCCTGGCTCCGGACTCGATCCGCGTGATGCGGATCTCGGACGCCGGCAGCGTCCACCGTTTGAATTCCGCATTGGTCATCGCGGACGCATCAGGCACCGCGTCCATTGGCGGCAGGTCGATTCGATCGAGGATTTCCTTGAGTTGGATCGCGACCCGGCGTGCCGATTCACGTAACGTGGCCGGGGGCTGTTCGCTCAGATCGAGCGTGCGTTCGGCTGCAGCCAGCAGGTCCAGCGATGAGAAGATCGCCGCCATATCGTCCGGCGACAGATAGAGCTGTGAAGATGCCAGGTAGCTTCGGACCCGCCCGTAGCCCGATGCATAACCCCGGTTCATGGCATCCAGGAACCCCTCCAGCGTCGCACGGGGGCTGGACGTGTCGATGGGCTGCAGCGGACTCGCGGCTCCATCGGGCACACCCTGCGCCGAAACAGGGGCTGGAGTGCAAAGCAGCCAGGAAATCAGAAGCAGAGCCAGCAACGGCCCCGACGCGCGCAGGATGAGTCCGGATCGATGCATCAGTCTGTATCCTCTGGGGGAGATGGCGGGCGATGACATGGCGGTCAGCGCAGGGGTATCGTCAAGGCTGGGGTGATCGACTTCGCTGCCCCGGCCTGCAGCCGGAACAACTGCGTCAGTAGCATGAAGGTCGACTTCGATTCCAAATCGTTGTCGGCGATGTAGAACCAGTGGCCGCGGTACGGGATGGCGAGAAAGGCAAGGTCCGGGCGGTCCTCGCTTTGCCGGATATGGAACAGCTTGCCGCCCAGCGTGTGCCGCCAGTCGAATTCTGCACCGCCCGCGCTGCGCGTCACCGTCACGAGCCCGGCCGACTTGTGCGATAAGGGCGCATCGACGCTGTGCGACAACAGGAAAAAGATGCTCATCAGCGACCGCGTGCGGATCGAGACCGTGTCCGGGTCATGCCGCAGAAATTCGCCGCTGAGGCGATACTGATCGAGCGCCGGATCCAAACCGAGCAGTTGTTTGATTTCCATAATTGCATCGGCGTGCTTGGCGTCGGACCGGATCTCCAGTCGGGCCTCTTTCCCCTCCGAGTCGAGACGAGGGATGATCAGCTGCTGGCCGCGCACACTATCGAGCAAGCGCATGAGCCGCCGGAATCCCCTGTCGTGCTCGGGTGCCAGGTCAGGCGTCGGACCGGACGCGGAGGGCGCGTTCTCGAGTCCGTTGATTCGCTCCACGCACAGGCCAAAAATCCGCCGCGGGTTCCAGCCCGATTCCGACAAGGCGAACAAGGCTTCCAGCGGGATCGGACTCAGCACGCTCTTGACGAAGCTCTCCCCTTGCAATGGGGCATAGGAGATGGTCGGCTGCGTCGAATAGCCTGCGCTGGCGCTGAGTTGCAGGATGTCGCTGGCGCTGCCGCTGAGACCGAACGCGGTCTGATCCAAACCTCCGGCCATTTCCAGCTTCAGCGTCGCGGCGACATTCGCGACATCAAGGAAATAGGTCGGGTCGCGATAGCGCAGACGCACCAGATTCTGCACGAACTGTTCGTTCATGCTGGCATTGATGGCCTCGTTATACAGCGGGTGGGTACCCTTCAGCCCGTCGGGACCGAACGAGTGACAGGCGGTCAGCACCGCCATCGTCAGACCCATTGTCAGCCGACTGAGGGTCATGGTGAGCTACCTCCTTGGGGACCTGCCGGTCCGCCGAAAAATGTCTCCGAGATCAGCGGAGTGTCGAATACCCATCGGACCCCGGCCTGAACATTCCAGTCCAGCCCCAGGAACGTATCCTGCCCGACGACGCCCCCGCCGCCGCCGACAAACAGGTTCCAGTGATCGTCGAAGCGATAGCCAAGCTGTCCCACGAGGTTCAGCGTCGGCCTGCGACGGTTGTTCCAATCCGTGCTCCAGGTTCCGGTCAGCAGGGTCCACCAGTGCTCGGACCACAGCGTGTTGAAGCCCCCCTGGATCTGCAGATAATGGAGATCGGCGCGGCTCGGATCACCGCCAACCGAATTGAAGTTTTCGATCAGCAGAAGAGACAAGGACCTTAGTCTCGGCAACGGTGCCGCCACGGCTAGCCCTGGGCCCAAGGTGTACTTGCCGGTGCCCAGTCGCCGGTCCGAGGCCGCGGGAAACGAGGCATCCAGGCCGGCGAACAGCGCGACGTCCGTGCTCGCGTACAAACGCCCGCCGGTCCGCAGCACCAGATCGCTGGTGCCATCCGCACTGAAACTTCTGCGGCCGTTCAGATCCGCCCAAACGTAAGGCAGGGTGACCTGGACCAGCCAATTAGGTGTCAGTGGCAGACGGACGACCGCGGTCGCGGCATTGGAACTGAGCCCCCGACTGAAGTCGTTGTGCCCGAAGCTGAGTTGGTAGTACCCGATGATCGCCGTCGGGTCGGTACCCGCGGCTGCCGCCGCGGCCGAGATGCGCCGCCGTTCCTCGTCGAGTCGTACCCGCGGGTCCGGCGCGGCCGCTTGACGCTTAGCCTCAGGCTGCGGGTCTTTGGGCGCACCCGGAGGAACCGGCAATCCGTCCTTTGGTTGCACGGCCTTCGGCTGTGTGTCGTCGCCCGCGCCGACGGCAGCGCTAGCCGTCACGCCAACGCTGATCAACGACAGCAGGAAGAAACTCCCGCGCTGCGCGCAGGCGCTGGTTCCGGGCATCAGGGTGTTGGGCTTACGCCATCGGTGGCAAGCCTTATCCGACGCGAGAAATCAGGGGCTTGGTCCGCGGCCTGCGCGGCAGCGTTGACGTGCGCGCGGCGTTGCAGTTCCTCAAACGGGACGCTTTGATCCAGCCGACCGGTCTCGTAGAGGTACTCCGGTACATGACCGCTCAGCAGCACCTTCCATGAATACGGGGGATGGTCGGGATTCATGACCGTGTGGGCGAGGATCATCGTCGTGCAGTTGGTGGCAAGGGTGTTGTAAAAGCGGGGCTGCTCCCGCAACGCGTTGATGTCGCGCAGGTAGTCGAGGAACACCCGCCGTCCGTTCTCGATCGGACCGAATAACCGATAGAGGTAGACCTGCTCCGGGGGGTCCTTGCGGTAGTTGGCCCGCACACGAATCAGATCGCGCTCGTCGCCGACCGCATAGACCAGTTCGTACTGCCGAAAAAAACCGCGCAGCGTCCCGTAGGGTTCGGTACGCTCCGACCGCGCCTCGATTGAAATGGCGAGATGCTCGTCGCCAAAGCCGAAGCTGAGAAAGATGTGCGCGATGTCCGGCCCCATCCAATAGTTCGCGACCAGATCGGTTCGATCCATGCGGCGAAGGTCGAAAGTGCGGTCGTAGTAGGCCGGCGTGAAGTCGGTCTCGCTGCGATAATCGAAATTCCGGATGTTGTGGAGAGTGACGAGATCGCCGTCGAAGGTCGCATACGGCAGCACGGCTGTTTCCGGCGGCCAGTCGCGGTCGTTCGACGGCGTCGTCGTCACCCAGAACACGAGGGCCACAGCGAACATCCCGACCACCGCGGCGAGTGCCGGCACCCGGGTGCGCCGGAACGCCAGCGCCAGCAGCGCAATCGGACCGATCGCCCCGAAAAGCCAGGCCCCGGCGGTTCGAACCGGTTCCGGACCGGGCCCGCAGAAATAGATGGCCAGTGTGCTCCAGGCGGCGACGCCGGCGAGCACGAGGCTGACGAGTACCCAGCCAAAAAAGGCGCCGATCCGGCGCATCACGGCTGACGGCCGTCGGCAACGCCCCCGTGTTCAAGCAGGATGCGCCGGACCTCTTCGATGCCTTCCGGTGTCTGCTGGACGCCGTGGTCCGAATTGATGACCCGTTCGGACACTGCCTCGTCGATGTGTGCGCTGCGATAGGCAACGACACCATCGTCGCCCTCTTCCTTGGGACCATCGCCCTGCACGCCGATGATCGAGTGCGCCTTGATCCGGCGATCTACCGGAATAGACGCGAGCATCTGTATCCCCGGATTGTCGGGATTCATGTTGTCGATCGCGGTGGGCGGGCGGCGTAGAAATCGGACCAGCTTCTCGTCGCCAGTCAGTGTCGCCAACTGGGTGGCCCGTGTGAACAAGTCCCCGGGCAGGGTCACCAGCCAGGTCGCGATGGCGCCGATCCGGCCCGTGGCCAGCAGCGCGCCGCGGTGGGGCGTTGCCATGAACACCACCCGTTCGACGAATGGCAGTGGCGTGAAAAACAGGGAGCGCTGGAGCAGCGTCCGGGTTTCGGGGTCGACCTGGATCTGATCGATGGGTTTGTCGCTGACACGGTCCCAGAAGCGCGTGCCGTTGTCGATCGTGGTCAGTTTGGTCAACAGGCCGCCCTGGCTGTGCCCGATCACGACCATCCTATGCAACGCCGGGTCGGTGTCCTTGGGGTCCAGTTCCTTGAGTGTTGCGGTCAGCGCCCCGCGCAACCGGCCGGCCGAGTAGGGGATCGGATTGCCGGAATCGTAGAAAAAGACCCAGATCTGGAAGCGCTCGCGAATCCGCGGATCCCCTTCCAGTTCGTTGATCAGTTCCGCCCAGCGCGCCGGACTGGAGGCCGTTCCATGAACCAGTACCACTGGCATCCTGCCCTTCCGGTAGGGATGCAGCATGAAGAGGCCGTCCTGCGCCCGATCCTTGGGGATCGTCCCCCGGAAGATGCTGCCGCGCAAGAAACCCGCGATCTCCAAGTCGTAGACCGGGTTACCCTCGAGTTGATAGGCGAGTGCGGCGGACGAATCGGACTCCAGACGCTGCTCCCGGCCGTCCACTATGACGGTCGACACTTGATCCGCAGGGTACAGTTGCAACTGCCCCCGGATCTGCCCCCGGGCCAAGCCCGATCGAGCCTGTTCCAGACGCAGCAGTGCGGTCACCGGTACCTTCACGCGCGCACCAAGACGATTCGCACCGGGCATCTGCGATGCCGCCGGCCCCGCTGCGAGGCTAGCGGCCAACGGGGCGCCCAGGCCCGGCTCGCGGTAACGATTGCGGAGACCACGAACGGCCAGGGTCGTGGTCGGTACAAACCGGTCGAGCTGATAGCCGCCCCAGGTCATGCCCGAGGGGTCAAGGCTCACTTTCAGCGAGCCAAACGGGAGAGTGTAGATGCCCGGCCTTAGGTGCACTTCGCCCTCGTCCCGCCCATCACCGAATCCCTGCGCGATGGCCTGGTTGTAGAGGTCGTAGGTCAGTCGATACCTTGGATCGGAGGACTCGATCTGCGGGCCGGCCGCATCACCGGGGAAGAGCAGCGACCAGGCATAGACCGCCGCGGCCAGGAACTGAGCGCGGTCATGGGTGCGCTGGCCATGCAGGAACGACAATTCCGCGAGGGCGAACAGCCGGTCTTCGTCGTCGGTCCGCTGCAATCCGCGATGGAGTTCGCTGAGCACAGCTGCAGGCTGCGTCTCGAACCGATCCATCAACCCGAGCCGTCGGAGCACGGTCTTCGCCGCCTCGGACGGCTGTTCCGCCGACAGGGCACTCTCGTTCTGGATGCTGTAGGCGGTCGGGATGTCGACGTGCTTTACGCCGACCGGTGTGGAGCAGCCTGACGTGACCAGTGCCACAGCCACGAGGGCGCTGGAACACCGTGCGGTTCGGGACAGAAGTCGTTTCCAATTCAGCGGAAGTGCCATGCAGCTGAGTTCCTATGATGAGTGAGTTGCCGTTCGATGCGTCATGTTACTGAGCGGCGCTTCGTTCCGTCCTGCCGACTGGAGAAACAGCTCATTCCGCCTTGCCGAGGAACACGTGAACCACGCCGGAAGGAGAAGCTCCTGCCATGGGTGGCTTTCACGGCAACGTCGCGGTTTAGCGGCGGCGGGACCAAGCGATCGTTGCTGACTAATCACGGCTGAAGTTCGATCTCGCCCGGCCGCCAGGTCTTGCTGAACCAAGGCTCCAACGGACC
>Ga0209254_10006052_pt1 | contig 11133 bp, 11 predicted proteins | sample FrelakmetDIP11DI_FD_187148 | JGI IMG/M metagenome (GOLD analysis project Ga0209254, IMG submission 187148) | Freshwater lake sediment microbial communities from the University of Notre Dame, USA, for methane emissions studies - DIP11 DI (SPAdes)... | ecosystem: Environmental > Aquatic >... | reverse complement strand
CGGCTCCTCCTTGCGATGGTTTCCAACTGACCGTAATCACCGTCTGGTACGGTTCGTGCATCTTAGCAATGGCCCAAGCCCACAGGAATTCCGTCGGGGGCCGTGGATCCAGGTCGAAAATGACTTCCACGCCAATACGATAGTTCACCCGCGCGAACCTTAGAAGGCCCTGTTTGATCCCTTCTAATGGACCTGAGTTGTCGGGTGTCGGCGACCCATCCGTGTACTGAATTCCCTGAGTAGGGCGCGTGCGCACAAATGCGCAGGTCGATGCCGGGCCGCGGGCGGAGCCGTTGCGATCATGCGCTATTCTTTTGAGCCAAGTTGTCACGTTCTGTGCACAAGCCTATGCCACTCAACACATTTTTTCGAACCACCCGCTCCCGCGGCTTCACGCTGATCGAGGTCATGGTCGTGGTCGTGATTCTCGGAGTGCTCGCGGCGATTGTCGTGCCGAAGATCATGAGCCGACCGGATGATGCCCGCGCGGTGGCTGCGCGGGCCGACGTTGCGGCGATCACCCAAGCGCTCAAACTCTACCGACTCGACAACGCGTTCTACCCGACGACTGAGCAGGGCCTGAGCGCCGTGGTGACGCAGCCGGCGAGCGCGCCCATTCCTTCGAACTGGAAGCGGGGCGGTTACCTGGACCGCGTGCCCAAAGATCCCTGGGGTCACGAGTATCGGTATCTCAACCCGGGCCTCAAGGGCGAAATCGACGTCTTCAGCCTGGGTGCGGATGGCCAGCAGGGAGGCGAAGGCGTCAATGCTGACATCTACAACTAAGTCAACTAGGCTCCGCGGGATCGCGCGGATGCTGAGAATCGCTCCCCTGCAGGTTCGCGTGGCGCCACATCGCGAGCGCGGCTTCACTCTGGTTGAGATTCTGGTGGTCATGGTCCTCATGGCCATCACGTTGTCGCTCGCGGTGGTCAGGCTGGCGACGGACGATCGCGAGACGCTCCGCGAGGAAGCCTCCAGGCTCGCGATCAGCCTCAGCCAAGCGCAGGACGAGGCCGTCGTGACCGGCGTTGCGATAGCTTGGCATGGCGTAGCGGAGGGCTATCAGTATTTTCGCCGCGGCGCCGACCGCGAATGGCGGCCGCTCCAAACCGGAGATGCGCTGCCAGCGCATCGCTTGCCGCTTTCGGTACGGCTCGTCGATGTCGAAGTCGGCGGCCTCAAGATTGCGCCGGGAGCCTTGGTTGTCTTGCCGCCATCGGCGTTAGCGCCACCGGTGCGGATCGTCCTCGCGACCAACAACGACCAAGCCGCCGTAGAGGTCGGCACGACCGCGCGTGTGGTGTTCAACCATGGCTCGTAGCCGCGGCTTCACGCTGATTGAGGTCTTGGTTGCGCTCGCGATCCTTACGGTCGCGCTCACCGCTGCCTTGCGAGCCAGCAGCGCCGCGACCGACACCGCCTCGGCCTTCCGCGAAAGGCTGCTCGCCGGTTGGGTGGCAGAGAACCGGCTGGCAGAGTACAGCGTCGGCGTGCTGCCGGAACTCGGGGAGCGCAGTGGCACGGCCAAGCTGGGCGGGCTGACGTTCGCCTGGAGCGAGCGGGTATCAGCCACCAACAACCCGCTTTTTCGTCGCGTCGATGTTCGGGTCTTCACGCCTGAAGCCCCTGACCATGCACTCGCGCAACGCGTGGCCTATGCAACCAGCGCCGGTTGAACGCATCGCCGGCTTCACGCTGGTGGAAATGCTCATTGCGATGGTCTTGTTCGGCATCATGTCGACCGTTGCCTATCGCGTGCTCGACACCGCCTTGGTCACCCGGGAACGGGTTGGCGACGAGTACCGCCGCTGGCGGGACGTAGCGCGAGCGCTCACCTGGATGGAGCGAGACTTGGCCGCCATTCAGGCGCGCCCGGTGCGCGATGCATCAGACAGCGTTGCCGCACCGCTGGTTGGCGTTCCCATCGTCACGCGGGCCGACGAGGCGGCCATCGCGTTCACGCGAAGCGGGGACCCCGACGAGCGGGGCGGTGCAATTGCCCCGCGCCGGGTGGGCTATCGCGTTCAAAACGGCGCTCTCGAGCTGCTCACGTGGACAGTGCTCGACCAAGCGCCCCGGAGCACGCCGACGGTCAGCGTGGTTCTGCAGGAGGTTGCCGGTCTGGGCGTGCGATACCGGGACGCGGCAGGAGCGTGGCATGCGGCCTGGCCACGAAATGCCGACCGGGCTTCCGGATCCGGCCGAACGACGTTACCGGCGGGCGTGGAGCTCACCGTCCAGTTGACGACCGGAGAGCGCATCACGCGACTCATCCCGCTGTTCACGGGAGCGCAGCCATGATCTCGCGCGCTCGATCGCGCGGCTTCGCGGCCATCGTCGCCATCGTCGTGGCGGGGACGGTTGCAAGCATCGGGACCTACTTGGCGTGGCAAGGCACCCTTGCGGTCCGCCAAGTCGAGAACATGGCGGCAGCGCAGCAGGCGGATCTCTTGGTGCGTGCGGCAACGGCGTGGGCCAAGGCGACCCTGGCGCAGGACGATCCGCGCGTCGACCATCGCGGCGAGGCATGGGCTCGAAGCCTTCCCGCTGTGGAAATCGAGGGTGCCAGGATTGAAACCACGCTTCTCGACGAGCAAGCGAAGTTCAACGTGAACAACCTCGTGAACAGCGCCGAGGACAACGAAAACAACCTCGCGGCGTTCCGTCGGCTGCTCGCGCACGTCGGCTTGCCGGAGTCGCTTGCGGACGCCGTCGTCGACTGGCTCGATCCTGACCAGGAGGTTGGTGCGCCCGCGGGCGCGGAGGATTCGTATTATCTCTCGCTCGACCCCGCGTATCGGGCCGCCAACCGGCCGATCGCGGACATCAGCGAACTCATTCTGGTGAAGGGCTTCAGCGACGACCGGTTGCGACGTCTCGCGCCGTATCTGACGGCTCTCCCGGTCTCAACCAGGTTGAATATGAACACCGCTGACGCCAAGCTGCTCTCCGCGATCCTCCCGGGCTTGTCTGGCGAGCAAGCCAAGATGCTCGCCGCTGCACGCGACAAGGAACCCTTCCGCACCAGAGAGGACTTCGCCAAGCGGTTACCGGAAACGGCTGCCCAAGCCGCGGGGGTTCTCTGCGATGTGCGCAGCCATTACTTCATTGCTCGCGGCACGGTACGCGTCGGGCGAACTACGACCGGCTATCGCGCGCTGCTCGGACGTGACTCACCTGCAGTGATCTCGCTGACGAAGGGACTCGGTTGATCATGGCACGGGTTCGCGACGGCTCGCTGCTGCAGTTGCACCTGCCGGACGGATGGCCGGGTGGCTTGGCCGAGCCCAACGTCGAGTTCCGCTACTCGCGATTCGAAGGGCACGCACACGTTGCAGGCGTCGCGCCCCTTGCGGAGGTGCCGTCTGCCGACACTATCGTCGCCGTGGCGCCGGCGAGCGCTGTGCTGTTCGTCCGCGCCTCATTGCCCGTCGCGCGGGGTCCGAAGATGGCGCGGCTGCTCGCGCTCGCGGTCGAGGACGCGATCGCCACGGCTCCCGAGGAGGTGCATGCGATTCTCGTCGAGCACGTGCCGGGAGGCGAAAGCCTGATCGCGGTCGTCAACAGGGAGTGGCTCGCCGCTGCGCTCGATGCGCTCGCAGCGCGCGGCTTCAGACCGGACCGCTTCCTTGTGGAAACGGAACTTGCGATGCAGCGCGCCGCTGGCGAGACGACGCGGCCCTGGCTGGTGGTGCGTTCACCCTCCGGCGGGTTCGCCACTCTAGGTGAGGGGGACGTCGTTGCGCTCGACCTCGGCGAGAGCGTTAGCGCTGTGCCACTCGCCCTTCGGCTCGCCCGCGACGAACGCGCGCGCCGCGGCGATGCCCCGGGTGAAGTCCTCGTGTTCACCTCGCCCGGCACGCCCCCTCCCGATGCCCTGGCTTGGGGTCGCGAGCTCGGACTTCCGGTTCGCAACGGCGGCGAATGGCGCCCGGAGCTCATCGACGCCCGCACCCGCGTTGCAACCGACTTGCTCCGAGGCGACTTTGCGCCGACGTGGCGGGCAGCCGACCTCGCGCGAACCCTCAAGTTTGCAGGCCTTACCGCAGCCGCGGTACTCGGCGTCCACGTCCTGCTCACCATTAGTGACTGGTGGGGCCTCTCCTCGGAGACGCGCCAGCTGAAGACGCAGATGGAAACACAATTTCGGCAGCTCTTTCCGGAGACGCAGGCCGTCGTCGATGCGCCGCTACAGATGCGACGCAATCTCGGGAACCTTCGCCGCGAAGCGGGCGCGCCCGACGCGTCCGACCTCGTCCCGCTCCTTGCCGCCGTTGCGCCCGCACTTGCGGGGGCCGGCGCACAAGTCGAGCGATTGCAATACCAGCGCGGCGAACTCGAGGTGGATGTCACGCTGCCCGCGGGCGAGGAACGCGGAGCGCCCGAAACGCGGTTTGCGCTTCCAGGCTATCGCGTCCGGGTGGAGCGGGTCGCGAGCGGGCCGAGCGGGAATATCGCCACGCTGCGCATCTCGGCGGAGACCTAGCGCATGGATGCTATTCTCACCGCATGGCAGACACGCACCCCGCGCGAACGAATCGCGGTGGCGCTTGGTGTGGTGGCACTGACCCTGCTGCTTCTTTACGAGTTCGTGTGGGAGCCGGTCCGGATGGAGCGCGGGCAGTTGCGACAATCCCTGACGCAGCTGCGCGCGCAGGCAGCCCAGTTCGCGGAGGATGCCGCTGAGGCGGAGCGGCTGCGCGCCGCTGCCAAGAACTCACCACGGAGCGAGAGCGCGACAGCCGCGGTGCAGTCGGCCGCCGATCGAACCGGCGTGCGCACGAGCATCAAGACCGTCACGGAAGTCTCGGGTGGGCGCGTGCAGATCACGTTGGAGCCGATCCCGTACGAAGGCTTGGTCCGGTGGGTCGGTGAGCTCGCACGGAGCACCGGGTTCGCCGTCGAGTCCTTGCAAGTGCGCCGTGGCTCGACACCGGGCGTCGTCATGGTGGAAACGATGGTGCTGAAGGGGGCGGCACTGTGACGAAGTACGACCAACCGCGGCGCCCGATGATCGTCCTCAACCCATGTTCCCGAAGCTGAACATCCGCCGTTCCTACTACGGCGAAAGTCGACGCACCCGATACGGGCTCAGCCCTCGCGTGCTGAGCATCGGAGTGTGGGCCATGCTCGTCGCATGGGTCGCTTGGATCGCACTCGAATGGACCCATGACGCGCTCCCAACCGCTTTTCCCCCGCCGTCCGGGCAGCCTCGCCCGGTGCTCGACCTCGAAAGTGCGATCGCTCAGGCGGCGAGCGTGCCTCTGTTCGGTACGCCAGCGCAGCTCGATTCTGAAGCTGCGAAACGCACGGCGCTGAACGTCAAGCTTAGAGGCGTATTCGCGAGCCAAGACGGCCCAGCAGCAGCCATTGTCAACACGGGTGGGGAGGATCAGTTCGTTCCGCTGGGCCGCGAGTTGGGCCCCGGCGTCGTGCTCGCTGGCGTGTATCCGACGCATGTAATGATCAGCCGCGCTGGCCTTGCGGAGCGCGTCGACCTGGATACGCTCGAGTCGAGCACGTCGCGCACGGCAGCACGCGCTTCCAAAGGCGGAACCCGCGCCCGGGGCGAGCCGGCGCAGCCGACCCCGGCACCCAGTCCGACCCCGATGCCAGGTGCGGAACCGGCGACGGGCATGCCCCCAGTCGAGGGTCCTGGGTCCAGCCCCCAGCCCGAGCCGGCCGTCGCCCCGCCCGCTGAGCCACCGCAGGCGACCCCGGGCTAAGCGCGGGCGAAGCGGGTTTTGCGTCCCCATACTCTTTCTTGATGCCAGTCCCTTGCACTCACTGAACCTGTTCAAACGCGTCGCGCTCGCAGCCGCGACGAGCATGCTGGTCGGCGTGGCGAGCACCTCCCATGGCGCCGACGCAGTGCCTATCCCGCCGCCGGTCGCGAGCGCGGACAACACCGTCTCCCTCAACTTCGTCAACGCCGATCTCCTGGCCGTCATCAAGGCGGTGTCCGAGATCACGGGCCGGAACATCCTGATCGACCCGCGGGTGTCCGGGACGGTCACGATCATCACGCCGAAGCCCGTACCGCGAAGCCTGGTGTGGGGCATCCTCCTGTCGGCGCTCCGTGCACAGGGTTTCGCCGTGGCCGGCGATGCGAACGGGATCACACGCATCGTGCCCGAGGCAGAGGCCAAGTTTTTCAGCGGGGCGACGGGCCGGGGACGAACCGCCGCCGACCAGATCGTCACCGAGGTCTTCGTCCTTGAAAACGAGCGCGCCCAACAACTGGTGCCGGTGCTGCGCCCGCTGATGTCGCCCAATAACGTCGTGAACGCCTCTCCGTCCGCGAACGCGCTGATCATCACCGACTATGCGGAGAATGTGGCGCGCATCCGCCGCATCATTTCGGAGATCGATCGTCCGATGGCGGGTGACATTGTTGCCATACGGCTGAAACACGCCGCGGCGGCCGATTTCATGCAGATCGTGCAGCGCTTGGTCCCCGATGCCGCTGGGAGCGCGACCCAACAGGGTGGCGCGCCTCGGCTCGCGTTGGCGGTGGACTCACGCACGAACTCGATCTTGGTCCGCGCAGACAACCCGACGCTGGCCGCGCGCATTCGCAGCCTCGTCACCACCTTGGATTCGCCGTCGAGCCAGCTTGGCAACATCCACGTCGTCTACCTGCGCAATGCCGACGCCACGCGTCTTGCCGAGGCGTTGCGTGCGCTGCTCTCGGGTCAAACGGGCGCGGTCGGAGGTTCGGCCACGGGTACGGTGCCCGGGCAGTACGGGCAAGGGTTCGGCGGGCAAGGCGCCTTCGGCGCGGGTCTGAACCCGGCAAATCCAATCGGTGCGCAGCAGGGCCTCTTAGCCGGCCAGCAAGGTGTGCCTGGCGGTGTGCAGGGAGTCATGCCGTCGGCAGCGGTCGGCCCCCTTGCAACACTGCCCCCCATCACGAGCGGCGGCTCGGCCGGCGGGGTCACCATTCAAGCCTATCCGGAGCAAAACTCGCTCGTTATCGTCGCGCCCGATCTGGTCTACAACGCGCTGCGCGCAGTGATCGAGAAGCTCGACGCGCGTCGAGCACAGATATACGTCGAGGCGCTGATCGTCGAGGTCACCGCGACCAAAGCCGCCGAGTTCGGCATTCAGTGGCAGGACCTGAGCGGCGTGAACAAATCAGGCTCGAACTTCATTGGCGCCCAGAATTTCACCAACTCGCTCGGCGCGGCGATCAGCAACGTCGCACAGGCGCTTCCCGGCCTCGCTCCGGGCCTCAGCCTGGGCGTCGTTCGCGGCACGCTTTCGATCGCCGGAAAGCAAATCTTAAACCTGCAAGTGCTTGCGCGCGCGCTCGAGATCGACGCAGAGGCGAACATTCTTTCCACGCCGAACCTCGTCACCTTGGACAACGAGGAGGCGCGGATCATCGTGGGCCAGAACATCCCGATCACCACGGGGAGCTTCACGCTCACCGGGGCGGGCTCCGGTTTGACGAACCCGTTCCAGACGTTCACACGCCAGGACGTCGGGGTTGCCTTGCGGGTTCGCCCGCAAGTAGCCGAGGCGGGCGCGGTGAAACTGGGCATCTACCAGGAGGTGTCGAGCATCTTCGACCAGAACAATCCCAACGGCATCATTCTGAACAAGCGCGCGCTCGAGTCCCAGGTGGTCGTTGACGACGGGCAGATCATCGTGCTCGGCGGCCTGATCGGCGATAACGTCAATTCCAGCGTGCAGTCCGTGCCCGTGCTCGGAAACATGCCGCTCATCGGCTGGATGTTCCGCTACAGCACGCGCCAGCGGGAGAAGACCAATCTCATGGTGTTCCTGCGACCGCTCGTGATCCGCGATTCCGAGGCGGCCGCCCGCATCACGGGCGAGCGATACGACTACATTCGCGACGTGCAAGGGAGCCAGACGCTGCGACCCAGCCTGGTGCTGCCCAACATGCCGACGCCCGAACTTCCGCCGCTGGAAAGAAACTCGGGACCGCTGAGGCCCGCCGAGCCCGCAGTGCTCGACCTCCGCGAACAGCAAGCCCCCGCGTCCGACGGACAGCAACCGCCCGCGTCCGACGGACAACAACCCCCCGCGTTCGATACTGATAGCCAACGTTGAACAGATCCGTCCCTCAAGAGGCGTCCGCGCCGCAGGGCGATCGGCCCCGGGCCGCCCAGTCAGCGTCCGCGACGCTGATCCAAGCGAACCCTGAGTTCGCGCGCCGCCTCCCCTATCACTTCGCGCGCGCGAACGGTGTGATTGCGGCCGGAGTGGTGCCAGAAGGCGTCGAGATTTGGGTGCGCCCCGAGATCACTACGGCGGTGCTGGGCGAAGTGAGGCGCGTGCTGGGGCTTCCTCTGAAGCCGGTGGTGCTGCCGCCGGAGACGTTCGAGCACCGGCTGGCCCAGGCGTATGCGCGGGAGGAGTCCGGAGCCGCCAGCCTGATCGAGGGCATCAGCGGTGCTGACGATCTCAGAAGCCTGGCGGATGGCCTGCCCGTGGTCACCGACCTGCTCGAGACCGAGGACGACGCACCGATCATCCGCTTCCTCAACGCGCTGCTCACGCAGGCGCTGCGCGAGCGGGCCTCCGACATCCACATCGAAGCATTCGAAGGTCGCTCGCTGGTGCGTTTCCGCGTCGACGGAACGTTGCGCGAGATTCTCGAGCCGCCGCGCGCATTGCATGCAGCGTTGGTCTCGAGGGTGAAGGTGATGGCGGAGCTCGATATCGCGGAGAAGCGTCTGCCGCAGGACGGCCGGATCACGCTCCGGATTGCGGGACGGCCGGTCGACGTGCGCGTGTCCACCCTGCCAACCGGACACGGCGAGCGCGTCGTCCTGCGCCTGCTCGACAAGCAGGCAGGGGTGCTCGATTTCACCAGACTTGGCATGAGCGATGCCACGCGCGACCAGATGGACGGGCTCATTCGCGAGGCGCACGGCATCGTCCTGGTGACCGGTCCAACCGGCTCCGGGAAAACCACAACGCTCTACGCGGCCCTTTCCCGCCTCGACGCGAACCGCCTCAACATCATGACCGTCGAGGACCCGATCGAGTACGACCTTGACGGCATCGGCCAGACACAGGTCAACGCAGGGATCGACATGACGTTCGCGCGTGCGCTGCGTGCGATCCTGCGCCAAGACCCCGACGTGGTCATGATCGGCGAGATCCGTGATCTGGAGACGGCGCGGATCGCCGTCCAAGCGAGCCTCACCGGTCACCTGGTTCTTGCGACCTTGCACACCAACGATGCGCCAGGCGCCATCACGCGGCTCATCGACATGGGCATCGAGCCGTTCCTGCTCGCATCGACCCTGCTCGGCGTGCTGGCGCAGCGGCTGGTGCGTCGGTTGTGTCCGGACTGCAGGGCGAGTGCGCCTGCGACGGCGGCTCAGTGTGCCGACCTACCGCCCGCGATGCGCGGTCTTCCCCTCTATCACGCGGTGGGCTGCGATGCATGCAAGGGCACAGGCTATCGCGGGCGCACCGGGATCTACGAACTCCTCACGATCGATCGCGAGTGTGCGCAGCTGATCCACGGGAGTGTCTCCGAGCAGCTGCTTCGCGAGCACAGTGCGAGACGGGGTACGGTGAGCCTGCGCGAAGACGGGCTCCGCTGGATCGCGTCGGGCGAGACGACGCTCGAAGAGGTGCTGCGTGTCACGCGCGCCGGGGCCGAGGACGAGGAGTAGCGCAAGCCAATGGCCGCTTTCAACTACGAAGCGCTCGCGGCGGACGGTCGGCTGAAGCGGGGTGTCCTGGAGTCCGACAGCGCCCGGCAGGCGCGCGCACGGCTGCGTCAAGAAGGTCTCACGCCCGTGGCCGTCGAGCAGATCGCCGCGCGCGAGAAGCGAATGGCGTCGCGCCGGCTGGGCGGTGGCTTGAGCGCGGGTGCGCTCGCCCTTCTGACCCGACAGCTCGCCACGCTCCTCGGCGCAGGCCTCACCATCGAGCAGACGCTCAACGCGCTGATCGAGCAGGCCGAAGTGCAAAGCGAGCGGCAGCTGCTCGCTGCGATCCGCAGCGACGTGCTCGCTGGTCAGTCGCTGGCGCGTTCTCTTGGCAAACACCCGGCCACGTTCCCGGAACTCTATAGGACGCTCGTCGATGCGGGCGAGCGCTCCGGCCGGTTGCCCGAGGTGCTGCTAAGGCTTGCCGACTACACCGAGGAACGTGAAGCGCTGCGCAGCAAAGTGCTGCTCGCGTTCGTCTATCCCGCGTTGGTGACGCTGGTCGCGATCGCGGTCGTGACCGGATTGCTCGTGTTCGTCGTCCCCCAAGTGATACGCGTATTCGAGAATACGCATCAGGCGCTGCCTTTCCTCACTCGCGCACTTATCGCAGCGTCCGAGTTTGCGCGCAGCTGGGGGGTTTACGCGTTGGCGGTGCTCGTGGCGGCTGCGGTAGGGATCCGGGCAGCGCTGCGCTCCCCAGCGGGAAAAGCACGCTGGCATCGGTTCCTGCTGAGCGTGCCACTCGTCGGCACGCTGCACCGCAATCTGGATACGGCTCGGCTGGCGAGCACGCTCGCAATTCTGGTCAGCAGTCGGGTCCCGTTGCGGACGGCCCTCCGGGCTGGCGAAGGGACCGTGACGAACTTGCTGATGCGCGCGGCCCTGACGGAGGCCGGGCAGCGAGTGGAGCAGGGTGCGTCGCTCGCGCGGGCGCTTGGCGCAAGCCGGCTATTTCCGCCGCTGATGGTGCACATGATCGCGAGCGGCGAGGCGAGCGGGAAGCTCGCTGAGATGCTCGAGCGAACGGCGAGCCAGCAGTCGCGCGAACTCGAGCGGCGCATCGGCGCGCTGATGACGCTTCTGGAGCCGTTGCTCATTCTGGTCATGGGCGCCGTGGTCCTCGTAATCGTGCTCGCCATCCTGCAGCCGATCTTTGAGCTCAATACGATCATGCGTTAGGGCATCGACTCCGAGTCGTAGAGCGCAGTCCTCGGCTGCCCAGGGCTGCCGCACCCCGCCCGTCGTACAAAGTAATAATTACAAGAACTCCACCTCACCACTTTCCCTCTGCGGCCCGCGATTTCAGGGGCAGTTATTGGACTTAATTACTTCGCGCGCCTGCGAAGTAATATTGCCAATACGCGGATTCGCGAGGTAAAAGTTACACTAATTCGGATGCGAGTCGGAAGTTTTGCATGCCGAGTCTGAG
>Ga0209254_10006051_pt1 | contig 11134 bp, 5 predicted proteins | sample FrelakmetDIP11DI_FD_187148 | JGI IMG/M metagenome (GOLD analysis project Ga0209254, IMG submission 187148) | Freshwater lake sediment microbial communities from the University of Notre Dame, USA, for methane emissions studies - DIP11 DI (SPAdes)... | ecosystem: Environmental > Aquatic >... | reverse complement strand
TGCTGGGCGTCATCGCGGTTTGTGTCTTCTTCGGCCTGCTCGCGCTGCTGCTCGGCTTCAGTCGCTGGCTGGCGCACCGCCCCTGGGCGGCAGCCGGCAACCTGGCCGTGGCCATTGCCCTGCTGCTGCTGGCACACCGGCTCTGGCCACCCGTGCTGCACCTGCAGTCCTACCAGCCGATGCCGTCCCGGGCCCTGGTCGCCCAGGTCCACAGCGAGCGGACGGGGCCGCGCACCTACCGGGTCACGCTGACGCGCCTGCCGGCAGGCGCCATGCAGGTCTTCGAAATGTCGGCCGAAGAATGGCGGCTCGACGCCCGGACCCTGGTCTGGACCGGCCGGGCAAGCCAGCTCGGGCTGCCAGCGAGCTTCCGCCTGGAACGGCTGAGCGGCCGGTACCTGCGAACCGAGGCGCCGGCGGACTCGCCACCGGGCAAGGCAGCCACCGCCCCAGCCCCGGTCCCGCCGGCCAGTTTCGCCCTGAGCGACCCCGACGAACCCGGCGAGGACATCTGGGCGCAGGCCCGCACGGGTTCCGGCTGGACGGCCCATGTCGACGCCCGGCATGCCTACGGACCCTGGCGCCCGCTCGCCGACGGCGCCCGGTTCGACGTCTCCATGACCCATGCGCCAGGAAGCCCGGAAGCCCTGCTGGAGTCGAAGCCCGCGAACGAAGCGGCGGCAAAAGCGATGCGCTACACTGAAGGCGTCAACGTTCGGACCCGGGACTGAGCAAAAATGTCCGTCTACGTCGATTCGAGCAGCCGCCTGCACAACGACCAGGAACGCAGCCTGGCCCTGCTGTGTCCGCACTGCCAGGTCTACTCGCACATCACTGCGGTCTCGATTCCGCAGTACTCCGAACTCGTCGCCAGCCGCCCCAACCACGTGGGCGTCGTCTACCGCTGTGATTCCTGCAGCGCGCCGATCTTCCTCAAGTTCGCGGTGAAGATGTACGCGACCAACCGCGTCGAGTTCGCCACCAATTTCGTCGAGCTCGAGCGCGCCAGGGAGAAGTTCAACTTCACCTACCTGCCCGAGAACGTCGAGCGGCTGTTCCGCGAGGCGCTCGGCTGTTATTCGGCCGGGTGCTTCAACGCCTTTGCCTCGATGTGCCGCCGCACCGCGCAGGCAGTGTTCCAGGACCTCGGCGAGAACGGCCGTCTGCGCATCTTCGAGCAGGTGCGCGAAGCGCGGGAAATGGCCAACATCGACAACGAGACCTACGGCATCGTCAAGAAGGTGCTGTTCAGCAGCGATTCCGACCCGCCGCCGCAGTGGCCCGACATGACTGCGAGCGAGGCCGGCGTGCTGCTCGAACTCGTCAAGGACATGCTGTACGAGGCCTACGTCCGCAAGGGCAAGCTGCAGCAGGCGATGATGGTGCGGAAGTTCTTCGCCGAGGAAACCCTCGACAAGATCACTCCCATCGGCCGTGCTGCCCGCAGCGACTAGGGCCTAGTCGACCCACACGCGGGCGTTGCGGAACATCCGCATCCAGCCGCCGTCCTCGCCCCAGGCTTCCGGGTGCCAGGAGTTCTGCACCGTGCGGTACACGCGCTCGGGGTGCGGCATCAGGATCGTCACGCGTCCGTCGGTCGTCGTCAGGCCGGTGATGCCGGCCGGTGAGCCGTTCGGATTCGAGGGATAGCGCAGCGCCACCTGGCCGTGGTTGTCGACCCACCGCAGGCTGACCAGCCCGCCGCCAGCACAGTCCCGCTCCGCGGCCTGGCTGGCGAACTCCGCCCGGCCCTCGCCGTGCGCGACGGCGATCGGGAGTACCGAGCCTTCCATGCCACGGAAGAAGATCGACGGCGTCGGCAGCACTTCCACCAGGCCGACGCGCCCCTCGAATTGCTCAGAGCGGTTGCGGACGAAGCGCGGCCAATGGCCAGCGCCCGGGATGAGCGGCTTGAGCGCCGACATCATCTGGCAGCCGTTGCACACACCGAGCGTGAAACTGTCGGGCCGCGCGAAGAATGCCGCGAATTGCGCGCGCAGCTCGGCGTTGAACAGGATCGACTTCGCCCAGCCCTCGCCGGCGCCGAGGACGTCCCCGTACGAGAACCCGCCGCAGGCAACGATGCCCTTGAACCGGTCGAGTTCAGTGCGGCCCGCAATCAGGTCGGTCATGTGGACGTCGGCCGGACGGAACCCCGCACGGTCGAACGCCGCGGCCATCTCGAGCTGGCTGTTCACGCCCTGCTCGCGCAGGATCGCGATCTCGGGCCGTGCGCCACGCAGCACGTACGGCGCAGCGATGTCTTCCGCCGGATCGTACGTCAGCGTCGCAAACAGGCCGGGGTTCTTCGGATCGGTGGCCTGCTCGCGCTCTTCCTTTGCGCAGGCCGGGTTGTCGCGCAGGGCCTGCATCCGATAGCTCGTCTCCGACCAGGCGGAACGCAACTCCGTGCGCGTCGCATCCAGCAGCGACTTGCCGTGCCGGTCCGCGATGACGATGCGATCGAAGGCCTCGGCGGTGCCGAGGTCGCGAACCAGGCTGCCGAGGCCCGCGGCTGCAAACACGGCCTGCACTTCGGCGAGGTGCGCGGTTTCCACCTGCAGCACTGCGCCGAGCTCCTCCGCGAAAAGTTCAGCGACAGCGGCGTCACGATCGCCGGCCGCCAGCGTGACGTCGAAGCCGCAGTGGCCCGCAAATGCCATTTCGGCGAGCGTTGCGAGGAGCCCACCGTCCGAGCGGTCGTGGTAGGCGAGGAGCAAGCCCTTGCGCCGCAACTGGATGATGCAGTCGACGAACGTCCTGAGCCGCCGCGGGTCGTCGCAATCGGGAGCGACGTCGCCAAGGCGGCCGTACACCTGCGCGAGGCACGAGGCGCCCAGGCGATTGCGGCCGCCGCCAAGGTCGACCAGCAGCAACCGGGTGGCGCCGCGATCCAGCCGCAGCTGCGGCGTGAGCGTGCGCCGCACGTCCTCGACCGGCGCGAACGCGGAAACGATCAGCGACACCGGCGAAACGACCTTGCGCGCCGTGCCGGCGACGTCCCACGCCGTCTTCATCGACAGCGAGTCCTTGCCGACGGGGATCGCGATGCCGAGCGCCGGGCAGAACTCCTCGCCGACCGCGTGCACGGTGTCGTAGAGGTCGGCGTCTTCGCCCGGTTCACCGCAGGCCGCCATCCAGTTGGCCGAGAGGCGGATGTCCTCGATGCGGCGCAGGTCCGCCGCGACGATGTTGGTGACGGCTTCAGCCACGGCCATGCGGCCGGACGCGGCAGCGTCGAGCAGCGCGAGCGGCGTGCGCTCACCCATCGCCATGGCTTCGCCGTGCGTCGAGAAGTAATCGGAGATGGTGACCGCGACGTCGCTCACCGGCACCTGCCACGGGCCAACCAGCGGATCGCGGCTGATCATGCCGCCGACCGAGCGGTCGCCGATAGTGACCAGGAACGTCTTGTCCGCAACGGTCGGCAGGCTGAGCACTCGCATCGCGGCATCGCGCAGGTCGGCAATGTCGCGCGCGGAAAAACCGTCGCCCGCATGCGACAGGCGCTTTACATCGCGCGTCATGCGCGGCGGCTTGCCGAGCAGCGTCTCGAGCGGCATGTCGACGGGCGTATTGCCGAACGCCGGATCGTCCACGCGCAGCAGCGCGTCGCCGGTCACGTCGCCGACGACCGCGAACGGGCAACGCTCCCGGTCGCAGAGCGCGCCGAACGCGGCGAGCTGGTCGGCCGCGATCACCAGCACGTAGCGCTCCTGCGATTCATTGCACCAGAGTTCGAGCGGCGACATGCCCGGCTCGTCGCTCAGGATCCTGCGCAGGTCGACGCGGCCGCCGGTCGAGCCGAAGTGCACCGATTCAGGAATCGCGTTCGACAGGCCGCCCGCACCCACGTCGTGGATCAGCAGGATCGGGTTGTCGTCGCCCATGGCCCAGCAGGCGTCGATGACTTCCTGAGCGCGACGCTGCATCTCCGGGTTGCCGCGCTGCACGGAGGCGAAATCGAGGTCGGCCGAACTCGAGCCCGCGCCCATCGACGACGCGGCGCCGCCGCCGAGGCCGATCAGCATCGAGGGGCCGCCGAGCACGACGATCCTCGCGCCCGGCACGACCGGCGCCTTTTCGACGTGCGAACGGCGGATGTTGCCGAGGCCGCCGGCGATCATGATCGGCTTGTGGTACCCGCGCAGCGGCGAACGTCCCGGCGACTCCACCCGCTGCTCGAAGGTGCGGAAGTAGCCGTAGATGTTCGGCCGGCCGAATTCGTTGTTGAACGCGGCTGCACCGATCGGCCCCTCGAGCATGATCTGCAGGGCCGGGACGATGCGCTCGGGCTTGCCGAAATCCTGTTCCCACGGCTGCTCGAACCCCGGAATGCGCAGGTTCGACACCGAGAAGCCGACGAGACCCGCCTTCGGTTTCGCGCCGCGGCCGGTCGCGCCTTCGTCGCGGATCTCGCCGCCCGATCCGGTGGCCGCGCCGGGGAACGGCGAGATGGCGGTCGGGTGGTTGTGCGTCTCCACCTTCATCAGGATGTCGATGTGCTCGTCGGCGCCTTCGTAGTTGCCGTCGCCCGCCTGCGCGAACCAGCGCCGGCCAGGCCAGCCTTCGATGACTGCTGCGTTGTCGCGATAGGCCGAGAGCACGCCCCGGGGGCTGACACGATGCGTGTTGCGGATCATGCCGAACAGCGACTTCTCGCTGCGCACACCGTCGACGATCCAGTCCGCGTTGAAGATCTTGTGCCGGCAGTGTTCCGAGTTCGCCTGCGCGAACATCATCAGTTCGACGTCGGTCGGGTCACGCCGCAACTGGTCCGTGAACGCGGCGACCAGGTAATCAATCTCGTCGTCCGACAGCGCCAGCCCGAGTTCCGCATTGGCACGTGCGAGCGCCGCCCTGCCCTGGGCCAGCACCGGCACCGTCAAGAGCGGTTGTGGCGCGTGGTGCGCGAACAGGCCCGCCGCGGCATCCACTGAATCGAGCACGGCCTCTGTCATGCGGTCGTGAACGACGGCGGCAGCGGCTGCAAGATCGGCAGCCGTCAGCGGTCGAGCGGCCCGCAGGTAGTACGCGATGCCCCGTTCGATGCGCGAGACGGCATGGAGCCCGCAGACATGCGCGATGTCGGTCGCTTTCGACGACCATGGCGACACCGTGCCGAAGCGCGGCACGACCAGCAGCAAGTCCCCTCGCGGCGCCCCGGAGTGGGTCGTGGGCCCGTAACGCAGCAGCGACTCGAGGACTTGCGTGTCGCCGTCCGTGAGCGGCTTCGTGGTCGCGACGAAATGCAGGTAGCGAGTGTCGACACTGTCGATGCACGGGGCCCGCTCGCGCACGGCGGCCAGGACCTTTTCGAGCCGGAAATCCGAGAGCGCGGGAGCGCCGCTGAAGGTGTGCATGAGCGAGGCCGGGCGCCGGTCAGCAGGGCCCGCGATGATACCGGAGCCGGCCTTTCCGGGCCAGCACGCGGAAGCGTAAGGCCCTGCCGCTGCTCTATTTTTCGCGCGAGCCGGGGCCGCCGGGCGGGGTGTAGACCGGGAACGGAAACTGCGCGACGTTGGAGGTCGAGTCAGCGGTCGACACCTTGCTGACGCCGGACTTACGCACCTCGTCGATGCGGATGACCGAATGCAGCGGCAGGTAGGTCCGCTTCACCCCGGCGAACTCGGTCTGTATTCTCTCCTCCGACGGATCCACGACCACCGACGACCTCTCGCCGAAAATCAGCTCCTCGACCTCGATGAAGCCGAACATGGCCCCGTGCCCAACCTTGCGGGCATAGATCTCGAAGACCTTGCCCTGGTTGTGGAAAATGACCTTGAAAATGTGACTGGAGGCCATGAGGCCGGCATGCTTGCGTGGTAGGGTCGCGGCATATTACAAGTTACCAGGGTCGGGGACGAGCGTCGGCAGCCCTCCGGCCGGGTCATCGGCTAGACTGGGAAGCACCGGACAGCCAGCGCCAACAGCAACATGGCCATCAAACTTCGAGTCATCAGCGATCAATACCGTGACCTGGGCGAGAACCGCTCGCGCGTGTTCGGTGTCAACGGCGGCTCGGTCGGTCGCGCCCCGGACAACGACTGGGTCCTGCCCGACTCGCGCCGGGTCGTCTCCGGCCACCATTTCCAGGTCCAGTTCCAGGGCGGCAAGTACTGGCTGGTCGATATCAGCACCAATGGCGTCTTCGTGAACGACGCCGAAGAACCCGCCTCGACCACGGGGCGGGTGGAATTGCGCGACGGTGATCGCCTCCGGCTCGGCGAGTACGACATCCTCGTCAGCGTCGACGGCCGCATCGACTTCCTGCCGACCGCAGGCGACGAGCACTCTGCTGCCAAGCACATGGACTCGGACATCGGCCACAGCCTCGACCTCGACAGCCTGTTCACGCCGCGCGAGGTGGATGAGAGCGGCTCGATCTCGGTGCGCAATGCATTCGGCGTGCGGCTGAATTCCGACGCACGGGCGCACCTCCGCGAGAACCTGCAGCACTCGGCCGAGGCGCCCGTCGAGGCCCCGGCCGAACCGCCGGAGTTCGAGCGAACCGGCCGCATCGATCCGTTCGTTGCGGCGAGCGCAGCACCCGCGCGCGTCGATGATGCGGCGGTCGCGGCCGCACCGCCCGGCAATGCGCCGGCGCTGGCGCCGGCCAACCAGGACTGGGCACTGAGCACGCGCCAGATCACGCGCGAAGAACTGGCGGATGCGCTGGCGCGCCGCAAGAACCGGGTCGAAGCACGCGAGCGCTCGATCCCGTTCCACCAGCAGGCCAGTACCTGGTCGGACCTGCGCTCGGCCGTGCAGGCTTTCTGCCGCGGCGCCGGCATCGATCCAGCGTCGCTGTCGCCGGAGGCCCAGGCCATGCTGCCGCTGGTCGCCGGGCAGTTGCTGCGCGAAGCGGTCGTCGGACTCCACGACATTTCGCAGGCCCGCAATTCAGGGCCGCTCGGTGCGGCAATCGCCGCGTTGCCGGCGGTGCCGGGCAGCAGCAGCAATCCCCTGCGTTCGTCGACCAGCGTAGAGCAGGCGCTGCAGCGCCTGTTCGAATCGCACGGCCGGCTGTATGCGGGACCGGTCGATTCCCTGCGCGACGTGCTGCAGGACACGCGCGATCACGAAGCGGCGCTGGCCGCCGGCATGCGCGCGGGCCTTGATACCGTCATGGGCCAGCTGTCGCCGGCCAACGTCGCGGACCAGTTCGAGCAGGGTCGCGCGCGCGTGCTCGCGCCCGGACAGGATCCGCGGCCGAAGTACTGGGAACACTACTCCGAGTTCTATCGCCTGCTGACGCAGCAGGCAGGCGCGGACGAGTTGCCACGCTCCTTCACCGAAGCTTACGGACAGGAATACGCGCGCGTGCGCGCGGAGCTGCGGCAGAAACGTTCCGACTGATCCCGCCCGCAAGCGACTGCGCCGCCAGCGGCTCGCAGCGCGGCGCGTGGCAACGCTCTCCGTCGTGCGTGACCGCGGGCCACAACTGTTGTATATCAACGCGCACCGGCAGCCGGCCGGCGAAGAGCACGAGCCGCGCCGTTGAGCGAAACGTCCACCATCGCCCGCACCAGCCGCATCAGCCAGCGCGAGCTACGTCGTGCGGCGCGATCGCAACGGTCAGCCACCAAGTTCCCGTACATCCGTCGCAGCATCCCGCCCGTCGAACTGCTGAACAGCGAGGCTGCGGAGATCATCGAGGCCAACGCCGAGACGATCCTCGAGGAGATCGGCATCGAGTTCCGTCGCGACCCCGAATCGCTGCGCCTGTGGCGCGAAGCCGGGGCCGACGTCCAGGGCGAACGCGTCCGGATCCCGCGCGGCCTGGCGCGACAATTGCTGCGCACGGCACCCCGCGAGTTCACGCTGCACGCGCGCAATCCGGCGCGGAGCGTGCAGTTCGGCGGCAACGCCACGGTGTTCTCGCCCGTCGGCGGCCCGCCATTCGTGACCGACCTCGACCACGGCCGGCGCTACGGCACGCTCGGTGACCTGCACAATTTCATCAAGCTCGCGCACGTCGCACCGGCCATCCACTTCTCGGGCGGCTGCATGGTCGAGCCGATGGACGTCCCCGAGGGCAAGCGCCACCTCGACGTCCAGTACGCGTTCTTCCGCTACAGCGACCAGGGTTGCGAGGGCACGCCCGAGACGCCGGGCCACGCGATCGATGCCGTGCGCATGGCAGGGATCCTGTTCGGCCGGGAGTTCGTCGACGGCAACACGGTCCTGCTTGGCAACATCAACTCGAACTCGCCGCTGACGTTCGACGGTCGCATGCTCGGCGCGCTGCGCGCGTTCGCATCTCACAACCAGGGCGTCGTCGTGGTGCCGGCGGTGCTGGCAGGGGCAATGGGTCCCGTCACGCCGGCCGGATGCATGGCGGAGCTGCTCGCCGAGACGCTGGCGGGCATGGCACTCACCCAGCTGGTGCGACCCGGCGCTCCGGTGATCATGGGATCGTTCGTCGGGGCCATCTCGATGCGCACGGGCGCACCGACGTTTGGCACGGCTGAGGCGACGCAGATGATCTTCGCCACTGCGCAGCTGGCACGACGGCTTGGCGTGCCCTGCCGCAGCGGCGGCTCGCTGTGCTCGTCCAAGACGGCAGATGCGCAGGCGGCGTACGAGAGCGCGCACACCCTGTTGCCGACGCTGCTCGCCGGCGTAAACCTGGTGACGCACGCCGCGGGCTGGCTGGAAGGCGGGCTGGTGGCCGGCTACGAGAAGTTCGTGATGGACATCGACCAGCTGGCGATGATGCAGGCGCTCGCGGGCGGCATGGACATCAGCCCGCGCGGGCAGGCGCTCGACGCCATCCGCGAGGTCGGTCCGGGCGGCCACTTCCTGGGCTGCGCGCACACGCAGGAGAACTTCGAGTCGGCGTTCCACCAGTCGAACGTTGCCGACTACTCCTCGTACGAGCAATGGTCGAGCGAGGGCAGCCTGACTGCCGAGCAGCGTGCGAATGGCGTCTGGAAGCGCATGCTCGCCGACTACGAAGACCCGGGCCTGGACCCTGTCGCCGACGAGGCCCTGCAGGCCTTCATGGCGGAACGTCGCGCGGTGCTGCCCGACAGCCTCGACGAGGAATAGCGCACAGTGAAGAGCCAGTATCGTGTCGTCGTGATTGGCGGCGGCATCGTCGGGGCCAGCGTGCTGTATCACCTCGCCCGCAAGGGCTGGACCGACATCGCCCTGGTCGAGCGGGCCGAACTCACCGCCGGTTCCACCTGGCATGCCGCCGCGGGCTTCCACGCCATCAACGACGATCCGCACATCGCCGCGCTGCAGGCCTACACGATCAACCTCTACAAGGAAATCGAGACCGAGAGCGGGCAGAGCGTCGGCATGCACATGCCGGGCGGTTACAGCATCGCGACCACGCCCGAGCGCTGGGAATGGCTGCAGTCGGAGTTCGCGGTCTACCAGACGCTGGGTATCGAGGCGCGGCTGGCGACACCGGAGGAGATCGTCGCCGAGTGCCCGATCGTCGATCCCACCGGCCTGCGCGGCGGACTGTTCGACCCGCACGAGGGTGCGGTGGATCCGCACGGCACGACGCACGCGTTTGCCATCGCGGCGCGCAAGCGTGGCGCCGACGTCATCCTGCGCAATCGCGTGCTCGGCCTGCAGTCAAACGCGGACGGCTGGCTCGTCGAAACGGAACAGGGATCGATCATCGCGCAGCACGTGGTCAATGCCGGTGGGCTCTGGGCGCGCCGCGTGGGTCGCATGGCGGGAGTGGACCTGCCCCTCACCCCGATGCAGCACCACTACCTCATCACCGAGGATCTGCCGGAGCTGCTGGCGCGCCCGAACGAGATGCCGTGCGTGACCGACCTCGAAGGCTTCACGTACCTGCAGCAGGAACGCAAGGGCGTGATCCTGGGCGTGTACGAGCGCAACCCGCGGCACTGGAAGATCGAAGGCGCCGAGTGGGACTACGGCATGGAACTGCTGCCGGAGGACATCGACCGCATCAGCCCCGAGCTGCTGATTGGATTCAAGCGGTTCCCGTCGCTGGAGCGCGCCGGCATCCGCAAGTGGGTGAACGGTGCGTTCACCTTCACGCCCGATGGCAATCCGCTGGTCGGACCCGTGCCGGGCCTGCGCAATTTCTGGGCTGCATGCGGCTGCATGGGCGGCTTCTCGCAGGGCGGCGCCATCGGCAAGGTGCTTGCGGAGTGGATGGTCGCGGGCGACCCGGGCACCGACATCTTCGGCATGGACGTCGCACGCTACGGCAGGTTCGCAGCCGACGACCGTTACCTGCGCGATACCACGGCGCAGTTCTATGCGCGTCGCTTCGTGATCGCGTACCCGAACGAGGAACTGCCGGCGGGCCGCCCGCTCAAGACCACGCCGAGCCATGCCGCGCAGCAGGCGCTCGGTGCGCGCTTCGGCGTGGTGTGGGGCATGGAATCGCCGCAGTACTTCGCGACCGATGAGCCCGATTTCATCGAGCCACCCTCCCTGCGCAGGTCGGCGGCGGAGCGGTTCGTCGCGGCGGAAGTGGCGGCCACGCGATCCGCGGCGGGCCTGCTCGATACGGGTGTGTACGCCCGCTATGAAGTCCGCGGACCCGGTGCGGGGCGATGGCTCGACTACCTGCTCGCCTCGCGCCTGCCTGCGGTGGGCCGCATCCGCCTCGCGCCAATGCTCAATCCTGCGGGACGCCTGATGGGCGATCTCACCGCCACGAGACTCGACGAGGATCGCTACTGGCTCGTCGGCTCGTATTACCTGCAGGAATGGCACCTGCGCTGGTTCCGCGATCACCTGCCCGCGAGGGGCGTCGAGATCGAGAACCTGTCGGAAAGCTGGCTCGGCTTTTCGCTGTCGGGGCCGCGCTCGCGCGACATTCTCGGGGCCATCGCTGAGGGTGACGTATCGGACCGTGGCCTGCCCTTCATGGGTTGCTCGATGCTCGACATCGGCCCGACCCGTGCGATAGTGGCGCGCCTCTCGCTGACGGGCGAACTGGGGTACGAAATCAGCGTGCCGGCGGCGCGGCAGCACGCGCTCTGGGCTGCGCTGATGGCTGCTGGAACGCCCCACGGCATGCGGCCCATCGGCATGCGGGCGCAGGACAGCCTGCGACTGGAGAAAGGCTACGGTGTCTGGTCGCTCGAGTTCTCGACCTCCTGCACGCCCGCGATGGCAGGGCTCGACC
>Ga0209254_10006050_pt1 | contig 11134 bp, 11 predicted proteins | sample FrelakmetDIP11DI_FD_187148 | JGI IMG/M metagenome (GOLD analysis project Ga0209254, IMG submission 187148) | Freshwater lake sediment microbial communities from the University of Notre Dame, USA, for methane emissions studies - DIP11 DI (SPAdes)... | ecosystem: Environmental > Aquatic >... | reverse complement strand
AAAAGGAACGGCCGGCGCTGGCAGAAAAGCTTGCAAAATTTACCCCCGAGCAGACCATCACTATGATGAAGCCGGCCACACGGCTGGGATATCCGGCATACTAAAAGCCAGAGGAGAGATAACAGACGTAAGACAACAGACAGAAAAACGCGAGTGCTTACAGAGGTGTCCCACGCAGGCCACCCCAATTTTTTTATCTGATATCTGAAAGTCTGGGCTCTGTCTTCTGCTGTTCTATTCCAGCTTCGTTGCCTCATCAATCAGCATGATCGGGATGTCGTCTTTAATGTGATAGAGCAGTTTGCACGTATCACAGATAAGGCCATCCTGTTTTTCATTTAACCGAATAGCTCCTTTGCACTGGGGACAGGCAAGAATATCAAGTAAGTCTTTGCTTACGGCCATACGCTCTCCTTTGCTTATCATTTATGCATCTCTTACATCTGCGTTTATCTGCATCCTTTGCTGTTTACCGGCTCTCCCTGAGAATCCATTGCGCCGCAGCATATAGATCTGCTGCAATGTGATGCGGAGGCTGACGCTGCGCCTCTCCATGAAGCGCCAATTCAGTTTTGCCATATCCGGTCATGACCATAACTGCCCCGGCCCCAACGTTGTGGGCAAGTTCTATGTCGCATGATTTATCGCCGATGACCCAGGAGCGCGCCACATCAATTCCCAGGTCAACAGCAGCCGTGCGAATCAGGCCGGAAAGAGGTTTGCGGCACTGGCAGGCAATCCGGTACTGTTCTATGGCCGCCTCGGGATGGTGCGGGCAATAGTAATAGCCGTCAATCCGCGCCTTCTCTTGATCAAGCAGCGCTGAAAGACGCTGGTGGATCGCGGGCAATAATTCTTCCTGGAGAAGCCCCCGGGCAATTCCTGCCTGGTTCGTGACCACTACTGTTTTAAAGCCAGCCTCATTGAGCAGCCTGATCGCATCACCAGCCCGGGGAATCAGCTCCATCTGGTCAGGGTGGTTCAGATAGCCAACGTCAACATTAATGGTGCCGTCCCGGTCAAGAAATACCGCCCGCGTCATCATCCTTCGGCAAAGACCCGTTTAAATATTTCATCGACGTGTTGGAAAAAGAAGCGGATATCACAGGCTGCGGCGATTTCTTCTTTGGCAAGAACCCGGGTAATCTCAGGGTCGGCCTGGACTAACTCCATAAAATCCTTCTGCTCTTTCCATGCCTGCAGCGCGTTTTTCTGCACCAGCCGGTACGCGTCTTCACGGGTCATGCCGCCCCGGGTAAGCTCAAGCAGCAATTTCTGTGAAAAAAATATCCCCCTGGTGAGGTTCATGTTTGCCAGCATCTTTTCCGGGTACACGAGCAGATTTTTAATGAGACCGGTGAACCTGACCAGCATGAAGTCGAGCAGCGTGGTGCTGTCGGGACCGATGACCCGCTCAACAGAAGAGTGGCTGATGTCACGCTCGTGCCACAGCGCTACATTTTCCATGGCAGCAAGGGCGTTGCCGCGCAGAATACGGGCCAGGCCCGATATATTTTCAGACAAAATGGGGTTCTGCTTGTGGGGCATGGCAGAGGAACCCTTCTGGCCGGCGGAAAAGAATTCCGCGGCTTCAGAAACCTCGGTGCGCTGCAGATGCCGTATCTCAGTGGCAAACTTATCGAGCGAGCTGCCGATAAGGGCCAGGGTGGTGAAGTACTCGGCGTGCAGGTCTCGCTGGAGTATCTGCGTCGAGATCGGGGCGGGCTTGAGGCCGCATTTTTCACAGACATGCTGTTCCACAAACGGAGGATTGTAGGCAAAGGTGCCTACCGCGCCCGAAATTTTGCCATAGCTGATATTTTCCCTGGCGCGCTCCATGCGCTTCCGGTGCCGCTTCATCTCGTCATACCAGACCGCCAGCTTAAGGCCGAAGGTGATCGGCTCAGCGTGTATGCCGTGGGTGCGGCCGATCATGACGGTGTCTTTATACTGCAGGGCTTTTTCTTTGAGCACGGCGAGAAAATCGTCGATATCCTTGAGAATCACTTCAGCGGATTCTTTCAGCAGCAGGGAGAAAGCGGTGTCAAGAACATCAGACGAGGTCAGGCCCCAGTGTATATAGCGGGCATCTTCACCCACGTATTCCGCCACGCAGGTGGTAAAGGCGATAACATCGTGCCGGGTAACCTGCTCAATCTCATCAATCCTCTTGACGTCAAAGCGCGCTTTTTCTTTGATATTTTTCAGCGCCGGCTCCGGCACCAGGCCCAGCGTGCAGAGCGCTTCGCAGGCAGCAATCTCAATCTCGAGCCACTTCTGAAAGCGGTTCTCGGGAGACCATATTTTTTTCATTATGTCACGTGCGTAGCGATCTATCATGGCAGTGCTCCGGCTGAAAACCAGATGCGTTCAGCTTTCAGCGTTAGAAAATAAAATGTATGCGGTTACTTCTGTTGCAATACTCCCGGCGAGAGGTTAAATCCGGAAATCAAACGGCATCTTCCGTCTTGCATCCCTCCTCCCGCAGCGCCCTGCGCAGCACCTTGCCGACCAAGGTTTTGGGGAGTTCGTCCTTAAAAATAATTTTTTTCGGGATTTTATATTTGGCAAGATTATCCCGGCAGTATTTTATAATCTCCTCCTGGGTGGCGGTGCAGCCTTCTTTCAAGACTGCATAGGCGATAACTTTTTCGCCCCGCAGTTCATCAGGCACGCCGATAACCGCAGCGTCGCGCACACTGGGATGGGTCATAAGAAACTCGTCAATCTCACGCGGGTAGACATTATACCCCTCTGATATGATCATGTCCTTTTTCCGCTCTACGATGTAGAAAAACCCCTCTTCATCCATACGCGCGATATCTCCCGTGTAAAGCCACCCGTCTTTTATAACCTGTGCGGTCTCTTCCGGCTTCTGCCAGTAGCCCTGCATGACCTGCGGCCCCCGGATACACAGCTCGCCTTCTGCGCCGGGAGGGACCTCTGCCCCGGTGTCAATGTCGATGATTTTACAGTCCGTGTCCGGCACCGGCAAACCGATGCTGCCGATTTTTCTCTTGCCCATAGCGTTGCAGTGGGTCGCAGGAGAGGCTTCCGTGAGCCCGTACCCCTCAATGATAATGCCGCCGGTTAACCGCTCAAATTCATTAAGCACGGGGACAGGAAGCGGGGCTGATCCGGAAATGCAGTACGTGACGCTCGAGACATCGTACTTTTTTATATCCTTATAGGCATTGAGGGATGAATAAATCGCCGGGATACCCGGTAAAAAAGTTGCTTTATAATGCTCTATTGCTTTTAAGATATCTTTCGGGACATAGCGCGGTATCAGGATAAGGGCTGCGCCGAGTGAGAGCGGCAGATTGAGCGCCGTCGCCATGCCGTAAGAATGGAAAAAGGGAAGCACGGAGATGAATGTCTCCCGGCCCTCCCGCGCCACAAAATACCAGTGGCGCATTTGCGCATTGTTTACTACAATGTTCCGGTGGCTGAGCATGGCGCCCTTGGAGGTGCCGGTGGTACCGCCGGTATACTGCAGCAGCGCGGTATCGGCCGGTTTTGTGTCCGGCGCAACCAGCGGGGCAGTTTTTTTGCGCAGCAGATGCTGGAACAGGAACAGTTCTTCGGATTCCTCTATGGCCGGAACATCAACGCCCTTTTTGCCTATAATAGGAAAGAGAATTTTTTTCAGCGGCGGCAGGTAATCCTCGATTTTCCCCACGATGATTCTCTTCAGGGGAGTGCGGGTTTTTATGCTGTTTACTCTTGCATAGAGAAGGTCCAGTGTGATAAGTGTTTCTGCCCCGGCATCACCTATCTGAAACCCGATCTCCTTTTCAGTATAGAGCGGGTTGGTGGGTACTACGATAGCACCCAGGGAAAGCACTGCATAAAAAGAAATAACCATGTGGGGAGTATTGGGCAGAAACAGGATAACCCGGTCCCGCGGCTTAACGCCAAGGCTCTGCAGCACCCCGGCAAAGCGCAGGATTGTTTCCTGCAGCTCGCGGTAGCTTATTACATGGCCAAAAAAATTGAGCGCCGTATGGTCAGGGAACCGGCCCGCTGCTTTTTCAAAGAGCTGATGGATGAGCAGGTCCGGATACTCAATCGATGCAGGCACTTCCCGGTCATATGATGAAAGCCAGGGCTGGCTGGTCATAAAAACTCCTGTAAGAATTTAATCATATACATGAAATGGTGTGCAGGTCAGCGCTCGATTCTATTCGACAGGGTCTACACTCTAATACAGATGAAGTCATAATGGCAAGTATTTTTCAATCGCAATGAAGGTAAAAGACTATTTATTAGCTTCCATTTCAGGCCTGCTGCTGGTCCTCAGCTTTCCCCAATGGAACCTGTTTGCCCTGGCCTGGGTGAGCCTTGTGCCGCTGCTCTATGCGGTCAGGGGCAAGGATGCCGCGCAGGGCTGTATTCTTGGCGCGGTTACCGGGCTGGTGTTTAACCTGGGGCTGGTCTACTGGGTGACGGTCTCCATGACCACCTATGGTAAAATGAACGCTGCGCTCTCAATTCTGGTGCTCATTTTATTTGCCGCCTACCTGAGCCTTTTCATCGGGGCTCCGGTGTGGTGCAGCTGCTATGTGGAACGCAGGCAGGGAATCGCTGTCATGGCGACACTGCCGTTTTTCTGGACTGCAAGCGAATACATAAAATCGTGGTTTCTTACCGGTTTTCCCTGGGAGAACCTCGGCTACTCCCAGTTCCTGGCGCTTCCGGTGATACAGATTGCGGATATAACCGGCGTCTATGGCATCAGCTTCTTACTGGTTCTGGTAAACGGGGTCATTTTTGTTCTTCTGGAAACCTTCGCGCTGAAAAAACCCGTTCCGTATAAGCTGATTGCCATTACGGTTTTGCTGCTGGCAGCTTCATTGCTGTATGGCCGGGCGCGGCTGGAGCGCTATGACCGGCAGGAGGGTGAAAAGCTGACGGTTGCGCTGGTACAGGGGAACATTGCGCAGGACGTAAAGTGGAACCCTGCATTTCTTGATGAGACCATGACCATCTACAGCAGTCTTACCCTGGCCGCTGCCCCGGAGAAGCCTGCGCTTGTTATCTGGCCGGAAGCAGCAACCCCGTTCTTTTTTCAGTCCGAAAAGCTGTATCAGGAAATGGTGGCCGCGGTTGCGCGCAGGGCTGATGCATATCTGCTGCTGGGAAGCCCGGCGTGGGAGAATGACGGTAATGAAACGCACTATTTTAACAGCGCGTTTCTGGTTTCTCCGGAGGGAACCATTAACGGGCGCTATGACAAAATTCATCTGGTGCCCTATGGTGAATACGTCCCGCTCAAGCAGCTGTTCCCGTTCATTGACAAGATGGTGGTCGGTATCGGGGATTTTGCTTCCGGCCGCGAAGTTAAAAACCTGAGCTTCCCCGGGGGCAGCTTTGGAACGCTTATCTGCTATGAAATAATATTTCCGGACCTGGTGCGCCGGTTTGTGAAGGAAGGAGCAGCCTTTCTGGTCAACATAACCAATGACGCCTGGTTCGGCCGCACCGCTGCCCCCTATCAGCACCTGTCCATGGTGGTGCTGCGCGCGGTAGAGAACCGCCGCTTTGTCGCCCGCGCCGCCAACACCGGCATCAGCGCTATTATTGATGCCAGCGGCAGAATCGTGCAGCAAAGCAAACTCTTTACTCCGGCATCGTTAGCTGGTATTATTTTACTGGAAAAAGAACTGACCTTTTATTCGCGCTTCGGGGATATTTTTGCTGCTCTGTGCCTGTTACTGAGTTTTTTTATGCTGGGTATGACGTTTATCAGAGCACAAGGCCGGCAAAAACATTTTTAAACATTTTTACATTATACGGGAGAATAACCATGCTAAATCAGTGGGAAGAAAAAATCAGTTCCCTGGAGCAGAGAATGGAAACGCTGCGGGGGTATCTTTGAAATAACTCAGAAAAAGACGCGCATTCAGGAGCTCGATAAGGAGATCGGACGGTCTGATTTCTGGTCTGACTCAAAGAACGCGCAAAAAATTTCCAAGGAACGAAAAACCATCGAAAACGTTCTCACCCTGTGGAACAAGCTGGAGCAGGAGGTAGAAGACTGCCGCGTGCTTCTGGAGCTGGCACGAGAGGGAGCAGAAGAGGACGTGGCACAGGATCTTGAGCAGAGCACCGGGCGGATTGAGCAGGAGGTGGCGGAGCTTGAGTTCAAGAAGATGCTGAGCGGAGAGAATGATTTTAATAGCGCCATCGTCAGCATTCATGCCGGGGCCGGCGGCACCGAGGCTCAGGACTGGTCGGAGATGATGCTCCGGATGTATCTGCGCTGGGCAGAGAAAAGAGGATTCAAGACCGAGCTGGTTGATATTCTGCAGGGCGAAGAAGCAGGCGTAAAAAGCGTAACCTTCATCGTGAATGGCGATTATGCGTATGGTTATTTGAAGGCGGAAATCGGCATACACCGGCTGGTGCGCATCTCCCCCTTTGATGCCAACGCGCGGCGGCACACCTCGTTTGCCTCATTGTTTGTCTATCCTGACATAGAAGACGATGTGGTCATAGAAATTGACGACAAGGACCTGCGGGTTGACACCTATCGCGCCAGCGGCGCCGGCGGGCAGCATGTCAACAAGACCGATTCCGCGGTGCGCATTACGCACCTTCCCAGCGGCATCGTGGTGCAGTGCCAGAACGAGCGCTCCCAGCACATGAACCGCGCCACGGCCATGAAGCTGCTGAAGGCGCGCCTGTATGAGAAGGAAATGGAGGAGCGCGAGAAGGAACTGGATAAGATCAATGCATCAAAGAAACAGATAGCCTGGGGCAGCCAGATCCGCTCCTATATCCTCCAGCCCTATCAGATGGTAAAGGATCACCGCACCGGCAAGGAGATGGGCAACGTTGACGCGGTGCTGGACGGAGAACTTGATGGCTTCATCGAAGCATATCTCATGAGTTAGAAAAATTAACCGCCGAGCACGCGGAGGACGCAGAGATAATTATAATTGTTTAATTTGTTGAATTGGTTACCCTGGTTTAATTTGTTTCATAACTCTGCGATCTCAGCGTTCTCTGCGGTGAGTCAATATGGAGAATAGAGATGGAGAATATTGCCAACTTCCTTTTTGAAGTGGGGATGCTGAAAAGAACGCCGCGAACCGGGCTGCAATTTTTAGGGTCAGGAGAAGAGTCGGTTGCAGAACATGTCTTCCGCGTGATTTATATCGGCTATGCGCTTGCCCGCATGGAACAGGATGTGGATGAAATGAAGGTGCTGAAGATGTGCTTTCTCCACGACCTTCCTGAGGCGCGTACCGGTGACCTTAACTATGTAAACAAAAAGTATGTCATTGCTGATGAAAAAAAGGCCGTCCGCGACCTGGCGGAGACCATTCCGTTTGGTGATGACATACAGGGCATCATTGAGGAATTTAACCGGGCTGAGACCAGAGAGGCGCAGATTGCCAATGATGCTGACCAGCTTGAGCTCATACTGATGCTGAAGGAATACAAGGACCTGGGCAACACCTATGCGGATGAGTGGCTTTCATTTGCCATTAAAAGGCTCAGGACTGAACGGGCTCAGGTTCTGGCCCGGGCCATTCTTGCGACTGATTCAACATCGTGGTGGTTCAAGGATAAGGGCGACTGGTGGGTTAATGGAGGGAATCCCCGCCTGAAGTAGGCCGCATCGCTGCTGGCAGGTGCCGGTAAAGGGTAAATATTTAACAGACTGTTGAAAAACACCCATCTGCTGCGTTGCGCTCTTCCTTCGTCATTGCGGCGTACCGCAAAGTACGCCTCATTCCTCTTGATTTCGCGCGCCTTGCATCTGGATGTTTTTGACCAGCCTGTGAAAAACTACTTTTTCAACAACCTGTTAGACTTGACTTGGCAGTTTTTAATCCAGCGCATTGATTATCTTTGACAATAGCTTAGCATGTTAAAGTCTTCAATCGGTTAACTTGAATGACTACTCGCACATCTGATACATAGTCTACTTTTCTTTTTTGACACTCACCACAACATGTTGATTTTTGTCCGGGTAATCCTTGCCCATATTTTGCGGCGGATTTTTTATTGACACACAATCATCAACGGCCTATACTTTTTTTATTAGAACGCAAGTCCCTATCAATTACTTAGGAGTGTAAACAGTTGTGTGGAGATTATCATGAAAGCAACAGCCAAAGACCTGCGGTTTTATTCGGGACGCCTGCTTGCAAAAGTTTCACAGGGGGAAGAAGTCATTATTACCCATCGCGGCAAGCCATGCGCAAAGCTCGTGCCGCTTGACGGCGCGATATCCAAAACCATGACGGACGACGGGCTGTTCGGCATCTGGAAAGACAACAAAGCTGCGGCAGATGTGCAGGGCCATATTGGAAAGCTCAGAAAGGGGCGCAGCCTGTGATTGTCGATACGGATGTGCTGATCTGGTACATGCGCGGCAATCTAAAAGCGGCGCAGGCGCTGGGGAGCCTGAAGGATTTTTCCATTTCCGTTGTGACGCATATCGAGCTTGTGCAGGGGATGAGAAATAAGAGGGAGCTTAATCTGCTGCTGAAATTTCTCAAAAACAGGGAGGTAAAAACTTTTCAGATCAATGAAGAAATATCCTCAAAAGCGCAGCTCTATGTCGAGCAGCATTTTCTCAGCCATGCTGTAACCCTTGCCGATGCGCTTATTGCAGCAACATGCGTCGTGCACGGTTCGCCTGTTTTAACTTCCAATGACAAGCACTATACAATAATCAAGGGAGTCAGGGTACATAAATTCGTGCCGTGAGCGTGGGCAAAGTCCATGCCCCGCATGAACTTATTTATGAGCTTAATAAAACCATAAATAGGTGACTGTCCCTAATAAACTAATAAATCCTGCTGTTGTATGTAAAATATTCAATCTCAACTATTCAGGTAAGGTCTCGCCACGCAGGCCGGGAGCGTCACTCTTTCAGCTTTTCCAGCTGCTCCAGAACTTCCGGAGGAATTTTATCCCTCATCTCAGGAGGGACCATATCATTGAACAGCTGCAGTATCGCCGTTGGATCGGGCTCTTCCCCTTTTTCAAACTTCTGCTCCAGAATCTGATCCATCATATTCAGGAAATTCTGCTGCATCCGTTCTGCATCATCTTTGCCCATCTGCGGCGGCACAACTTTAGGCTGAGTATTCTCGGCAGGTGCTTTAATCTGCTCAGCGAGCTGTTTTTTCAGCTGTGGATAAGCTCCGCTGGTCAATTCCCGCTGCCCGCCTTTTTTGCCAATAAGATCAAGCTGCACAATCCGCTCACGGTTTTCTTCCGTTTCACCAAAATGGGTGAGGTGGTTTTTAATTCTTGCCGTTCTCAGTATACGCTCTATTCCCTGACGGAGCGGAACCTGTTGGAACTGGATGCTCACGGGAGTATCGGTGAAAACATCTCCGTAGAGGACGATTTTAATTGAACACTTTTCTCCCACTTCCTTCATGAGCTCTTCTGGCCGCGCGTCCCGTGCCTGCACGCTCATGAGCCCTCCTGAAAACTTAACCATGCCTTCAATCACTTCCTCAGCCGGCTGATTTTCAGGTTCTTTTGCCGCGAAAGCCGGCCCGTTGCATAAAGCAAGCAGACCCAGTGCCAGTGAAAGTGCTATGAGGGTTTTTAATGCTCCAACCATATGCCGGGTACGTTTGTTTAGTATCATGGTAATATATTTATTGGCTAAAACAGCAGTCATGTCAATTAAAATTACAGGTGCAGCAGTATCTTGAGAGCTCCCTTTTGCGTTGCTGCATGAAATCCTGCCACGGCATCGTTAAAGGCAAAGATTTGCGAGATAAGGGGGGATACCCTGATCTGTCTTTTCTCCAGGGCCTGAATTGCCGGCGGAAACGGTCCGCAGCGGGAACCCAGTATCTGAATTTCATTAATAACCATGCTGTTCAGGTCAAGGTCGCGACGCGCGGCAGTAGTTGTCTTGACGACAATAATTCCCTGGGGTTTAATAACCTGCAAGGCAAACGGAAGCCCCTCTGGTGAACCCGTGCAGTCCGCCACCATATCGAAGAGTTCCCCGGTCGCTTCATGTATCAATCCGGAGTTAATGCCCATCCCCTCTAACAGGGAAAGCTTTTCCCGGTGCTTACCCATAAGTGTCACCCGGCATTGAGCTGTTTTTAAAACCTGGGCACACAGGAGCCCCAGTCTCCCATCGCCCAGGACCAGCACCGTATGCTCTTTTTGCAGGGTGACTTGCTCGAGGATTCTATAGCATGCAGCAAGCGGTTCAACAAAGACTGCTTCTTCATTGCTGATAGTGTCAGGCACCAGGTGGAGGTTCTTTTCAGGCAGGATCAGGTATTCAGCAAAGGCGCCGTCTTTCCCGGCAATCCCCAGCACTATTCTGCGGGTACAGTGGCGATACCTTCCCGAGATACAGCTCGCACAGGAGCCACAGACACAGTTAATCTCGCCCACCACCCTTTTCCCTATTAACAACGGGTCGTCTGACGCCACGACAACGCCGACAAATTCATGGCCAAGGGTGCCATGAAATGTCATATACCCTCTGGTTATTTCAAGATCAGTCTGACAGATGCCCGCCATGCAAACTTTAATGAGCGCTTCACCGGCAGCCCTCACGGGAAGGGGGAGGTCGTGGCGCAGTTGCAGATTACCATCAAAGACAAGAGCTTTCATGCGATACCCAGGGTGTAGTACAATCGCGATGTTTCATTCATTGAGGGATTAGCAGGCTGTTGAAAAACACCCATCTGCTTCGTTGCACTCATCCCTCGTCATTGCGACGTACGGTAATGTACGCCTCATTCCTCACGATTTCGCGCGCCTTGCATCCGGGTATTTTTGACCAGCCTGGAAAAAACTACTTTTTCAACAACCGGTTAGTTTGTAAAGCAACTGATTGATAACAATTACTATTAATCAACCTTGATGAATATGGAAAGGATTTTTTAACAGGATAGGTAAAAGGTGCAGAGATTAACTGACAGCTATGTACTAGCAAAAAATACGGATTTTAATATATTTTCGCCAGCAGACGAATATCAAGCAGCTTCTTGAACTGGACGCCAATAAGAAAGGCCTTTTCAAACTGCTTGATCCAGGTAATTTTTCCTTTAATGGTAATGCTTTCTAATTCTTTGGTAATTACATCCAGAATAATACTATTACCCAGTGCTACTTTTTCATCAAT